>Ga0209362_1001767_pt1 | contig 16754 bp, 10 predicted proteins | sample SaaInlV_165m_DNA_FD_184680 | JGI IMG/M metagenome (GOLD analysis project Ga0209362, IMG submission 184680) | Marine microbial communities from expanding oxygen minimum zones in the Saanich Inlet - Saanich Inlet SI037_S3LV_110m_DNA (SPAdes)... | ecosystem: Environmental > Aquatic > Marine >...
GAGTTACACCAACACTAGATGTACAAAGAGCATCAGCTTGAACTGATTGTGTAGGCAATGTATTAATTTGTAATTGACCTGCTGGGAAACAGAAAGTTGAAGTAGCGTCAATTTCAATATTTGAACCACTACCACCACATAAACCATTACCTAATACTGTAGATGTTACTGTTCCACCAATTACTGAAAGAGCTCCTGTTATTGAATCTACTGTAATAGTTGATTGATCTACATTAGCTGAAAGACCATCTGGAGTATAAAGTAATCCACCTTTATCTTTAGTAACATCACCACTTAAAGAAGAAATACTAACTGAACCTGGTTTAATTGATAACTCATTACTTGCATTATATTGAAGATTTAAATCATCTGGTCTTGATCCAATAAATGCCCAGCTAGATAACGTTGCATAATCAGTTCCAGACAATTGATAAAGTAAATTATCTTCATATACCAAATCACCTTTAACAGCCGTATTTAAGTTAGTACGAGTATTAATACTTAACGGTGCATGTATAATATTACCCGCAGGTGCACCACCTAGAGTAGCTCCATCACCAATAAAAGTGCGCTTTGTATCGGTAGTATAACCGAGCTCACCTTGCTCTAGAGCAACTTGCTTACGTTGAGAGTCTGTTCCTCTCCTTATTTTGAGTTTGACGATTTCGATATCAGGCATTGTCTTAAATTGTTAAAGTTTAGGCGGTTCTATGCCAAGCATATAGGCCAAAAGCTGGGGGAATATTGTTATGTGGTGTATTACTACCTGCTGTTTCTGAGTTAATATCAGCATTTGGTGTTCTTGCTGCATTATATGAAACACCCTGACCCATTGCATCTTGATCAATACCATTAGCATTACTAATTGGTAAGTCATGGTTATGAGCTGGTAACTCTGCTGTTGTAAGTGTGTGATTATACTCACCTACAGTATCTGCTCCTGCAGTAATAGTACCAGATTGAGAATTAGCATCAGATCCTGTACCAACAGCAGCAATAAACCTACCCTCTGCTACCCTTACCCACGTTGTACCAGCAAACCGTTGTGTTGGATTAACATCATCAACAGAAAACATAACAGAACCTACAGGGAAAAGTGCCTTTGCAGCAGCAGTTGCAAAATCAGACCCTAATGTACCGCTAATATCAATCTCATTACGACCTAATCGCAAACCTGATCTATTACCGAATCCATCATAGATGTACTCACTACCTGTAGCAGGTAATGGTTCGCCTTTAGCGTGAAGCACACCTGTGTAGGTGTCACTTATATTTGTATTGGTAAGAGAGGTGCTTGCCATACATATATTTATATGGGCAGCGTCAAATAGCTAATTAAATTTGTATAAAGCCACTCTTATTGTACGCATTTTGCACATTACTCTCAACATTTACCTTAACAATATTCATAAGTTTTACCTGAAGATTGTATATTAGCTCAAAACAACGATTTATAGTACCAACTACGTTTTCTTCGTTAGTATGAAGATATAAGTTCTCTATTTCTTGTGTTAATAGTAGTTTAAAGTCTACATCATAGTTATAATTATCTAGCTCAAGAATATCATTAACATACTTACCGGTAAATTTACCAACTAGGTTGTTTTTTAACGTTAGTGTATCATTAATTACTTTAAATAGCTCTGTATTAATAACAGATGCTTGAATAAATGCATCATTATTTAGCGAGAATCCTGCACTACCATAGTTATTATAGTTTTCATCCTTAATAACACGCTGATATGCATCACCAGTAGGCTCATTAAAGAAATATAACCTACCAGTTGTTAGCATAATAGCTCGGTCATACGAACTAATACCCGGGAATAAAGAAAATGAAGTGATACTATCTTCTAATAACCCATCAACTGCTTTAATACCAGGAAGAGCATTTGTTTCTACTCCAAGATTCCATATAAAATCAGCATTATTAAAGTTAATATCATTAAAGTTCCATCTATTGTTGATAGTAACAGCAACATTATCTATAACTTCTTCTTCTATTGCATTGTTAAGTAAAAATAAACGCTCTGACCTAAATTTACCTATAACTTCCTTCGGTCTAGTCTTGAACTTTTTATAGACTGTCTTATTTGTACCAAAATACCAGTAATTACTATCAGTACCAGAAAAGGTAAGAGAGTGAACTACTTCATCCAGTGCAATTCTATCATCTAGAACGAACTCTTCTTTAAACTTATAGCCATCACTATACCTATATAGATACAACACACGGTTAGTTATACCATCTGTAATAATATCTCTATATGTTATAACATAAAGAGAATTAAAGTCAGGATCAAAAGCCATAGCACCCATGGCTTCAACTCTAAAGTTAATTGAGGTGATTCTTGTAATAAAGTTAAACTCACTATCGTATAATTTTATAACAGCGTTACCTGAATCAAACACAGCTACTTCTGACTTGTTTGCTGCTAATATGGTAGGTGCTTTAAATTTAGTCTGTCTAGAAGACCCTCCAAAACCTCCAACTAACTCAAGAAAGTTCCTTGTATTACGTAATGAACTATCGTTGTTATTGTATCCAGCAATATCATACCTAATAACAACGTTCCTAGCTTTATCAGACACGTATAATGAGTCCGGTGTTGATGCTATACCTCCAATTTCTCCAAATGCAAGGTCATTACCATCCATCTCATAACCGGTAGAATCTTCTATAACAACAAGATCAGTATCTGAACCAGTTAGACTAATTAAATTTGTTTTTGTAGCAGCAAAAAGTGAAAAATGAGTTAAATGCTCTAGATTAGTTTGTGCTGTAGCAGCTACTACATTACCAAATGCACTTAAATAGTGGTTATTAGCAAACTTCTCATTAGCTCTAAACTCTGGTGTATCTACATCACTAACATTAACAGTGAATTCTGTTGATGTAGGAGCATCAACAGTTGCATATCGAATACTATCAGTAAAAGGAAGCTTATTAGAAGCTATAAACAGTTTTGAATATACATATGTATTGTTGTCACGTATATTATCTAATTTATACTTGAATAAAGAGTAATCTAAGTTATCATTTAGACTAAAAATGCACTCATCAACAGTATTAGGAAGTGCAAGATCTACATCTGCAACAACTCTATCTTGAAAGTACTCGGTATAGAAGAGATCTGTTGAATAAGTTCCTTTTGGTGTAAGTGTTTTACCTGATGACACCTCTTTTGCAACACCATCTACAAGCTCAACAAAGCCATTGAAGTCAGAACCAGTTAAAATAAACTGATCACCGGTAGTGTATACCTTTTTATATGAGTTGAAATTAGGAATCGCCATAGTTTATAAATTTTACGTCGTTAATAGTAACACCTACAGGTGCAAATTGACTAGCTTCTGCTAGAATACTTGTTTTTAACTGTTCTCTTACTGCAATATCTGTAATAGATAAATTACGAACAACAATATCTATAAGATTAGATGAATTAGTTCTATTGAACTTAAAGAATTGTTGAATCTCAGCCTTAGAAGTACGTTGACCTCCTGGAAGTGAAAGAATTAAATCATCAATCTTTCTATTTAATAGGTATAGAGCATAAACCTCTTCTGTGTTAATAGCTCTATCGTAGATAAATGGGTTACGTATAGTAAGATCCTTGCTATAGTAGTATTCTGGTTGTTTTAAATATGTTGCAAGATCTAGATTACTTTGAAATCCAGTTGTACCTACAAAGAACTCATCTTGGAATATGTCTTGAATTTGAAACTTACCTGGTTGAATGGTTTGATTATCGTATAAGTCACCATTAATATATAAACTGACGTTACCTTGAAGGGTATCTAACCTATAAGTGAAGTTGTAGAAGCCGGGCTCGAAAGCACTAGGTGAGAATGAAATTGTCCTGTTAGTTATATCTTCTGAGTTAAGATAATTCTTTAAAGTTAGCTTAAAGTCAATTGAATTTTTATCATAAATGCGGTTCAATGCATTGTAATTAGTAAGCTTTACATCTTTAGTATTAATTTCCTGTGTAACGTTACCTAAAGGAGCTGCGGTAAGAGTTGGAAATGTTCCCTTTGCAAGATATAAATGAGCATCACTACCTTTTGCTAGTAATACAGGATATTTATATTGTACACCTCTAATATATTCATTAACCCAGTCAATAGATATAAACTCTCCTGCAGAAAGTGACACGGTTGTTCCAGGGTCAGCAGCAGGTACTGGAATATTAATGGTACTAATACTACCTGTAGTAGTAAATACACCACTAGTGTTAAATACAAAATATCTATTTGATGTAACAATTGCAATAGTATCATCATTAATTGTAAAGTCAACTATTTCATCTTTCGATGTAAGGAATGTTTCTGGACCTACCTCAGTATTGTGCTTAACAATAAAGTTACTAACTTGATAGAACATGGTGTTATTATTTTCCCATGCTGTTTTCTCACCAGGTAACTTGTAAATAGTGTTGTTCTGTTGAATAACATTATCATACAAACACAACTCATCTTTATATACATCAAACTCTGCAGCAGACATAGAACTAACAGTCATTGTATTCACGTCCATGCGCTTAACTTGCTGATCTGACTGTAAGAAGTCAATATAGTCATGATCCATCTGTGTAGCGAGTGTATCGATAACATCTGAACCACAATCTAGCTTAATATTATTACCTTGTGTATTAACTTTATAGTATAAATTACCAGCTGTTGCAACAATATAATCATCTAACGCACTTCTTTTCCAAACTTGCTTAATATTTGTCTTAAAGTCTACTTTATTAAGTTGTACAAAATCTGTATTGTAGATGTACATTGTTGGACCACTAACAACATGTATAAATGGTGTTACTGTTTGATCTTGGAATATACCAAATCCTTCATTAGTGTTATTACCAAGTAATTCAAAACCATACTTATTGTTTGTATCGAGATACATGTCAAAGCTAAGAGTAAACGACTTTGCTTGGTCAATATCTTTATGAACTTCAAAACATACAAACTCTCTACCTGCAAAGGTATACTCTGTACCAGTAAATTCTCTACAAATATTCTCTGTCTCACCTCTTACAGTTTTAGAAGTAGATATACTATCAAAAGCTGAAATTAATGGTGATGAAGAATCAATAATTTCTTTAATATCTGCAGGACCTATTCTTTGATATTTAATATTGCTATTAGGTTCAATAGCTGCATCACTTTTCTTATCAAAGAACTTCTCTCTTGTTAAAACTGTATTACTAACTGCTAGATCAACACTATCAACACTATCTAGGAATGAAGCCAAAAACCTTGCATCACTTGAAAGTGCTTGCAATTTTGTAATCTTATCAGGATAGTAATAACGATCAACCCAAACACCGGGTTCACCTAAAATTCCACCAGATAGCCAAGTACATAAATACCTACCATTATTGTATTGTGTAGTATTACTACGTTTAATAAAAATCTTATCTGCTAAAATAGGAGTAGGCCCAGAGAAAGCACCATTGCTAGCGAAAGTGGTATCGTTGATATTGAGCTTATCATAGGGGTAAATTGAAGAGGGAGCAGTGAAATAAGTATCACTGCCATTTTCCACATACACGTCTTTATCATAAAAATTATATAGTAATGTTAGCTTGCCTGAACCAGTTTCTTGATCATTACCGGAATCTATACCGTAGTAATCTCTAACATCATTACCTGGTAATCCATATCTTGCATTAATCATGTTACTACCACGCTTTATATGGCTAAACTCTGATCTAGATGAATCTAGTGTAAAATAATTAATAGGCATCTTATCACTAGATATACTATTAGTATTAGTAACTAGCATATATTGACCAGCATCATCAAAAGAACCACGTTCAGTGTTTAATATTAGATTAGATGAGTTTTTTACATTATATGCTGCAAAGCTGTTATTGAGAAATTGCTTATTTTGATCAAGTGTATAGTCAATATTAATAAGGTTAGTTACATTTCTATTTACTTTACCAACCTCCATAGGAACAAGAGTCAGAGTACCATCAATATTTGAAACTACTTGAAGCTTATCATCAATAAATTTAAAGAGTTGTAAGTACCCATCATCATCTAGCAAATATCTGAATACATCAAGTCTCTCTTTTGTTATATCCTTGTAATTGTCTGTATTTTTGTAAAATATAAACTTATCATTATTATAGTTAAGATAGTAATCAAATAACCCATCATTATGCTTAACACGTAGTAAGTTATTATTAAGAGCTTCTAATTCAAAAAAGTAATTATTTTCAAAATTACCCACTTCCTCAAGTGCTTTCAGACCAATTGGTCTCTGCGCCTCATCTGCCTTTACATTTTCATTAAAGATATAGAAGAAGGAGTCTGGAACTTCAGTAAGGGTTGGAAATTTAAGTTTTGTAACAAGAGATGTACTTTGACCCTCTTCAAGACTTGAAAGTTTAAAATAATCTGAAAGAAGACCTTTATCTGACATTATAAAGGAAGAATAGTTGTTTATTCTTGTGTCTTTCGCACCGATAAATGCATCAATATTATTAACACTAAATCCTTGCTCAAGCCTTGAAACATATTGCTTAAGATCAACATACTTATCATTGTATTCCCCAGTAGGGAATGATATTGCACTAGTAGACTTGGTGTATGAGGAACTCATCATACATATTTAATCCTCTAACTTGAGAATCAAACTACTCTTTTTCAAGAAACGTAGTGTAAGTACGTTTATTATACTTACTCTGTAAGTTAGCCACAGTATTGCTCGATGACAGACCAACCATTTGTGTATTCATAATACCCAATTTTTGAATATCATCATAGTAAGATTCTCTTATCAATTTAATTGGCTGTGTAATATTTGCATAAAATCCATTATTAAAATAGATTAGAAACTGTGCATTTATTTCAGTAAAATAGCTAGAAGCTGTAGGAACATACGTATGTATGTATTGATTTAAGATTGTTCCACCAACCTTACCATATAACACTTCATCTAATATTGATTTCTTTTTGTAGTTAAATACAATGTCCTTTTGAGCAAATTGAATATCTGTACCATCTCCCCATTGAATATCCATTGTAAGAGCTTTATTTACAGTCTCATCAATACCAGTAAGTACAAAATTAATACTTGGTGCACCTTTAAAATCTATTACATCAAGCGTGGTAGTTGTATTTTCTGTTATTGTGTCAAAATTAATAAATATAGTGTCCATTATACTGTAAGTTCAAAGGTTGCTTGATTTCTTGTGAAACTACCGTTAGCAGCAGATATACTACCAAACATAGTACTTAGACCAAAAGTAGTTGTTCTTGTAACTCCACCATCTTCATATTTATATACATCGATAAGTGTTAATATATTATCAACCATCTTAAATGATGCATCAATCATATGTGTCATATCATTCATGTCATTAATAATATATGTCAACTTGAATATATCATTTCTCTTATTATAAGCAATATTTGGAGTGTGAACTTCTTGAGGTGTATAGTTTCTTGTAGTATCAAGTATACTATTAATCTCAAAATCACTCACACTTGATGAAAGAGGTGGTAATGTAGGGAATACTAACTTTGTAGTATTATCACTAATACTATATTCATATATCTCCGGGTATACAGTTAAATAGTTCCTTGCGATTTCTGCACATTCATCTCCTGTGGTTTGAAATCTTGCAAAATAAACCTTACCTGTTTCTTCTACATAGAATCGATTAGAAAATGCCTCAACTCTATCTGCACTATTAATACTGTATAATGTATTAGATGTTGCTGGTTTGATAAATTTGCTTTCTGCATATCCAATTTTATCTATAACAAGATTACTATCTGTTTGCATAAAGATAGTATTCTGAATTAAATCAAAGTCAATAAGTGATTGATTTAAATCTGCTTGTACTGCTGAAGAGTATTTACCTACAACATTTTCAAGAGCTGAAGAAAGTGGTAATGAATAAGAGTATGCACCGTTCTTAACATATAACTTACCAGCAAGTGAATTCCTTTCTTCGTTGGTAAGGTGCGCTGAATCAGCAGAAAGATCTGATAGAACAGTTGATCCTTTAGGATCTGCTGTATCGAGGAATGTTAAGTTATCTGTATAATTAAAGTCATTCTTTAAATAAATATCATCTGCAAAATATCCACCATCATAGCTAATATATGGTGCACCAGCAGAAAGCAACCCTCTCACATCAAAGAAGAAGTTGTAATCTATATCACTAGTCATTATATCAAGCTCAGCTTCAGTTTGAATATCTGAAAGTGGTGATTGGTTAGTTTCTAAAACAGTATCTAATGGGAATGTACACTCTGCTAATACAGTATAATGATAACAAAGAGGAGCTGGAAATCCTGGTCCTAGACCAGTAAGTGGGTTAGGTAGAATATCCCCATCTAGGTAGGTAAATGCTCCACCATCTCTCCAAAATGGTTGTAGATTGCGTGTATCAACTAGTAAGTCTTGATAAGGGTAAAACTCACGCATATACAGTGTTAGTTCATCAGATGGTCTAGCTGTCATACCATTTGTAACTGACGTGAGACCAGATCTAAATGTATTACCACTAATACCAGTAAGAGAGTAGTTAAACCCATACCCTTCAAATGGATCCCAATAATCGTACCCATCAAGAAGCAGATTTTTAACTACATTTGAACCCTCTAAGTTAATAGGCTTTAAAGGCTGGTATTTAAACAATGCATACTCATTACCAAAAATATCAGTTTCATATTTATCGATTACCCCTTGATTATATAAGTCAGTAAAGTTAATCCTATAACTAATATCATTTTGATCTTTAAGCTGAGAATTATTACGCTCTTTTGTAGTATATGATTCAAATGTAGTGGTCTTGTTAGTAATCTTTGGATCACCAGCAGCTAATCCACTAGAGACATTCTTAACATTTTGACTATAATCAAATTTGTAATATACAGGGTAACTACTTACTGGATTAACTGATACATTTCCAAACTTATCAGGATCTGGAAATATAACAAACTCGTTATCTAATACAGTTGGATCAATACTATAGCTATAATTTTCTGCTTGTAATTTGAATAATCCAATATTATCAGGTGTAAAATTAAGACCAATATCCCTGAGTAGCTTTACGTCACCAGATTCAATTTGAGCTGCATCAGCACTTTGCAAGTTCATTGCATTAGCTGCAGGGTTATTTGCAGCAATTAACAATCCTGATGTAGCAGGAACTGTAGTAGTATCGATATAGTAGATATCAGTACCTAAAAACTTACTAATAAGAGCACGTTTTAATGCATAAAACTCACCCATGGGTATTCCACCCTTTTCATAAGCATTAAAGATCTCAACAAGCTCATTATCTGGATTACAGATAGCATCAAACTCTTCAGGTGAGATTGCTGGTGGATTAACCTTAAATGATCTAATAGCACCTAAGAAATTCTCCTGACCAGTTACTGCTTCTATTGCAAGTGGGTCAAGATAGTACTTTGTATCAATGCTATTGATATTATCTGGTACACCATCTTTTGGAAGGTCAAAATAATTGCCATACACATCAACGAACTCTTCAATCTCAATACCAAGACCATCTGTAATTCCTGTAATGTCGAAAGTTTGTGCATTTAACGAATCCTCTGCAGTAAATAAGAAGTTGTAAATGTTATCAAAGATAGCTTTTTCTACCCCTGTTGTACTACCTTTTAACTTATTACGATCAATAACAAATTTACCTTCATCACGCTTCTTCTTATAGAATAGAGCAATATCTTTAAGTCTGTTAGCAAAGAATGGAATAGCTACATCAAGATCTACAGGATCGTTAAAGTTAATTTTTTCAAGGAATCTCTTTTCACTTTCCGTAGTATAACTAACAACTATCTCTTTAATGAACTGTTGGTAATATTCTGTGAATGCTACCTTTTGCTCTACCTCTGACCCTTGTTGCTTTGAATGCCAATTAGACAGGTATGAACTATAAAAGTTGCTATACTCCTCCGGAGCGTAGTCAGCCTGAGTATTATTAATGAAATCAAGAAACGAAAACGGAGTTACGTTATCTCTAAAATCACCGTTAGTTATCTCATCATTTGTGATGGAATATAGAACAGATACTGTTGTGGCTGATTGATTAGACATTATAAATATTATTCGTTATTGAAGAGATCTAACCCCTCATACAGTGAGTTAGCAAAGATGTTAGACATTATACCATTATCCTTACTCCAGTTGGTATATGAAGTAAGGGTATGTGAAAGTGTATTATTAGGATCGTTAAAGTTAATAATAGAATCTTCTATAGGTCCTAGTGAGCTGTTTTGATAGTAGAAAGAGTAAATGTCTGTTATACCTCTACTAGCACCGGATAGTAGATTCCACCCCCACGAATCATTATAATCACTAAGAGAGTAGAATTGACTTGAAGCAGAAAGAGAGACACCACTTAATGCATTACCACACACATCAACAGTAGCAACGTTTGGAAGTAAGTAAGTGTCTGCTGATAGTAAAGAACCAGTATCTGTTGAGTATATAAATCCATCCGTGGATGATATTGTTGGTGAGCTTGTAGCACTAATAGGAAGTGAAGTATTTAAAGTTACATACTTTCCACTGTATAGCTCGTTAGCAACTATATTTGAACCAGCAACTATTATACTACTATCAGTTAATCTCTCACCTAAATTGTAACCATAGAAAGCATTGTTCTTATAGCCATATGACTGGTAAGTTGATTGATCTCTATTACGAGCACCAAATAGCTTTGACTTACTAATTGACAGTAAGTTGACTAATCTACTAAGTTTTGGAGGTAAGGAATATTTGTTAAGCTCGGGTAAGCTAAACATTTGCAATAAACCATTAAGCTGGTCAATATTACAAGTATCAATATCTGTATTATTATCGAAGAAGTTCTGAATCTTCTCGTATGTGGCTTTACCTACTGAATCTTGAGAAGAGCTAAGATCACCAAAGATAGAGCCAATAAAGTCCTTCATCAATACCCTAGCATCGGAGAATAATGGCTGTATTGCTATCTCTTTGAAAGACTCTTCAAAATCAATATCTTCATTCTGTTTTGCAATGTCAAAATAACTACTAGGATTAATAGTAAAGGTATTACTTATACCTCTTACTTGGTATGAACCATTAACTATTGTACGGCCTGATAGAAATACATTATCAAGAGTGGTATTAGTGTTACTTACAAAGTAGCCTTTAAAGAAGCCACCTGATAGTAAAGATGAGAGAGATTGGAAGTATGGCTGTACCTCAATATCATATTCAGTAACACCATCTGTTAATATAACATCAAAATCATAACCACCAACAGCACTACTCAGTAATGGCATATTACGTTGATTAAATCCAGCCTCATCTTTAACATTAGCAACAAATGCAATCTTAGTACCAGCAAATTTTTCTGAACCTATGTCAAAGACTGTTGTAACATCTGCACCTTCACCATCAAGTCCATTTGATGAAAAGGAAAGTTCTCTATAAGAATTATTCTCATATATTTCTGCAGATAATCCGTAGTTTGTAGTATTAGCATACTCGAAGATATCTCCTTGTTTATAGCCTAGTATAAGATTGTAACGATCAGCAAAATCACTCTTAAAGTATAATTCACCGTAACCAGATAATCCTGCGAAGAATGCATCAGGATCTGTTGCTGTTGTATAAACTACCTCACCACTGCTTAATTTGATATAGATATTAGTATCAATAGTTTCAACTTCATTTACTGGTAATGTTTCAACTGTACCGTTTGAAGTTAAGATTTGAACAAAAGTAGAACTAGGATGTAAGTGACCGTAAGTTAATTTATCATAACCTTGAGCAAAGTAATCATGATCTGGCCCAGCTGCTGAAGCATAAGGAACTATAGTTGGTAGTCCAGTTTCAAGTGATCTAAAGGAGTTATATCTATTAACAGTTATAGCACTTGCTATCTTACCTGTAGTATAGTATAGATTACCCCCACTAAGATAATGGTCAGAATCATCACCTGTTACAGAGATAGTTAAAGTATCTTCAATAAAGTCACTAATATTAACATCAGAGTGAAAAGTATCATAATACCCCTCTCCATTTTTATCATAAAGATAGCAGGTTACTTTATAACTACCTGGCTTACTATATGCATGAGATGCTGTAATAGCTTCACTGGTTGTTGAATCTCCAAAATCCCATACAATTTTTTTATTACTTACAAAGTCCTCTATACCATCTTCCATATTTGGAACAAAGTACATTGGTGTAAATGGCAATGCAAAGCCATTTTTAGTCTCTTCGAACTTATAATTGCGTGTGCAAAAAAAGTTGTAGAGCAGATCAAAATCCCCTGATTGGTCTAATGATAGTGAGCTAAGCGACATATACACTTATTTAATCACGGAGCAAGGTTTTACAACCTCTCAATAACAACCTTATTAGGAATATTCTCTACATTATAAAAATAACCGTATTCAAAATCTTCAAGTTGGTAGTTTAATGATTGTATACCCCTGTCTGATTCTTTATAGTCTGGATTCCATACAACAAAGCTAAGATTTGCTATCTCTGCACTACCGTTAACCGTGTGTAATGCTGTAACACCCTGAATATTGAGTAAGTCGTTAGTTAAACTTGCTACATCAATAATACTACCTAATTGCACTTTATTGAAGTAAGTATTAAACGTATTGTAAACTGCTGATTTAATTGCACTATCATTAAGAGCTTGATTTTTATCAACAGTAATCCTCAAGAAGCTATTTCGTACGATATCATCAACTGTATCTGTAGATGTAACACTTGAACCACCTACTCGAGATACACCAAAAGTAAAGGCCTTAAATAAAGCATCTGTTACTACAACGTTCTGTGTAATATCTTTCTTATTGTTGCAAAAGTCTGAAATAAGCTGTTTTTGTGAAGCATTAAGATAGTTAGGAGTCAAACCATTTAATGTAGGGTTACCTGCAGGTACAGTAAAGATGTATACATTATTAAAAGATGTAGAAGCAGAAAATTGAACTTGTGAGAAGAGCATTCTTGCATCATCATTACCTTGGGCTAGACCATTGTCATTATAGTAAGCTAGTACCTTTGATGTAAAGTCATTATTTGATAAAACTTGCACATCTTTAGTAATATTGTTAAAGTTTCTATTAATTTGATATTGATAGTCTGCTTTAGTAACAAGTCGATTTTGTGAAGCAAATACTTTCGGTGCACTATTCTTAATATCATCTACTGTCTCAGCTAATTTAGGAGGTGAGGTTCTATTAGGGTTATTAAGAGTTAAGCTAGTTACATTAGCCGGTGTAATAAGGTTTTCATCCGCACTATAAAGTATTTCACTAATTGCAGTAAAATTAGGAGAAGCATAAAGATTAAAAGATGCACCTGCTAGTGCATTAGGACCAGCCTCACCAGCCTGGTTATCTGAAGTTACGTAAAAGATAAGAACTGTATCACTTTCAGTTAACTTTTTACCATTCTGATCATTACCAAATTTAAACTCGTAATTACCAGATTGATTAAGCCTCTTTTCATATCTCTTATTTTCAGCAGATTCTAAGAATAAAGAAGCTGTCTCAGACCATTGTGTCCATGTATTAGTAGCAGTATCTTTTACAAATACACTAAAAGTATTATCACTAATAAACTTAGAGTTGTTAAGATTATTAGTTGATTGAATAAACTGCTTTGAAGTAAAGCTATCTATAAGAATAATATTCTCATAAGGTTCACCAGTTGCTGTAAATGAAGCTTCTTGAAGAGCACCTTGATATAGTGTATTATTTGATGGTCTAACAGCCTCTAGAGTATTAGAGGTTACTTTCTCAAAAGTAATATCTTCTAATGAGATATAATTATTACCATTAACACCAACAGAAGCAAATCTAGGTACTGTGTATACATTCGGGGTAATATTACTAGCAGAAAGATTAAAGTTAAGTAGTGATGTTTGATCACCAAGCGGGCTGTAACCAATATTACCAACAAGCTTATTCATGTTCTCATAAATAGTGGCTGTATTAAAGGTAGACTCGTTAGATGTAGTATTGAGCTGAAATAGTAATACATGATACATATACGCTACTACATCGATGAATGCACTAAAGTTTGAACCTTCAAAGTTCTGATCTGTAAACGTCTCATTTTCATTCAAACGCTCAACGATAAGACTCTTAAGAGTATCAGCATCAAAAGTAAGATAGGCGTTCTTAGGAAGTTTGTAGTCTGTGAAATCTTCTAAGCTCATTATAGATATTTAATCTACGAGCAGTAGTTATTAAACCAAAACATACCCATCTTTGTTTAGAGTAGCATTTAAAGATAGGTTATGAATGTCTAATCTTGGTATACTAAAATCAATGTTAATGAGGTATTCAGCTTGATCAGGATTTTCTGTTATTTCAAGCTTGTTAAGAGTAATACGAGGCTCTTGTATACCAAGATTGTTATAGATATAATAACCTAGAAAGTAGGAAGTTGTTGAATTAATAGGTTCAAACAAATAGCTTCTAAAATCAAGACCAAGTGTAGGGTTAAGTAACTTTTGACCAGGTGTTGTTGTAAGAATATTCTTAACAGAATTAAGAACGCACTGACCGTCTTGAATCTCATCTAAATCCTTAGCAGATGCATCACCATATAGCTCAGGACTTAAAAAGCGACTAGTGTTTAAGTCAAATTTTATATCTTTATACAGATACCCATTTTGTAGTGATTTCTGCTCACTATCTGGTATCTTTAAATTATCTAACCTTACTGCCATAAAATGTGTATAAATATTTATATGAGTGACTAAATAATAGTATGGCTAAATCGAACAAATTCACAACTCTTTTGGAGTCTTATATGAGACGCAACCAACGTGGTGGCTTTCTTGTAGGAGATGTATTCAAATTTAATGATAATTTTAAAAGTGATGATGGTTATAAAGATCTTGCTGATGTGGTAAAGAAGTGTATTGACTCAATGATTGATTCTGGTCTTAATATACGTGTTATTAATATTAAAGATACATCACCTGCTAGATATCCTGCATCTGATCAAACATCTTCACTAGATGTTGTACTTGATATTGCACTAGACACAGGTGGAGGCCGTTATACAGATCAATGTTCAATTCCTTGCGGTCTTGGTAGTTGTGAGCAATATGCTCCAAACTTACCTCCTATTCCTGATGCACAGCGTCGCAAAGGTAAGGTTACAATTAAGCCTGAAGAAGTTGAAGAAAATGAAGAGAATCTTTCTAACAAAACAGATCGTGGAGATGGTAAGCTTTCTCAAACAGAACTTACACTTAAAAAGGAAAGCTATACTCAACAGTATCTCTAATGCCTAAAGAAGTTGCTACTACGAAGTGGTGTCCTGTCTGTAATAGTTCACAGAAGATTAAAGGATTCCGTTCGTTCTATTGTTACGATTGTTGGAAAGCAGCTGGCAAGCCTAAAATAGAGCCATTATTTAAGGCAATGGATAAACCTAAGGGTAAGAAGTAATTACTACTATTTCTTTACACAATTATTAACTCGCTTGCCACCCTTCATCTTGGTGCCTTGCTTCTTATAGCCATCCCAACACTTATCATCTAAGCGCTGCTCGTCTTCAGAAGGAGCCTCTTCATCGGACTTCTTCATGTTTGCACAAAAGTGTGCCATCTTCTGCTTCTCACCGGAGCTATTCTTAGCAATCTTACGTAGTTCAGTCTTACTCTTCTTACAGTTAACACCGGCACGCTTTGCACGACCTGGCCTACTCTTACCTTTCTTCTTACCATCCTTAAAGTTTTCTAACAAACTATCAAGCTCATTGCTAAGATCTTCAAATACTGACTCTTCATCTTCTTCACTCTCTTGTAGCTGATCGTTAGAAACAGCCATCGTCATACCTCTTGCAAACTTAATCTCTGATTTACCATTTCCTAGATCCTCTATATATGTTACAGTCTTTTCTTCACCCTTCTTATTTGTATAGGTAACTTTAGATTCTGGCTCAAATGTCACCCCCTCAGGTTTTGCTGGCTCTGCTGGCTCTGCTGGTCCTGTATTAACTTGAGCTGGTGTATCCTGCTCCTTACTTGCTTGATTATAATCTGGATAAACCTCAAACTCAAGACCTTCAATTGGATGTATCTTACGTCTACCAGATTCATCAAATGTAGTAAGTGATTTCGTATTATGTGTATCGTAATGGTAATCAGTATCACCAATCTTAATTGGATATCCATAACCTAAAGCTTCTAATTTATCTAGGGTAGCTAACTTTTCCTCTGCTGGTGTTGCAGGATTAACATCAACTGGTGCAGTAATGCCTAAAGATGTTAATGCTTTTGATAGTAAATCTTGACCTTCTTTATCATCAGTATACTTTGTATTTACATTACTACTACCTGAACTACTAGATTGTCCTTTCTTTTTACCCCCTTTACCTTTTTTGTCTCCCCTACCAAATCCATCAGCTACTGCTGAAGCAGTTGCATCTACAGCTCCTGTTGCTTTAGGTGCAATATCTCTTGCTACAGCACCAATAGCCTTATCAGCTACCCCACCAATTGCTTTGAATAAACCCTCTTCAATTGCGTGCTCTTTAAGTAGCTGTTTGTATAGCTCGTCAAACGTCATACATATATTTATATTAAGGAGGTTAAAATTCTCTTTATTTTTAACACCTTTGATATAAATACTATTATGGCTAAACATAATACAAGTTTCAAAAAAGATATTAAAAATCTTTCTGATCTAGCATTCTCAGTTCTTAATGAGAATACCAATGAAGTAATTGACGGCGGAGCTGCTTATAA
>Ga0209362_1001775_pt1 | contig 16693 bp, 13 predicted proteins | sample SaaInlV_165m_DNA_FD_184680 | JGI IMG/M metagenome (GOLD analysis project Ga0209362, IMG submission 184680) | Marine microbial communities from expanding oxygen minimum zones in the Saanich Inlet - Saanich Inlet SI037_S3LV_110m_DNA (SPAdes)... | ecosystem: Environmental > Aquatic > Marine >...
TACCGGAAACAGATGAAACAAAACTTTGGCTGATTGAATGGGAAGTTGATGGGGTACAATATAAGAACCACTATTTTGTTTTTAAACCCCATGTAGAACTGGATGAATATTTAAAATGGTTGCCGAAAATAAAACGAAACCAATGATTTTTGGTGAGTATTAATGCAAGGAACTGTGATTATGCATAATAAGGAAAACATCAACATGTATCGATTATATTATTTTATTACACCATTACTATTGATTTTTTTTATTTCTTGTAAAGTACCTAATCCAGAGATTTTAGTTGACAGTCTGGCGACTGATGAAACTGTCGCTCTTTTCGTCAATTTAAGATCAATTAGGGTTAACAAGGTGTTGTTTGGGCACCAGGAAACGACGGCCTATGGTGTTGGTTGGATTAATGATGGTAATGAGAATAAGTCAGATGTGAAAAAGGTATGTGGCGATTTTCCCGCCATTTACGGGTGGGATATAGGTGATATTGGACAGGCAACCAATCTTGATGGTGTACCTTTTCATCAAATTAAGGCATTGATAAAGGATGCTTATGAGAGAGGTGGAGTCAATACAATAAGTTTTCACCAGGATAATCCTGTTTCTGGCAATCATGCCTGGGATACTACACGTGCTGTTTCTCATATTTTACCAGGTGGTAGCTCTCATGCAGATTATACTGCGAGGCTTAGTATGGTAGCTGAATTCATGCACGACCTGAAAGCTGATGACGGTTCTCCTATTCCATTAATTTTCAGACCGTATCATGAACATAACGGTGATTGGTTTTGGTGGGGGAAAGGTCCTGCCACTGAACAGGATTTTATTGCACTATGGCAGTTTACCGTCAATTATTTAAAAAATGAGAAAAATGTCCATAATCTTCTCTATGCTTTTTCTCCAGATCGCAGCCGAATAAAAGATGCAGCTAATGCTAAAGAATATTTATACGGTTACCCAGGAGATGGCTATGTAGATATAATCGGTCTTGACAATTATTTTGATGTAGGGTCTCATTGGAATAAAAAACCTCTAAAAGAGCAATCAGTGTCATTTATAAAAAGTCTTGAGGTAATTGTCCATTTAGCTAAAGAGCGTGGCAAAATTCCTGCTTTAACAGAAACAGGTCTAGATACACTTCACATAGATGGTTGGTGGACGGACGTGATCTTGGCTGGAATTAATGCTAACAAAGTAACTCGACAAATTGCCTATTTATCAGTCTGGCGCAATGCAAATACTAAGCACTTTCATGCGCCTTATCCTGGGCAAAAAACAGAAGCCGACTTTGTTGAGTTTTACTCACACCCCATAACTGTTTTTGAAAGTGAACTACCAGATATGTATAAACTAACTGATTGAAGTGGCCCCTTTTGTAATGAATACTCGGGACGAAGTTTTAAAAGCGTTTGAAGATTTTCATAAGGGTAAATTTGAATCATGAAAAGAATACGTTGGGGCATTTTAAGCACAGGAAAAATTGCCGGTAGTTTTACAGAAGACATCAAGCATGTCCCCGATGCTGAGGTGGTAGCAGTGGGATCCCGAAATCAGGCCACAGCAGATGCGTTTGGGAATAAACATAATATCCCCAATCGCCATTCATCATATCGGGATCTGGCCAACGACCCGGATGTTGATGTGATTTATATTGCCACCCCCCATGTTTTTCATGCGGAAAACAGCATCCTATGCATGAATGCAAAAAAAGCGGTCCTGTGTGAAAAAGCCTTTTGTATCCATGCGGGGGAAGCAGAAAAAATGATACAAACCGCCCGGAAGAATAATGTTTTTTTAATGGAGGCATTGACGACCCGCCACTTCCCGGTGATTCATCAAGTCCTGGGTTGGATCGCTGATGGTTTAATCGGAGATGTACGCATTGTACAAGCCGACCGCTGCATCCGTGGGGATTTCTCCATGGAAGATCGCGCCTTAAACTCGGAACTGGGTGGCGGTAGTCTATTGGATCTTGGGATTTATGTGATAGGGTTCTCATCCATGATATTTGGCGGTCCACCCAATAAAGCAACCGGATTTGGATTTATTGGAGATCAGGGATCTGATGAGCAGGGTGCATCTCTACTAGAATATGAACATGGCGCATTGGCTGTCCTGACCTTTGCTTTGCGAACCGCTACCGTGAATGACGCCTATATTTATGGCACGGAAGGTTATATTAAAATACCGGACCTGTTTGCTGTGCCCAATAAAGCCACCTTACACGTGGATGGACAAAACATAATTGATTTTGAAGAACCCATCCTGGGGAATGGATTACATTACCAAGTGAAAGAAGTCCACCGCTGTTTGCGGGAAGGCTTACTGGAGAGCCCTCGTATGCCACTGAAAGAATCACTCCAGATCATGGAGACCATGGATACAATTCGTGCACCCTGGGATTTGAAATACCCAAACGATTCAACTCATATATTATGAAATGATGTGTATAGTAGGGAATCAAGAATATAAAAGGCTAAGTCGTAACAATTAATAGTCTAATTGATAACGAATGAATATGAAATTTGAAAATATAATTAGACTGAAATTGTTATCATTTTTAATGATTGTGACCTCTTTTTTTTCGTTTACTTGTGTGAGCCAAAATTCTTCTGATTTACCTAATATTATTTTTATTATAACAGATGATCAACAAATTGGATTAACTAGTATTGAAGGAAATCCAGTTTCAAAAACTCCCAATATTGACAGAATTGCAAAAGAGGGGGCGACATTTAAAAAATTCTTTGTAGCTACACCTCTATGTTCACCAAGTAGAGCGAGTTTTCTTACCGGACAGTATGCGCAAAAACATGCGGTTATAAACAACGACCGTATAGGATTAGATGTTATCAGCCATACGCTAATGACATGGCCACGACAATTACGCGAGAATGGTTATAAAACAGCATATATCGGGAAATGGCACATGGGACTTGATGATTCTCGTCGTCCAGGGTTTGACCGTTGGTTAAGTTTCAAAGGACAGGGAATTTTTGTTAATGGCGTTGTAAATGATGAAGGCACTATTAAACAAATTGATGGTAATATGACCGATTATTTGAATGAACAAGCTGTAAATTTTTTAAAAGAGAATAGCAAAAATAAACCCTTTGCAATGATTCTCTCACACAAAGCGGTTCACGCTCCCATAATACCAGCAAAGAAAAATAGCGTATATTATTCTGATTATGTATATAAGGCTCCGCATGTTAGCAGGGGCAATATTGAAAGCAAGCCTGTATTGCAAAGGAATGTGCCATGGAGACCGCCTTATGAATATCAAAACATTGTTCCTGAGCCAGGAGAACCAAGACGAGGAAGAGGTAGTGATAGAACAAGCATAGTTGCCGACCAAATGCGTTGTTTGTTAAGCGTTGACGAGGGTGTCGGGAAAATATTTAAAGTACTTGAGAAAAATGGACAATTAGAAAATACAATAATTGTTTATACTAGCGATAATGGAATGCTTATGGGAGAACATAATAGATTTCATACAAAGCGTTGGGCATACGACAATGTGTTGCGCGTACCATTTTTTATCCGATATCCAAAAATGATTGAAGCAGGTAGTAAAATTGATAAAATGGTATCAAATATTGATTGGGCACCAACTGTATATGATCTTGTAGGCGTTGAGCCAATGATTCCTGTACATGGAAAATCATTTTTGCCGCTGTTTAAGTCTGAAGAGGCAGAATGGAGAACATCTTTTTACGCTGAATATTTTCATGAAAAAGTAGCACGAAATACACCTTCATGGCAAGCTGTGAGAACAAAGGATTGGAAATATGTCAATTATGTTGGTTTGAATACCGATGAAATGAATGAATTGTATGATCTAAAAAATGATCCGGGTGAAGAGTTTAACTTATATGAAAATCCGGCTTATAAGCAACAGCTTGAGACGATGAAAATAGAGTTTCAAAACAAACTTACAGAAATAAATAATAACTAAAACATTATGAAAATGAATCAAATAATAACTAAGATATTTTTGCTTTTTATAGCTTTTACAACACTCTTATGAGTCAGAAATCGAATCTTAATAAATCCCCGATAGCATCAGGAGAGTTCATAAAAGTTGAAGGAAAGCAACTAAAACTCAACGACCAGCCTTACATCTTCATGGGCACCAATATGTGGTATGCCGCAAACCTAGCTGCAGAAGGTCATCAAGGCAGATTGATCAAGGAACTTGATCAGCTTAACGAGTTGGGCATCAAAAACATACGAATCTTAGGTGCATCAGAGGGTTCAGGTAGTTTTCGTATAAACAAATCTTTTCAACCTGAAGTAGGAGTTTATGATGATGACCTACTTAAGGCTCTTGACTACGTTCTAGCAGAACTGCGTAAACGTGGAATGTATGCTGTAATCTATCTAAACAATTTCTGGGAGTGGTCTGGCGGTATGGCGCAGTATGTTGCTTGGAGCAAGGGGGAGAGCTTTCCAAAACCAATTCTGGATGAAAAAGACAGACCTGCTTTTATGGAATATAGTTCTCGTTTCTATAGTATTCCTTCAGCCATGCAGGCATTTCGAGACTATACCAGTATGCTGGTGAAACGCACAAATAGTATTACTGGTGTACCTTACCGAGATGATCCCACTATTATGTCATGGCAATTAGCAAATGAACCTCGTCCAGGTCGCTTGGAAGACACACAATCAAACAAAGTATCCTATTTGGGATGGATTAGAGACACTGCGAACCTGATAAAAGAGTTGGACCCAAATCATCTCGTCTCCACAGGGAGCGAAGGTCTTGTTGGCTCAGGGTTAAGTGATGAGATATTCCTCTCAGCCCATGAACTGGTCGAGATCGATTATTTAACCTTTCACTTATGGGCATATAACTGGGGTTGGTTTGATCCAAAAGACGAAGAAGGAACTTTTCCAGTTGCCATTAACAAGGCAATGGATTATCTCGAGCAACATTATGCACTTGCAAACACACTTAATAAACCACTTACTTTGGAAGAATTTGGTTTTCTTAGAGATTTGAAGGCTTACAATCCTGAAAGTTCTACAAACTGGAGAGATAAATACTTTTCTGAGATTCTGATGTTAGTCTATGATAATGCACTGAAGAGTGGACCCATGTCGGGCTCAAATTTCTGGGCCTGGGGAGGCATGGGAAGTCCATCTAAACTAGACTATTTATGGAAACCTGGAGTAGAATATATAGGAGACCCACCTCATGAGCCTCAAGGGTTTTATTCAGTTTTTTCATCGGATAGTTCCACATTAGCCGTTTTGGGAAAATATGCAAAAATGTGCATGTGATCAAATTTAAATAATTAATAGAAAGAATATTAAGATGCTTAGACCATATAATTTTATTACAACATTGTTATTGATTTTTTTTAGTTCTTGTACAGATGATAGTCAAATTTCTGTTGCACCAGCTGAACCTGCTTCAAAAACAATTCTTTATAATAAGCCAACAAATAAAGATGTGGTCACTTTGAATTCATCAAAAAAAGGAATTTGGACACTTCATTATGGTTTACAAGATAAACATGCACCAAAAACACCAAAGGAATTGAAAGAGAGTGACTTGAAATCAATCAGTGCGACAGTTCCTGGTAATGTTGAAATAGACCTTATGGCAGAAGGGCTGATAGAAGATCCATTGGTAGGGAATAATATAAATGACCTTCGCAAGTATGAAACTTATCAGTGGTGGTATCATCGTAATTTTGAAAAACCTGTTATTCCTAAAGGAAGCAGAGTTGAATTATGTTTTGAGGGTATCGATACATTTGCTGATATCTGGCTCAATGGCCAAAAAATTGGCAATGTAGAAAATATGCTCGTTGAACATCGTTTTGACATTACAGATTATCTTGAAAAACAGAACGAACTCTATATATGTATCAGCTCAACTATCTTAGAGGCACGTAAGCACAGGTTACATGAGTTAGGTGAACGATACAACGCATTGGCTGAGGCAGTGAACATTCGAAAGCCAGGGCACATGTTCGGTTGGGATATACTTCCCAGACTTATTAGTGCTGGATTATGGAAAGATGTTAAAATGGAAATTATTCCGCCTACATATTGGGAATCTGTTTATTGGGCAACAAAATGGGTCTGGCCAAAAGAACGCAAAGCAGATCTTTATGTAAACTGGCAATTTCAAACGGATCGATTAAACATTGATGATCTAACTATGAATGTTCTTCTGCGTAGAAATGGCAAAACTGTTTATGAACATTCTGAGAAAGTTTATACCACGGTTTCTCGCCATCGTATATATGGTCTAAAAGATGTTGACTTTTGGTGGCCGCGAGGGTTTGGAGAGCCCTCGATGTATGAAGCAATTATGGAAATAGTTGACAATGATGGCGAAATATTAGCAAGGAATGTACAAAATATTGGTATTCGTAAAGTTGAACTGATTAGTTCAGATATCAGTACAATGGATGATCCTGGAGAATTTTATTTTAAAGTAAACGGAGAAGACATATTTATAAAAGGAACAAATTGGATCACCTTAGATGCAATCCATAGTCGCGATAAAGAGCATATCAAACCATCTTTTGATATGCTTGTTGATTTAAACTGTAATATGATAAGACTTTGGGGTGGAAATGTTTATGAACATGATGAATTTTATGATCTTTGTGATCAAAATGGTATCATGGTATGGCAGGATTTTGCGTTTGCGTGTAATCTTTATCCTCAGACAGAAGAATTTGCGAATAAGGTCAGGGAAGAAGCTAAAAAGGTAATTTTACGTTTACGGAACCATCCATCTCTTGTAATTTGGGTGGGTAATAATGAAAATGACATAGCTCTTGATTTCGGAGGAGGTGACCAAATTCAAATAGATCCAAATACTGATATAATAAGCAGAAAAGTTTTACCTGAAATGGTTCGTAGATACGATCCCAAAACACCTTATATGCCCAGTTCTCCTTATATAAGTCCAGAAGCTTTTAAAGTTCATAACTCTGTACATCGCTATGTTACACCAGAGCAGCACTTATGGGGCAAACGAGGCTACTATAAAGCACCATTCTATACTGAAACGTCAGCTAGATTTTTAGGTGAAATTGGTTATCATGGTTGTCCTAGTCGAGAAAGTCTTGAAAAAATGTTTGATGAGGAATTTGTTTATCCTTGGCAAAACAGCAATAATTTTGAATGGAACGATCAATGGAAAACTAAAGCTGTTAGAGCTCATCCATCCTCTCCGGGGAATGATCATCGCAATGACTATCTATTAACAGGAATTAAGAGTATCTTTAATGAAGTTCCTAGAGATCTCGATAAATTTATCATTGCATCACAAATTGTGCAGGCAGAGGCGATGAAATATTTTGTTGAATTTTGGAGAATGAAAAAATTCGATGAAGGAAGTGGTATACTATGGTGGAGACTAAGGGATGGATGGCCGGTTATTTCAAATGGTATTGTCGATTATTACTATGATAAAAAAATAGCTTATCATTATATCAAGCGTGTGCAAACCGATGTGTGTGTGATGATCGGTGATGCAAAAGGCAATGGACATCCGGTTGTTATTGTAAATGATACAAGAGATCAGGTGGAAGGTAATTTTTCCATAAAGGACGCTGATACAAAAAAAGTATTATTAAGCAAAATGTTTAGCATATCAGCCAATGGAAAATCGCTGGAGGATTATTTACCGGAAACAGATGAAACAAAACTTTGGCTGATTGAATGGGAAGTTGATGGGGTACAATATAAGAACCACTATTTTGTTTTTAAACCCCATGTAGAACTGGATGAATATTTAAAATGGCTGTCAACGTTAAAATAAAAAAGTCCGGTAAATAACAGGTGGTTGGGACAGTTGATTTGTTGTCAGTGTACGGAACGTGGGCTTTTTTTGTTTGTGGGATGATGGGTAGATTTGGGTATTAAGGAAATTAAATTATGAATAAACGATTACTATTTTTATGCTTTTACTTACTCACTAATGTATTTGCTCAAAATAATTCTGAAAATAATCCCCCAAATATTCTCATCATTTTTACTGATGATCTAGGCTACGGCGATTTATCGATTCAAGGGGCAACAGATATGCGAACGCCGAATATTGATAATATTGCCAAACAGGGGATGATTTTTAAGCAGTTTTACGCCAATAGCCCTGTTTGCTCTCCTAGTAGGGCATCCTTGCTGACGGGTAAATACCCCGATATGGTAGGTGTACCTGGTGTAGTTCGACAGGTTGAAGAAAAAAGTTGGGGCTATTTTGATGAAAATGCGGTGACCTTACCCCAAATGCTCAATGAAGCAGGTTATCACACGGGCATGATTGGTAAATGGCATTTGGGATATGAAAAACCCAATATTCCAAATAGTAAAGGATTTCAGCATTTCAAAGGCTTTTTAGGGGATATGATGGACGATTATTGGACGCATTTGCGAGGTGATGTAAATTGGATGCGGGACAATGAAACAGAGATTACTCCTGAAGGACATGCTACCGATATTTTTACAGATTGGACAATTGATTATTTGAAAGAACGCCAGGTCAAACAGCAACCCTTCTTTTTGTATTTAACTTACAACGCACCGCATTTCCCCATTCAACCTCCTCAGAAATGGCTCGATAAAGTCCAGCAAAGAGAACAAAATATTACTGAAAAAAGAGCCAAGAATGTAGCCTTCATTGAGCATTTGGATTTTAATATCGGAAGGGTGATGAAAGCATTAAAGGAAACAGGTTTAGATGATAATACCCTGGTTATTTTTACTTCCGATAATGGTGGCGCATTGAGATATGCACAAAGCAACAGTCGGCTGCGTGGGAGTAAACAACAAATGTATGAAGGTGGTATTCGCGTTCCATTTTTTGCCAGTTGGAAAGGTAAAATTGCCGCAGGCAGCACTTCTGATAATATTGGTATGCTTATGGATTTATTACCCACCTTTTGTAAAGTTGCTGAAAAAGAGGTCACCCATGCTATCGATGGAATAAGCTTATTGCCTACTTTATTGGGGGAAGAACAAGTGACTGATGACCGCCATCTATTTTGGGTTAGGCGAGAAGGATGGGATTATGGCGGACAAGCTTATTATGCTGCCCGATACAAAGGCTATAAGATTTTGCAAAATTCAGCTTATGAGCCCTTGGAGTTTTTCAATATAGCGGAAGATGAATTGGAAAAGGCACCGCTTAATTCTGAGGGCAGCGAAGTTTATAGAAAATTGAGGATGGCTTTGCAAGAACATATCAAGAAGTCAGGGGCTATACCCTGGCAGAAAAATTAATTAGCCACATTTGATAAAATATTTCGGGTTGGGAAAAATGGGATATCGGAAGAAGGTTTTTTACCAAAAACAACAGCACCAAAATTATGTCTAATTGAGTGAACTTACAGAAATTAATAATAACTAAAACATTTTGAAAATGAATCAAATAATAACTAAGATACTTTTGATTTTTATAACTTTTATAATGCTCGCGTGTACACATGAGAAGCCCAATGAGAAACCCAATGTATTGCTCATTATCGCAGATGATCTGCGCACAGAACTCAATTGTTATGGTGCTGATTATATTCATTCTCCCAATATTGATAATTTGGCAAGGAATGGGGTGTTATTCAATAATGCCTATGTACAACAAGCTGTTTGTTCTGCTTCCAGAGCAAGTATCCTAAGTGGAGTTCGCCCCAATACTACAGGTGTGGATTATCCCTACAGCAAGTATTTTATGAATGAATTTTGGCCTGCTCATCCAATGTTAGCTGAATATTTTGAACAAAATGGATACTATGCCCAAACCTTTGGGAAAATACACCATGGACCATCTGACAAACTCAAAACAGACCATTATGAACCTAAGACAGGCTTGAATACAGGAAGTCATTATGCGCTTGCTGAAAATATTGAGAAAGGAGGAAAGAGCGGACGTGGAAAAGAAACACCTCCCTATGAAAGTGCTGATGTGCCGGATGAAGCTTACGTTGATGGATTGACAGCCAGAGAGGCTGTTAAAATTATATCACAACAGAAGGATAACGATAAGCCTTTTTTCTTAGCTGTTGGATTCAAAAAACCGCATTTACCATTTGTTGCTCCTAAGAAATACTGGGATTTGTACGAGGAGAGTGAAATGCCATTGGCTCCAAACCAATATCATCCTGAGAACTCTCCGTCTTATTCGACTACTCATGATGATCTTGGGAGGTATGCTGGGTTGAATTATTATAATTCTCCTAATAATGTATTGCCGGACGATTACCAGCGCAAATTAATTCATGCTTATGCCGCCTGTATTTCTTTCATTGATGCTCAGGTAGGTAAATTAATTGAAAGCCTTAAAGAGACAGGTAAATATGACAATACCATTATCGTATTTATTTCTGATCATGGTTATCATCTGGGACATCAGCAAAAGTGGGGGAAAACGACTAATTTTGAAAATTCAACACGTGCTCCTCTTATTGTTTCATCTCCGAATCATAGGAAAGGGAAACGCTCAACCCAATTAGTAGAATATGTCGATCTATATGCTACGCTTTGCGACCTTGCAGATATAGAAATCCCTAAATACACAGAAGGCACCAGTATCAAACCTTTGTTAGAGAATCCGGATAGAGAATGGAAAACTGCTGCGTTTAGCCAGTTCCCAAGGGGAAGAAAAATGGAAGGCTATAGTTTACGAACTGCTGATTATCGTTATACAGAATGGAGATTATCAGATGGGAAGATCGATTCTATTGAACTATACGATCATAGGAAAGATGCCATTGAGCGTATAAATATTGCTTACAAAAAGGAGAATGAATCCCTTATTAAGGAATTATCCCAAAGATTAAATGTGGGCTGGAAAGCGGCATTACCTGAAGGTGTAGAAAATAATTCAAACAATCTTGTTGCACCACCTCATGTTAGTTATGTAAATGAGAAGAATCGGACAAAACCGAGTGAAGAGGAAACCTTAACGTTTACCACTGGAGGTTTGAATGATAATTGGAAACAAGCAGTGGGTTATCAATTATCCGTAAAGAACGAATTGCTTTACATTGATATAGAACACCTCGCTCATTATTGGCAAAAAGTTAACATCAACGGATTAAATGTTAGAGCGCATAAGAATTCACAACTGATATTGAATTATATGACAATGGATAGTACCCCGATATCATTTGGTTATATAGCTATTTCAAATGATAATTGGTCGGAATGGTTACAAATAGAATTACCTGCTACAAATGGAGAAATAAAAGAGCTGTCTGTTGACTTATCTGAAGCAATGGAGCAATATCAAAAAGAGTACGAGACGATGGAATATATCACTCAATTTGTTTTTTGTGTCAATCCGCAGGAAGCGTATAAAGGCTCTCTGGTTTTGGAATCATTAACCTTTAAGTAATGCTTTCTTGAATTTGATAAATCTCAACAATCATATCAGTATGAAACAACCATTTTACTATTTGATTATTGGACTGATTGGTATTTTTTCTGCTAGCGCACAAACGCTAAATGAACGCTCTCCCAATATTCTCGTGATAACCGTTGACGATTTGGGTTGGGCTGACCTGGGGTGTTATGGTGCCGACTTGCATGAAACCCCAAATATTGATGCTTTCGCTGCTACCGCTCAAAAATTCACTAATGCTTATGCCGCCGCAGCTATCTGCACACCGACACGGGCAGCTCTTCTTACAGGAAAATCTCCTGCAAAACTCAACATGACCATCTGGCGAGAGGCAGCCATTAATAACCAATTTACTCGAAAATTGATTCCTCCTGATGTATCTGCTAATCTGCCAGTGAATGAAGTAACAATTGCAGATGCATTGAAGGCAGAAGGTTATGTGACCGCTCACCTGGGGAAATGGCACGTAGGGGATGGAGAACACTTCCCAGAAACGCAGGGCTTTGACATCAATGTAGGAGCAACCGTCTGGGGTGCTCCTCCTACTTTCTTCTATCCTTATCGTGGGGAGATTTACCGCTCCTACCGTTTTGTACCTGGGTTAGAAAGAAATGTAAATGGGAAGTATGACCTAAACCGGGAGGGCGAATATCTTACCGATAGACTAACTGATGAAGCTATTTCCATTATGGAGCGATTTAAGGAGGAACCATTTTTTATCAACCTTTCCTATTATACGGTTCATACCCCTATTGAAGGTAAAAAAGAATTAGTGGAATACTACCAAAAGAAGTTGGCATCCGGTATGTCTCACCAGAATGCTATTTATGCGGCGATGGTGCATAGTCTGGATGAAAATATCGGGAGATTGATGGCCAAATTGGATGAACTCAAGCTTACTGATCACACAGTTGTGGTTTTCACCTCGGATAATGGTGGATTTATTAATGAATGGGATGGGCAGAGGGTAACTGACAACGCTCCTCTCCGTTCGGGCAAAGGTGCTTTATATGAAGGGGGAATTCGCGTTCCGACTATCATCCGTTGGCCGGATATAACAATTCCAAACACAACATCTGATTACCCGATTACTACTCAGGATTTTTACCCAACACTATTGGAAATGGTAAATCTGAAATGGGATTCCAGTCAGGTTGCAGCATTCGATGGAATAAGCTTAATACCCGTTTTGAAAGATCCCCAGGCTGAATTGAAGCAACGAGCGCTTTATTGGCACTATCCGCATTATTATCATACCACCAAGCCCGTGAGCGCTATCCGCCAGGGTGATTGGAAATTACTGGAATTTTTAGAGGATAATCATGTAGAGTTATACAATCTCAAAGAGGATGTAGGAGAAAAGAATAACATGAAAAAAGCGAATCCTGAAAAAGCGAAAGAGCTTTTACACTTATTAACCGAGTGGCGTCAACAAGTGGATGCCTCTATGCCTCGCCTCAACCCGGAATACTCGAAATAAAAAGTGATGAGAACCTCAATAAAAGATTCAATTATCATTTGTGTAGTTTTGGTAATGATCATCCATGGCTGCACAAAACATTCTTCCCAAGGATCCCAAACTATTCATTATGGAGAAATGAAACTTATTCCAGGGAGCACATTTGAAATGGGAGGCAATGATCCACAGGCTAGTGCCGATGAATTTCCACGCCATATGGTAACGGTAGACAGTTTTTACATGGATATACATGAAGTGACAAATGGCCAGTTCCTTAAATTTGTAGCAAGCACAAACTATGTAACCATCGCTGAAAAAAATATCAACTGGGAAGAAATGAAAATTAATCTACCGGCAGGTACGCCAAAACCGGCTGAAAATATTTTGCAGGCAGGGTCTGTAGTATTTAGAGCCACCAATGGTCCGGTTTCACTTAATGATGAAACGCAATGGTGGGCATGGACGATTAGCGCCAATTGGAAGCATCCTGCAGGTCCTGGGAGCAGTATTGAGAATTTAATGGACCACCCAGTAGTCCATGTAGCCTGGGATGATGCTGTGGCCTATGCCCAGTGGGTGGGGAAACGGTTGCCGACAGAAGCAGAGTGGGAGTGGGCTGCCCGGGGGGCGTTGGATAATCCAATCTATCCATGGGGCAATGTTTCTGCTGAACAATCCTCAGCCAAAGCCAATTTCTGGCAGGGAATGTTTCCTTACAAAAACACGGTTCAGGATGGATTTTATGGTACCGCACCTGTAATGTCTTATAAGTCCAATGGTTACGGTCTCTATGATATGGCAGGAAACGTGTGGGAATGGTGTAACGATTTATACCATTATGAATCCTACACCATGGATGCCGTTAAGGAGATATGTATCAACCCCACGGGTCCTGACAGATCATTGGATCCGAATGAACCCCATATGCCCAAACGTGTTATGCGGGGTGGGTCTTATTTATGCAACGATAGCTACTGTAGCGGATACCGTGTTTCAAGACGGATGCGCTCCAGCCAGGATACCGGCCTTAGTCATACCGGATTTCGATGTGTAAAATCTATCAGGTAAAATAAAAAATCAATTAAAACGATGAGATGATGGCATGGCACCGATGCATTCGGCAGGAATGTGGGTGCAGGAATGTACTTTTATTCTATACAGGCTGGAGATTTCAGGCAGGTTAAGAAGATGGTGCTGCTAAAATAAAACTTACAACAAAAGTGATGTTATGTAGCGACTTTATCCCAAAACCGCCACCTATTATAGTGAATTCTATAAGTAATATGGCGGATATTTACACTGTATCAAAGCTGCTTGGCCATGCTTCAGTTAAAACAACTGAAAAATATTATGTGGATTTAGTTGATGATAACTATAAGTCAGCATTGAATGGATTGGATAAAATAATCTGATTATCTACATTACTTTAACGGTAAAAAGGAAGCTCCTTAATCAGGGGCTTTTTTTATTATAAAAATGGTTATTTAATATTGAATAAATGAAAAACGAAGACTGGTATACGACAGGTGGTTACTTCAAAAACGGTCTATTTGTGTCATTTACTGTCATATCGGGAAAGTACAAAAGGGCAACAAAAAACCCCGATCTCTCGACGAGAAAACGGGGTTTAAGAGAGCGGGACCGAAGGGACTCGAACCCTCGACCTCCGGCTTGACAGGAAAAAGGCATCCATTTCACACTCCCGTAACTCCTAATATATAGCGAGATACAGGCGGATGGTTTTCCGAAAATAAAAAAGTCCGGTAAATAACAGGTGGTTGGGACAGTTGACTTGCTGTCAGACTTATCTTTAATAAATAAAGATGTAATGAAAAAACTTTCGATGGTGGTCATTATAATTTCAAAAACAGCCAAGGATTGAAGTCGAGATACCGGTTATCCTGACTTATCCTGTCGAATGCTGGAATCTACTGTCAAGTACTGTAGTTCCATTTTGGGTGTGATGATATAGAATAAAACGGGTGTAGGGTTCGCCTGGTGATTTCATCGCCGTATTCGGGTGATTTTGGGGCTCGGTATTTTTTGGATCAGGTTTTTTTGTTTGTGAGATGATGTGTAGATTTGGGTGTGATTAGGTATATATCATTACTACTGTTTATAGGGTTGGCTTTGGGGCAAGACAAGAATATTGCTCTTTTTGATTTAACTAACAATGGGTTAAAGCCAAACGAAGTTAGAACTTTAACTGACAGATTGAGAACAGAATTAGTTCAACTTGGAAAGTTCAAAGTTGTCGAAAGAAGTAAGATTGATGACATCTTAAAAGAACAAGGGTTTCAATTAAGTGGCTGTGTTGATGAGTGTCTAATTGAAGTTGGAAATCTTCTTGGTGCAACAAGCATTATATTAGGCAGTATTGGCATAGTCGGTGATATATATACCATTTCAGCAAGAATGGTAAATACAACAACAGGCGAGGTTGAAAAGGCAATTAGTTATGATTCGGAATATGATATTGAAAACTTATTAAAATTTGGTATGCGAGATTGTGCTTATCAATTATTGAAAATGACTCCTACAAATTTAGATTCAGAATATTCAGGTAGTGGTGAAGTTGATATTATCAAACAGATACTAAAGTTTTCCGCAGTATATTTAATTTATCTTCTAACTCTCGGCTTAATGCCTCCTTTGTAGTATTATGAGAATTATATTAGCATTGATTTTTACACTATTTTGTAGCTCTTGTGATAAAGACCCAATCTTTGGATTAGAGAGAGGCTGGCTTCGTTCAAATGAAGACAGGAAAAATCATAATGAAGATACCCAATCAATCCAAATTATTAAACCTAATGGCGGCGAATCTTGGGATATAGGAGATACAAAAGAAATTAAATGGCAAAGCGAAGCACCCACTTCACAAATGATATCTATTCAACTTTATAAAGGTTCAAATTTTATGGAGAATATCGATTCACAAATAAATAATAATGAAAAGTTTGAGTGGTATATCCCTTCTGATTTAGAGGAAGACAATGATTATAGAGTTAGAATTTTCTTTTCAAATAACACTCAGATTGAAGATTTTAGTGATGAATATTTTACAATTGAGAATGACCAATAGCGTCTATTTTTGGAATTGTTGGGTTTAAGTCAATGCTATTTATCTGTTACCTATTTTCTGCAATGGGAATATCAATTTATTATAAATCTAACTTAGAAGGATTTTGTATAGCCCCACATTTCGTATGGTTTTTTGTTTGTATAGCCACATGCATTAGTTGGCTAATTATTTGTAGATTTTATTGGGTTTATTATTTAAAAAAGGAAAAAAGAATATGAAACATAAAATTCCAGATGTCTCAAAATTTTTCAAAGTGTCTGCTCCATATTCCTATGTTGTACAGCAAGGAAATATGCTCTATGTATCAGGAATACCAGGTATGGATTATGAGAAGGGCGAATTAGCAGGTACTGATTTTGAATCACAAGCCAGGAAATCTTTTGAAAACATTTCAAATTTGCTTATCGAATGTGGAAGCGGTATGGACAAGGTTGTAAAAACTACTGTGCTATTATGTGATGCAAAAAACTTTGGAAAACTTAATGACTTGTACACAGAGTTTTTTCCAACAAATCCACCAGCTCGTTCAACTCCAATAGTTGGCTTACCATTTGAGACGCTCCAAATATCAATAGAGTGCATAGCCTATATTGAATAATATTTTTTATAGATTTGGATGTGCATAAAAAATAAAATGTAAAAAAAGCATGAGTAATAAAAAAAAATAAACCCAGATACCATTACAGGTAAAATATTCCTAAAAATATTTGAACTACTAGAAGGTGCGCCAGAAGGAATAAGATGGAAAGACTTACAGCTATTAATTGAATCTGATCATCCT
>Ga0209362_1001782_pt1 | contig 16625 bp, 14 predicted proteins | sample SaaInlV_165m_DNA_FD_184680 | JGI IMG/M metagenome (GOLD analysis project Ga0209362, IMG submission 184680) | Marine microbial communities from expanding oxygen minimum zones in the Saanich Inlet - Saanich Inlet SI037_S3LV_110m_DNA (SPAdes)... | ecosystem: Environmental > Aquatic > Marine >...
TCTTGGCATTCGCTTTCGGCCTTATGCTTTCCTGTTCCAAATCAGAGGTGTCAAAAAATGAACTTAACAAGGAACATCATCTAGAAGATGGTAGTTTTAAGAATAATTATTCTAGCTCTATAAACAAACCGTTTTCAGATTTAATCAAATGGAGATGGAACAGAACACAGCCAGAGCCTTTCAATTTTAAGTTGGATAAAAATGATCCAAAATTCTTGAAAGAGAATAGGGAAATACCAACACTTACATGGATAGGTCACTCAACATTGTTACTACAACATAAAGGTGTAAATATTCTGACTGATCCACACCTAACGCAAAGAGCTTCACCGTTTAGTTTTGCAGGACCACAGAGATCCACTCCGCCGGGGTTGTCAATAGAAGATTTACCAATAATAGATTTAATCGTAATTTCACACAATCATTACGACCACTTAGATAAGTTAACAATTAAAACATTATATGAACGTCAGCCTAATCATTCTCCAAAAATATTTGTACCTCTAAAACTAAAACAATGGTTTTTGGACTTAGGAATAAAAAATGTTACCGAACTAGATTGGAAAGACAGTGTAAAATTTGGGGAATGGGAAATTCACGCGGTACCAGTTCAACATTGGAGTTCGCGAACTCCCTTTGATCGAAACAAAACACTTTGGGCAGGATGGATTTTGGAAACAGAAGGATTCCGTTTTTTCTTTGCTGGAGACACTGGATATTCCAAGGACTTTAAAAATATTGGAGATCAATTTGGTCAGATCGACTTAGCAGCAATACCTATTGGAGCCTATGAACCTAGGTGGTTTATGAAAGCTGCACATGTTAATCCAGAAGAGGCAGTAATGATTCACCAAGATATAAATGCTCGTTTCTCTGTCGGTATTCACTGGGGGACATTTATATTAACAGATGAGCCAGTTATTGAGCCCCCTAAACGTCTTCTATCTGCTTTAAAAAAAGAAGGGATCTCTAAGGAAAAATTCTTTGTAATGAAGCATGGTGAAACAAAAATGTTAGATTTTTTAATAAAGGAAAAGGAACAGTAAAATAAAAATACATTTAAATCTTTTGAATTTTTTTGGACAATTACAAATAGCAGGAGATGAATATTTTACTGCTTTTTTAGCAAAAGGCGGTGTTTGAGTAATTTTAATCAAACAGCAATCCGTATTTAATTAGGCACTTATATTCCATCTGAAAACTGTTTTCCTTCGATATTCTTTACCAGGTAATCAAACCCTCCTAATCTTCTTTATCACTTCTCTAACATTGTTACTGCTAAAACAGTCTCTGCAACATCAAGTAAGTATTTCTTCCATATACTTATCTTATTGGCATGAACCCCATCATCTCATGTTAGTAACTCCAACTAATTATTCACAGTCAGGCACCCTCTAAGTAAAATCCCTAGTTCTTGTAAATTCACCTCAGCGACAAAGAATTTAATTGTTGACAAATGTCGTAATTAGAGTTAATTTAAGAAATTATTAGGGATTGACTCGGTAATCTCTTATGCAGGTTTTGTGGAATGATCCGGCAACAGGTGTAATGCGCCACGCCGATAACGGTTATGATATTGACCTGGACTGTGCTAAAGGGCATAACTTAAACTTGCTGGAAATTATCTGCACATAACAATCATAGAATTGCTTTTTAAGGAGGACACGACACTAAGCATATTTTATACTCAACAATTTTTATTTAAACTTCACTAAAGGATTAATGATGCAAACACTAATATCTAAATCAATCAACGCAATAACGGTGGTTGCTTTTTGTTTCCTGACTGGAACTTCATTTGCTGGAGAGAAAGTTTTGAAACTGGCTAGCTTTGTACCCCCCATATATGTATTGCATAAACCAATCTTCCTGAAATTTGCAGAAGATCTTTCCGCAGCAACGAACGGTTCTGTTTCTGTAAAGGTCTATGCTTCGGGAGAATTAGGCAAGGGGCCGGCTGAGCAGTACATGAGAGCTGTTAAACGAATAGCCGAGATCACTTACGGATTGCCTGGCTACACATCTCCAATGTTTCCGCGGAATCTGCTGATTGAGCTTCCAGGTGTCACAAATGGCCATCGAGATGCTACTGAGAAAATATGGAAGGTAATGGATAAGCACCTTATTGGTGAATACAAGAGAACACGACCCCTGGCTGTGTTCGTGACTCCACCGGCAGTGTTCATGATGCGGGACAAACCGATTCGAAGTTTATCCGATCTGAAGGGGTTAAAAATCCGCGTGGCTTCCAAGTCGGCTGCTACCGTCATCGAAGCGTATGGGGCAACACCAGTACAGATGCCTGCGAACAAGGTGTACACCTCTATGAGTACCGGTGTTGTTGATGGAGCCTTGATGGGGTCGGATTCGCTGCTGATTTTTAAGCTCATTGAACCAAGCAAGTTTGTCACAATTGGGCTTCCAGAAATGCCTACAACGATCTTCCTTGTGATGAATGAAAATGCTTACAACGAGCTTTCTTCAAGTGAAAAATCCGCATTGAATTCAGTGACAGGACTGGGTATGAGTCTTCGTGCCGCTGATGGCCTGGCAGGATTTGGCAAATTTGCATTGAAAAAATTTGCCGGTATTCCGGGTAAAGAGATCATCGAATTGTCGGCATCCGAACAGGTAAAATTTAATGCCGCCGCCGCACAGGGTGTGAAAAACATCATCCTAGATCAAAAATCGAAGGGCATTCCGGCAGATAAAATTCTTGCGGCTATGAAGAATTGAATGCTCGAAAAATTCGTTACATACGGTTTTCCGTAGAAATACTTGATAGTGTTGCCAAAGGATTTGCGTTATTTGCAGGAATGATTCTGTTATTGCTAGTCTTCCTGATCTTTACGGACGTTTTGCTACGCTATCTCTTTTCGGCTCCTATCCTCGGTGTGGAAGACACACTGCAAATGGGGATGGTAGCTGTAATTTTCGGTTCCGCTCCTTATGTTTGGCGTAACGCCGAACACATTGTGGTAGATTTGCTTCCGGAGTTCAAGTATGCGAGGCTGGGAATACTGCGAAACCTGTCTATCCGCCTCATTATTATTGGTTTGATGATACTGTTGTCATGGCAGGCTTGGATTGGAGCTGAGGATGCGGAGTTCTTCGGGAATGCAACCAACATGATCGAAATTCCTTATGAACCTTTTTACTGGATGATAATGGTCTCTACGGCCTTTCATGCGATGATTGTGTTCTTAGAGGCCATCAGTATCTGTATGGGGGAGGAGATCACTACACCAGACTCAGATGATACTTCCGGGAACGAAGTATGATGGACCCTGTTTATATCGGCATTGCAGGAACTGTGCTGGTCCTTGTTCTCATGAGCCTGCGCCTTCCTGTCGCTTTTGCAATGATGTTTGTAGGCTTGGTCGGACACGGAATTCTTGATGGATGGTCTTCTGCATTTTCCACTTTCATAACGGAAACGTGGAGCACAACAACTTATTACGAACTGGTCGTCATTCCCATGTTCGTGATGATGGGCAATGTAGCCAGCATGTCCGGAATGAGCCGTGACCTTTACAACGCAGCCTACGCATGGGTTGGACAGTTCAAAGGTGGACTTGCGCATGCAACCGTGATTGGTTGTACCGGATTTGCGGCCCTCTCGGGATCTTCGGTAGCATCTGCTTTAACTCTTGGACGTGTGGCCTTGCCGGAAATGAAGCGGTTCGGTTACGACTCCAGACTGGCCGCAGGTTCGGTTGCAGCAGGGGGAACTCTGGGAATTCTGATCCCGCCATCCACGGGTTTTGTTATCTATGCAATTCTCACGGAAGAATCTGTAGGCCGTTTGTTTCTAGCGGGTGTCTTACCCGGGTTACTGCTGGCTAGTTTCTTCCTGATTGTGATTTATTTTCAAACCTTGTTATTTCCACAACTTGGTCCGCCAGCACCACCATTTAAATGGAATGAACGACTGAAGGCTCTTGGACAGGGAACGGGAATCATACTCATCATTTTCGTTTCCATTGGAGGAATATATGGAGGTATTTTCACACCGGTAGAAGCTGCTGCGGTGGGTGCAATGCTGGCCATGATAATCTCAGCACTGCGTCGTAAACTCAGTTTCGGAATGTTGAACAAGGCACTGATCCGGACAGTCGGTACTACTGTGATGATCTACTTCATCATCATCGGTGCCAACGTATTTTCACCGTTTCTGGCGCACACCCGTATTCCGGTTGCCTTGGCAGAAGTTCTAATAGAACTTGACCTAGGACCAGTGGCGTTCCTTGCGATCATCCTCGGAACATTTATTATTCTTGGTACATTCCTTGACGGATTTGCCGCAATGGTACTTGTATTGCCAATTGTGCTGCCTTTGATTGAAAGCTCAGCTGTTCCTGAAATGTTGGGTTTTGCTGCTGACTCTTCCGATTTGCGGATTTGGTTTGGTGTGATCATGGTAATTATCATTGAAATGGCTCTAATCAGTCCGCCGGTAGGCATGAATGTTTTTGTTGTGAAAGGAGTCGCTCAGAATATCTCGATGCGAGACATATACATAGGTATCCTGCCCTTTTGGGGAGCGATGATCGTTGCTCTGCTGTTGTTCATTTTATTCCCGCAGATTTGCCTTTATCTGCCCAACAATATGATACGTTAATTTCTAAACACTTAAGATTACTTTTTCCAACCTTTAATCATGGTAATACGAAATGGGATTTATTAAATCACTTGGAGATGCACCTCATCTCTACGATGTTATGAAGAAGTCACCGCGTATGGCGGTTTATCTTTTCAAAATGACAGATGAGATAATGCTATCGGAAGGCCCGCTGACAGCTGCAGAGCGTGAGATCATCGCTGCATACGTCTCTGGACTGAACGCCTGTTCGTTCTGCTATCGCGGACACAAAGCAATTGCGGAAATCTTCGGTGTTGAGGAAGGGATGATAGACCAACTTGTTGAGGATTTTGAATCCGCAGAGTTGTCTCCGAAATTGAAAGCCGCACTGCAGTACGCCCGAAAACTAACTAAAACTCCTTCGAAGATGGTGCCCGCCGACGCTGAAGGTCTCTATGTGGTGGGATGGGATGAAGCCGCATTAATGAACATTGTTGAGATAACAGCAGTTTTTGCGATGTACAACCGCATCGCTGACGGTACCGGAGTGCTCGCCGAAAATACAAAAACAACACTCACTAAGAAGAAACTCGGTAGTTACATTGAAAATCTAATTAACTTCGGACTCAAAATTCCGGAGGATTTGAAAAATGTCATTTGAACAAAAGAACGGCCTTTCAGTTAACCTTTGCAAACAATCTTCAGTAATTCAAGTCACTATTCTGACGATTATTCTGGAATAATATATAGGACTTATATTGGGTGGGGGATGTTAATGCGATAAGCTGTACCATTTGATGTTTACTGACATCTATAGAAATACAGCATTATATTACTTAGGGGTTATTGGCATTCATTTAGTTAACTTAGGGCCTGATATGCTTCTCCTACTTCTTAAGGCACCTACCAATAACTCAGCTCCATTCTCTCCTACAAGACTCACTAGCTGAGCATTGAGTTCCTCAACAGATTTATGCTTAACTATTTTGTGTCTATCAACTGGTCTGAAGCCAGCTCTATCTAGAAGATCACGAGTAGCTCCTAAACGTACACTCTCACTTTCCGCATTTTCTGCTAGATCAGATAGTATATTCAACGCCCTAGGTGCTATTTCAGCAAAGTTACGGTGTAACTCTTCGGATATATCATCTGCACATTCTCTGCGGAGCTTACAAGCCTGATTACGAAGAGTATGCGTGTCTTTGTAACCAGCCTTCTTTGCAGCATCCAGATGATCTCCAGAACGTACATACTCTTCAACGAATACTTGCCTTTGATTAGTTAAGTTAGTCATTTAGGTGTTTTAAATTAAATGTTAAATTATGCTTGATAGCAATTGGACTACCTAATTATAACATTATTTTATAATGCTTAAAAGACTATAAGTCACTGTTATCCTATTGTAACAACGTATTTCATTCCCGTTTAGGTTGATGGGACGATATATATAGTGCTTGATACCTGTTTTCTTACCCCACCTTCCACCCTTCATTAATTAGTTAACGCTTAATAATAGTTATAAATTAATAATATCAATAGTATATATCTAAATACAGGTGTGTTATAATACAGTATACTTCTTTTTCAAGCCCTAAAACCCTGCAATTTCACATTACCAAAGGTTAATCCAATGAAAGGGAAATCACCTGACAGTTCTCAAACCAGCTTTCTGATGAATGGTTTGAGTGAGCAACTAAATCCAAGACAACCTATTTACCAGCTAAGCAAGATCATTGATTGGGAATCTCTTGAGACTGATTTTACCCGTCTTTACTCTCGCAGAGGCCGCCCGGCTAAACCTGTTCGTTTGATGATCTCCCTGCTTCTTTTGAAACAACTGCATGATCTTAGTGATGATCAGGTGGTTGAGGGCTGGATTGAAAATCCCTACTGGCAGTTTCTTAGCGGAGAGCATGAACTTCAGTGGTCTGCACCTATTGCTTCATCGGATCTAACTCATTTCCGCAAACGCATTGGTAAAAAGGGTGCCGAACGCCTCTTGAAACTTTCTGTTGACCTCTTCCATCCTAAGATCAAAGCGGAAGAAGTAGTTGTTGATACCACCGTTCAGGAAAAAAACATCACCTTTCCTACAGACGCGAAACTGGCCAAGAAGGTCATAGACACTTGCAGGAAGATTGCCAACAAGGAAGATATCTCCTTAAGACAAAGCTACAGCCGTACTGCACCCAAACTGCTTCGTCAGGCTTCCAACCGCAAATCTCCAAAACAAAAGAAAATAGCCATAAAAGCAACCCGAAAAATCCGCACAATCGGACGCGCCATGGTTCGTGATCTGCTGCGCAAGATGAATGACAAGCAGCTAAAACCACATATTGATACTTTGCTTAACTCTGCCAGTATTCTGTTTCAGCAAAAATATGATAAAGATAAAATCTACTCTCTCCATGAACCACACGTCGAGTGTATTGCCAAGGGCAAGGCTCACAAACGCTATGAATTTGGAACCAAAGCCTCTATCGCCAGAACCAGAGACAGCGGAATTATCCTTGGTGCTCTTGCCCTGCCGGGAAATCCTTACGATGGTCATACCATCGATGTGGTACTCAAACAACTCAAACGAATTACTGGTACTCAGCCTGATATCCTGATTGCTGATCGTGGATACAGGGGAGAGAAGGATTTTGGAAAAACTCAGCTCATGACTCCGTCACGGCCAGGTACTAATGATACTGAGTACAAAAAAAGAAAACAAAGAAAAAGATTCAGAAAAAGAGCTGGAATAGAAGCTACCATCAGTCATCTAAAACAGGACTTCCGACTCGGTAGATGTTTCCTCAAAGGTGAAGTTGGTGATCAGATTAATGTTACACTCTCTTCTGCTGCCTATAACCTGAGAAAATGGATCCGGTTTAGGCTGGAAATCTTTTTTAACCTCTTTTACAAAACACTAAAATACCTGTTCTGTTGGAACTTAAACTATTATCCTGTTTCTTTTTTAACATAAACTGTTTTTAAGCATCAACTAATTATATTAAGCAGAGTCTAAGCTTGACCAGGTTTATGATGAATAGTAATGCTGTCTTTGCACATGCATCATGACATCAGTCAAATGATGCTTAAAAGCCTCTCTAAAGTGATATAGTTACTTTAGTATAATGCACCTATGATTAACATTAAGGCGCAATACAGAACGATTTAACTACGCTTACGCTACGTATAGATGTTAGCCTATATAATTTAAAGGGATTAGCTGACTGTGTAGAATTAGTTAATCGACCTGAGTTAAATAATTAGGTATCCATTTAAGTGCCTATAAGCCGTATCATTAGCTATAAATTGGTATAACTGAATAACACTTGATTCTTCCGTGAGGTACTGTTAATTTAATAAATTAATTGGTTAATATTACCTAATTGTAGAAAAGACATAGAAACAATAACCCGAAAGTCTAAGTTTCAAATCTTTACTCTGATACCACTAGTAGTAACGGATTAAAAAATATTCTTTTATTATAATTACCCCACACCTCATTTTACATCAACTTTGGCAGTTAAGTTCATAGAACAATAAGAATAAAATATATTAACAGGCTAATAGGAATTAAGATGGTTAACCAAATTAGAGTATTAATTTTAATTTAACCGTAACCAAGGAGATCAAATGACAGAATTAAATATCAATGGGAAACAGTACACCTTTGACCTTGAACCGGAGACACCTCTTTTATGGGCAATTCGAGATAATGTCAACCTTACAGGGACCAAATACGGCTGTGGTATCCAGCAATGTGGTGCCTGTACAGTTCTAATCGATAAGCGCCCAGTACGTTCTTGTGGTATTACAGTGGCAGAGGTTGAGGGCAAAGATATCACCACAATCGAAGGCCTCTCAGAGGATAGCCTGAATCCTATTCAAGTGGCATGGGTTGAAGAACAGGTACCTCAGTGTGGCTACTGTCAGTCAGGTCAGATCATGGCAGCAGTATCACTGTTGGAACGCAAGCCCAATCCAACTGATCAAGATATTGACCGAGGGATGCTTAATCTTTGTCGCTGCGGTACTTATCCAAGAATACGTAATGCTATTCATCGTGCATCAGATTTGCTAAAGGAGGTCTCATGAAAAAGACAACTATGAATCGGCGAACCTTTCTAAAAGTTACAACTATTGCGGGAGGCAGTCTGCTGGTCGGATGTACATTTGATTCACCTAAGATTATGAGTTCAGCTAATGCTAAAGAGAATGAACTCGGCCTATGGGTGCGCATCGATAAAGACGACAATATTACACTTTTCCTTCCTGCATCTGAAATGGGTCAGCAAGCTCATACTGGTCAGGCTATGATTTTGGCAGAGGAACTGGAAGCTGACTGGAATTCTATTAAAGTAATTACTGCTTCAAATCATGATGAATTTAAAAATCAGATGCTCTTTGGTATGCAAAGAACTGATGGGAGCAAAAGCATTATGGCATTTTGGGATAAACTTCGAGTTGTTGGAGCAGGAACAAAGGAAATTCTTATAGAAGCAGCAGCAAAAGAATGGGGCGTTCCAAAAACTGAATGCATAGCTGATAAAGGCTTTATCAGGCATTCAAAAACCGGTCGTAACTCCAGTTATGGTCAACTATCGCTAGCAGCATCTAAAATTAGTCCTCCAGAGAACCCTACTCTCAAGTCTCCTGACCAATTTAAATTAATTGGTAGATCAATACCTAAATTACATACACCAGATAAAGTCAGTGGTAGAGCAGAATTTGGCATTGACGTTAGGCGTCCAGGAATGCTTTTTGCGGCAGTCTGCCAGTCCCCTGTTTTTGCAGGAGAGATTAAATTTTTTGATGAGGTTGCTGCTAAATCAGTTAAGGGGGTTGAGGCTGTTGTTAAAATCCCCAATGGTATTGCTGTTGTCGCAGACACAACTTGGCACGCTGAGAAGGGTTTAAAATCCTTACGATGTGAATTTGAGGGTGGAAATACTAGTAATCTTGATAGTATTAAGGTAAGCGCTACTTTTCGTGCCACTCTAGATGAAATGGGAAAAGCTGAGTTAAGTGGAGAAAAAAGTTTGGACGTTGAGTATGAGATGCCATTTTTGCATCATGCTACTATGGAGCCGATGAATTGTACCGCTCATGTAACTTCAAACTCATGTGAAATCTGGGTTCCCACTCAGAATCAGGAAGATTGTATGAATGCCGCTAAAGATGTTACTGGTTTCTCAGAAGATCAAATTATTGTTCACACTACTTTGTTAGGTGGTGGTTTTGGACGTCGTGGTGAAATAGATTTTGTTACACAGGCTGTCATTGTTTCAAAAGCGATTCAGAAACCTGTTCAAGTGATTTGGAGTCGAGAAGAAGATACGCAGCATGGGTTTTATCGCCCGGCTAGTATGAGTAGGTTTCAGATTGAACTAGGTAAGGATGGTCTACCAACTAAGTGGGAAAGCCAGATAGCTCAGCCAAACTTTATTTCTCGCTTTATTCCTCCCTTAGGTTGGCTTGATTTTGATCCACTAGCTGTTGCAGCAACGGTTCACGACTATGGTATGTTTCCTGATCATTTTTATAATGTCGAAGGGGTTCATTCACAACATACTGGTGTTGAACTTGGAGTACCAATTGGTGCTTGGCGTGCTCCCCCAAATAGTCTGAATGTTTTTTATACAGAAAGCGTAGTGGACGAGTTAGCATATTTGGTTGGGCAAGATCCTTTGGATTACCGTATCAGGCTAATAACAAATAGTCCTAGGCATCTGTCCGTTCTGAAACAAGTAGCTAAGCAAGCTAGTTGGGGGAAATCTCTGCCTGAAGGTCATGGGCGTGGAATAGCAATTAACGAATGGTTCCCTTTAGATGAAAACAGAACTGTTGTCGCTCAGGTTGTTGAGTTGTCTGTATCTAATAGAGGAAAAATAAAATTACATCGTGTTGACTGTGTTGTTGATTGTGGATTAGCAGTAAATCCAGACAGCATAAAGGCTCAGATGGAAGGAGCTATTGTGATGGGCGCTTCAGCAACACTTTTTGAGCAAATTACTATTAAGAACGGAAGGGTGGAAGAAAGTAACTTTGACGATTATCGTATCGCTCGCATGAAGGACACACCTAAAATAGAAGTGAGTATCGTGAAAAGCGAATCCTCCCCAACTGGGATTGGTGAACCTGGAGCTGCTCCTATTGTTCCAGCAATAACAAACGCGATCTTTGCTGCCACAGGAAAACGTGTCCGTAAACTTCCAATTGGAAAACAGAAGCTGGTTTGAAAAATTTAATATTAATTATTTAGAGCGTGTCAAATAATTTTGGTGCGCTCTAGTCTTATATTAATTAATAATCATTTAAAATTTTCATAATTTTTCCTAAATTTAGGCATTTCAATCTGGGGGATATCTTGTCCTTCTTCTATTTTCGCACCCTGGTGAATAGTTGCCGTGTTTTTCTGGGATGAATCATTCCCTTTTTTGTCTTGTTTGGATGAGAACAATTTCATTAGTTTTTCGGCTTCCATTGCCATGTTTTGGCTGGCAGATGAATTTTGCTCAACCATAACATAATTTTCCTGGGTCAACTTATCCATATCTGAAATTGCTACATTAACCTGACTAATGCCGCTTGCATGTTCTGAAGATGCTGCTTCAATGTTTTCCATCATTTCAGAAAATTTAATAACTGCTTTCAGGATTTCATCCATACTAAGATCGCTTTTGTTTTTAAGGGTCTCTAGCATTTCTTCAGTTTCTTGCTTCATACTGTTCAGGGCATGGTCGCTTCCTTCGACAAATTCTCTACCGTTTTTTATGCTCTGCATTTCTAGTTCTACGAGTTTACCAATTTCAGCTGACGCTTTAGAAGAGCGGTGAGCGAGTTTACGAACTTCGGTGGCCACTACAGCAAAACCTTTTCCGTGTTCGCCGGCTCGAGCTGCTTCAACTGATGCATTGAGAGCCAATAAATTGGTTTGAAAGGCGATATCGTTGATCAATGTTATTATTCCTGCTATTTCTGTAGAGCTTTCTGAAATAGCAGCCATTGCTTCAACTACATGAGTGTTTGCGGTCTGAAGTTCTGCCATTGTCCGCTCATTTGTATCAATTGTACTGCTGACGGCTTGCTGCAACTCTTCACGTCCTAAATCTACAGTTTCCCGTGCAGAGCGTACCATCTCTGAGGCTTTCTTTGCGTCGTCTGCATTGTTGTATACAATGCTTGACATTTGCTCAATGGATGCTGAAGTTTCTTCCAGCGAAGAACTTTGACGTTGAGTACGCTCAGCTAGCTTTCGATTTGCATTAGCAATCTCTTTAGATTCATGATCAATCAACATCATCATTTTACCAACAGGTCTAGTGATAATGAAATGAAGAATAAAAATGATGATAAAAACAGTAAATACAAGTATAGCTAATGTAACAATCATAGCTGTATTTATAAGTTCCCAGCGTAGTTGCATTAATTCTTTTTTACTCCAAGCCACCCCGATAAAACCACCGATTTCGTCACCAGGAAGAAATGCAGGTTTTATAAGGATTAATGTTTCCTGAAAATCTTCTCGAAATTCTTCACCCTGTTTCAGCTTCCTCAAATGATTCTTTATTTTCATATTCAAATTAGGAGCCTGTTCTCTGTTCCTTTTTTCAAAGACCTCATCACCATCAATATTGTAAGCTTTAAGTAAGATAAGATTTTCTTCAACAGTAGATACAAAGGCCTTTACTTTCTTCCCGATAATGCGACCATCACTAAGATGAAGTGCTGGAGACATTTCACTGGCCATGAGCGTAGTTAGTCGATCATGTCGGACTACAAATTGTCGCTCAGCAAAATTACTATGCATCTGTATTAGTACATAAGCCATGGTTGGCAGCGAAATTATTGCACCAATTATTATTATGAAAACCAATTGGTTACTAATGGTTAAACGTCTTAAGAACATAGAAAGAGTTTATTCTACAATTATATTTATTATTTCAGACATTATAGGAGGATCATGTGGTATATGTGAATAATCAGCAAATACAATTTGTATTGTGTGTTTACCAGATGGCAATTTTAAGCTGATTTCAGATTGTCCCTTACTTAAATGTATGTGTTTACTACTAATAGACTTATTCATATTTTTAATAGTCGAATCTACTAGAATGTGATGGTGACCAGTATCAGGCCAGTCAGCTAGGGCTGGAGCTATTCCCATTTGACTTGTAAGACCTATTTGAAGAATGTAAGGACTTTGTATTGTTTGACCTTCAGACAGATTTATGAAATAAACTTTTGTTCCTGAGACGGATGGGGTCTCACCTCCATAGACAGATGTAGATGAAGGAATAAAGAAAGTAATAAAAAAAAGAAGAAACAAATTCTGAATATTAAACGAAGATTTTAGCATGAATAACCTTTATAAATTTTTATAATTTATAAGAAAAATTGACGTTAAGATTTAGCACATAATAATTTATCTGTCAATAGTTTTTACTGTATTATTTACTTTTTAAATTTACTCAACACTAGCAGAAATTAACTTCATCAAAAGGGAATAATTATAGTAATGTCTCATTCTCATCTCCTTGAGATGAATGCCCTGTGCTTCATCGGAGTGCAATCAGGCGTTTGATGATTCCTTCGAGGTTTTTCACTTCATCCACTGCACCACATTCCACAGCCTTACGTGGCATACCGTAGACTACACAGGATTCCTCGTCCTGGGCTAAGGTCAGTGAACCTGCATCGTGCATTTCTGACAAGCCGGCAGCGCCGTCATCACCCATTCCTGTCAAGATCACACCAATTGATTTTTTCCCTACAAGATTTGCTACTGAGCGGAAAAGGACATCGACTGAAGGCCGGTGACGGTTTACAAGTTCTCCACTGTTCAAGGTAACAGTATACTTCTTACCAACTAGTTTTAGCATCATATGTTGATCCCCTGGTGAGATTAAGACTTTACCACGTTCCACTTCTTCCCCTTCTTTGGCTTCTACTACATTCAATTGGCATTCATTGTTAAGACTTTCCGCAAATGAAGTAGTAAAAGCCTTGGGCATGTGCTGTACAATAACAATTCCGGGCATATCAGCAGGCAAAGGTGCAAGGACCTCTCTCAGTGCTATAGTCCCTCCTGTAGATGCTCCAATAGCAATTAATGAATCCTGCCCTTTAATTCCCTTTGGTGTATTTGACGCAGAAAGAATAGCATCGGCACTAAATTTTTTCGCGGGGGTTATAAAGCGTTGATGTGGTGTTTTGACTCTGGACTGTGCCGCGGCTTTTATTTTATCGCAAATCTGGATCGAAATTTCTTCAAGTGCCTCTCTGACACCCAATTTAGGTTTTTCGACTATATCAACTGCGCCCAGTTCTAAACTACGTAATGCCTCTTTACTGCCCTGAGTAGTTAATGCACTGACCATTACGACCGGCATTGGGTTGGACTTCATCAGGCGTTCAAGAAAAGTAAGACCGTCCATCCTGGGCATCTGTACATCAAGACTGATAACATCAGGTCTAGATTCACCTAACATCCGGAGTGCGATCAAAGCATCTGGTGCAGTCCCAATGACTTCCAGTTCAGGATCCGAGGAGTATATCTGCTTCAGTGTCTGTCTGACTACTGCAGAGTCATCGACGATAAGGACTTTGTAGGGAGGTGAGGGCTTCTCTCTCATTCTTCGTTCTCTTCTTTCAATAATGTATCAAATTCTGCTTTGGATAACAGAAAATCAATGTCCAGCAGGATTACCATTTCATCCTTAGTTTTAGCGACGCCTTTAATAAATTTAGTATCAACATTTACTGCTAAATCAGTCGTATCCTGGATGTCTTCTTCTTTGACAAAAATCACATCTGAAACAGAATCTACAGTAAGACCAATGTTTTTATTTTCTACCTCGACAATGATGATGACTGAGAACTCATGCCTTTCCTCACCTGACATCTTAAATTTTTCCCGAAGGTCCATTACAGGAATCACCAGTCCTCTTAGGTTGAACATACCAATAATGTAATCCGGCATTCCAGGAATACGTGTCAGCCCTTCCGGAAAGCTGATAAGTTCACGTACTTTAAGAATATTCAGACCATATTTTTCCTCACCAAGAATGAAGGTTATTAACCTCGTACCCTCACTGTAGGATACCTCCAAGCTCATATCTTCGAGATCTTCATCAGTAAGATTTACTGAACCAAGGTAATTTTTGTTTTGATTATTTTCCATCATGCCCTTTTCTATGGGGTTCAATTAACAAGACTTGCTATATCTAAAATGAATGAAACTTCGCCGTTGCCGAGGATGGTAGCTCCGGCAATACCCGGTACCTGAATAAAATTATCTTCCATACTCTTGATGACTACCGGTCCTTGATCTACTATTTCGTCTACTAAAAGACATTGTTTTTGGTTTGCGTGTTTCACAACAACTACTAGGCCTTCAGTTGGTTCCTTGTACTTAGGTTTGATTTTCAAACGCTCATGCAGGCGTAACATGGGAATATATTCACCACGAATTTCCACCAGTTCCCCTTTGTTTTTAATTTTTTTGATTTGTGTCGAAACAGGCCTCAGTGACTCACTAACTGAAAGAAGAGGAATTGTGAAAATCTGATTACCTACATCAATCATCATTCCTTCAATTATAGCAAGTGTCAGCGGCAATTTAAGTTTAGTGCTGGTACCTTTGTGTAGTTCACTTGAAATTTCAATTGTTCCAAGCAAGGCTTCAATGTCACGCTTTACGGTGTCCATTCCTACTCCGCGTCCTGAAACGTCAGTAACTTCGGCAGTAGTTGTAAACCCTGGCAGGAACAATAATTTGTAAATTTCGTCTTCAGTCAGCATATCTGCTTCATTGATAAATCCTTTCTTCACTGCAGAATCAAAAATAACTTTGGAATCAATTCCTTTCCCGTCATCTTCTATTTCTACAATTACATAACCTTCCTGTTGTGATGCCTTGAGATAAATGGTGCCGGTAGGATCCTTACCATTTTTTACTCGTGTTTCTGAATCTTCTATCCCGTGATCCATTGAATTACGAACTAAGTGAACTAAAGGTCCCTGAAGCTGTTCTGTGACTGTTTTATCCAGTTCTGTGTCGCCACCTTCAATTTCTAGTTTAATTTTCTTTTTGCTGCGCGTGGCATAATCACGAACCGTTCGTTTCATGTTATTTAAAATACTTCCCACTGGAATCATGCGTACCTGGAGGATTTGCTCCTGAAGTTCATATACAGACTTTTCATTGTCCTCAACAAACTGCAGCAGCATCTCACCGAGGTTGACATCTATCTCCATTATTTTGTCACTCAAGCGGTGCAGCCGTGCTTGATTGATCACTGTTTCACCAACCAGGTTTTGTAGTTTGTCAAGTTTATCAGTCGTTACACGAATTGACTGTGTGGCCTTGATACCAGAGTCTTTCTTCGTGTCATCCTTTAGAGGAGACGGTTTCGGTTGTACTTCAGGAACTGCTGCTTTAGGTTCTTCTTCAGTCGAAACTGTGTCAGCTGAAATTTCGTTTGCAGTTTCTTGAACTTCTTCTCCCTTTTGCCCTTCTTCAGCTTCAAGAATAGGTTCATGTCTCTCTGCTAATTTCGCATCTACTTCTGCTTGATCAACTTGTATATTTTCCTGTCCATTATTTTCCTGATCCTCATATATTCCGAATGAGGCAAGTCCTGGATCTTCAGGTGGAGTTTCAGCTGGTTCAAATGTGACTTCATTTTTTTCGTCCTGAAAGAAAATGAGGATATTTTCAATTTCCTCAGGTTGTCTTGTGGTGACGAGCTTTGCGCTCCACCAGAGATGAATATCTTGAGGATCAAGTTTCTTAAGATCAGGCAAATTGCCTAAATGAGGGATAATGATAAAATCTCCTAACTCATTTAAATCTTTAAGTAAAAGCATCGGATCTGAACCTTTTCGCAACATTTCGGAATCAAATTTAAGATGAAGCAAATACGCTGTTTCTTCTCCTTCATCTTCATCATCCCACAGAACTTCTTCCTGCTCTTCACTCTTTTCGGTTTCAGCAGTTTTCTCTTCTTGTGGAGAACTCTTTTCCTCTACTATCTTTTTATCCGGAGTT
>Ga0209362_1001785_pt1 | contig 16615 bp, 9 predicted proteins | sample SaaInlV_165m_DNA_FD_184680 | JGI IMG/M metagenome (GOLD analysis project Ga0209362, IMG submission 184680) | Marine microbial communities from expanding oxygen minimum zones in the Saanich Inlet - Saanich Inlet SI037_S3LV_110m_DNA (SPAdes)... | ecosystem: Environmental > Aquatic > Marine >...
TCAAATATCATTGAGAGTGGACGTGCCGAGATTTGAACTCGGGGCCTCTACCATGCCAAGGTAGCGATCTTCCAACTGATCTACACGCCCATTAGGGTGCTTTCGCAATCCTTCCACTTGCACGCCCATCATAAGCATTGCCAACTCGTCTTGCTTGTTTTTCCATCGGTTTTCAATCCTTCAGTGACTTGTTTTATCGTTCCTTTAAGTAGTGTAGAGTGGTTACTTTTATGGTAATTAATATGAGGAGAAAAGACATCGAAAAAGACCTGCAGAACGCACATGATAATGGCCATAATGTCTGGGCGATTGGTGACGTTCATGGTTTCTCAATGACACTTGAAGCCCTGTTAGATCAATGTGATTTGTCGATGGATGACCGTGTGGTATTATTGGGCGATTTAATTGACCGCGGACCTGATAGTTTTGATGTAGTTAGAATAGCTCGTAGCGACCCAAGAATTCACTGTGTCAAAGGTAATCACGAAGACATGATGGTGAACGGATTTAATCTTGAACTGCTTCAAAACCCTGACAGTGATATGCGGTATTGGATGTACAACGGCGGTTTGGCTACGGTTGCATCCTATGTTCGAGGCTATACAGATGAAATGGGAGGTGAAGACTCTGAACGGCTTTTGGCCCAAGTGAATGATGATAAAGATTGGATGGGGCGACTTCCGTCTCACCTTATCCTAGACCAGTGGCGATTAGTTCATGCAGGCTATGACCCGCGTCAAGATTTAGAAACTCAAGGTGAAGGAGTTCATTTGTGGATACGAGGTCCATTCCATTCTGCATCAAAACCCATTGATGGGCAACGTTCTGTTATTTTTGGCCACACCCCTACAATGAATCTGAACAAATCATTTGGTGCGGACCGATGGGGGATGCCTTGGTTTTCCGAAGTACAACTCAATGATGGGCGTTCTGCTAGCATAGGGCTAGACACTTGTGTATTTCACGACGAAAATAAACCTGCAAGGCTCACCGCTTTGAATTTACAAACACTTGAAGTTCGACAAGTCGAGCGTGTTGAGCCTTGGGATTCGGTAGAGCGTGAAAAAGCAAGCCAAATGTAGAATTCTCATTTAATGAATGCAAGCAATAAATACCGCGACCTACTGGCATAGGCGTATGAACAAGATTCCTGTCTACCTTTGCATAGCCATTTTACTTGGTCAAGTGATGTTATTTTCATCAGAAGATAGTATGAATATTAGTTCTGAAGATTCCGAATTTGATATTGAAAATACAGTCCTGACATCTGGGCGTAATGATGCTGAAGATGCCGGTTGGGTAATCGAAACTGTAGAAACATCCAGCTCACAAGGAAGTTGGGTCGAACATGGCAAGTACAATTCCTTGGCTATTGGCTCAAATGGCACACCCCACATATCTTATCTTTCAGCAATTGAAACTAATTATGTCACAAATCACACATCCTTCGATGGACAAACATGGAATTCTAACACTGTAGCGACATCAAATGGTGCCCCATGTTCAGCCCTTGACTCTTCAGACAGCCCCCATGTGGGGATATACACTTCTTATTCTTCAGGCGATGCGGATCTTAGTTTGGCGACAAATACGGGGCAAAACTCAAGTTCATGGACTCTTGAAATGATAGATAATTCTTCATCAAATGTTGGTAGTAATTGTGATATGAAAGTTGGTCCAGATGGGGACATCTATGTTGTATATTGGAAATGGGAAGTGAATAATCATTCCCTAAAATTTGCTCACTATGACGGTAATTCATGGACTACTTCTGATATTGACAACGATGGCGGCAGTGACTCCTCTTTGCAAATAGATGATTTAGGAAATCTTCATGTTTCTTATCGAGATTTAACAAATGGGGGATTGAAATATGGTATAAATAATGGCCAAGGATGGGTTTTATCGACGATTGAAGGTAATGGGCAAGGTAGAGGTAATTCGTTAGTTCTTGATAGTAACAACGACCCTCATGTATCTTATTTTGATGGCTATAATAATCGTTTGAAATATGCAAGTTTGACTGGAACAAGTTGGTCGATTTCAACTGTTGAAGCAGGTCTCTCTTGGGGAAACAGTTCAAATACTGATGATACAGATACTTCAATCGGAATCGACTCTTCTGGCAATGTGCATATTTCATACTATAACGCTGGCCTTAAGTATGCGTTTTATGATGGTACTTCTTGGAACTTCACACTGATTGACACGGTAGAAAATATCGAGGGTAATACAAACTTAATTGTTGATGACGAGCAACGAATTCATATTTCTTATCACGATAAAGAAAATAAAAGTTTGAAATATGCCTTTTTTGAGGAAGAAACTACTGCCGGTGGTGCTGAATCGGTCAGTAATAATGCATACTATAACAGCACATCAGATCTACTGATGGGAGCTTGGAATGCATCTAATTTAGTAGGAGGTACAGACTACAATGTGACTCAACAAGTGATTTATTTTGGTTCTATTCTCACTTCAATTTACCATACATGGACTCAATCAACAAGTTCCACAGAGTATGTATATAATCCACCATCAGGGAATCCCCAACTTACAGAAGGAGACACATACTGTGTTAGGGTGACATTATACAATGACCAACCAAATGGTGAACAACTAGCTATGGATGAAACATGTGTGACAATACCATATACAGTATCAATAACTAGTCAAATGAACTACAATACTGGAACAGAACAGTTGTGGGCAAACTTTTCTGCTGCTGGATTGACAAATGGAAGCCAATATAACGTCTATTTCATTTTAACTAACTCAGCAAATCAGAGTATCTCAAGTGGCAATAATCAATTTACCGCAGTTGGTTTAAACTGGATAGGTGATTTTGGACAATGGCCTTTAAATTTATCATGGATGCAAGAAGGAGCTACATATTGTATGAGGTACGAAATTTCACATTCTGGACAAAGTAATTACATTTCTTATGATGAGTCTTGTGTAACAATACCATCAGGCTCCAGCAATAGTGGAGAAATTAATCCTTATCTCAATTTTGACACAACCTCTCTAAACCTTACTGCTGACATAGATGGTTCAAGTTTGACTATTGGCGACTCGTACGAAGTACAGTATTTCTTGCATCGTTCACTAGCTGGCCAAGATCAATTGATTGATTCTGGTTTGGAAACTTTTAGCGATGTGACAGCAAGAACGTTCGAGATATGGGATGAATGGGTATTAAGCAGTCCTGAAAACGAGAATGGTATCAATCGAGGAGACACATATTGCCTACAAGTGAAACTTTACAATGATGGCACACATGTTACAACGGAGAATTCCTGTGTGACAATACCAACTACAGGAAGCGGCGAAGGCGGCTCAGGTGTCACCTGGTCAAACATGACAATTGATTCCAACGGCAACGTTGGCATGGATTCCTCACTGGCAATCGATTCCAATGGTAAGGTGCATATCTCGTACAGAGACAGCATGGCAGACCTGAAATATGCCACCGATAAGAGCGGTTCTTGGGTCACCTCGACAATTGATTCCGACGGCATTGATTCCTCACTGGCAATCGATTCCAATGGTGATGTGCATATCTCGTACTATAACGTCACCAGTAATGCCCTCATGTACGCCACCGATAAGGACGGTTCTTGGGTCACCAGGACAATTGATTCCTACTGGGACGTGGGCATGATGTCCTCACTGGCAATCGATTCCAATGATGCTGTGCATATCTCGTACTATGACGACACACATCAAGACTTGAAATATGCCACCGATAAGAGCGGTTTTTGGGCCATTACCTCGACAATTGATTTCGACGGCACCGTTGGCAAGTATACCTCACTGGCAATAGATTCCAATGATGATGTACATATCTCGTACTATGACAACACCACTGATGACCTGAAGTATGCCACCGATAAGAGCGGCTCATGGGCCACCACGATGGTCGATTCCCTCGGCAACGTGGGCCTATATACCTCACTGGCAATCGATTCCAATGATAATGTGCATATCTCGTATTACCATGCAGGCAATGGCAACCTGATGTACGCCTTCAAGAATGCTGCCGGGTGGGGCTCCGGAGCATATGATTCCGACGGCAACGTGGGCTATGATACCTCACTGGCAATCGATTCCAATGGTGATGTGCATATCTCGTACAGGGATGCCACCACTGGAGACCTGAAGTATGCCATCGTTTCCAGTGGTTCTTGGGTCACCTCGACAATTGCGGATGATTCCTCCGCCAATATGGGTGTGGCGACCTCACTGGCAATCGATTCCAATGATGATATACATATCTCGTATTACCATGCAGGCAATGGCGACCTGAAGTATATTACAACTGCAACCTCTTCTGGCGGCGAAGGCGGTCCAGGAACTGATACCGATGGTAGCCCGGAAATATTTACCAGTCTCTTAGACACCTCACCTGATAATGACCTCAGTGCTGCTTTCCAAGTTAGGAATCTTAGTGTTTCTAATTCCTATTCAATTGAATGGGCTCTGACAACAGTGGACAATAATTGTGGTAATGATGATGGAATCATTGAACTGCCGTCCGATAATTTTGGCAATGATTTGAAAGCCAGCCCATATAATATTACATCAAGCCAAATTTTCAATGGTAATAGTGAGTGGATAGGACTTGTAATGCTAAATGAAAGCATGCATCCATTCGATGAATACTGTCTTCAAGTTACCCTTTATGAAAATGGAATGTTAGTTAGTAATTCTACAAGTTTTATTCAAAGAACAGACCATCGTGATACTGACGGAGATGGTGTTAGTAACTCGGAAGATGATTGTCCCGGAACCCTTTCAGATGTGGAAGTTGATGTCAACGGTTGTTTCATCGACTCCTCTGGAGATAATTCTGAAGAAGACCTTCTACCAGATGACTGGTATGCAGATATTCCAGTTATTGGTTCTTTAATCGAACAGGCTCAAACCAAGTATGGGAAATATGCCGGCGTTTCTGTACTTTCAGTCACAGTTCTTGGATATCTCTACCGCGGGGTAACCATGCGCTCGGAATACAAGATGAATAAAAGAGTAAAGAAATTCAAAAAACTAATCAATAGTGCGGACAGTGCCAAAGAATTACGTCGTATCCAAGCGGATTTAGAGAATGCTGACGAAAAGCGATTGTTACCTCGTGGCGCTCTTGGAGATTTGCTTTCCCTTATTGAATTAAGAGCTGAAGATTTGGGATTGACTGATTTCATCACTCAAGATGCCCTCATTGAAGCAGGAATTACACAAGAGGATTTGATGGCTGGAGTCGATGCTTTGAATCAAGCACGAGAAGACCTTGCTTCTGCACAATTTGAAGCAGATAAAAAATCAAGACGAGGTTCTGCACCATCAATTTCTCAACGAGATTCACCCAAAACTGTGGCCACGGCGACATTGAGGGGTTCTGCTAAAGGCGGCGGTGTAAAACGACCTTCATACCATCCAAAGGACCTCAATAGAGATGGTTCTGTAGATATAGATGATGAGAGGATGTGGGCTGAAATGTCAGAGAGTGAGCGTGAAGAAAAACGCCGAGAATCCGCAAGAACAAATACCAACATTGCAGGCCAAGTGGTCGCCTTTTCCAAGTTACCGCCGAACCTCAAATCCCGATGCCATTGTGGGAAGAAAAAAGCCTATTACAAGTGTCATTTCAAGAAGGATAAATGTCCTTGTGGAAGTGGTAAGAAATTCTACCAATGCTGTGCGAAATCCCGTGGTTATTGATTCAAGGCAGTATTTCTCGCGAACAGGAACTTCATACATTTCTTGAGGGTGAAGCCCAACCGCTGTGTATGGACGACAAGCAAGAGGCCAGTCCGACTTCTCTTGCCAATACGCCAATCCCTGAGCATCAACCACATTTACCGGCTGAATTGGTCGTAAATGCTTTGCAAATATTGTCGGGTGTTACCGATGCAGTGTTTCGCCCTTGGATAAGTGAGCGCATCAACCTCATTTGGCTTGAGAATGAATCTCAACGACTTGGTATGACTCGTTTTGAGGAAGGCCCCAATGAATTAGCCCGTCGTCGTCGTTTACGCATCGACCCAGGTGAAGTCACGATTGGCTTGCATCCGGCTTTACTTGAAGATGAGAGACTTTACAATCACACTTTTGTCCATGAGTTCCTTCACGCAGCAGGTTTGACTGCGCATTCTGCACAACATGATGAATTGACACAAACCGTTGCCCCTTCTCCCTCTATGAAAGAATCACCTTTGTTGCAAAGAATACGAGATTCAGTGCTTGAAGAGACGAGTGTTCGAGAATGGAAATGCAAATCCTGCGGCTATGAATGGAAACGAACAACCGTTCGTCGTCCCACTCGTTGCCATAAATGCGCAAGACCGCTTTGAGCACGGCGCTGATGGTTAACCTTCATCAAGTGTGAGCGCCGCCCTTGAGATAAGGACGTATAGTGTAGTAGGATATCACTTTGGCCTTCTAAGCCGAAAACCCGGGTTCGAATCCTGGTACGTCCGCCTTCATCAATTGGTTTTGGAAACACCTGTTGAGTTTAGTTGCCGCTGCATCAATTTGCCGAACAAAGGAGGTAAGGTTGCCAACCAAAACATTCCATAGTAACCCGCTGGAAGTTGTGGTGCCTCATCGTGAACAGTCAGGCGTTCATACGGAGTACTGGATTTGAGGTGATGCGAGGGATGCAAAGGCAGTTCCATCAATGTCCATCGAGAGAGGCGATGGCGACTTTCCCATGCATGAGAGGCATTGGGTCGTTCCTCTCCTCCACGTTGTAAACCGTGGTGTTGAATGTAGTTGACAAACTCCAACAAATAGATCGCTACTGCGGCTTGACCGATGAAAGCAGCAAGGAACGGTAAACCTGCGAGGCCTAATCCAATCAAAAAAATCAGTTCCACAATCAATGAATTTCGTGTATCGACCGGACGTGCTTTGTAGGCACCTTTGACTTGGCGAGGGAGAGTTTGCAAAAAGTGGTAGTAAATGCCTTGACCCCAAGGAGAAGAAGTTGGGTCAATATCGCGAGCCCAGTGTTTATGATGAGTATGGTTGTGTTCTGTGGTGAAATGGAGATAAAGAACGCAAAATAATGACAATCGGGCGCTTAGCCAACTGAACGACTTTGGTCGCCGATGACCTAATTCATGCGCTGCAACAATTCCTGAGGCTCCATTCGAAAGCCCTGCTGAAAGAAACCCCATGGTCGTAAAAACAGTCAAACCATCCAATGATATTCGCCAAAAAAGTGCGATAATCACGAAGGGAACACACCATGCATGAAGATGAGCAATGATGCTGTGTGCGCGTCCTTCTTGCAATGGTTCAGATGATGATGATTGTCCGAGGAGTATCTCAAGGAATGGATAGATGCCAAGCAGTAGGATGAGGGTTGCCGCCATCCACACTCCGCCAAACCAAAGGGAGGCAAGCGTCACTGCGGGGGTTAGAAGGCCCCACAAGTGCGGAACCCACCTAAGACTCATGGTTCTGCTAGGGGGCGGCTCATGTAAAGGCTAGTGTCGCCACATTGAATCTACATCGATACTGGTTTTCGTGTTCAGATATTTCGGGACATCTCATGCCAAATCACCATTTTTTCGTTTTCTCGTTCAGTGGTTTAACCCGATGCTCTCATATATGGATGGTTGGTGGCATGCTCGTTCACCATGAAGCGAGGCTCACGTGCTTGGAAGAAAACCGGTAACCAACGGTGGAAATGGCGTAAGAAGAAGTTGCGCCGTCGAAAGCGTGCTCGTAAGCAAGCCAAGTCATGATTTATGGTGTTTCTACACTTAGGGAGTATAGTATAGCTTGGTAGTATCGCGGGCTCCAGTTGCACAGGAATGACGACGAGTGGGTTTGCTGAAAGTTGATGACCAACTGGAGCGCCGACCTGTTGCAATCCTGCAGACTGCCCATTTCGGTGGGCGGTTTCAGAAGAAATCCGCTGGGGGGGGTTCAAATCCCTCTGCTCCCACCTTTGTTTGTTCAATTCACAATATGCCGATTTTCAATTAAGGCATATGTTCTTGACTCATGCCAGTACCGAGTAAATGAGGGAAGTCCATGCGTCGCCTGCTTGCTCTGTTTCTTTTTGCCGTAATGATGGGTCCAGTGACTGGTTCACTTGCTGTCGGTGACTTCGATGGCCGAGAAGAATGGTCAAGTGTTGATTCACAAGGACTTCAATGGATTCATTCAGGACAAACCTTCGAAGTTCCTCAACAAACTGCCCCTCAATGGGTGGATGAGGATACGCCATGGTGGGAGAGAACCAACCTTGACCTTGACCGAAATGAAATTCACGATAATCTTGAATCCATGATTGGGGTAACCGGTATCGGTTTGGTGTATTCCACTGATGTTACTGAAACCCATCTCAATGCTCTTGAACAACTTGGATTGAACGTTGTTGATGTCATCGAAGCGGTTGACGGCGTACTCTTGGGCCAAGTCAATACTTCTCTTGCTCCAACCCTTGCCGCTCTTGAGGATGTGGTGATGGTTGAGCAATACGGCCATGTCGTCTTCTTCGGAGATGTTCAAACCCTCACCGTCAAGGCTCGAAATTCGAGTTTGTATCCTGTCGGTGCTTGGGACCTCGGTGTCTCGGGTGCAGGCGTCAACATCGCCATGGTCGATACTGGAGTCGATAACGAACATCCAGGTTTGAATGAGAAATTCGTTGCTGGCTATGATGCTGTTTGTTTTGTTCACTCAGACCCATTATGTGTCGCAAATGGCGGTCGAGTGGAAGACGGTTCCTTCGACCCAGATGATGGAAATCAACACGGAACCGCTTGCATGGGCATGGCTTCTGCAACTGGTATGGATGCCAGCGGGGCACAAACTGAATTCTATGGGGCAGCCCCTGATGCAGCATTAGTCGATGTTCGAATCGGCACTGATGCGGGAGCAGGTCCCTTTGAAAACGCTGCTGTTGAACAAGAGATCTATGAATCTGCTATGAACGGTATTCAATGGATTATTGACAATAAAGACACAGCGTGGCAAGGAGCAGATGGAACCAATTACGGCATTGACATTCTTTCCTTGTCTTGGGGAATCACTTCTCATGAAAGCGGAGGCTCGGATGGCAACTATATGCACGACCAAATACTCAATGAGGCTATGGAGGCAGGTATTGTCGTGAGTGTTGCTGCTGGAAACGATGGTCCAGATAATGATGGACTTTCAGGCATGGGCTCCTCTTCACTCTCCATTACCGTTGGAGCAACGGACGATTTGAACACCGTCATCCGAGATGATGACATCATTGCTGGTTATTCCTCCAGAGGGCCACGTGCTGACAATGGCGATGGTAATCCACTGAATGAACTCAAACCGGAAGTTTCGGCACCTGGCTCAAACATTGTTCAGGCTGAAGGATGTGTAACTTCGGGTGGGTGCAGCAACTTGTTCAGTGATGCCTCCAATAACGGCTACACAGGGCGCGGCTCAGGAACTTCCTATGCTACTCCATCGGTTTCAGGAATTATCGCTTTGATGCTTGAAGCCAATCCAGACCTCACCCCTGCTGAAGTCAAAGAGGTACTCAAACTGACTGCAGAGCGTCGAGGAGAAGCAACCCAGCCGGATGTTGACCCGTTTTGGAACCGCGACTTTGGATGGGGCATGGTCGATGCCTATGAAGCAACAAAGATGGCGTTATTGCTAAAAGAACAGAATTTGACTGGAGCAGTTGATGTCTTTACGCAGGTGCATGTAGTCAATGCCTCAGTTAACTCAACCAGCGATTTGTATGTTATCGAAGGAATGGCTTGGAGTCAGGCAAGTGCTGTCAGTGCAGTGGAATATAGAATTGGAGACGGTGCTTGGAAGAGCGCGAGTTTTAATGAATCAAGCGGCGAACTTGCCGCATTACAACGCTTCACTTGGACAGTAGCATTAGACCTAGATGCTCTTGACAAAGGAAACCAAACCGTTGAAATCCGTGGACTCAATGATGCAGGCGTTCAGTCACTTCCTGTTTCGTTAACCGTCATGGGAACTGGTGCCGGAGTCTCTTCATCAACTGTAAATTTCCAAACAGCCGCCCTTGCTTTTGGTGGCCTTTTTATTGTGTTTGTTGTTGTTGGTTCACTTTTCTTTGCTCGAGTTGACCCACCTTTGGGACTTTGGCCAGTAGATTCTGAAGCATCCATTGAGGCGGCTATCAATGCAGATTCAGATATGGCTGAAACGATTGATGCGATTCTTGTCGAACAAACTTCTTCAGAGAAAAAGAGTGGTTGAGGATTTTTTAGACCTTGACTTGAAAAAGACCCTTGAATACGGTGAGATTATGGGAACATTCAGTGATCGTGCTTTGAGTATTCAGCCAACAGGTGTTCGCAAGATGTTTGATTTGGCAGGTGACGATGTCATATCTTTTGGTTTAGGTGAGCCTGACTTTCAACCTCCGCCAGTTGCAATTGAAGCCTTTCACCAAGCTATGCTTGATGGACGCAATAAATACACAACTACAGCAGGATTGCCATTATTGCGTAAGAAAATCGCAGAGTCTTGGGAGGCATACCAAACTGGAATGGACGAGAACAATGTTTGCATTACCATGTCGGGAACCAATGCATTACTCAATCTATTTTTGACTCTTGTTAATCCCGGCGACAATGTCTTGTTGCCCGAACCTTATTTTCCATTATATGGCCCTGATGTCTCCATTGCGGGAGGCGACGCTCGATTCTATCCATGTTTATTTGAAAACCAATTCATCCCTCGCGTTGAAGATTTAGAGGCGCTGGTAGATGACAATACTGTGGCGATTCTATACAACTTCCCGAGTAATCCTACCGGCGGTACATTGGATGAACATCAACGGGACGATTTGCTTGAATTTGCCGAGAAACACAATCTTTGGTTGATTTCAGATGAAGTATATGACCGAATTGTCTTCGATGGTAAACACGTTTCGTTTATGGGTACTGGATATGAGCGTGTTCTTTTGGTAAATTCCTTTTCCAAAACCTTCGCTATGACTGGTTGGAGAATGGGTTATATTGCATCGACAAATCTTGAAGCGATGCAACAAATCATCAAAATGCAATATTACATTACAGCCTGTTCAAATGATGCAATGCAGTATGCAATCCTTGCAGCCATGGAGCATGCAAGTGATTACCCCGATGTACTTTCAGCAGAATTCAAACAACGTTGTGACCTCATTGTTGGGCGTTTAAACGCAATGCCAGGAGTTGAATGTCACAAGCCGAAAGGAGCAATCTATGTATTCCCGAAGGTCGAAATACCCAACATGAGTTCCGAGGAAGTCGCCTTAGAATTACTCAAAGATGGTGTATTGTGTTCTCCTGGTTCTGCTTTTGGACCTTCTGGAGAAGGCCATCTCCGTTTTGCTTACACAATAAGCCAAGAAGATATTTCTCGAGGCATGGACAAAGTCGAAAAGACACTTCAGAGATTGCAATCTTAGTGTGGTGAAACAATGAGTCTTCTTGCCGGAATTGGATATTTTTTCCTAGGCAGTTGTATAGGTCATGGCTTACCCCGATTTCCATTTCTCCTAATGTCTCGAACTAATGGATTCAACACTAATTTTCCTCGTCATCCTGAAGCGATTCCTCTTTCACCCCATCTTACCCAACGTGTTCTCCACATGCGAATGTTTTACTGGATGGGGATGGCTGCGGTATTCCTTCCATTATCACTTGGTCTCGTTTCGGTTCGGTGGGGGAATGCGGCTTTTGGATTTGGCTTGTGGATTGCAGGCGGCTGGTATCTCTTGAACCGTTTACAATCTCTTATAGGAGGTCAAACCCCTCCTTGGACTAAACAAATGGCTCTTGAGTTACAAATTCTGTCAAACTTAGCAGAGCAACCCGGTGGTTGCTGTAATTGGACATCCCCGTATTGGCAGGTCACAGGAATAGTGTGTGTCAATTGTAATTCAAAACTCTCAAACATGCCACGTCCAGACCTTGGGAGGAAACGAAGTGAGCGTAAACCACTCGGTTTCCTTCGTCTCATTATCAGCGATGGCTATCCAATGCTTTCGGTGCCTGATGAAGAAGAGTGATGATGGCCGAAAGGCCGCCCTTCAAAATTGGCGTTTTAGGGTTGAACTCAAGGGCAATCTTTGAGGTAGGTCTGAATCAGCGACGACCATGGGGCAATATCGGCGGCGCAAAAAGCTGATACCACGCATTTGGCTCACCTTAGTGGCTTTTTGTCAAGTTTTCCTTACTCCTTTAGTGGCTTTTTCCATTACCTATTTTATCCAATTATCATATGAGAATGAACGAGCATCAATCACCTTTGACAGAGAGATGCTACCCTGGATTATGGCAGCCTCGCTAATGTATGGAATGATTGCCTTGTTGTTGGCTTTGACTCTTGGTGGATTCCGACCGCTTAAGGTGATTGAGAAAGGTGGATGGATTCGCTTCTTAGGCTTGAGCCGAGAGAAAGGCGATGCTTCATCACGCCGTATTTCCCGTCAAAACTATGCAGATTCCCCCCACGGTAGATTGACTGTACTTGCTCATGAACGATGGGTAGAAGGGCACTCAATTCTATCAACACATGGCGGGCTCATCCTGTTAGCCGTTCCGTTTCAAGTCATGTTGGCAACAGTTCCTCTATTTTTAGTTCTCATCATTCCAGATACTATCATGCATCCTAATAGACGTCTTGAACTTGCATTATTGGTCTATATTTTCGGTCTAGTGATGGTAATGAAAATCTTTCCCCGTATTGCTGAAAAATACATTGGAATAGCCTCATTTACTCGTAAATGGCTCATTTCAATGACTAAATTATCTTGGTTGGCACCAGTGCTTGTTTTGTGGCTTTTGGGAAGAGTTGCCAGTGTTGCAGTCATAGGATGGATGGGTCCAGATTTGAACTTGAATATCAATTTGGAAAAGGAATTGTTTGAATCTTCACTGTCGATTGGTTCGATACCTGAAACCTCATTTCTTGATCTCTTGACCGCATTGGCAGTCATGCCGCTTGCAGCCTTTACAACAATGGCAGTTCTAGGTGCGGGTTCGGCTGACCCGCCAGAATGGATGTATGACTACCGACCAAGTTCTGTTGCCCAAAAACCACAATCGACTACTTCAAAATTAATAGAGAAAAGTGCAGGTGTCGCTGTTTCAACCGCCACTACAGCAGCAGTGCTTGCCTCTACAGTTGTTGCTTCTAAAGCCACATCTGCTGTACAAGCTGCAAGTGCGGTAGTGACCGGCTCAAATTCAATCGCTCAAGCACCCGGCGCGGTCCAATCTCTAGGCGAGGGGATTTCACAATCAGAACACGCTGGAGATTTAGCCGATGTTTTACCGCTGGAAACAGAAGAATTAGAATTCCAAGGCATCGATGATTTGTTTGAACAAAAGAGTGACTTAGAGGGAGTTTTTTCTTCATCAACGGACGAGATTTCATCACCAACTTACGACCAACCGTCGATTACTGGGTTGAGGAAATCCAAGGAATAATACCTTGATTCGTGCTGACCCCTACGGGGTCATAAAAAGGCCATCTCTATATGCCATATGAAACTGGGAGGTTCTGTTGGTCTTATGCGTCGTATCTCTCCATTGACTCTTGTCGCCCTTCTTTTGCTACAAACCCTTGCCATGGGAATGGCCGCTCCTGCAAGTGCTGTTGAAGCACGTGGTGGAGCCAACGACGATTTTCGAGTCACCCAATTAACAATTGGAAATGCTAGTTCTTCTGCAGAAGTGTGGACACAATCCAATGGCTCAACCATCGAATATTTGTTTGAAGGTGATACCATCGAAATCGGAATGGAAGTTCAGCGTGGAGGAAGTCATTTCACAGGAAAAGACACAGATGCTATGATTCAGGTTATCCATCCAATTGGCTATGTCATGGAAACATTCTCTTGGACTTCAGGCGACCTCATTGGTGGCCAAAGTGATTCGAAAAGTTTTGTTTGGACAGCAACTGCGGCTCATTCTATTCTAAATACAACAACTAATGACCTTTCTGGCGGTCTTCTTCTTCGAGCAATAGTCGATAAGGATTCTAACGGTGATGACCGAAATGAAAACGACATCATGGAAAAGACAGTTCCAATTGCCATTATGAAAGATCCTTTTGATGGAACACATACATCTCAATCTTCGACATTTGTATCTGCTAGATATCCAGCGGGTGGCGGTACTGCTACTGGTCAAGGTTCATGGGAAGATTTGAGCGGTGGAGCAGTAGGCTCCAAGCATTGGGGTAATGCCGCTTCAGGAAACAATTATCCTTCGAATGCCCATGACCGTTTGGTCCATGCCTTCTATGCTCCTATTCAAAACAATATACCACAATGTGGCTCAGACGGCCAACTTGACTCCGGGATGGAACAGGCATATCAATATCCTATTTGCCGAAGAATCTTCTATGCATCAAACTACATCTCTTCACAAATACACATTCAGGCATGGGGTAGCGTTGCTGCTGGCGATAGCGTATCCATCGAGATGTGGAGGGGTTCAGGTTCACAGAACATTAACGAATCAATTGTTTATGATATCAGTGCTGCCAACCCAAGTCAAGCACCCGACCAATGGACTCGTATCAGCTGGGACCCACAAGTAACCTACCTTCAGAGCCCATATGTAACCAACCAAAATGTATTCCTTGGTGGCAACTCCTATTCGATGGGAATGGTTTTGCGCAGCGATAGCAGCGGTGCATCAGAAGGTTTCCACATCGATGACTGGATTCAGTTTGGTATTCGCAAGGTACAAGAATACACACTGGATGTCTCTTGTGATGCACCAGAAAACGGTTATTCAGCACCACCAAGTGCTATTTTGTCAATGTATTGTGTTATAACAAATAACGGCTATTCACCAGCAACTATTCGCGCAGATTCAAACATTTCTAACCTGACATGGATGGACCCAGCAAACCCAATGATTCGTATGGATGCAGTCTACATGAGTGCTGCAGGTTATCCTGCCATGGTAAATGACCACGACACAAGTATTCTCATTCCACCAATTCAAGGGGGAGCCTCAATTGACCTTTGGGTAAATCTCACAGTTCCTCCTGGTGCAGATGTTCAGCAACAGACATGGCAACTTTGGTTGACCGATGCTACAGGCCAAAACGCAGGTGAAAAAGGCCGCGTGACTGCTTCTGTTGGTGTGACTGAACAATACGGAGTATCAGTTTCTTCAACAGTTGGTTTGCAAGCCGCATCGTTTGGCCCAGGAGAATATGGGATGGTCCCATTCCGATTGCAAAACACGGGTAATAGAGATGCTTCGTTTAACTTAGCAACAACTTTCTCCGAAGATGATTGGAGTGCCCTTATTGTCAACGATACAGGTGCTCCTGTTTCTAATCCTGTGTATGTCGGACGTGGAGATGCCATAAACTTGCAAATGAACATTTCCGCGGCAGTACAGGCGAATCCTGGAACTGTGTCCTTCAACTTGCGAGCAACTTGCCCATCTTGTGGTGCATTGTTTGGTAACGATGTATTGGTTCGAAACATCTATGTTCCAATTCATCGAGAAGTATCCTTGACCGCAGAACAAACTGACTTCGCAGGTCCTGCTAATGGTATCGAACAAAAGGTCTACATCACGATTTCGAATACAGGTAATGATGATGAAAAATATAATTTGTCACTCACTATGCAAAATTGGCAACTTGGTGCCAACTTAGTATCAACTCAAACCGGCCTGTTGGATGCTTGGGACGGAACATCGATGATTCAACTAAATCTTCCTATGCCTATTGGACTTAGTCCAGCACTATATGGGCTGACTGTGAAGGCAACCAGTGTTGATGATCCAACTGTCTATACCTCCATTTCCATGACAGTAGATATTCTTGACACAGCAGCCGTATTTGTCTCTGATGAAGATGCTGAACAGTCCTATATCCCTGGTGAGTCGGCTCAAACAATGGCCTTTGAGGTTCGAAATGATGGAAACAGTTTTGACCGCTTCACCATGTCATTTGATCTTCCAACGGGCATGGTTGCAGAATACACCAACCTATACAATGGCAAGACTATCGAACTTGGCCCCAGTGAAAGTTACAACGTATCGGTCCGATTCTCCTTCCTTGATGGAACTGAAGGCCAGTTGACATTGGGAGTAATTGCAACAAGTGTCAATGATGCAAACATTAGTAGCACCGGTTCAGCAACCTATCTAGTTGGTTCACAAAACTGGCTAAAAATCATTCCAACCGAAATGTTGGTAGTTGATGATGCTGAACCACCTGAGGCTTGGTCGATGACCGTGACGGTTCGAAACCAATACACAACCGCTCAATCCGTTTCTATGAATTTGGATAATGGCGAATCATCGAACTGGATACAATCTCGTATTGCAACCAGTGACCGAACCTTTTCACTTGATGTAGAAGAAGAACGTGAAGTTACAGTCATCTTTACGGTTTCTAAAACAACCCTCAACAACCTCGGTGAAGATTATCTCTTCACCAACCTTACATTGTGGGCTCAATCTCAAACCGTTAGTGATGCAGCCAGTACAACACTGCAATTACAACTTGTCAAGACCGGTGTGGAACTTTCAGAAGATGGTGCGAATTCTGATTCCGATGGTATCGATGTTGGTCCCATCTTGATGTGGGTTGGATTTATCGCAGTTTTCCT
>Ga0209362_1001786_pt1 | contig 16610 bp, 15 predicted proteins | sample SaaInlV_165m_DNA_FD_184680 | JGI IMG/M metagenome (GOLD analysis project Ga0209362, IMG submission 184680) | Marine microbial communities from expanding oxygen minimum zones in the Saanich Inlet - Saanich Inlet SI037_S3LV_110m_DNA (SPAdes)... | ecosystem: Environmental > Aquatic > Marine >...
GCAGCTTTCGGGCAGTGGTGCTCTGGGAGACCATCTGGCTCGTCTGATTCGAGAGCGTCTGGGTCACAAGTTACGGGTACGAGCCGATACCTTCGGCTACCTGCAACGTTCCTTCGCCGGTTGTGTCAGCAAGGTCGATGCAGAAGAGGCGAGAGCCAGTGGCCGACATGCGGTGCTGGCGGCTGCCGATGGGTTAGCTGGGGCCAGCCTGACGATCCGCAGGGTGTCCGATTCGCCGTATCAGGTCGAGTACGTGCCGGTGCCCCTGGCAGAGGTGGCGGGAAAGACCCGAACGATGCCACCTTCCTGGATCGAAGGCGGATGCGATGTGAATTCGGAGTTCATCGATTACATCACTCCGCTGGTGGGTCCGTTGCCGCAACTGGGGTCGATCTAACTGGCGCGCAGTACTGTCTAGAGTGGCTCTCCACGAGTTTCTTTTTTCGGCGGATCGGGTTTGTCGTCGACCTGCGGCGTAGATTCCTGCGGCACACTCTGTTCAGGCACCGCATCTGTTTCGATGGTCTCGACCATCTCGCGGGTGAAATCAGCATTCGCAGAGATCAGTCCCAGGATGAGACCGCCGATGAACTCGGGCCCGGTCGGCAGCGGGGATGTCTTGGTCGCTCGGAATCCACTGTCGTCGATCCACATGGCACCGGTCATCTTCCACTCATCAAAGATGTGAGCCGGTGGGATCGATGCGGCATCGATCGACAGTGAAGCCTGTTCCGAAATCGACTGAATTGCCGGGACGATGGATGGCCAGCTCCACTGGAGCAGCGCCCCAGCATCGAGCATACCGATACCATTGGGGCCGATCGGGCTCTCCTGGGTGGCTCCGGCGACCATCGTCGGTAACTGGAATCTGCCAGAATCGGCGCCCCGGGTCCTGAGGCGATGAAGCATCTGTTCCAGCACGGTCGGGTGAAGAGCGAAGACCAGTTCATCTCCGATGGCGGTCCATGCGGGTACCACGGGGCTATCGAGACCGCGGATCTGAAGGTAGCGGATCGGCTCGACCTGGGCGTCGTGTAGCGGCAGATCGAGTGTCTGGAGGCTGCATTGGATTCCTGAAGATCGGATCAACAGCTGGATCAAGGGCAACTGTTTGGCGAGCAGTCGATTCCATTGCTCGATGTCCGCACCGGCCATGGTCAGCACCAGACCGGGAATGATGCCTCTGGCAGTGGGTTCCTCGAACAGGGTGATTCGATGACCGAAGGCGGCGACCAGATCCTCGACCGAGGTGCCGATCATCGCCTGAAAGGTCTTCTTGCCCTGTTCCACCTTCCACTTCACATCTTCTGTCAAAATAGACACGAGTTTTTCTTCGATCTGCTCGAAGATGGCGGGTCCATCGAAGGTGGTCGAGAAGAAGAGGAAAGGATGTTCCGGCAGGATCGAGAACATCTCCGAGGAGAGTGGAACTCCTCCCCCGACGGTATCGAATACGGGGAAACTGACACCGGAAGTGAAAGTCACCTCGTCGTCGCCGATCACCCCGACTCCTGCATGAAGGACGCCAATCCGGGTGACCTGGTCGATGACATCCTCGGCCTCTGGAGGGATCTCGGCACCAAACTCATCCATCAGACCGAAGACCTGATCAAAGATGGCCGGTAGATCGAAGTGGAAGGACGCACTGATCCGTGAACTTCCGATGCAACGCTGAAGGCCTCCCTTGTATGTCCGGCTATCGGCGAGGCTGGATCGTTGACCCTCACACATCTCCAGGTAGATCTCGACGCTGCGCTGGCCGCTGGCGACGACCAGCCGTTGCTGATGAATCCCCCACCAGACCTCTTGTGGAGGATCACTGTCGAGTGTGGCCACTGCCCATCGAGTGTCTGCGAGTGTCTGGATATGTGGATCTTCCCGGAGTAGATCGTTCTCCACCAGTAGCGTTGCGACGAGGTTTCGATAGTGCTGTGCATCTTCTCCTGCATCGATGATGAGATAACCGAGAATCTCTGGATTCATCGGGTCGATATCGAATTGCGGAATGCCGATCGAAACGCTGTGCTCCATCGAATTGATGATCATCTGAAGTCGGTCGGCATTGAGGAACACCGGTGTCGAAAATGGCGGATAACCATCGCTGCTGCGCGTGTTCTTGACCAAGGGTTCCAGTAAATGGGCCAGGGTGCTGGCGAATTTCTCACGATATCGACGAAGTCCATCATAGCGAGGCTGAGACCAGACTTTTCCGGCGGGACTGCTGGCGAAGGAGTCCTCGATTCCGTTCCAGCCGCTGCTTCCTGCGTAGAGGTAGCACCCTTCGGGATAAAAGCGTGCCAGGTCATCTGCTCGGACTGAACCACTGGTAAAGAGGGTCAGTACGGTGAAAATTAAAGTCAGTTTGTTCAACGGAATCATCGGGATCTCTCTCTCATCTCGGTCCTGTGACGGATTCTTGATTCAACTGAAGGATGGAGTGGCCTGGAGCAAGATGCAATGGTTCAGCAACCCTCAAGACTTTCCGAACTGTAACTTCACCAGCCGTGCATAGATCCCATCCAGTGCTACCAGTTGGTCATGACCGCCTTCTTCTCGTAACTGACCATGGTGCATCACGAGGATTCGATCTGCTTTCCTCACCGTGCTCAGGCGGTGAGCCACGATCACCGAGGTGCGGCCCTTGACCAGCCGATCGATCGCATCCTGGATCAGTGCCTCGGTTTCGGTATCGACATGACTGGTCGCTTCATCGAGTACCAGGATCTGTGGATCGCCAGCAAGTGCCCGGGCAAAGGAGATCAACTGTCTCTCTCCGCTGGAAAGGGTACGGCCACGCTCCATCATCGGTTCTTCGAGTCCCAGTTTCTGACGTTCGACGATGGCAGAACCGCGTACCTGTTCCAGTGCCCAGGTAATGCGGTCGCGGTCGAGGTCTCGATCGAAGCGGATGTTATCTTCCAGAGTTCGTGAAAGAACCGACGCGTCTTGTAGCACCAGACCAAAGCGCTCCCGATGACTGGCGAGCGATTGGTTTCGGATGTCCTGATCGCCGATGGTGATCGAACCACTGGATGGATCGTGGAAACGCAAGAGCAGGTTGATGATGGTGCTTTTTCCTGCACCGGTCGCTCCCACCACGGCGATCGTTTCTCCACTTCCGACGGTGAAGGACAAGTTTTCCAGTACAGGGGTCTTACCGTCGTAACTGAAGGAGACCTGGTCGAAGCGAATTTCTCCGGTGCGCGCTACGGAACGGTCGTCGGCATCGACCACGACTACTGGTTCAGGAAGGGATGAATCGGTATCGAGGATACCGAAGATCCGTTCACTGGAAGCCATCGCCGATTGCAGCAGGTTGTACTTCTCGGCAAGGTCTCTCAGGGGAGAGAAAAGGCGAGTCAGGTAGGTCCAGAAGAGAAAGAACTCACCAAAGGTCGCCGTGCCGGCATCGATTCTGGCGCCACCCTGGATGACGATGGTCACCAGTGCGATCACCGACAGGATCTCGACGGTGGGAAAGAACAGTGCATACCAGAAGATACTGTTGAGGTGCGCTTCTCGCAGGGTGCCATTGATCCGGGAATAGCGTTGAGCTTGTTGTTCTTCACGGCGGCAGACCTGCACCACTTCCATGCCACTGATCGACTCCTGTGTGTAGGCATTGAGGTGTGCGAGGCGTCGTCTCATCTCGCGGTAGTGCTTGCGTGCGAACTTACGGAAAACAGTAGTGGCCACCACAACCAGGGGTGTCACCAGCAAGACCATGGAAGCGAGTTCTGCGTTGGTCCAGAAGAGCATCGCGACGATTCCGGTGATGGCGAGAAGGTCCCCCGCCAACGACACGAAACCACTGGCAAAGAGTTCGTTGAGAGCTTCGACATCGTTGGTCACTCTCGTCACGAGACGCCCGACAGGATTGCGGTGGAAGAAACTGGAGCTCTGTTTCTGGAGGTGTGAGAACACCTCGATTCTCAGGTCCTTGGTGACGCTTTGCCCGGTCATCTCCAGCACCATCGTTTGGATGTACTGGATGATCAATTGCATCATCAAGATCGAGAAGTAGCAGCCAGCGATCAGCCACATCCAGCTGATTCGTTGCTGGTCACCGCTTTCAGCATCGATCGATTCGAGGCCCACCTGCTGCGCGATTCCGGTGAGAAGCGAACCTGTTTCACTACTCGCCTGCTCGCTGCCGATCGACATCGAAAGGGGCCCATCGATGGCTTCCTTGACCAGTAACGGACCCAGCAGCGTGAGCATGGTGCTGCAGAGGATCAAGATCACCGACAGCAGCACCATGCGGCGGTAAGGCCGCAGATATTTCAGGAGTCGACCCGCTAGAAATCGACTGAAGGGGCGATCGATGAGTTCCTCGACATGGAAGTCCTCGACTTCGTCATCATCTTCGCGGTCGTCATCATTGTCTGGCTTGCGGGAGGTCATTCGAGATCCTCCAGTTCACCCTCGACCGTCTGGCGACGCCACAATTTGTGGTATCGACCTTTCTTGGCGAGTAGTTCCTGGTGGTTTCCTCGTTCGACAATTCTTCCTTGATCGAGGACCAAGATCTCATCTGCATGCGTGACGGCGCTGAGTCGGTGAGTGACGATCAGGGCCGTGAGATTCTGGGTCCAGTCTCGTAATCCTTCGAGAATGGTGGTTTCAGTCTCTGAATCGACGGCAGACAAGACATCGTCAAGGATCAAGATTCGAGGTCGTTGCAAGATAGCTCTGGCGATGGCGATTCGTTGTTTTTGTCCACCGCTAAGAGTGATGCCTCGCTCGCCCACGCGTTGGTCGTAGCGGTCAGGGAACTTATTGATCTCGTCATGCATCCGGACCAGCCGTGATACTTCGACGATTTCATCCATCGAGGCGTGGTCGACTCCAAAGGAGATGTTGTCGGCGATGGTCGCACTGAACAGGAAAGGTTCTTGTGGAACCATCGCAATCGATCCACGCAGTGAGTCGAGGGTGTAGTGCTCGATCGGTACCTGGTCGATGAAGATGTTGCCACTGTCGTTCGGGGACAGTCGAGGAATCAGGTTCAGTAGAGTCGTCTTGCCGCTGGCAGTCGCGCCGACCACACCGAGAGTCTGGCCGCCGGGTAAATCAAAGGAGATCTGTTCGAGGGTTGGCTCTTCTACTTCGGGATAACGGAAGCAGACCTGATCGAAGGAGATTCCACCTTCCTGTACCTGGTGTTCCGATCGAGCCTTCGAATCGTCCACTGCTGGGACTGAATCGAGGATCGCCTGGATCCTCTCGGCGCTTGCTGCACCACGGTGAAACAGGTTCATCACCCAGCCGAGGGCGATCATCGGCCAGATCAACAGCAGCTGGCAGCCGTTGAAGGTGGCGAATTCTCCCAGGGTCAGATCTCCCGAGAGGATTCGTAGGCCTCCGACCAGCAACAGCGTCACCAGCGCAAGATCACCGAACAATGAAAAGGCACTCCCGGTGAACGCTCTCAATTGAGCGATACGGATGTTTTGCTGGAAGTAGGCATGACTCAATCGGTTCATCCGGTCGATTTCAGCATCTTCGACGACGAACGCTTTCACTACCTGTGCGTTGGCGAAGTTCTCTTGTGCGTGAACCGAGATGTCTGCGAGCATCTCCTGACCGCGCATCGATCGGGTGTGAATCAAAGGACCGATGAAGCGTACCGTCATGGTGATCAAAGCCAGCGGAAACAATGACCAGAGGGTCAATTGCCAGTCGATTTGAAGCATCAGCGTGATCGTGAAAATCAGGATGAAGACGGTCTGTACCGAATACATGATCGCCGGACCGAAGACCATCCTGACAGCCTCGACATCGCTGTTGAAACGACTCATCAGATCACCGGTGTGCAGTTTTGCATGGAAGGATCCGTCGAGCTGTTCGATGTGTTGAAACATCCGATCGCGTAATCTCTTCTCGATGCGCCGACTCGATCCAATCACCGTCTTGCGCGCCCAGAAAGAAGTGACACCGCGAATCAGTACTGCGCCGAGCATCGCCATTGCGACGGGAATCACCAGGTCGAGGCCGACACCCGATTCGAGCCGCTCCACTGCAACCCCGATTAGCCGAGGAACCGCAACCTGGCAGATGCTGGTCACGAGGATCAGCAGTACTCCGCTGGCGATCACGGATTTCTCCTGCTTGACCATCGGAACCAGAAACCGGAATGCTCTGAGGGGGATCAAAATTGCTCCTGGCCTGGTGTTCTACCGGCGACCCGCTCCCTTGCGGTGAAGATCAGCAACGGTTGCTGGGGTGCCCGGGGGAGCCACAGAATCCCCTCTAATCGGTGCGTTGTCGAGCGATCAGTGATCAGCGCTCGCTGTTGGGTCGTGGCATCGGGGCATTTCGCTCTTTTCGCCACTGGTCGATGGAGGTGGCGAGTTGATCGACCAGATCGACCTGCTGGTCGGCGAGATCGTCGAGTTCTGAAGGATCTTGTTCGAGATGGAACAGATATCTGCGCTGGTCCTCGTGGAATTCGAGCATCTTCCATGGACCTCGAACGATGGAGGTGACCGGCGTTGTTCGCCAGGGGCCGTGCAGGCGTGTGTATCCCTCCAGGTAGGCGGGAAAGTGCCATACCAGATCTCGATCGGGGAGTGCTGCGTTGCCTTCCAGCAGTTTGGTCAGACTGACACCTTCGAGGGGAACCTCCGCCGGTGCCGGGACATGGGCCATCTCGAGAAACGTCGGCACCAGATCAGTGAGTTGAATCGGAACATCTTGAACCCTCACAGGAGAGCCTGTGCCCTGTCCCCAGGCGATGAAGGGAACTCTCACTCCCCCCTCGAACAGCATCCCCTTACCGCCACGCAGAGGACCGTTATCGGTGAATCCTTCATGTCCGCCGTTGTCGCTGGTGAAGATGAGGAGCGTGCGATCGGAACAGCCGGTCTGTTCCAGTGACTCTCGGACTCTCTTTACCGACCGGTCGACACTATCGACCAGCGCTGCATAGCGATGCCGCTTCTTCTTTTCCTGTGGTAATTGCTGGGCCCAGTAAGCGATTTCATCCGGAGGAGCCTGGACCGGTGTATGAACAGCATAGTGCGAGAGGATCAACAGAAAGGGCCGATCGGCATTGTCCTCGATGAACTGTACTGCGTGATCGGTCAGCGCATCTGCCAGAGCGGTGCCCTGCTCTTGCTCCTCGAGATGAGGCAGATTCCAGGGGGCGAGGTGTGTTTTCGGGTGGCCCCGTTGATCCCCTGCGATGGAGACATCGAAGCCTTGTTCGGCAGGATCCGCTCCCAGGTGCCACTTCCCGATGTGGGCCGATCGATAGCCATGGTTGGCCAGCATCTCGGCGATGGTGACCGCTTCCGCTTTCAACTTATGCTCGGTACGCGGCGGTTCGAGGCGGCGGTTCTCCTTCTTGCCACGGGCTGCCGGGCGAACCGTGAAGATCCCGTGACGGGTGACATCGGTTCCGGTCACCAGACACGCTCTACTCGGAGCACAGTTGGGACCATTGGAGGCCGCGCGGGTGAAGCGGATGCCATCGGCAGCGAGGGCATCGATGGCGGGAGTCTTCCAGGGGCTTCCCTGGCAGGAAACATCGGCCCAGCCCAGGTCATCGGCGAGGATGATTACAAATGAAGGAGCGGCACTCGGCTCGGTTTTTTGTAGGTTCGAGCAACCGGTGCAGGCGATGACAGTCAGCAGCATCCAGCGAGTCAGTGGGGTCATTCGGCGATTCCTTTCGGTCGGTTCCAGTGGGTAGGAGGATTTCATACCCGGAGTCCGTTGGCTACATGGAAACGAGAACCTTGCCCGGGAGCAGTTCCTCTGCGAGCCTTCGCACTGGAGGTCTCGATGAGGAAAAGAAAATTTAGTTGATCGTGGATGTTCCGATCCACTGTATTTCGTGCGGAACCATGCTCGTGGAGCAGATCCCCGAGGATGAGGATCGATTGCGTGGAGTCTGTCCTCAATGTGGAAAGATTCATTATCGCAATCCCAAGATCGTGGTGGGAACACTGATCGAGAGAGACGATCAGATCCTTCTTTGTCGCCGCGCGATCGAACCTGCTCTGGGTCTCTGGACCCCGCCGGCAGGATTCCTCGAGATGAACGAATCTCTGGCGGAAGGTGCGGCACGAGAAACGAAGGAGGAAGCCCTCGCAGATGTGGAAATCGTGCGCCCCTTTGCCCGCATCGACCTGACTCGAATCGGTCAGGTCCACGAGATGTTCCTGGCTCGATTGAACAGCACTGAAGTAGGAGCGGGCGTGGAGAGTCTCGAGGTGAGGTGGTTCTGCTGGTCGGAGATCCCCTGGTCGGAACTGGCTTTTCCGGTGATCGATTGGATTCTTCGCCTGCGAAGGGCAGATCTTGAGTCCAAACAGGAACAATTCCATTGCGGCTGCCTTCGCTGGAGAGATGTAGGATCTCCGATGTGCCTCGACAATTACGATCTGGGTGAATTGCAGTCCTTGTTGCTGAAAGGATGAAATCTAGATGGCAGATGTGAAATTGAGCTCCACTACTTGGCTAAAGATCGCTGTCGTGGCTTGGCTCGCCTGGGCCGCCATGATGGTGACCATCATCTGGATGGCGAAATGAAGAGGGAGAATCGATGATGATTCTTGGATTGGTGTTGGTGCTCCACTCTCCACTGGCATCACAGGGTGGAGGGCCCGCAGTTCCGGATGAACCGCAGACCTCAGGAGAGGCGGACAAGTCGGCCTCCATCGATGAGAAGGCACTGCGCCAGGCGTTGGCAGTGGTGGGTCTTCAGTTCACCGACTCGGAACTGGCACAGATGCTTCCGGTGGTTCTCGACCGTCTCAACGAATATGCAGCGATGGGTGAGCGGTCCATCGAGAATTCCGTGGCGCCCGCCTTCATCTTCAGGCCGCTGGAGACGAATCGTGTTTCGACCATGGGCCCGATGATTGCTCGAGAAGCACTGCCGGATGTGAAGCGACCAGATGATCTGCGCGAGTTGCTGTGGGCGGAGATTCCGGTGCTGGCATCTCTGATCCATTCGCGTCAGGTTTCCTGTTTGGAGATGACCCGACTGTTCCTGGATCGGCTGAGGGAAGTCGATGCGATGTTGCATTGCGTCATCTCCTATACCGAGGATCGTGCGCTGCAGCAGGCGAAGACTCTCGATGAGGAGCTGGCCGCTGGAAAGTACCGGGGACTTTTGCATGGAATCCCCTATGGAGTGAAGGACCTCTGTGCGGTGAAGGGAACCAGGACCAGCTGGGGAGCGACACCCTACAAGGACCAGGTGATCGAGGTCGATGCGACGGTGGTCAAAAAACTCGACGAAGCTGGGGCAGTACTGGTGGCCAAGACGACTCTCGGCGCCCTGGCGATGGGTGACGTCTGGTACGGCGGGAAAACTCTTTCCCCATGGAATATGGAGCATGGATCGAGCGGTTCTTCCGCCGGTTCGGCGGCTGCCGTGGGTGCGGGTGCGCTTCCCTTTGCCATCGGTTCAGAAACTCTTGGTTCCATCGTCAGTCCGTCGACCCGTTGCGGCAACTCATCACTGCGGCCGACCGCTGGTCGGGTGTCCAGATTTGGCGCGATGGCGCTCTCGTGGACGATGGACAAGATCGGCCCCATCTGTCGTAGTTTGCAAGATACCGCGCTGGTACTCGACGCCATCGAAGGAGCCGATGGTCTCGATCTCGACGGAGTGGACCGCCCTTTCGAAGTGCCGGGATCGATGTCGATTGTGGGCTGTAAGATCGGCTACTCTCCCGCAGCGTTTGAACGAGCCGAGGATCATCAAACCGTACTCGATGAGCTGAGGGAACTGGGAGCCGAACTGGTAGAGATAGAACTGCCCGATTATCCGGTGTGGCCAATGATGACGATCCTCTTTGCCGAGAGTGCGGCAGCTTTCGATGAGTTGACCTGTAGTGATCTGGATGATGAGTTGGTCGAACAGGGACCACAAGCTTGGCCCAATAGTTTTCGTGCTGCCCGCCTGATTCCAGCGGTGGAATACATCCGTGCCCAGAGGCTTCGCACGATGCTGATGCGGGAAATGGCCTCGGCCTTGTCGGGGGTCGATGCATACCTGGCGCCGGCAGGTGATTTCAAGACGCTGGGCGTGACCAATTTGACCGGCCATCCGAGTTTGGTGGCTCCTTGTGGTTTTCAGGAGGACCGGATGCCGCGAGCGCTGACGATCATCGGACACCCATACGATGAAGCAAGACTGGTGGCACTGGGAAGTGCCTGGCAACGGTCGACCGCTTATCACGTGAAGCGCCCTGAACTTCCCGTCGCGGATCGATAAGGATCAAAGGGGTACCTCTGAACCCGGATCAGGCCTTTTCGATGGTCGCATGACCGACTGTGCGCTGGTTTCCAGGCAATCCCTGCATCAGGAACCATCTCCCCTTCGAAATGAATGATTTGCTGAGGAACGGGGAACCGGTCCGCGCATATATGCGTTGAGCCGGGTGCCCTTGTTTCAACAGGAGTGAGATTCCAGCAAGCCAGGGGACCAAGAATTGTAATGAGAATTTCCACCTGTGGCAACGTTGCCATCGGGGGACAGGAATTGAGAATTTGCCAGATTCTGGCAAGAGATGGGAGTTTTGATGTCCAGTTACGATCCTGCGAAGACGGCGATCCTTTTGGTCGGCTATCAGCGCGACTGGTTTGACAGTGACGGTCTTTTCAACAGTGTCATCGAAGAGTCGAGTGCAGTCAGTGGAACCGTTGCAAACACTGAAGTTCTGCTCAACGCAGCTGTCGAATCGGGGATGACCATCATCTCTGTTCCGATCGCATTCAGTGAGTACCACAACGAGCTGGAGAACCCGATCGGGATCTTGAAGATGATCAAGGAAGCCGAAGCATTCAAGGCGGGTAGCAAGGGTGCTGAGATCATCGATGCGATTGCGAAGTTCGGAGAATGGATCGTCGAGGTTCCGGGAAAAATCGGTTTCAACGCATTCAGCAACACCGATCTTGCCCAGGTTCTTGCGGACAAAGGCATTGAAACGGTCGTCGTTTGTGGAGCAGTGACTTCTCTCTGCGTGAATGCCACCGCCATGAAGGCTGCTGAAGATTACAATGTCGTTGTTCTTTCCGATTGCGTATCCGGTCGCACTCAGGTCGAGCAGGACATGTTCTGCAATGAGTTGTTCCCATACTTCGCAGAAGTGATGGACCACAACGGCTTCATCCAGAAAGTCGGCGTAAAGGTATGAGTCAAGAGGGTCTCATCCCTCTCGATCGAGAAGTAGATGCGCAACATCGCCTCGTCGAGGAAATCGCGGCTCGAAAGGTTCGCCAGGAAGCAATCCTGGCGGCACTTCCGGAAGTTGTGATCTTGCTCGACGAGGCATTTTGCATCCAGTACGCCAATACCGCCGGAGAAAAGCTGTGGGGAACTGTTCCTGCGAACCCGAGCGACTGCTCGATCTGCGGACTCGCTGTGATTCATTTCATCCACCCCGAGGATCGAAACCGTTGGACTGCTCTGCTCGAATCGGTATTGAGCGGCGATTCGACCGAGAAAGATAAACTGCTCAGAGTTCGAGGCTCTGGAGATGAGTTGGTCTGGATGAACACCAAGATCTGTAAGCTGGCTGACGGCGGGTTGCTTTGCACCCTCGAGGATTACACCACTCGTCGCCGTCATGAGACAGAACTGACCAAGTCTCAGCGACTGGAATCGATCGGCCGGCTTGCGGGCGGCCTGGCCCACGACTTCAACAATTTCCTTTCGATCATCATGGGCAATCTCGACATTGCGCAGATCAAACTCGGGTCGACAGAGTTGGTAAAATCAGAACTTGAAATCGCCATCAAGGCTTGCATGAAGGCCAGCGACATCACCAAACAGATGTTGACCTTCAGCAAGGGAGGGGCTCCAAGAACGGAGATCGCCTCGGTTGTGGACCTGATTGAGGAAGCCTCTGAAATGAACATTCATGGTTCCAAGTTGAAGGTTCACTTTGATATCGACCACAGTATTCCTGCGGTGGAAGTGGATGTTGGTCAAATACACCAAGTGTTTGGAAATTTGATCATCAATGCGGAGCAATCGATGCCTGGTGGAGGGGAACTGTCGATTCGAGTGTCACATGGTTCTCTTGCTGAGGAATCGGAAGTGAATGGCGACTTGAATGCTGCGGTCATCGAATTCGAAGACCAAGGCTGCGGGATTCCAGACGACAAGATTGACCTGGTGACCGACCCTTATTACACCACCAAGACGGACGGAACTGGCCTGGGGTTGAGTACCGCATTCTGGATCATCCAACGTCATCATGGGAGGTTGAGTATCAAGAGCACCATCGGGCAGGGGACGACGGTTCGTATCGCCCTTCCTTGCAGTAATAAATCCATACACGGTGTGAAAACTACTGAGAGTCCCTCATTAGAGAAACGCCATCATCGTATCTTGATCATGGATGATAATGATGAGGTCCGCGATGTGCTGAGGATGATGCTGGAAACCTTGGGGCATCAGGTGGAAGAGACCTCGGATGGCCAGCAGTGTGTTGCAGCGTATCAGAAGGCCTTCGTTACTGACCACGCATTTGACCTGGTGGTCGTGGACCTCACAGTTCCGGGCGGGTTTGGCGGTCGTTGGGCGTTCGAGAAATTGAGAGAAATAAATTCAAAAGTAAGCGTCATCGTGGCGAGTGGATACGGCAATGATTCTACGCTCGCTTCTCCGGAAGCCTACGGTTTCAAAGCCCGGTTGCAAAAGCCATTCATGATCAGTGAACTCGAGAGTGTGATCGAGCAAGTCTTGAGGTAAGCCCCCTTACGGAATCCACTGTTGACTCCTGTCTTCAACAGAACATTGCAGAAGCCATCTACACGCTCGGCTATCTCCGCTCGGGCACGGCTGTGTCACCGGAACCCTTCATGGCGTGTGGGGCGGATCCAACCGAGAATCGCCTTGATTGCGTTGCTTACGGAGGCTGTCTCTGCCTCGTCTTTTCCAGACCCACACGACCAAGCTCATGGAGATGATTGGCATCAGTATCAAGACTGCTAGGCCGAAGGGACTCAGCAGCAGTTTCATCGGCATCGACAGCGGCATGTTGTGCTTGCTAGCATACTCGAGCAACCTCTGCCGTTCGCCAGTGGTGATGGCTCGCACCACCTCGAAGAGAGTCAGATTTTCATCATCTCTGCTGGTCGCGGCCACTCCAGTTCGCCCGCTGGAATCGGTGATTTCCCAGCCATTGGGAGCCAGCATCGGATAGACATTCTGGTCCTCGAACATCACCATGGATTCTGCATGGGCACGCACTCGATCCCCGATCTCCGGTGCCGGATCCTGTGCCGGTCCGCACATCACCATGATAGATCCCCCACCACTGGTGAGATAACTGAAGAACAGATTCCCGGGTGGAACTGTTCCCTTCTCGACCTTGTCGGGGCGAACGGTCGCCCTCCAGCGACGTGTCAGAACACCATTATTATCTGCGATGAGACGGTGTTCCATCGCCACCACCGTGCCGGTAGCGATCACTGTGGAGAGCGACCTCAACTGTTCAGGCGAGTAGGGTACTTTTCCCGCCAGAAGCGGTTGGGGTTGAAGGAGCAGAAGCGTGAAAAAGGTAATCCACCAGCGGGTCCTGGTGATGGGTACCAGCGGTATGGCTCGTTGAATGGTGGACATCGTAACTCCTGTCGATACATTGCGGCTTTCCGGACCATACTAAATTCTATCGATGGCGGTTCCAGTGTTGTCTGAATAGACGTTTGGATACAGTGAACCGTTCCGGCGACCGCGTCAGGATTCTCTGATTCGCCAATCCAGTCGATGACGCTATCCGCAACTATTCGAGTGTCATCGCTCCAATGGAATCTCATGTATCGCTGGAGATCGAGCAGGGTCATGCGGTGGATTCAGCGGTGGAATCGGCCGGAGAGGGGCAGTCGAAGAGGTGCGCTAGCGAACCGTTGCTTGAAATGTTGTTAATCCAGCCAGGAAGTGTGTCCGATGGCTGGTGGAAATCTGATATTCGTAGAAGCACCGGTTCAATTGGGTGCCAAACTGAGTGAATGGCACTTGGTTCACATTCTCGAAACTAATTCCACCCAGTGGATCAACTTCTATTTTCCTTCAAAGGAGGTCTTCATGTATCGAGTTACTATTCTTGCGTGCAGTGTTTTTCTATTACTTGGGTCTACAGTATTTGCGGATGACGATGTTTCATTCCTCAACTTCACACTGGTCGATCCGCTCCCGGAGTCGGTGATCGGTGGTCCGGTGGACGACACAGAAGTGGAACTGGAACGGATCGATGGTGGTGTGGTGATCGAAGGAGAAACCTCGGGGTTGCTTCCCGATCACGTCTATACCATCTGGGCTCTCGTTTTCAACAATCCGGCGGGGTGTAACGATGGGTGCCAGATCGCCGACGACATCGGTCCCGATTCAGGCTTCGCAGCACTGTGGACTGGCATCGGATTCGTGGCGGACGAAGATGGAGAAGCTGAGTTCGAAGTTGTCATCATGGAGGGCGAGCCCGCAGGCGAGGTCCTCATGGGTGCTGGTCTCACCGATGCAGGGAATGCCGAGATCCACCTCATCATCTGATATCACGGACCTGCGGCTTACGATGATCCCGACCTACTGGATGCACAACTCACCACCTTTGGCGGTGGTTGTGAAGAGTTTGGTTGCGATGACGTTCAGTACGCCGTTTTGGTCGCTGAATACGACGACGACGACGACGACGACAATGACGATGACGATGATGACGATGACGATGACGATGACGATGACGACGTTTCATTCCTCAACTTCACGCCGACCGCCGCTCCCCCGGAGCCGATAATCGGTGGTTCTGTGGACGACACAGAAGTGGAACTGAAACGGATCGATGGTGGTGTGGTGATCGAAGGAGAAACCTCTGAGTTGCTTCCTGGTCACGCCTACACCATTTGGGCTCTCGTCTACAACGACCCGGATGGATGTAACGGAGAATGTGACATCTTCGACGACATGGGTTCCAACTCGGAGTTCTCAGCGTTGTGGTCCGGCATCGGGTTCGTGGCGGACGAAGATGGAAAAGCAGAGTTCGAAGCGGTCTTGATGGAATGGGACCCGGCAGGAGAGGTCCTCATGGGTGATGGCCTCACCGATGCAGGAAACGCCGAGATTCACCTCATCGTCCGTCATCACGGTGCCGCTGCCTATGATGATCCAGATCTGCTGGAAGCACAGCTCTCCACCTTTGGCGGTGGCTGCGATGAGTTCGGCTGCAACGACGTTCAGTACGCTTTTCTGGTGGCTGACGACGACGACGATGACGACGACAATGACGACAATGACGACGACGATGACGATGACGACGACGATGACGATGACGATGACGATGACGATGACGACGAGTACTCATTTGTCGAGTTCTTGATCGGAAGCCCCCTCAACAATTCCGCTTCCGGTGATGCCATCGCCGGATCCGAGATCCGTTACGAGCAGTTCGATGATGGATTCTTCATCGAGGCGGAAACTTCCGGTCTCGAGTCTGGATTCACCTACACCATCTGGGCTGGGGTTTTCAATGATCCGGAAGAATGTGATGGGGCTGTGACATCTCTGACTTCGGTGTCGATGGTTGGTCGATCTTGTGGACCGGTGTTGGCCTGATTGCAGATGAAGATGGAGAACTCGAGTTCGAAGCGCTGGTTATCGAAAACGAACCTGCCGGTGAAGATCGTCACCGGGCCTGGTCTGACCGACATGGACAATGCTGAGATTCATCTGTTCGTTCGCAGTCATGGCCCTGCATCCGATGACCCAGAAGTTATGGAGGCTCAACTCAGCCAGTTGATGGGAGGGTGCGATATCTACGGCTGTGGCGTTCCCCAGTATGCGGTACTGGTTGCAGGAGATTGAGCTGGTGGCTCAGTAGCGCGGCCCGGTTTCTTCGACGACCGGAACCGAAAGGGTGGCACCTTCGGCCATCTCGACCTCATCGAGATGGCCGGAGATCCACTCATCTCCGTTCACGATGATGGCGTGGATATGTAGATTTGAACCGTGATGGGTCATCACTCCATGTTGATCTCTGGCGAAGAAGCCCACCACTCGCAGTGCTGTCGATGCGCCATGCTGCCGCCACGGTTGATCCTCAGGAGCCAGATCTGGTGTTGCAACGGGGCAGTACCCGTTGATCACATGAATCTGATAACTACTTGCGACTCCCTCGATAAAAAATGGAAAGGGTTTGTCGGTGTCGATGCCGTGAGATCTGGCGACCTCCTCGATGGATTGCTCGAGTGAAGGCGAGTCCGGGAGCGGGTCTTGATGCCAGGTTTTGACATGAGCGAGGGTCATCAGAGTTGCTGAACCGGGGTTTGTATCAGCGCTGGTGGTGGAAGCGCGGATGCCATCGGGTGTGGTGGCGACGAAGATCTGGCCATCGAAGACGGTGATCTCCCCCTCTAGACCGGTCAGTGCACCGACGCCGATGGCATGAGGCTGCTGGCGCATCTCCGCAAAAGATATGCGCGATTGCGTGTTTCCCATCCGAAGGACATCCCGCATGCCGCCGTACTGTTCGACGAGATCGTGACTGCCGGCACAGCCGCAAAGGGAGACGCCAAGGGAGACACCCAGGATCAAGAAACGTATCATTCTGTAGGTCCTTTCAAACATTGAACAGGAAGTGACACACATCGGCATC
>Ga0209362_1001797_pt1 | contig 16564 bp, 13 predicted proteins | sample SaaInlV_165m_DNA_FD_184680 | JGI IMG/M metagenome (GOLD analysis project Ga0209362, IMG submission 184680) | Marine microbial communities from expanding oxygen minimum zones in the Saanich Inlet - Saanich Inlet SI037_S3LV_110m_DNA (SPAdes)... | ecosystem: Environmental > Aquatic > Marine >...
TCGAGGAAAACTTGGCGGGATCCACTCTCGTTCACGAAGCCAACGCCAGCATCACTCTCTCCGGCAACGTCCAGTGGAGCGAACCCTTCCTGCTTCAGGATCGCATCCTGTACGGATCCACAGTCACCAATCACCTCTACGATTCCAAGGATACTTGGCGAGTCGTGAACTCGGATGTAAACTCCAGTCTCCACGGATTCGACCTTTCGGATCCTAAGAACCCCAAGATCCTCGCCCCGGCATCACTGCCTGGCCTGCTAACCGGGGTACACCAACTGGAAGAAGGCTCCCAAGAGGCCTACCTTTTCGCGGAAAGCAAGGACACCTCCATCGGCATTTACCGCCCCATGCCCGTCATCCTTGATGACGACTCCCGAGAATTCAAAATCATCCCCGAGACCGAACGCTATGGTCGCTCATTGACCGCTTGCGCCTACGACGGCACTCAGGCTTACTATCTCGATGAGCTCGACCTATCGGGCACCTCGGGCCCGCTCGCCATGGCGAAGGGCAATGCCTTCGTTGGCCAGTCGAGCTCACAGTCCCCGGGAGTCGATGCCTACCGAATAGACGAGTCGGGCCTCTTCACCAAGACATCCGATCTTTTCAAAGGTGATAACATATCGGAGCTGGCAACCGACGGCTCCTACCTGATAGGACGAACGAACAACGACGTACGAGTGACCGACGTTCACCAAGTCGACTCCCCGTACGAGTGGCCAAATTCCGCGCTATCGGGAAACCTCTACCCAACAATTAAACATTTCGTCTCGTCCGCAGACGGTATTCGCATACCCGTGGGGAACTATGGGATCGAATACTTGAGTGCTCCCCCATCCACGGAACGGCGAACCCTTCAAGCCCGCCGTTCGGACACAGTCAAAGACTGGCCGGTTCTGGAAGAATCCCTATTCCGCGTATTCAAGGCGGACGAGGTTCCCGTCTCACTCGCCCACGCCTCCTCGCCCGGATGGAAATTTCGCCCGGACTCAGCACTCGACCAAAATGCCACCTCGCTGGAAGCCCATTGGAAAAGCCTGCCTTGGTTTGGTTTTTTCCACGCCCGGAGTTACCCGTGGATCTACCATGCCCGCCTTGGCTGGACCTATATTTCCGAAAGCGAGGGAAACGCACTCTGGATCTGGCGAGCAAAGAGCGGTTGGCTCTGGACGCGACCGGATCTCTACCCTCACCTTTATAACCATGCAACCACCGCCTGGACATATATCGACCTTCAAGCACCCTCCAACACCGTCCGTCTCTACGATCGCTCCGACAAGGACTGGAAAACGGAATAGGTCATTCACCTTTCCCAAGACAAATCGGAGTTTTGGAAGTAGCCCGCCAGAGCCACTTTTGGCCAATTGACGATCCCAAGATCGAGATCCCTGAAGATAACGTCGATGCCAAACCAGTCACGGGGAGGCAACTGATTAGCCGCAAGTTCTTTCCACCCACCGGCGTGTCGCAAATGGGCTTCCACAAGAAAAGGCTCAGCTTCTCCCGGAGACCAACCAAGACGAACGCGAGCGGGCACGCAGTGTGCCTGGCATAGGCGCTTGGCGAGTTGGCGAGCCCGCAGTGGACCTACCCGGTCTATCTTGTGCGGATCCTTCCCGCAGAGGGCTCCTCCGCCAATCGGAACCGCGGGTCCATAGTGGTCCACCACCAGTTTTTTGCCACTCAGTCCATTGTCGCCTTGGGGACCGCCTTGGCAAAAGTCACCCGCGCCGTTGAGATAAAACTTCTCGATCCCAAAGGTTGAGGATAGCCCAGTCAACCCAGACTGTTTCTCGAGCACGCTCAAGGTGTCTGCGAGAAAGGGAAACAGTTTCCGGTACTGCAGTTCGTAATCGATTCCCTTGCGGTGCTGCAGACTGACGGTGAGGCGCTCCCAATCCCAACTCGTCGACGAACCATTCTCGATCCGGCGAAGAATTGGCAAAACCTTGAGATCGGGTCCGAAGTCGCGAACCCTGTGCGAGCGCCAAGCCTCCAAGCTACGCCCGATTCGATTGGCAAGCCAATGAACTGCGGGCAGGTAATTGGTCTCGGGCGAGTCCTCCGCAAATCCGAGGACAATGTTCTGGTCGTCGGACAGGGAGCGAATTTCATCCTCTTCCTCGGACAATTCCTCGATACAGGTCGAAATCTTCACCTTGAGGTCTTCCGGTCGGGGTCCCCAGTGCTTACCATAACCCGCTTCCTTATAAACCAGACGAACTAAAGAATCGATCTGTTCCGTTGCATTTTCCGAATTCAACGGCACTCCTGCCACCCGACCGTCCACGAACACCTCGTCGTCATGAACGGCGACCTCCACCCCCACTAGCGCTCGCTGATTTTGGCGTATCGCCCAAGCGACGATTTTCTCGACCACGGCGTCCGCAAGACGATCGGGATGACCATAGGAAACGTATTCGGCAAAATGTAAACTGGTGTCTTGGTTCATAAACTGCGGTATTTGATGGTTTTACTCAAAGGGAGGAAGTTCGCGTATTTCGGATGCATGTGGGAGCAGGTCGTTCGCGTATCCCTGGTCGACAAGACCTATGTAAAGCTTCACTTTCCTCTCCTTCCAGACATTGAGATCATTCCGGTTGGGTTGCCCGACGTAACCATCGGTCAGGACGACCACCCGTTTGGGTGTCTCGGATTTTGGCAGGTTCACCAAATGAGAATACACGCAGGCAATATCCGTGCCACCGGTGTTCTGAAGATTTTGCTTATCGAAGGGTATCCTCGGCTCCACCTCGTCAATCACGGTGCTGAAGACAAAGAGTTTCACCTCTCCTTTTCGATGAGGTTCACGCAGGGCGGTCGTAAGGCTTGGCAAGACCTCCCACATCGATCCACTTATATCCAAATAAACGAAGGCCATATCGCGAGGAGTAAGCTGACGACGATGGTGCTTGCACTTCACGTCAAAGAAAAAGGGGCGAAAACCAAGGGCTATCTCCAAACCCGGGGCTCGACGGTCGTCAAGCTGGGGCAATGGGGTGCGCGCTTCCTGAATGGCTTCGTTTCTTTCCCATGACCTATTGCGGGAGTTCCCGTGCTTCAAGATACCCGCCTTGCCGAACAACTTGCGGAGCTCCCGATGAAACTTAGCCTGCGGGTTGCGTCCTTCCTGCAAGAAGAAGTCGCTCGGACTCCTCCCGTCGTCGCGGCCGGATATCGGCTTGTCCGGCGGTGGCCACTTCTCCACGATTTTGCGGACGACGTCCTGCACGGCATCATCGGAAAGAACAGCCTCGTCCAGTTCGCCCGATAGGGAGTCTCCGGAATGGTCGCCCAAAAGCACTACGCCTTCGAAAAACTTATCCGGTTCCTCGCTCGGCACGATTACCCGCAGGCATCTGGAGACCGCCTTGAACACGTCGTGGTAAGTGACGTTCGAATTGTCTTCCCGAGATCCCCCGTACAACAGTTCGATCACCGTAACCTCGGCCGGGCGAGCATCCTCCCGCATCTCGATTTCCTCTCCCACGCGCCAGTCCGGCGGCGGACGAAGTAAACGACCTGGAAAACTGTCCCAGTCGTTCAGTTTGCAGAAAAACTCACTGTAGACGGGTTCGGAAAACTCGTGACAGAGCATTGAGTTTATTACCGCGTCGAAGACAAAATTGTGGAGGGGAGTGATCCGCTCGAACAACCGGGTGTGACCCAAGATGACGTGGTATAGCTCGTGCATCACAAGCATGAAGAGGTGCTCGTCCCGCTGGCAGTGCTCCTCCACGAACTCGGGATTCAAGTGCATCCGCGGCTTGGCCCGACACTCCACGCAGGCAGTCGGACTAAGGTCGCTTTCCACCACGTCCATCAACTGGAGCAAGCGATCCATCTGATAGCCTGCGGCGGGCAGCACGTTGAAAATCCGAAGCCGAAGATCGCTGGAACCGCTGGTTATATTCCCAAAAAAAGTGGTCATTCTCTTCCTTTCCTTGAATTCTTTTTTACAAGTGGGCGCAACATGGCCGCAGTTATCTTCTTCGGAGTTTTTTGCCCGGACATGCGAGGATCGTCGAAAATCAAATAAACTTCCAGCAAGGCGTCCCAAGTGTAGTCGGGCGGACGAGACGAAAGAAACAAGTTACCCACCGACCTAGCCAGAATCCCGACAGTCAGGGCTAGGTCAACGCACAGATGCGACAAGTGCATCGTGGACTCCAACCTTTGTCTTCTATAGTTTTCAAAGGTATCGCATTTTCCGATCAGCACTCCGCCCAATTCGGCAACAGCCTGATCGGCCGACTTCAAGGAAACGCCCTGACCCGCCAACCAACTGCGGATGCTCTCGGGCGAGCATCCGGAGAACAGTTGATTCAGTTCTTTGTCTCCGGGGACCATGAAACCCGAGAACCCGCTGAACAGTAGCCAATGCCGGAAACTTACCAAAGTAGCCTTGTAAACCGGGCGCGTGCGATAATGGACGGTCGTGCGCGGAGGAACGCTCATGTTGTGCAGGATACTCCGCGATATGCCGACAACGATATCCGGAGCCACGTGGGAGGATCGGCTCACTTCTCACCCTCCTCGGCGGATTGCGCAGGAACTTCCAGTTCAATGCGATCCAAGTCGAGCTTCTTCCATTGCGAAAGAAAAAACTTGAGCACTTCCTCGGGAGAGCTTCGGAGGTAACCGTCAGGCAACAAGCCGTAGAGCAGGTTGCGTGCATAACGATCGCGTATCAGCGTAACTCCATCGAAAGAAACGATGCTGGCGATTTCACGCAGTACGTGGGCAAGGGCTCCGCGCACCGTGCTCTTCCCCTTCAACGGCACGAGCACTCGGGAAACCTCCTGAGCCAAGGTCTCCACAACGGTACCCGGAACATTGCGATCAAGACCGAACCGCAAGTAGGCTGCAAGCGCCGTCGCCGTCCTCAACCCTCCGTCGTCCTGAGAAGCAACGGCCTCGAGAATCACCTTTCCTAAGTCGAAATCGCTCAGCTTGTCTCCCAAGCCGGCAGCCACCGCAAGACGATCCAGAGGATCGGGAGTCTCTAGAATCTGCTTCCATGGATCGTCGTCGTCGAGCTTTATCAACTCCCATGCTTGCCGATGGGCGGTCGCCAGTCTGGCATAGTCCACCGAGGTTTCTCCCGCCAGTTGAGGAATGGAATGAAGCAAGGCGGTCAAGGCTGATTCCTCCCACTCCACTCCGACCGCATCCACTTCTTTCGCCAACTGAGCCAAGACCACTCGAGCCGCTTGCACGGCCAATACGTTCCGGTGCAAAGTGGTCATCCTGCGGGCTGAAAGGTAGAGGTCGGCTAGCGCAAGATTCTTCTCCAACTGAATCAGGTATTCGGTTAATCCGTCGGGAGGATTCGCTTGCAACCCGACGTAGACCCTGCGGGCCTCGGCAAGCACTTCGCGAGGCTTGACCGCGAAATCGAGTCGCCCCTTGAACTGGTCTCCCAGTATGCGACGCTTCTCATCCTTCCGAAAGTCGCCCCATTCTGGGACTGAGACGAGGAACCCAAAGCGATCGGCGAGGGCCGGGGCCAAGGGTTCCGCCCCCAGATAAGCCTCCTCATCGTCATCTCCCGGAGGCGGGTTCATGGCCGCCCAACGATAACGTAGTTTCTCGAGTTTCACCCCTTGAACGCGCCGCTCGTGCACGATGGGGAAGAGCTTGTTCTGCAACTCGGGCTTGGTTCGGTTTATCTCGTCGAGGAAAACCACCTCGGCGTCCCAGATTGCCTCCGGAGTGGAAATATACCGGAGCGACTGCTTGTCCTCGGTCGGTATGGGAAATCCCACGAGGTCGTCGAAGTTGAGCAAGCTGGCGTTGTAACACCTGAATTCCAGTTCGAGAGCTTCCGCCAAACGTTCCAGCAGAAAACTTTTGGCCGCCCCGTGGCGCCCCACAAGCAGGAGGGGTTCCTCCGATGCGAGGGCCGCCAGAATGACGGATTCTAGTTTCTCCCAGCCCTCGAGGCCCAAGGCTTTCGTGAGCACGCCTGGGCCATGGCGTATGACCCCGGACTTCCTCTTGGCAACGGGCTTTGCAGCCTTGCGGGTTTTAGAAACCGCGGATTTCGCGGAACGGACGATTTTCGTGACAGGCATGGCGGACGTTTTCTTTCGGGTTTACGCGCCTCGCCCGACCGACCGGCCTTCGCCGGTAATCGTTTGACAAAAAACTTGCCCGGAAAAGCCGGGGAGGACACTTGGTTTCGGTCGCGCTCCATACCGCGCATCCAAGCCTATGGCCTTGAACCACCGTGGCGATCCCCTCGCCCGGTTGGTAACCCGCACGAAACGAGTTTCTTCGGATGCTTGCTTTCTGAGCGCTTAACAACATGCCCTTGAACCTATGAATGATAACCTCGATCGCAACCCGTGAGCGTGTCATAACTGCCTTAAAGCTTTCAGCGTTGTCTTATCCAAGCTTTCCAAGCATAAGACTCGGCTATGCATTCGAGCCACAAAATAGCTATGAAGGTCGCCCGCGAGGACAACCTCGTGGTGGCGTTGCGAGACTTGAACTCGGGCGAAATCGTGGAGGTGGAAGGCGAAAGCTATAAACTAACCAAGCAGGTTTCCGCCAAGCATAAGTTTGCCGACAAGGATTTTGAAAAGGGCGACCTCGCCACCATGTACGGGGTGGTTGTCGGGGAGACCACCCAAGCCGTCCCGCGCGGTGGTCCCCTCACCACCGAAAACCTCGCCCATCGCTCGGCGGGATATGGCGAACAGACTGAGGAGATGTCGTGGAACGCGCCCGATGTTTCTCGATGGAAGGACGCCACATTCAATGGCTTTCATCGCAGCGATGGTTCGGTCGGCACGTCCAACAACTGGCTGGTCATCCCGATGGTCTTCTGCGAAAACGGAAATGTGGAGCTTCTCCGAGAGGCCATGCTTCGAGCATTGGGTTACGAGCAGCGCAGCCATTATCAAAAATTTGCTCAAGAACTCGCCGAATCGTGCCGAACGGGTGGCGATCTTGGGAGCGTTAGCCTGCCCGAAGAGGGAGACCATAAATCCTCACCTATCTTCCCTAACGTGGATGGAGTGAAATTCCTCGTTCACGGACTTGGTTGTGGGGAAACACGTGGGATATCGAACGAGCTATGCGGCTTGTTGGCGGGATACGCGAACCACCCGAACGTGGCAGGTATAACCATATTGAGCCTTGGCTGTCAGCACGCTCAAGTTTCCATTTTGGAGGAGGAAATAAACAAGAGAAACCCGAGTTTCGACAAACCTCTCCTCGTATACGAACAGCAAAAACATGCCTCCGAGCGAGAGATGCTCGAACAAGCCATCCGCGAAACGTTCGAAGGTCTCCGCAAAGCTAATGAATGCCAAAGGCGACCTGCCCCTCTTTCCAAGCTTACACTAGGCATGGAGTGCGGGGCATCCGACGGTTTTTCGGGCATTTCCGCAAACCCCGCCCTCGGACGAGTCGCCGACCTGACCGTCGCTCTGGGTGGTCGCGTAATCCTTTCCGAGTTTCCTGAGCTTTGCGGAGTTGAACAGGAGTTGGTGAACCGTTGCGCGGAACCAGCCATAGGTCGGCGCTTCATCGAAATCATGAGAAACTACGAGGATCGGGCAAAGGAAGCCGGATCCGGTTTTCACATGAACCCCTCACCGGGCAACGTAAAAGACGGCTTGATCACAGATGCCATAAAGTCGGCAGGCGCCGCTCGAAAAGGCGGCACTTCCCCGGTGGTCGATGTCGTCGACTACCCGGGTTGGGTTTCCAAGCCCGGACTCTCCCTTCTCTGTACAGCCGGCAACGACGTGGAGTCGACTACCGCGATGGCAGGTGCGGGAGCCAACCTCATGCTCTTCTCCACGGGGCTCGGCACGCCCACGGGAAACCCCGTAGTCCCGGTCATCAAAGTTTCCACCAACAGCAAGCTCGCGGAATCCTTCTCCGAATACATCGACTTCGACACAGGCCCGATCATCCGAGGGGAACGCACCGTCGAGGATCTGGGGGATGAACTGTTCGAGTCCGTCATCGCCTATGCAAGCGGAGAAAAAATGACCAAGGCCGTGCGCCAGGGACGAGACGACTTTCTGCCTTGGAAGCGAGGAATGTCTCTGTAGATTTAGAAAACATGAGCTCAATATCTCTCAAAGACAAAGTGGCCGTAGTGACCGGAGGCGGCAAAGGAATCGGACAAGCCATTGCCAAAAGGTTTGCCTCGAGTGGGGCCGCCGTAGCGGTCTGGGAACTGGATGAGCAAGCCGCCGATGAAACCGTCGCCGCCATTCGCGAAGACGGCGGGAAAGCGCAAGCGTTTTCCTGTGACGTTTCAGACCCGGCGAGCGTGCAGGACGCCTCCAAGGAGACGATCGAACAACTCGGGCAAGTCTCCATATTGGTCAACAACGCCGGTATCGCCCACATTGGAACGGCCGAGACAACGAGTGAGGAAGACTTCGACCGCATTCTCCGCATAAACGCCAAAGGCGTGTACAACTGCCTGCATCATGTTCTCCCCGGCATGGTCGAGGCAAAGACAGGCGTCGTGCTCAATCTCGCGTCCATTGCCTCGCGTCTCGGAATTTCCGAACGGTTCGCCTACTCCGCCAGCAAGGGAGCCGTTCTGGCGATGACCCTGAGCGTGGCCAAGGATTACGTCGACAAGGGCATACGCTGCAATTGCTTGTGTCCCGGGCGGGTACAGACGCCATTTGTCGACGGGTACCTGAAAGAGTATTATCCCGACGAGGAGAAACGCGCCGAGATGTTCCGAAAACTTTCCGATTATCAGCCCATGGGTCGCATGGGACAACCTGAGGAAATTGCCGCTCTTGCCACTTTTCTATGCTCCGATGAAGCTGCATTCATTACTGGTTCCGCCTACGACGTCGATGGTGGCACAATGCTGCTTCGCTGATCAATTTTCGCCAATAGAAACCCTTCAACAACAACTACAAGCAAAGCATGAAATTAATTCGAAAAGGGGAACCGGGAGAAGAATCACCCGGGCTCATCCTGCCCGACGGTCGCGAGGTCGACGTCTCCGCATTCGACGAAGACTACGACGAAATATTCCTTGAGACCGACGGTCTCGAACGCCTCGCGGAATGGGCAAGCGAACACGCCGAGTCATCCCCTCCCTTTCCTGACGGCGAGCGCTATGGCCCACCTATCAATCGCCCGAGCAAGATCGTCTGCATAGGCTTGAATTTCGCCGACCATGCCGCCGAGTCGGGCATGGAACTCCCCGCCGAACCTGTCATCTTCTTCAAGGCCTCCTCCGCTTTTTGTGGTCCGAACGACGACTTGATAATCCCTCGCGGAGGAGACAAGACGGACTGGGAAGTCGAACTCGCATTCGTCATCGGCAAGCGGGCAAGCTACGTCGACGAAACCGAAGCCCTCGACTACCTCGCCGGCTACGCCCTCCACAACGACTACAGTGAACGAGGCTTCCAACTGGATCGCTGCGGACAATGGGTGAAGGGGAAAAGCTGCGATTCCTTTGCTCCCTTGGGACCCTTCCTCGCCACGCCCGACGAGCTTTCGGACGTAAACGACCTCCGCATGTGGCTCACGGTAAACGGGGAGAACAAACAAGAAAGCAACACCTCGAACCTTCACTTCAAGATTCCCTTTCTGATAAGTTACCTAAGCCAGTTCATGACTCTCCTTCCGGGAGACGTGATCTCGACGGGGACCCCTCCGGGAGTGGGCCTCGGCTTAGACCCTCCACAATACCTGAAACCTGGCGACGTGGTGGAATTGGCAATAGAAGGTCTCGGCATGTCTAGCCAAACTGCAGTCGCAGCTCAGTGAATCTGGAACTACAAGGCAAGGTGGTGCTCGTCACGGGCGGGGCAAAAGGAATCGGCGAAGCGATTGTTCGTTCCTTTGCGGAAGAAAGCGCGGTAGTCTCCATCGTCGACCGCAACCCCGACGTCGCCGAAAAGCTTATTCAAGACATTGAATCCTCGGGAGGAAAAGCCTTCTGCATTCCCACCGAGCTCACGGACGAGGAGGCATGCCGCAACGCCATCGATCAAACCATCGACAAAGGAGGAGGTCTCGACGTACTCGTGCACAATGCGGGAGTGAACGACGGAGTGGGTATCGACTCCTCTCCAAGCGATTTCCTGAGCTCCATTCAAAAGAGCCTTTTCCATGTCTTCGCCCTCACCCACTTCGCCCTAGACAAGCTTGTAGAATCGAAGGGAAACATAATTAACATCGGCTCCAAGGTAGCCGTCACGGGACAAGGAGGAACCTCTGGTTACGCCGCGTGCAAAGGCGCCATGAACGCCCTCACCCGCGAATGGTCCCTCGATCTCGCCGAACGCGGCGTACGCGTCAACTCCGTCATTCCGGCCGAGGTAATGACCCCCATGTACAGGCGCTGGCTAAACTCTCTCGACAACCCCGAAAAAACCTTGGCCTCCATCGAGGAAAACATCCCACTCGGCAAACGGATGACCACGGACGCGGAAATCGCGGATGCGGTCGTCTTCTTAGCTTCCGCGCGCTCGTCTCATACCACTGGCCAAATATTCTATCCCGATGGCGGTTACGTTCACTTTGATCGCGCCTATGGAAAAATAAAACTCGACTAAAATCATTCGTGAAGTCCGACATCTGTATAATCGGCGGTGGGATCGTTGGCTTGGCCACGGCTTACCGTCTCACCGAAAGCCACCCGGACAAACGAATCGTCGTTCTAGAAAAGGAGACCCGCGTAGCCGAGCACCAGACGGGTCACAACTCGGGGGTACTGCACTCCGGCATTTACTACAAACCGGGTTCCCTCAAGGCGATCAACTGCCGCGCAGGAAAAGTCGCCATGGAAACCTTCTGCCAAAAGGAAGGCATCGACCACGATATCTGCGGAAAGGTAATCGTGGCCCTCGACGAGGAAGAAGTTCCTCGCATGCAAAAAATCTACGAGCGTGGCCAAGCCAACGGAATTAGCTGTGAGCTCATCTCGAAGGAACGCCTCGCGGAACTGGAACCTCACTCCGCCGGCGTCGCAGCCATACATGTACCCGAGTGCGGAATCGTGAACTATCGACAGGTCTGCGAACGGCTCGCGGAACGCGTCGATGAAAAGGAGGGCAACCAAGTCATAAACGATGCCAAGGTGACGCGAATCAGCAAGACTTCGGACGGTCAGATCGTACACTCGTCCCAAGGAGAAGTCGAAACCGCATTCATCGTAAATTGCACAGGCCTTCACTCCGACCGGGTGACCTCCCTGGGCGGAGAAACCCCACCCGCCAAAATCATCCCCTTCAAGGGCGAATACTACGAGTTAAAGGAGGAAGCTAGTCACCTCTGCCGCAACCTCATCTACCCGGTGCCCGACCCTCAGTTTCCTTTTCTCGGCGTCCACTTCACCCGGATGATCGACGACTCCGTCGAATGCGGCCCCAACGCCGTTCTCGCCTTTGGTCGCGAAGCCTATGGCAAGCTCGACCTCAACCTGCGGGATCTCCTCGAATCCCTGTTCTACCGGGGTTTCCAAAAAATGGCATGGAAACACTGGAAAATGGGCCTCGGCGAAATGTGGCGCTCCTACAACAAGGCGGCCTTCGTCAAGGCGCTGCGTCGACTCATTCCCGAGATCAACGCCGAGCATCTTAAATCGGTTCCTGCGGGGATTCGGGCACAAGCGGTGACCCCCGACGGCGGACTCGTCGACGACTTTCTCATTCAGGAAACGGATCGAATCGTGAATGTCTGCAACGCCCCGTCTCCCGCCGCCACCGCATCCCTCAACATCGGTAAACACATCGTCGAAAAACTTGAGGAGAGGTTCTACCCCTAGAACCATTGCTCGAGGGGAAGATAGGTCCAGTAATGTTTTTCCAAAAAATCAAGTCTACTCACAAAGCGTTTGCCATATGCCCCGTGGTTAATCTATGTGTGGCAATTCTTCTCTGATTTGCCCGGATGGCGGAATTGGTAGACGCGCCGGATTCAAAATCCGGTTCCCGCAAGGGAGTGAGGGTTCGATCCCCTCTCCGGGCACCATCTCGAAGGGAATAATAAAGGTAAATTTTTACTTTTTGTAAGATATTGTTTCAGAAAAGTTTGCAGGAATCACGATCTCAGGTAGCTTTGAGAAAAAAAACCCGGCCGCAAGAAGGGATTTGTAAGGTTAACAAAAATTCATATCGAGAGTTACCTTGGCCTTAACCCGAGGTGATACGATTTAAAGTATGTCGACCATAGAAAAAGGTGATTATGGCGGCACTCCAAGTAACCAGAAAGATGCCCCACCAAATTCCTGTTTCCTGAAAACCGTACTGAAAAGCCAAGAGATAAAAAACTAGGCAAGGAGCAAAGATTTGCCGATAAACCCCAATGATGATGGCGTAAAGAGGCCTTTTCAGCCCTTGGAGCAAGGAAACCGTCTGAAATAAAATGACGTAGGAGCACAGCGTGATGGTCGCGATTCGAAGGTAGTCGACGCCATGTCCGACCACCACCGGATCATCGGTAAAGAAAGTCATCAACGGTTTGGGAAGAAAGAAGATAAAGAAACCGCCGACAGCCATCATCATCAGACCGTACCTCATGGTGGTGTTCCAAGTTTCACGAACCCGATCGAACTTCTTTGCCCCGTTGTTTTGCCCGGTAAGGGAAAGAACGGCGATGTTCAGACCGATGGTCGGCAACAGAACGATTTGCTCGATTCGCGTGGCAATGCCGTAGGCGGCAACGCCTTCGGTACTAAACTGGCTTATGAAGAAGGTAATGACAAAAATACCGATGGCCACCGTCACCATGTTCAAACTGGCGGGGATACCTTGGCGGGCTATTTCCTTGTAACTGGAGGAAGGAACAAGTTCCGACAGGATGAGCCCCTCCCAAAGCTTGGTAGCGGTCAACTTGCGAAGCAGGTAGACCGTTCCCAAGATCTGGATGACAACCGTCGCCAAGGCGACACCACGAATCCCGAGAGCGGGAATTCCAAATCCGCCAAACATGAACCAAGGATCGAGCACGCAATTCAAGAAGAACCCTGCAATCAAGACGTTTCTGTAGCTTTTGGTGTCTCCTTGAGAATTCAGCGAGGCGTTCAGAATCGATTGCAGAACAAAGAACACGGTCCCCGCAAGAATGACATTCATGTAATCCAGAGCCAGTTCGAGGTAATCACCCGTCGCTCCCAGCACTCCGAACAATAATGGCGCAAAGGCAAAGCCAAGAATGGTCAGACCGATGGCGAAGAGGATTCCGAAAGACAGGCACTGCACGCAAACGTGGTGAGCCTTCTCGCTATCCTTTTCGCCGAGGGCGTTGGCGATAAGGGCGGTTCCGCCTTGGGATATTCCCGTGCCCATCGCGATAATGATGAAGAACACGGGAAAGGAGATCGACAATGCCGCCAAAGCCTCGGTCGAAATAAAGCCGGCGAAATAGGTATCGACCACATTGTACATGGTATTGAAGAAAAAACCGATGCTCGCGGGCACGGCGATTTTCCGGACGAGGACTGGAATCGGATCGGTGGTGAGGTCCATCTCATCAATCATTCATCAATACGATCAAACTTGCGATCAAACGTTATCGCATAATCCGTTCGCCAAATTCCTTGCAAAGGAGGCCGACTCCTCCAAGAAACAAGGAATCCAAGTTCGCCACTTAAAGCATTGGCCTTGAAGCGCCACCCATAACAGAGAACTCGATCATGAAAAAAACACTCACTGCATTCCTTACGCTCTGCCTAATTCCTCTCTATCTTCATCCCGCAGAGAAAGAAAAGAAGGAAGAGGAAAAATCGTATCTGGACCGCCTCAAGAAGGCTTATGACGAGAAAGTCGAAAGCGGCAAGAAACTCTATGAAAAGAATTTTGGCGACGGCAAGGAACTCACCGAACAAACCAAGCAGTGGGTCAAAGAGGACATAGAGAACATGGGCGACTGGGAATATAAAATCGTCGCTTTCGGAGGCAAAGCCAGCACGGAAATGGAAAAAGAACTCAACCAACTGGGAAACGAACGCTGGCAATGTTTCTGGGTGGAACCCTCGGGGAAGGACAAGGTCTTTTACTTCAAAAGGACAAAGAAGAGCTACATTCAAAAGATTCCAGCCGGAGATCTGTTAAGAATTATCGGCGCCCTTAGCCAAGAATAGAGCAAGGACTGTTGGTGAGGGCATTCCCTTGCCGTCGGCAGTGAGAAGACAAGATTTCCTAATTGCCCTCATACCCCGTTGACGAATCTCATCTTTGTGGGAATATTTAGCCGTTAAATGAATCGGTGGAGTCGTCGAATTTTTTTAAAGCTGGGCGTGTCGGGTTTGGGATTGCCCCAATTTCTAGCTTTACGGTCGCAAGCTACTGACAGGCGAAACGACGAAGCAGCCTACGGTTTCGGCAGAGCCAAGTCCTGCATCGTGCTTTTCGCCTGGGGAGGCTTGAGCCACCTCGACACCTTCGACATGAAGCCAGATGCGGCATCCAACGTTCGCGGGCAATTCAAGGAAATTCCCACGGCCGTACCGGGAATCCGCGTGGGCGAACATATCCCGGGTTTCGCGCGTATGATGAAGGAATGGGCCATCGTGAGAAGCGCCTGGCACAACGCACCTAGTCATCGCTCGGGAGCCTACTGGAACCTGACGGGGCACGAACCGCCGAACTTGAGTGGCAACTGGACTGCATCTCGAGACGACTGGCCATGCATCGGATCCTTGATATGGGAAGCACTGGGCGACGGGCGAGGTCCGGTACCCGGTGCTGCTTCCCTACCCTACACCCTCTTCGACGGCGGAGTAGCCAACGGCCAAGATGGCGGCTTCCTGGGTCTCGGTCGAGACCCGGTGGTGTTGCGTCCGGCGGGAAGGAAACTACGTGAGTACGGGGGGAAATCACCATCCTCCGGCCGCGTGGAATTGGATTTACCCGAGGGCTTGAATATAGATCGGTTGGACGGAAGACGCAGCTTGCTTCGCCAACTGGAGGACAGACTGGTGGGAACCGAGCACGAAGAGAGCAAAGCCGTTCTGCGTTCGCGTGAGCAGGCCCTTGACATGCTGCTAAGCCCCAAGGCACGCGAAGCCTTCGACTTGGAAAAGGAATCGGTCAAGACAAGGGAAGCCTACGGCATGCACGTGTGCGGACAAAGTGTCCTCACCGCACGCAGACTGGCGGAAGCGGGCGTTCCCGTGTCCACGGTGTACTGCGCCGCAGGAGACCTGAACGGTTCCAAGGGCGACCACTTCGACACCCATGGCGACAACTTCAACCGCCTCAAGAACAACATGCTCCCCCCTCTCGACCAAGCGGCCACGGCTCTCATCGGGGATCTGAAGGCGCGGGGCATGCTGGAAGAAACCTTGGTCGTCCTGCTGACCGAGTTCGGACGCACGCCAAAAATAAACGGCGGAGCTGGTCGCGACCATTTCCCCGACTGCTATTCGGTCGCCTTCGCAGGTGGAGGAATTGAGGGTGGTCAGGCATACGGCAGTTCCGACGCCATCGGGGCAAAGCCCGCAACCAAGCCATGCGGCCCGCCCGATCTGCACGCTACTATCTTTCATGCCTTGGGCATCGATCCTCGCCACATGATCATGGACCGGGATGATCGTCCATTGCCCATCTCCGACGGCAGCCCTCTTCCGCTGTTCAGCTAAGTCGGGGGAGAGAGGGAGAGTCCGCTTCCACATGGAACTGCTTTAGGATTTTTGGCCCATCCGCATCTTTACGAATGCCTAGAATCATGTCGTTGAAATCCTTCCTAATGGAGAATCGGAATTGCATGATGGGATAACTTTGGGTTGGCTGAAGCATCGCAAGTGCGATCCCTAGTGACTCCTTAACTCTCAAAGCATGTATATAAGAACCTTTAGCATCCTCCTTTTTCTAACTCCTTCTTTCTGCGGCGGGGCCAAGAGCGGCCACGTTCAAATCTTCAACGGCAAGGACCTCAGCCAGTGGGAACCAGCGGGCAAGGCCGAGTGGCGAGTCGAGGACGGTGTCATCGTAGGTGGACAGGACGGTGCCCCCAAGCGCAGCGGAATACTGGTCAGTAAGGGAGACTACAAGGACTTCGACCTGCGGTTGGAGTACAAGATCGACGAGCACGGCAAATACAACAGCGGCATCTATTTCAGGCGCTCCAAGACCAAGCGCCTCGGGCGCCCCTACCAGTTGAACTTGGGACGCGGGGCGGCCGGCGAATACGTCGGGCTCTACCTCGATGACTGGCTGGACAAGGGGGACGAAAAAGATGAGATCCGCAAGCCCCGCAAATGGAACAAGGTGCGCCTTCTGGTGGTCGGCGACCGGATCCGGGCCTGGCTGAACGACCAACCCATCGTCGACTGGACCGACCCCAAGCCAAGACTCGACCTGCAGGCAGCCGGTTCCATCGCCTTCCAGACCTACGGGGCCGAGGGCCATGCCGGCTGGATAAAGTTTCGCAATCTCACGCTCATCGACCTCTCCATCAAAAAAAGGCCAACCCGCTTTTACCTCATTCTTCAGCTCGGGTCGGGACGGATCTGCACTGGTCAGGATGTAGCTTTTCTCCTGCTCTCGAACAGGATCTATTTCCACCGTGTAAAAGACTGGGATTTGAGGCGCACTGCGCAGGCTTTCATTCACCT
>Ga0209362_1001798_pt1 | contig 16558 bp, 14 predicted proteins | sample SaaInlV_165m_DNA_FD_184680 | JGI IMG/M metagenome (GOLD analysis project Ga0209362, IMG submission 184680) | Marine microbial communities from expanding oxygen minimum zones in the Saanich Inlet - Saanich Inlet SI037_S3LV_110m_DNA (SPAdes)... | ecosystem: Environmental > Aquatic > Marine >...
TTTGCGAATAAGCATTTTCAACATTAACTAAATAATATCCTTTATTTAAATAAAAATTTTTTAATAATCTTTTGTCTAAATTAATTCTTTCTAAATTTAGATACTTACCTCTTGATAAAAATTTCCAAAATTTATTTTCTTCTGAAGTTATGACGCTATGTAATTTTCTATTTTTAAATTTCTTATCACCAATAAATTTGACAGTTTTAATCAAAGCTTTTTCACCTTTTTCAATATCGTAAATCAAATTAATAGTTGAATTTGTGTTAATTTCTTCTTTGACTTTAATGTCAACAAAATAATAACCACTTTGTTTAAAAATATTAAGCATTCTATTTAAATCCTCTTGAACAAAAAGTTTATTATATGGATTCTTTTCTTTTAAATAAATCGACTCTGAAAGCATTTCCAATTGTTTATCAGACTTAATGCCATTAAAAATGATTTCTTGGATAATTGGATATTCTTTTACGTTAATTGTTAATGTTCCCTCTTTAAGGTTTAAAGAAACATCTTTAAAAAAAGTAGTTTCATATAAATTCTTTAAAATCTTATTCAAATCTTTTTCAGATAAATTTTTATTAAGATCAGTATTTGTAAAATTAATAATCGTTTGTTTAGAAACTCTATCATTTCCAATAACTTGATATTTTTTAAGAATTTCAGCTTGCGAGAGCTGCACAGTGGAAAATAATATAAAGAAGAAAAATAAAATAGTTCTTTTCATTGTGTCAGTTTATATACCGTATGATCTTATTTTCAACCTCACGTATGTGCTTAATTGCTCAATTTGAGCTACCTTTACAGGGGTAATTTTCTTATATTTTTTAAATTCTTTACTATTAATAATTTTTAATAAAATTTTAGATATATCTAAAAATTTTATTTTATTTTCCAAAAACATATTTACTAACATATCATTAGCAGCAACAATTATAGTTTCAAACAAAGAATGTTTATTCGGTAAATTATCTAAAATTTTAACTACAGGAAATTTTTTTTTATCAATTTTATTAAAATTAAGATTGTTTAAAATATCAAAATTTAATTTATGTGATTTGATTGTTTTTTGAAAATTAGGGTATAGTGAATTAAATATTGGAATTATCATATTAGTATCATGAATTAAAATTTTAGTTAATCCGTTATTAAACTTAACTATTGCATGTACATAGGATTTTGGATGAACTAAAATTGAAAGTTTTTTATAATCAAAATTAAAAATTTTTTTTGCCTCAATTATTTCAAAAACTTTATTCATCATTGTAGCAGAATCAATTGTAATTTTTTTTCCCATTTTCCAATTAGGATGATTTAAAGCTAAACTTTTTGTAATTTTTTTAAATTTAGATAAAGGATAATTATTGAAAGGGCCTCCTGATGCTGTAATAAATACATTTTCAATATCTTCATTTTTAGCGTTATTTATTAAAGACCAAACAGAAAAATGTTCTGAATCTATTGGAATAAATTCAGTTTTATTCAATTTTAATTTTTTTGATATTAGCGTCCAACCACAAATAATTGCTTCTTTATTTGCTATAGCAATCTTATTTGTATACTTGATCATCTTTAATGTAGGATCAAGTCCTTCAAGGCCTGAAATTGCACTCATCGTATAATCAGCTTTTTTATTTTTAAATATATAATCTATAGAGTTAAAATTACTATAAATGTTAATTTTTTTACCTTTTAATTTTTTTTTAACAATTTTAAAAGTCGTTGGATTTGTAATTAATAAATTTTTAACATTAAAAATCTTAGTTTGTTTTATCAATTCATTATAGTTTTTATTTGCTGTTAAGAGAATAATATCTATATTTTTTTTATCTTTTTTTAAAATTTCAATCATATTTTTTCCAATAGATCCAGTTGATCCTAAGATAGTAATTTTTTTTTTCATAAATTTATAAAAGATTAAATAATATTAGACCAAATGGTACAGCAAATAATATACCATCTAATCTGTCAAGAAAGCCTCCATGACCAGGTAATAAATCACCAGTATCTTTAACTTTAGCTTTTCTCTTTAAATAAGAAATAAATAGATCTCCAATTTGTGATACTAGAGAAATTAGCAGTGTAATAAAAATAAAGGTAATAATCTCAAAATTATTAAAATATTGATAGAAAAAAGGAATTAATAGTAATGAAAATAAAAAAGAACCAAGAGAACCTGATAATGTTTTATTTGGACTTATTAAAGTTAGCTTTCTTCCTTTAAAAGTTTTACCAATTATCAATCCTCCTAAATCAGAATTAATAGACACTAATAAAGAATATATAACAAATAATTCTGAACTAGTATTTTTAAACTTAGCAACAACTATCAAAAAAGAAAATAAAGATAAGTAAATCAACGAAAAACTTTTAAATAAAAAAAGTAATAATTTATTTTTAAAATTTTTCTTTTTGAATATTTTTGAAATCAAACCATAAAATTCAATCCAAACAATTATTGAAACAATTATCAATGAAATAATCAATATATATGAATAATAAAACATAAATATTAAAAGCAAGATTAAAATAATTGATGTAAATATTCTTTTTTTTAATTCGTCATCGATCATATATTTCCAAAATTTCTTCTTAATTTTTTAAATTTATTTAATATTCGTTTGTAATCTTTTGAATTAAAATCAGGCCAAAGTTTTTTTTCAAAAAAAATTTCAGTATAAGCTAGTTGCCATAATAAAAAATTACTTAATCTATTAGTGTTACCTGTTCTAATTAGTAAATCGGGGGTTGGTATATTTTTTGTATATAGATATTTATCAATATTTTTTTCTGATATACTTTTTTTATTTCTGTTAAGAAGTTTAACTGCATTAATAATTTCACTTTTAGAACCATAATTTAATGCAAGATTAATTTGAAGCCTTTTATTTGATTCTGTTTTTTTTTCTGATTCATTTAATATTTTTTTTAATTTTTTTGAAAATAGTTTTTTATCACCAATAATTTTTAATTTTATTCCGTTGTTAATTAATTTACTTGTTTTTTTTTTCAAAAAATTTTCTAATAAATTGAATAAAAAGTTAATTTCTTTTTTAGGTCTTTTCCAATTTTCTGTAGAAAAAGTATAAAGTGTTAAATATTTTATCTTCTCTCTTATAGTTTTGTTTATAATTTTCTCTATTGTATTTAGTCCGGCTCTATGACCTAAATTTCTTGATTTTTTATGTTTTACACCCCATCTACCGTTACCATCCATGATGATGGCTACATGTTTAACTGGGTTCATATTGTCATTATTTCTTTTTCTTTAGATATAACTTTTTCATCAATTTTTTTTATATGTTCATCAGTGAAATTTTGTACATTCTTTTCAAATTTTTTTTCATCATCTTCACTTATATCTTTTTTTTTAAGTAAGTTTTTTAATTCATCGTTGGCTTCTCTTCTTATGTTTCTTATTGAAATTTTACATCTCTCGCCCATTGACTTAATCATTTTTTTTATTTCACTTCTTCTTTCTTCACTTAGGTCAGGTACTGGCAATCTTATCAGTTGACCATCAATTTGTGGATTTAGTCCTAGCTCTGATTTCTTAATTGCAGAGTCTACTAAATTTACATTATTTAAATCCCACACTTGAATATTAATCATTCTGGGTTCAGGTGTTGTTATGCTTGCAACTTGATTGATTGGCATTTGCTGTCCATAGACATCAACTTTAATCAAATCAAGCATATTGGCGTTAGCTCTGCCAGTTCTTAGAGAAGTTAATTCTTTTACAAAAACCTCAATGGTCTTATCCATTTTTTGGCTGTATGTTTTTTCATTAAACATTTATTCACCAATTTTTAATCTATAAAAATCTTTAATCTTTAAATCATTAATACTAAGATCTTTTAAGATATCTTGCACCTTTTTTTTAGGTTCCATAACCCAAGCTTGTGATAATAAAGCATTTTCTTCTTTAAATTTATTGATTTTTCCTAAGCTAATTTTTTGTGCAATTTCATTGGGCTTTCCTGAATTTTTTAATTCTTCTGCTATAAGACTTTTCTCTTTATCAATAACACCCTTATCAATAGAGCTTGAATCTAAAGCTATAGGATTTGAAGCTGCTACGTGCATTGCAAGTTGTTTTCCAAAAGACTTTAAGCTATCGGATGTATCATTAGTTTCAATAGAAACTACAACAGCTAATTTAGACAAGTTATCCTTAACTACTGTATGTAAATAATTAAAATTTTTAGCACCAGTATGACTTAAAGTTTTAACTCTGCCTATTGTAATTTTTTCACCCATCTTAGCAATTAATCCAACAAGATTGTCTTCAACAGTTTTTTCATTTTTCATTATAGATTTATTCAACTTATCTATATTTGAGTCGTTTAGATTATTTAATTCGCTAAGTTCTTTAGCAAATGATACAAAATCCTCATTTTTGGCTACAAAATCAGTTTCACAATTTAATTCAATTACTGATATTTTATTTTCATCTCCACTGGTAGCTACTACTCCTTCTTTTGCATCTCTAGACATTTTTTTTGAAGCTTTAGAAATTCCTTTAACTCTTAAGATTTCAATCGCTTTATCTAAGTTTCCATTAGATTCTTTTATAGCTAAATTACAATCCTTAAAACCAGCTCCTGTAGCTTCTCTTAATTGTTTTACTTTTTCAATATCACTCATATTAATTCATTTTACTTTTTTCTTTTTTTTTAAATTTAGCATCTAATTTTTCTCTATCAATTTCCTGAACAGTTTTAGTTGATTTTTTTTTCTCAACCTTAACTTCTGTTTTTTCTTCAGTTGCAACTGGTGCAGCTTTTTTTGCATTTTCGATTGTTTCTTTTACTAAATTACAATAAAGATCTATAGCTCTCCTTGCATCATCGTTACCTGGAATTGGAAAATCTATTCCGTCAGGGTTAGAATTGCTATCTAGAATAGCTATAATTGGAATACCTAGTTTTACAGATTCAGCAATTGCTAAAGATTCATAGTTTGTATCAATAATAAAAACTAAGTCAGGAACTTTTTTCATTTCAGAAATTCCACCTAAAGATCGTTCAAGCTTATCTTTTTTTACACTCATTTTTAAAAGTTCCTTTTTAGTAAAACCTCTATTTTCAGATGATAGATCCATTTCATATTTTTTCATTTTTTTTATAGATCCAGATATTGTTCCCCAGTTAGTAAGCATTCCTCCTAACCATCTATAATTTACAAAGTATTGACCTGTTTCTTTAGCTACTTCAGCAATAGCTTCTGAAGCTTGTTTTTTAGTGGATACAAAAAGGATTTTACCATTATTGGCTATTGTATTATAAACTTTTTCAAGTGCTATGTTAGTCAGCTCTAAAGTCTGTGTTAGGTCTATAATGTGAATTGAGTCTCTTTTACCAAAAATATATTTTCTCATTTTTGGATTCCATCTTAAGGTCTTATGACCTAAATGTACGCCTGCTTCTAATAATTCTTGGATTGTTAAACTTGGTATTTTCATATTTATTCCCGGTTAAGCCACCACAGTAATTTCCACTTAAGGACCGGAGGTATAAAACCACAAACTGTGTGCGTGTTAATTTAATTAAACTGTTACTTACAAATTATTTAAAAAATAAACAAGTCTTTTTTTAGTGAATAATGGCCTTTATATCGTCATTTCTAAGGATATTTATCGATTTTCTATCAATATAACGTTTATTTTTTAATTTAAACCTAAGTTCATTATTTTCTTCTTTCAAATTAATTTTAACTTCAGTTGAGCCCTTTTTTTTTAATAAATTTGAGATCTTGTCAATTTCACCTTTTGATTTTATATCAAAAGTAACTTCTAAAACAGGTTTATTAAATAAATCTTTAAGAGAGGCTATTTTTTGAACATTAACTCGTTTAAGTCTGTTTTCATCATTAGAAATATTTTTTGTTAATGTTATAATTAACGAATTACCTTCTATCAGAATTTCACGGTTAAGTTCTAAAATATCTGAAAAAATAAAAAGTTCAAAAACACTGCTTAAATCTGTAAATTTAATAACAGCATAAGAATTACCTCTAGCTGTTTTTCTTTCTGTAATTTTTAAAAGTGTGGCTGCAATATTTGCATGTTTAATATTATCATCAGAATTAAATTTAATATAATCAATAATATTATAATCGTCAAAAATTTCTTTAAATTGATTTAAAGGGTGGTCAGAAATAAAAAAACCTATTGCTTCAAATTCTCTAGATAATCTTTCTTCGAATTTCCAATCTTCTATACTAATTATTATTTCATTATCTTGTTGTTCATCGGATTCGAATAGATCAATTTGATTGGCAGCTTTGTTCTCATGAATATTTTTTGTTTTTAAAATAAAATTTGGAATAGAATTAAATAATGCTTGTCTATTATTGTCTAAAGTATCAAAGGCACCTGCTTTTACTAAACCTTCTAATTGAAGTTTATTAATATCTTTTGGATTAACTCTATTTAAAAAATTATTTATTGATTTGAATTCTCCATTTTTAACCCTTTCTTTTATAATATTAGATACTGCTTCAAAACCAACACTTTTAATTCCACCTAAAGCGTAATAAAAGTTATTTTCATCAAATTGAAAATCAGCAAAACATTTGTTAATGTCAGGTCTAATTACTTTAATATTTATTCTTTTAAGTTCTTCATAAAATTCACTTAATTTATTTTGATTAGATAAGTCCATTGTCATAGATGCTGCAAAAAATTCTTTAGGATAGTACGTTTTTAAAAAAGCTGTTTGATAAGATATTATTGCATAAGCTGCTGCATGACTTTTATTAAAACCATATTCAGCAAATGGTTCAATCTTTAAAAAAATACTTGCAGCAACATCTTTGCTAATTCCATTTTTAACTGCTCCAGCAATAAAACCTTGTTTTTGTTTTTCTAGCTCAGCACGTTTTTTTTTACCCATAGCTCTTCTTAAAATGTCAGCCTCACCTGCTGTAAAACCTGATAGTTTTTGAGCAATTTGCATCACTTGTTCTTGATAAATTATAACTCCATATGTTGGTTTTAAAATATCCTCTAATAAAGGATGCAAATAATCTGGTGTTTGCCTTCCATGTTTACAATCGTTATATACCGGAATATTGCTCATCGGTCCTGGTCTATAAAGAGCAACTAGTGCAATAATATCTTCAATATGATTGGGTTTCATTTGTAATAAAGCTTCTCGCATTCCAGCGCTTTCAACCTGAAACAATCCAATTGTGTTTCCAGATGACAAAAGATCAAAAACTTTTTGATCTTCAAAGTTTATATCTTCAATTCTAAAATCTTTTACTTTACTATTTATTAATTTTTGAGTTCTATCAATTACTGTTAGCGTTTTTAAACCTAAAAAGTCGAACTTAATTAATCCAGCATTTTCAGCTGAATACATATCAAACTGTGTTGAAGGTAATAATAAATTAGCTGAGACATCTTTGTACAAGGGAACAGATTCAGTTAATTTTTTATCCGCAATAACCACTCCAGCAGCATGAGTTGCAACATTTCTATTTAAACCTTCTAGTTTTAAAGAAAGATCTATTAACTTTTTTACACGTGGGTCTTCATTAACTAATTTTTGAAGGCGTGGTTCATTAGTAATACATTCAGTTAAACTTTGAGGTCTTGAGGGATCAAATGGAATCATTTTAGATATACTATCTACAAAACCATAAGGTAACCCTAATACCCTTCCAACATCTCTAATAACCATTCTAGCTTTAAGTTTTCCAAAGGTAATTATATGAGCAACACTATCCTTATATTTTGTTGTTAAATATTCAAAAACTAAATCTCTTTTTTCTTCACAAAAATCTATATCAAAGTCAGGCATGGATATTCTGTCGGGATTTAAAAATCTTTCAAAGATTAAATTAAATTTTATAGGATCAACATCTGTTATAGATAAACACCATGCTACTAATGAGCCTGCTCCAGAGCCCCTTCCAGGACCTACAGGTATATCATTATTTTTAGCCCATTTAATGTAATCTGAAACAATCAAAAAATAACTGGGGTATTTCATTTCAATTATAATTTTTAATTCATGATCAAGTCTATCTTTATATTCTAAAAAATTCTTATCTTTATCTAAATTTTTTTTTTCTATTTTAAAAACTTTTAAAAACTTTTCCTTTAAACCCTCTAAAGAATTATTTTTAAGTATTTTGTCTGCATTACCTCCTTTTTCAGAACTAATATTTGGTAGAACAGGCTTTGAAAATTGTGGTCTAAAACTACATCTAAAAGGAAAATTAAAATTATTCTCTAATGCTTCGGGAAGATCTGAAAATAAACTAGACATTTCTTTATCAGACTTAAAATAATGTTGATTACTATATTTAATTCTATCTTTTTCATTTATATATGTTTTAGCACCAATACAGGTTAGAGCATCGTGTGCCTCGTGCATATCTGAATTAAGATAGTACACTTCGTTAGTTGCTATTATTGGTATTTTTATTTCTGATGATTGTTTTAAATTAAATTTTTCAAAAGCTCTTTCATTTTGATCTTCATGTCTTTGAATTTCTAGATAAAATCTATCATTAAATTTTGATGATAAATTTTTATAAAGTTTAGTTATTTCTTCAAAGCGACCTTTTTGAAATAATCTACCAAATAAACCTTGAATTGATCCTGATAAAAGGACCACTCCATCTGTTTCTATTAAAAGATCCATAATGTTAAGATGAGGTTCTGAAAGAGCATCATTTTCTAAGTATGACTTAGATGACAATTCAATAATGCGCTTGTAGCCCTTTTCATTAAGAGCAATTATGGGTAGAAGACCTGTTGTATCTTCAAATGTAAAATAAATTTGAGTACCAACAATTGGTTGAGTTCCAACCTTTGATATGTTTTCAGAAAATTCAAGAGCACCACATAAATTTGATGTATCGGAAATACCTAAACAGGGTATTTTTTTACTTTTACAAAAATCTTTTAAATTTTCAATCTTAATTGCACCTTCACAAATTGAATATTGAGTATGAATTTTTAAATGATTAAATTTTTGATTATTTGATTCTGACATTGACAGTTTTTATATTACCATCAATCATTTCTAATTTGCAATCAGCCATATTAGCAAAAAATCTATTATGAGTTGCATAAATTATAAGTCTATTTTTATTTTTAAGTTTATACAATATCTTAAAAACATCTTTCGCTGTAGACTGATCTAAACTACCTGTAGGTTCATCCGCTAATATTATTTCAGGTTCATTGACTAAGGCTCTTGCTATAGCAATTCTTTGCATTTCTCCTCCTGATAACTGAGATGGGTAGTTATCTTCTCTAGAAGCAAGACCCATCTTTTTGACAATATTTTTGGCTTTTTCAATCGATTGTTTTTTTATGCCACTTAATGCTAAACTTGCTAGATAAACATTTTCTAATGCTGTAAAGTCAGGAAGTAAATTATTTTGTTGGTATATAATACCAATTTTTTCAGATCTAATTTTATCATTGTTAACAGTTTTAGAAAAATCTATTTCATTATCATCAATTATTAAGGAACCAGACGTGGGTTTATCAATCATTGATAAAATATTTAACAATGTTGACTTTCCAGATCCTGATGGACCCATAAGAGAATAGATTTTACCTTTTGAAAATGAATAGTTTATTTTTTTTAAAACAGAAATATTTTTATTATTAGAAAATGACTTAGATATTTTTCTTAGAGATAATAAACTATTCATATTTCAAACCTTTGACAGGATCTAATTTAGAAGCTTTCATTGCTGGAAAAATTGATACAATAATAGTTATAATGATAGAGCTTATTGAAATAATAAATATAGATGTTGGGTTTATTTCAGAAGGCATTGTACTTAAAAAATAAATTTCTTCAGGAAATAAATCTATATTAAAGGTGTTGCTTAAAAATTCCCTTAAATTTTCAATATATAAAGAAAACATAACTCCCAAGAAAATTCCGAACAATGTTGCTGTTGATCCAATAGTAATACCTACTAAAAAAAATATTTTAGTTATAGATTTATTTAATACACCAATAGATTTTAAAATCGCTATATCTCTAGTTTTATTTTTTACTAAAATTGTAAGACCAGAAATAATGTTAAAGGCTGCTACTATAATTATTAATGATAAGATTATAAACATTACATTTCTTTCAACTTTTAAAGCTGAAAAAAGTGATCTATTCATGTCTGCCCATGTATATACAAATTCATTATTAAATATTTTTTGAATTTGTTCTTTAGAAACTTCTATATTTGATGGATTTTTGAGATAAACTTCTAAATTTCTGTCTTTTTTTTTTAAGTCAAAAAAATTCTCTAATGTTTTGAGATTAATAAATGCTATATTTTGATCAAAATCAGCTAATCCACTATCAAAAATTGAACTAATTATAAAAGTTTCTTGTTTCGGTAGGGTGCCAATAATGGTTTCAATTCCAGATGAAGACATAATTGATATCTTATCACCTACCGCTAACTTTAAATTAAAGCTCAATTCTTTTCCTATTGATATATAGTTCTTAATTAATTGGTTTGAGTTTCCAATTAAATTTCCTTTTTTGACAACATCTAGTTTTGAAAAATCTTTATTATCATAACCTCTTAGGACCAGCCCTTTTGTATATTCCTTATTTATAACAATAGCTTCACCAGAATTACTAAAGATTAGTTCCTTTGAAATTAATTTTAAGATATAGTTATCAAGCTTTTCTTTATTAATAGTTTGTTCATAAGGTTTAACTGTAACATGTGCATTAAATCCTACTATTTTATTGATAAGTTCAGTTCTAAAACCGTTCATTACCGACATAACAATGATTAATACTGCTACACCTAAACTTATTCCAATGAATGAAAATATAGAAATAATATTTAAGAAGCCATCTTTTTTTCTGGTCTTAAGATATCTTAATGTAATTTCTTTTTCTAATGTAGAAATCAATTCTTTGCTTTTAGTTGAGTTAAAGTTTTAATTATTTGTTCTATTGATAGATTTTGACTATCTTTTCCTATTTCTTTAAATTCCAACAAATCACCGTCTGATTTTTTTCCAATGATAATTTGATATGGAACTCCTATTAAATTAAATTTCTTGATTTTTGACGAAAGATTTTCATCTGTGTCATCTATAATGGCATCAATATTATTATCGTTAAAATGTTTAAAAATATTTGTTGCTTTGTCTAAAGCCGATGTGTAATTTTTATTTATCATTGGAATTATAGCTAGCTCATAAGGTGCAATAGAAAGTGGCCATTTCATTATTTCCTCTTTATCATTATATTTTGCTTCAATAATAGCACCAACTAAACGTGATACACCAATTCCATAAGATCCCATTTTAACAAAATCTTTTTTTCCCTCAGGAAGATCAACTGCAGCATTTAATGCTTTTGAATACTTATCTCCAAAATAAAAAATATGTCCTACTTCAATACCTTTGGTAATTAATCTGTTTTCTTTTGTTACTTTTTTTTCAAATTCTTCTTGATTAAACTTTTCATCGGTAACTGAATAAAATTTTTCATATTTATTTCTTAAGTCATTCAATGATTTTTTTTCTATTTTGGAACCATCGCTATTTAAATCAAAAATTCTTTTATCTGTAAAAATTTTACTTTCACCAGTATCAGCTAAGATAATAAATTCATGAGACAGATTTCCTCCAATTGGACCTGTGTCTGCTGCCATTGGTATTGCTGTAAGTTCTAATCTTTTGAATGTTTTTAGATAAGATAAAAAGAATTTATTATAAGAAAAAACAGCATCTTCGTCACTTATATCAAATGAGTAAGCATCTTTCATATAAAATTCTCTACATCTCATAATTCCAAATCTAGGTCGAACTTCATCTCTAAACTTCCATTGTATATGATATAAAAGTTGAGGTAATGACTTATAAGATTTAATACTAGATCTAAATATATCGGTAACTAATTCTTCATTTGTTGGGCCATATAACATCTCTCTGTTTTGTCGATCTTTAATACGAAGCATTTCGTCTCCATAATCATCATACCGACCACTTTCTTTCCAGATTTCACTTGATTGAATTGTTGGCATTAATATTTCTTGTGCACCGATTTTATTTTGTTCTTCGCGTACGACTTTTTCAATTTTTTTCATTATTTTGAATCCAAGTGGTAACCAAGAATAAATACCGGCAGATGATTGTTTAATCATACCAACTCTTAACATTAATTGATGAGACTTAATTTTAGCCTCAGATGGGTTATTTTTTAAAATAGGTATAAAAGATTTTGTAATGTACATTTTAAGCAATCAGATTTCTTAAATTTAAATATTCATATCTCATTAATAAATAGATTATTATGAAAATAATACTTGTTATACCAGTACAATAAATAAACTTTTTTAACATTTTTGGGTTTTCTGGCGATCCGGGATCTTCACCAGCAATCTTGCTGATTTTATGCCTATTAACATCAATTGGAAGTATAACAAAAAACACTATCCACCAAATAATTATAAAGATAATTGCTAAACCTGTAGAACTCAATTAAATCCTTACAAGGTTAATGTTTGCAAATGGTTTTTTTCCTGTTATTTCTTTGGAATATTTTCTACATGCAATCTTAAGTGTATCAATAAGATTGTATTCTTGCTTTTTACTTCTCAAAGAAAATGTTTTATTAATTTTTTCTATAACTTCTTCTAAACCGTAAATAAATTCTTCTGTATCTTCAACAGGTAGACCTCTAAAAGTTATAATTGGATTTTTGTGAATATTTCCTTTTGGTGTAATCATTATTGTGACTTCCATATATCCATTTGTACTTAAGTTTTTTCTATCTTTTATAGATTGAGAGTCCTCTTGAACACTTACATTGCCATCTAGATACAATCGTCCACTCGGTGCTTTATCATAAATTTCTGGTTTATCACCAGGAAACAATTTTACTATATCACCATTTTCAACTTGGACAGAGTGAGGCACTTTCATTTCTTTTGCGAAACTAATATGTTCAATCATATGTCTATGTTCACCATGGACTGGAATTATACATTTAGGTCTAACCCATCTGTACATTTCTTTTAAATCCTCCCTGTTTGGATGACCAGAAACATGAACAAATTCATTTTCTTCTGAAATTACCTCAATACCGTCTTTTACTAATTGGTTGTGTAATTTATATAATTTTTTTTCATTACCAGGAATAATTTTAGAAGAAAAAATTACAGTGTCCTCTTTTTCAATAAAAATATCTGGATGAATGTAGCTGGAAATTCGCATCATGGCACCCATTGGTTCGCCTTGGCTACCAGTACACAAATAAACAATTTTTTCTCTAGAAATATTTTTTGCTTCTCTTGGATCAATAGGTTCAATTACATCTTTTAGATATCCACATTGTCTAGCTGCTTTATAAATTCTGTGCATAGATCTACCTACTAAAGAAATTTGTCTACCAGTTTTTTCAGCACAATAGAATGCTGTTTCCATACGAGCTACATTTGACGCAAAAGAGGTTATAATTATTCTTTTTTTAAGTCTACTCATAATATTTAGCATATTTTTTCTAACATCTAGTTCTGATCCCGATTTTCCATGACTAAAAACATTTGTTGAATCACAAATCATAGCTAAAACACCTTCGTCTCCGATTTCTTTTAATCTTTTAGAATTAATCTCTCCACCAATTAATGGGTTTGGATCTACCTTCCAATCACCAGTATGTAAAATTACACCTGCAGGAGTTTCAATTCTTAATCCATTAGGCTCTAAAATTGAGTGAGTTAATGTTATGTATTCAATTTTAAATGGATCTAAATTAATTTTTCCATTTAATTTGATAATTTTTAAATCCTTTGTAATGTCTATATGTTTTTCTTTAAACTTTTCTTTAATTAAAAGAGCTGTAAATGGAGTTGCAAAAATTTTACATCTTAATTTAGGCCAGAGATGTGCAATTGCACCTATATGATCTTCATGAGCATGTGTTAAAACTATACCTAAAAGTTCTTCTTTTTTATCTACTATAAAACCTGGATCAGGATAGATTAGATCAATTCCAGGAATTGTGTCGTCAGCAAATGTTACACCTATGTCAACCATAATCCATTTATGCTCACCAGGTTTTCCGTAGGCAAACAAATTCATGTTCATGCCTATTTCTCCTGAGCCCCCCAAAGGGCAAAATAATAATTCTGATTTCATGTTTTATCTTATTAATTTAGAGGCTTTTATAAGGCCGTTAATAGTGATTTCTCTGTTTTGTAATATTTTCCTATTTATTGAATCTTTAAACAAATTTGAAAATCCTCCTGTAAGTATTATCTTAAAGGACTTATTAGTCTCTTTCTTAATTAAATTAATAATATTGTCAATCAAACCAGTATAACCCCAAAAAAAACCTGACCTAACTGCATTAATTGTATTTGATCCAATGACTTTAGTGATCTTTTTTAAATTAATATTTGGAATTAATGTAGCCTTTTTAGTTAATGTCTCCAAAGATAATTTAACACCAGGAGCAATAACACCTCCATAATAAGTATTTTTTATCACTACATCAAATGTTGTTGCAGTGCCAAAATCTAAAACAATAAAATTATCTTTATTATTTATTATACTAATTGCATTAGCCAATCTATCAGAACCAATCTGTTTATAATTAACTTTTATTTTAATTAAACGACTTAAATTCAAATTTTTTAATTCATAGCATTTTAACATATATTTTTTTTCTAAAATTAACTTAATTATCTTAAATGTCTTTGGAACAACACTACAAAATAAAATTTTTTCAATAGGGTTATTTTTAATATTAAAAGTTGATATAGATTTCTTTATTGTATTGGAATTAATCATACTTGTATCTAAATGTATTTTTTTTAAAATTCTATTATTTTTATTAATTAAAAGAATTTTTGTTTCTGTATTTCCAATATCACCTACGATTATCATATTAAATTTTTATTTAGCTTTTTAAAATTATTTTTTTGAATTTTTGGTATAAAATTTTCATAAATACTTTTTAATTTATATGTAACATCATTTATATCAAATTTTTTCTTTGTTATTTCGTATAAATTGGTTGTTGGGTTATCAATTATATAAGGACTTCTAACTAAATTAATTCCAATTCCAACAATGATAAATGTTTCTTCATAATTATTTACTATTTCTTGAAGTATGCCAGAAATTTTTTTTTTATTTATTAATAAATCGTTTGGTTTTTTAATGTTAATTTTTTTTTTATAATAAAAAGATAAAAGCTTTTTTACTAATAAGCAGTTTAGATATGTTATTTGTTTCAAAGATAAATGAATTTTTTCTACTTTAAAAAAAATACTCACAAATAGGTTTCCTTTATAAGAAGTCCATTTTTTTCCATATTGTCCTCTACCCTTTCTTTGTTTTTCTGCAACTATTATTCCAGATTTACATTTAGAGCTTTTAATGATCTTAATAGCAATATCATTGGTACTATTAACTATTTTAAAATTAAATTTTTTTAACCTCATTAAACAATATTAATTCTGGACACTATCTCTACTAATTTTCCAGGAAAAATAAAATATAAAAGTATTAATAAGGTTGATAAAGTTAGTGATATTTTTAATAAAATATTATGATCTGTGTCATATTTTTCTTTTTCTTTATCAAAGTAAATAATCTTTATTATTCTTAAATAATAAAAAGCAGCAATTACAGTTGATAATAAACCTACTATGGCTAAAAAATACATGGATTGTTCTATTACAGATTTAAAAATATAAAATTTTGCAAAGAAACCAGCTAATGGAGGTATTCCAGCCAACGAAAATAGTATGATTAATAAAGACAAAGATAAGACAGGATGATTTTTTGACAATCCAGATAAATCATCTAATGATTCGAAATATTCATTATTTCTTTTCATCATAAGTAAAAAACTAAATAATCCCAAATTCATAATTAGATAAATTGAAATATAAATAATTGAACTTTGTAAACCTTCATTAGTTCCTGCACATAGACCTGCTAATGCATACCCAATATGGCCAATTGAACTGTATGCCACTAATCTTTTTAAATTTTTTTGTCCGATAGCAGCAACTGCTCCCAATATCATTGAAGCAATTGATAAAAAAATTAAGATAGGTTGCCACTGATCTATCATGTTAAAAAATGGAATATATAAAAATCTAATAAACACTGTTAAAGCGGCAACTTTTGGAACTATTGCAAAAAATAAAGTTACCGAGGTTGGAGATCCTTCATAAACATCTGGAGCCCACATATGAAATGGAACAGCAGAGATTTTAAAAGCTAATCCAACTAATACAAAAACTATTCCTAAGGTAAGACCAAGCTGACTTGAGTTCATAGAAGGTGCTATAATATTAAAATTTGTCGACCCTGAAAATCCATAAATTAGTGAACAGCCATATAGTAATAAACCTGATGATAAAGCGCTTAATACAAAATACTTAACTCCAGCCTCAGATGATTTTATTTGGTCTCTATTAAATGACGCAAGTACATATAGAGCAAGTGATTGTAATTCAAGACCTACATAAAACACCATAAGATCATTAGAACTTATCATTACCATCATGCCTAAAATTGAACAGAGAATAAGTATTG
>Ga0209362_1001817_pt1 | contig 16460 bp, 17 predicted proteins | sample SaaInlV_165m_DNA_FD_184680 | JGI IMG/M metagenome (GOLD analysis project Ga0209362, IMG submission 184680) | Marine microbial communities from expanding oxygen minimum zones in the Saanich Inlet - Saanich Inlet SI037_S3LV_110m_DNA (SPAdes)... | ecosystem: Environmental > Aquatic > Marine >...
CGACTTCTGCGACAGTTGCCCGCTCGACGCGGCCGATGATGTCGACGGTGATGGGTTATGTGCCAACATGGACGCCTGCCCCCTCGATGCTGATAACGATGCCGATGGCGATGGCCTGTGTGCAGATGTGGACATCTGCCCGTTTGACTCCGCCAACGATGCCGACGGCGATGGTGTGTGTGGTGATGTCGACATTTGCCCCGGAGGTGACGACAACGTCGACACCGATCTCGATGGCACCCCAGACTTCTGCGACAGTTGCCCTCTCGATGCGGCTGGCGACAGTGACGGCGATGGAAGCTGTGATTCGGAGGACACCTGCCCAGGCGGCGACGATAATATCGATAGCGACCTGGATGGGACTCCCGACTTCTGCGACAGCTGCCCGCTCGACGCGGCCGATGATGTCGACGGTGATGGGTTATGTGCCAACATGGACGCCTGCCCCCTCGATGCTGATAACGATGCCGATGGAGATGGCCTGTGCGCAGATGTGGACACCTGTCCGTTTGACTCTGCCAACGATGCCGACGGCGATGGCGTGTGTGGCGATGTCGACACTTGCCCCGGAGGTGACGACAATGTCGACACCGATCTCGATGGCATCCCAGACTTCTGCGACAGTTGCCCCCTCGATGCGGCTGGCGACAGCGACGGTGATGGCAGCTGTGATTCGGAGGACACCTGCCCTGGCGGCGACGATAATATCGATAGCGACCAGGATGGAACTCCCGACTTCTGCGACAGTTGTCCTCTAGATGCTGAAAACGATGCCGATGCAGACGGTCTGTGTGGAGATGTGGATGCTTGTCCATTAGACGCCGACAACGACCTCGATGGAGATGGTATCTGCGGCGACGTCGATGCCTGCCCACTCGATGCCGACAATGATGTCGATGGAGACGGGCTGTGCGGCGATGTGGATCCATGCCCTCTTGATAGCGACAACGACCTCGATGGCGATGGCCTGTGTGGTGACGTAGATCCGTGTCCTCTCGATGCCGACAACGACCAGGACGGTGATGGTCTCTGTGGAGATATTGATCCTTGTCCTGTGGACCCACTCAACGACTCGGATGGCGATGGCAGCTGTGATTCGGCGGATATCTGTCCGGGTGGCGACGATTCCATCGATACCGATGCAGATGGGATCCCCGACTTCTGCGATGCTTGTCCACTCGACGCTGATAACGATGCCGATGGGGATGGGGTTTGTGGTGATCTCGACCCTTGCCCAGCGGATCCGCTCGACGATTCCGATGGCGATGGTGTTTGTGATCAGGAGGATCTGTGCCCTGGTTCAGACGACAGCATCGATTGCGATGGGAACGGAGTTCCGGACGGTTGTGACCTTGCTGCAGGAGCAGAAGATTGTAACGGAAACGGGGTTCTCGACAGTTGCGACCTGGCCGCCGGAGCGGCGGATTCCAACGGGAACTCGATCCCCGATGAGTGCGAAGAGACCCTCTTCAAGCGCGGAGATGCCAACGGCGATGGAGTTTTCGATATTGCCGATGCGATTCGCTCACTGGGATATCTCTTTTCGGCAAATCCCATCGACTGCCTGGACGCCGGTGACGCCAATGACGACGGCGTGATCGACGTGGCGGATGCGATAACAGTGCTCGGCAGCATCTTCAGCGGTGCAGCCTTGCCTCCCGCGCCAGGACCCTTCACCTGTGGAGGAGATCCGACCGTCGATGCACTGGATTGTGCCATCTACAACAGCTGTCCCTGAGGCCGCTTCACGCCCCATCTGACCCGATGAGTCGGGGGGGGCGTGGCAGCGTGCCCTTGCCCCAGCCCCGCTTCTCATCGATGCTGGCCATCGAGAGGAGACGGTTTGGCTTCATCACTTCAGATCCTGGCATATGAAGAAACCCCGCTGGGGATTCTCTGCTTGCGCCGTCGCGAGCTGCTGTCTGACCCGGGAACGATGGTGACGGAGATCACCCTCAATCACGAGTTCTTGATGTCTAGTTATCACACCGATTCTGAGCAGGCTCTTGCTCGGATGGGGCTCGAGTTCCATGGCGGGGCGAACCTGTCTCTGATGATCGGAGGGCTCGGATTGGGTTACACCGCCCAGGCGGCTCTCGATCATGATTCAGTGAGATCTGTCGAGGTGATGGAATTGTTGGGCCAGGTGGTGGTGTGGCTCGAAGAAGGGCTGGTTCCCCTTTCTGAATCGCTCAATAGTGACGATCGTTTTTCAGTTCAGGTAGGCGATGCATACAAGAAACTGTGGCAGCCTCCCGCTGAGCAATACGATCTGATTCTCATCGATATCGACCACTCCCCCGATGATCGCCTTGGTTCGGTGGACCAACGATTTTACGGTGAGGAAGGACTGTTCCATGCACGCCAGCACCTGGCTCCGGGTGGAGTACTGGGGATCTGGTCCTACGAGGAAAGTTTGCAGCTGGCAACTGCGATGGAGCAGGTGATGGACCGGGTGCAGGTGAAACCTGTCACTCATGTGAACTTGCTGATTGATCAGACACAGACGGACTGGCTCTATTTCGGAGCCATCGAGCAGGGTGACCAGTAACAAGGAGGCGGGATGGTAGTCAGTCGGATGCCCTGGTTGGGGTTGGTGGTTTTACTGCTTTCTCCCGCATTCGATTGGGGATGCTCAGGAAGTTCGAATAGCGCGAGAGACGCTCAGCGACCGGTGGTCGCCATCTATGATTCACGGGCAGTGGCCATCGCATTTGTCGGAAGCGAAATCTTCGCCGAGTCGATGAAAGAAGTTCGTAATGAGTACGATCAGGCGACCGCTGCGGGAGACGCCGCCACGCTGGATCGAATCCAACTGATGATGCAACAGCGACAGAAGATATTGCATTCACAGGGTTTTGGAACGGCTTCAGTCGATGAAATACTGGCCCACTATTCAGGATTACTTGCAGTCCTTCTGAAAGAATCTGGAGCATTCATCCTGATCTCGAAATGGAACGAGGATGAACTGGCACAGCATTCAGGAGTCCCCCACAAGGATGTAACCGTGGCGCTGATCGATCTCATCACCACTGACCCGAAGCAGCGCCAATCTGCGCTTGAAATCCTCGATCACGATCCTGTAGCAAGTGAGACCATCGAAAATCATCAAGACTGAGTTGAACCAGTCGACAGGGAGGTCTCCGGTGGAGCAATTGCCGATCGCTCGAATTTCTGCGTTTGTCGGGGAACGACCATACTCTGGTAACATCGCATCTGTGGTGCGGCTCCAGAAGATGCTCTCCGACGAGGTCTTGCAGGCGCTTGCGCTGCGTAATGGGGATTCGGAAACGGCATACCTGCTCGATTCAGGCAAAGGTCGCTGGCAACTGCGCTGGTTCACTCCGGGAGTGGAGGTCGACCTCTGTGGTCACGCGACCCTGGCTGCGGGCCATCACCTGCTCGAGGAGTCTCTCGCCAGTGGCCCCATCATTTTCGAAACCCTGGCCGGAGAATTGATCTTCGATGTGGCTGTGGATGGTCGGCTCTCTCTCGATCTCCCCATCGACAGTCCACGGCAACACCAGATGCCTGCAGGATTGCTCGCTGCACTGGGCATCGGAGAATCCGATGTTCAGGCGGTGCATCTCTCCCGCGACCTGATCATCACGGTCGGTGAATCACGGACCGTGTCTGAACTGTCACCGGACCATCTATTCCTTCAAACTCTTCCATTCCGTGGCATCGCGATCACTGCGGCAGGAGATGGCGCTGTCGATTTTGTCAGTCGTTGGTTTGGCGGCGATGGAATCGGTGTGGTCGAGGATCCTGTGACCGGTTCAGCCCATGCAGCACTGGCGCCTTTGTGGGGAAAGCGACTCGACAAGACTCACCTGGAAGCGCAGCAACTGTCTCGGGAGACGGGAGCACTGACCTGCATCGTCAATCGAGAGCGAGTTACACTAGTGGGGCGTTGTCACAGCTGGCTGCGAGGAACCGTTCAGATTGACCCACCTTCGTCAGGATGAAAATATGGATCTTGAGACCTTCTGCATCATCGTGGGTGTCTACGAGATCATGATCGGAATCCCGTTGCTGGTGAAGCCGCTGGCTGCCGGGCGCTGGCTGCAGGGTGCGATGAAGGAAGACACACTGCTGAGATCATTCTGCTTGTTGTTTCTCATCCTCGCTGTGCTGGTCCTTACCCGGGATGCATCGATCGGAACTGACGCAGCAGGATTGGTGCGTCTGCTTGCCTGGGCGACCGCAGTGGAGTGTCTTGTATTCTGTTGGTGGACGAAATGGGCCCGTGAGATCACCCTCTGGTTCTGTGATAAGTCCCACTGGATGAGGTCTCTCGGCATTCTGGCGACAGCGCTCGGGGTGTGGTTGCTGAAGGTGAGCGGTTCGGTGGCCATCACTGGCTAAGAGAGGCATCCGATGAAAATCGTGTTCGCGCTTCCACTGGTGGGATTGGCCCTCTTCTGTGTTTATGGCTTTCTTGCGTCAGCAGAAGCTTCGGATCCCTCCGAGCAGTTCCGTTGGCGATCCGGTTATACAGTGCTGGGCCTGTTGTCGTTACTGGGGGCGCTGGCGCTGCTCTTTGGCAAGCGGAACTCCGACTCTGATCGGTAACTGCCGAAGGAGTGCACGATGAAACGCTACGTACTGCTGTGTGCGGTATCCGGGCTGGGCGGTCATCGCCTCTTTCATCGCAGGAGGCTTCGGGCCCGCTGGGTTATCGGGAGGTCTCGTGACGGCACCCCTGATCGGGGTCAGCGCTGGATGGGTCTATCGACCGGGTCCATCGCTGGCCTGGCAGGGTGGTGATGTCGTTGTTGACCCTCTATCTGTCCGCAGTCCTCTTTGGCCTGGCCTGGGGTATCACCGATGCCATACAGGGATTGCTGGGGGGGGGCACCGAGAGGCATCATCGAGGTCGTTTACCAGGCCATCCTTGCGACATTCTACGGTGTCACCGCTAGCGGATTTGTGGTCTTCCTGTGGCCCCTTGCCCATCTAAATCACTGGCTGATGGGCCATCTTGCAGGGCATCATGCTACAGCAGGACCTTCGAGTAGTAGATCAGGGCCCCCGGAACAGGAGAAACCATGACGCAGGATCTCGCACCACAATACGTCGGTTTCTGGCTTCGGACCGTTGCCGCATTGATCGATTCCCTGCTGCTCCTGCTGATTATTCTTCCCGTCACGATCTTCACCTTCGGCTGGTCGTCGATTGAACTCTGGGGCGACTTACTCGGTGTCACCAGTGTGGGAGAACTGATGGAATTGCTCGAGGCCTTGGAGGAAGTGGAAAAAACTACGGGAGGTTTCGGCGGAACGATCAACTTTTTGATCTCATGGGTATTGCCGGCGCTCGCCGTTGTCGTGTTCTGGATCGCCAGGCAAGCGACACCGGGAAAGATGGTTTTTTCGGCGGTGATTGTCGATGCGACCTCCGGAGAAGCCCCCAGCGGCGGGCAGATGATTGGCCGCTATCTCGGCTATTTTATCGCCCTCATTCCTTTAGGCCTGGGGATCTTGTGGGTCGGCCTGGATCCGAGGAAACAGGGGTGGCACGACAAGCTCGCCGGTACCGTTGTGATCAGGAAACGAAAGTAGTTCCCTCACCTTGGTCACCTGTGTCATTGACCCCCTCGGGGCTTGCGGTGTACCGTCACTGTGAAGTGCAGATCCCGTCACATCGTGAGGAGGCCCCATGTTCACCGTCACCAAGGATATCCAGCTGCCCTGTACCGTCACCGGCTCGTGGCCTCGGCCCCAGTGGTTTGATGACAGCATGTGGGGTCGGCCTCTCGACACTTGCATGATGGACACCAACTTTCGTGAGAAGTACCAGGATGCCCTCGCCACCATCATCTCCGATGAAGATCGTGCCGGTCTCGACATCCTCACTCACGGTGACCTGCACTGCGACAACGACATGGCGGGTCGCTCCTGGCATCATTATCCGCTGCAGCGCTGGGCCGGTTTCGATGGAGATCATCTTCAATCGGAAGAGACTCGCTCGCCGTGGTTGCGCTATCCGCCGGGGACCTTGCTCAACGAGATCTACACCGGATGGCGCTGGCCGCGAGTGGTTGGCAAGATCGAACATCGTCCGCTCGATTACGACAAGATCTGGCGCATCGCTCAGGCCAAGACCGACAAGCCGGTGCGCTTTGGCACCTGTTGTTCGCAGGTGATGGGGTTGTTCCTCGACATTCACACCCCCCACTACAGCGATAACCAGGAACTGATCTGGGACATGGCGGTGGCGATGAACACCGAACTGCATCGGCTCAAAGATGCCGGTTGTCAGTGCATCCAGATCGAAGAACCGACGCTGCACTTCTGGGCCAATACCTACGGTAAGGACAGTGACGAGGTCCAGTTCATGCTCAAGGCATTCAACCGCGAGGTGGAAGGTCTCGAAGACATCGAACTGTGGATCCACACCTGCTGGGGTAACCCCAACATGCAGCGAGTGATCGACAACGACAGTTACGAGGAATCATTTGACCTGTACATGAACGAGTGCAAGGGCGATGTCTGGACCGTCGAGATGACCGATCGCAGTTTCCGCGAGATCGAGATGTTCGGTGCCGGCAAGGGCAACCTGCCGAAGAAGGTCTGCATCGGCGTGGTTAGCCATCGACACTTACAGGTCGACAGCCCCGAGCAAGTCGCCGAGCGCATCCGTCATGCCTTGAAGTACATCGCTCCCGAGCAGCTGATCATCTCGAGTGATTGCGGCTTCGGTCGCCAGGGTTGCAATCGTGACATTGCCTTCTTCAAGGCAACCGCCATCGCCCAGGGGGTCAACATCATCCGAGGCGAACTGGGACTCCCCATCCGTGACATCCGCGCTGTGGTGCCGGAGCTGCAGACAGATATTGTGCCGAAGGTTGAGGCGTGAAAGGGAGATCGAGGCGATGCAGATGAAAAACGTGATCGCTCTCGTGATCATGGCTTTACTGTTGCTGGTGCTCGTGCCGATGGCCATCATCTTGAATCCCGAGCCTCCTTCCTTCAAGCATCTGGCGGGCCGTGTGGATCCGTTGCCAGCGGCTCTTCAGGGGAGTGTAGGAGTTTACTACCATTATTACGGCTGGCCGGATGGCCTTTCGGTCCTGGTGATCGACCATGTGAGCGGGAAGCAGCTAAAGCCCGGCGAGGATTCCCTTGTATGGGGATCTTCGGGGACGGGCAACCTCAGCGGAAGCGGTGGGGGTTCACTCTGGTTTCGCGCTCGATTTGTGCGTGAAGTTAACACCGTCATCTCGGTCGGCGTTCGTTCCTCTGGGGACAGGCGTGATGTAAAGATCAGTTTAGAACATCGCTTCGAGTCATCGGATTCCATCTTCGCCCAGATGGTTGTCGAAGGCATCGACTACGAGGTCACCAGCGACACCGTTTTCTTCATCGATCATCAACTGGACGGAACCCACGAGGTGAAAAAAATTGACTTCGATCTCACCGAGCTGGTGGGCGAATCGGAGGACCGATCTCCTTGGATGCGCGGTGTTCCGACCACGGGCGGAATCGAAGCCTTTCTCGTGCAGAATTCGGTCATCCAGGAATTGCTGGTGCCTGGATATCAGGAACAGAAGTGATGGAGCCGGGTTCACTGGCAGGATGAAAGCGGGCCCCCCCACCAGCGACATCCGTGCTGTGGTGCCGGGGCTGGAGACGGACATCGTGCCCAAGGTTTAGGCGTAAACGGGATTCAGGAGCAATGAACAAGAAAAACATGATCGCGATTATTTCCATGGTGATGATCTTGCTGGTGCTCGTCACCCTTGCCATCGCCGTGATCGGGCAACCCCCGCGGATGGTCCATGAAGATGGTGTTGTGGATGATCTTGATCTCTACTTCCATTACTACGGCTGGCCGGATGGAATGTCGCTGCTGGTGGTCGATCATGTGAGCCTGAAACAGCGCAAGCAGGGCGAGGAGGAATGGGGTCGCTGGAGGGCTGGAGGTTCTAGCTCTACAAATAAGCGATCAGGAGCAGTCCCCTGGGGACGTCCTCATTATCGGCACAGTGAAGATAAGCTCATCACGATCGGAATTCGATCCTCCGAGGGAAGACGAGATGTAGAGGGCGATAAAATAGCCGAGATAGAAGTTCATTTCAGTCACGAGTTTAATTCTCAGAAGCCCTTCTTTGGACGCCTGGATATCGAAGGCGGCACTCTCGAACTCTCCAGCGACACCATCGTGTTTGTAGATCATCAGCTAGATGGGTCCTTCACGGTGAATCGAATCGAAACGGACCTTACCGATCTGGTCGGTGTCGCTGGAGATTTTGAGGATGTGCCGTCCGGGATCCGTGGGGTGCCGCACCGAGATGACATCAAGGCCTATCTTCTCGAGAGTTCTTTCATCCTCGAGCTGTTGGGTGTCGACAAGCAGGAACAGAAGTGACGGATCCTGGTTCACTGGCCGGCTGGCCGTGGGACTTCCCACCTGTGCCATCCATGCCGTGGGTGCCGACAGTGGAGGTGTGATGGCACATCTGAACGAGGATCAAAAACATCAGTTCGCCGAGAAGTGCCGGGTAAATTTTCGAGCTCGTTGGCGCGTCATCTCGGTTTGTTTTCTTGCAGTGTTCGTGATGATCATCTTTGTCATCCGCGATCCTTCTAGTGAGAGTTCCACCACTGAAATCGTGCAGTATCTCTGTACTGGAACGCTTCTTTTCGGTGTATTGTTTCTTGCAGGACAAAATCTCACAGAAAACCGTTGTCCTGCTTGCAACGTTTGGCTGGGACGGCGGCGCTGGCCGCATCCGGACAGAGGATCGATGAGGTTCTGTTCAATGTGTGGGGTGGAGTGGTTTTCCGACTCCGGAGGCGGGCCGTCATGATCGGTGCAAGGAGCGGTATCGCCGATGACTGGGACAGCAACACCGCTGCCGACCGACCTTGTGGCAGCAACCTTCACGCCGATGAAGAGCAATCGTGCCATCGACCTGCAGCGCATTGCCCATGAAGAAGGGATCGAGTTCGTGCAGAAAAAAAACGTGATTGCGCTCGTGATCATGGCTTTACTGTTGCTGGTGCTCACGTCGCTGGCCATCATCTCGAATCCCGCAGCCCCTCTCCTCACGCATCTGGCGGACCGCGTGGAACCGTTGCCAGCGTCTCTTCAGGGGAGTGTGGGAGTTTACTGCCATTACTACGGCTGGCCCGATGGAATTTCGGTCATGGTGATCGATCAGTTGAGCGGGAAACAGTTGAAGCCCGGCGAGAGTGCCCATGTTTGGAGGAGTGTCTCTCAACCAGGAGCGAGTTTTTCCATCACTGACCGAGGATTATTTGCAGGATGGGAGCGGGTTTCCTACATGACCAAAGTCCAGCAGGATTTCGGAGTCGCCATCCAATCTTCCCGTGAATTGCGCGATGTAGATGTACAGATTGCTCATCAGTTTATTTCAAACGACGCCAATTTTGCCACGATGTTCGTTAAGGGTGTCCATTACGAAGTCACCCGTGACACCGTCTTTCTCATCGAACATCAACTGGATGGAACCCACGAAGTGAAAATAATTGAAACCGACGTCTCCGGCCTGGTGAGCGAAGTGCTGGAACAATATCAAGAGATAGGTGTCCCCGCCATCGACAGTCCACTCATCGAGGAGTTGTTGACTGTTGACGAGAAAGAAAAGAAGCACCGGTGAAGAAGCCCGTTTCGCGGTCAGGGATGATCTGAAACAATCCACCCGCGCCACCGGAACTATCGGTGTGGATCGTCGAAGCGTGAAGAAGGGATCGAGTCCGTGCAGAAGAAAAACATGATCGCGCTCACGATCATGGCTTTATTGTTGCTGGCGCTCACATCGTTGGCCATCATCTCGAATCCCGCAGCCGCTCGCCTCCGGCATCGGGAGGGGCGCGTGGAACCGTTGCCATCGGCTCTTCAAGGGAGTGTGAGAGTTTCCTACCATTACTACGGCTGGCCGGATGGACTATCAGTTCTGGTGATTGACCATGTGAACGGAAAACAGCTGAAGCCCGGGGAGCATTCTAATGTGTGGGTTGTTTCGGGGGGGTCTAGTGTCAGAGGAGGCGGTGGGACACTCTGGTTTCGTTCTCGATATGCGCGTGAAGTAAAACGCACCATCACGGTCAGTGTTCAGTCCTCCGGGGACAAGAGAAACATAGAGATGAATTTAGACCATCGGTTCGAGTCATATGATGCCTTCTTTGCCCGTATTCTGATCGGTGTTCCCGTCAAGAGCTACGCGGTTACCAGCGACACCGTTTTCTTCATCGATCATCAACTGGACGGATCCAAAGAAGTGAAACAAATCGACATCGATCTCTCCGACCTTGTGGGCGAAGCGGAGGACGGGGCTCTCCAGATGCGCGGTGTCCCGACCGGGGAAGAAATAGAAGCCTATCTTGTCAACAAACCTGCCATCCTGGAACTGTTGTTACCTGAAAAACGGGAACAGAAGTGATGGCGGTAGCAACTCCGCTACTGACCGGCCTGGTCGCCGCGACCTTCACCCCGCTGAAGCACGCTGGCGACATCGATCTGGGCAAGATACCCGCTGCTTGTGATTTCGTGCTGGGACAGGGTGTTGAGGGTCTGTTTCTGTGCGGGAGCACCGGAGAATCTCCGTCGTTGACCACCGAGGAGCGGATGCAAGTGGCTTCTGCTTATCACCAGGCTGCTGCGGGCCGGGTTCCGGTGGTGGTTCATGTGGGTCACAACAGCCTCAGCGATGCGCGCACTCTGGCGGTTCATGCCGAACAGATGGGGGCGGATGCGATCGCTGTTGTACCGCCGTCGTATTTTCCCCTGACATCCGTCGAGGTGTTGATCGATTGTCTTCAGCACATCGCAGAGGAAGCACCGGAAACTCCCCTCTACTACTACCATATCCCCCCCGTCACCGGAGTCGATCTGTCGATGATCGAATTGCTGGAGCGTGCGGATTCGTTGCCAACGCTGGCCGGCATCAAGTTCAGCGCGCCACAGTTCGAGGATCTCAAGGCGTGCGTCGAATACGAATCGGGGCGATACAACATCCTGTTCGGTTGTGATGAACTGTTGCTGTCTGGGCTGATGGCGGGGGTCGATGGAGCGGTTGGCAGCACCTATAACTTCATGGCCCCCCACTATCTCCGTGTCATCGAGGCCTTCAAGTCGGGAAAGATCGATGAGGCGAAACAGTATCAAGCGGTGGCGACCGCACGGGTCGAGGAGATCCTCCGCCATGGCGGGCACAACGCTCTCAAGGCGGCGATGGGGATCCTCGGAGTCGACTGCGGCCCGCCGCGATTGCCGTGGAAATCACTTTCTGCAACTTCCCTGGCGGCGCTGGAGAAGGGACTGGCCGATGCAGATTCGTAGGCTGCTGTTCTCGATCCTGCTGCAGCTCCTGCTCGTCATCCCGGTGACGGCACAGGAACCGGCTTCGATCGGCTTGAGTTTTTCACTGCTGCCCGATGTTCCGGCAGCGATCGGCCTCGGTGGACCGCTGGTGGGAACCCACGATGGGGCACTGATCGTCGCCGGTGGTGCCAACTTCCCGACACCGTTGACCGAGGGTGGCCCCAAGGTGTGGCACGATGAAGTTTTCGTGCTGTTGCCCGGGGCCGAACAGTGGCTCACCGGTCAGAAATTGCCACGCCCGATCGCCTACGCATCGTGTACCTCGACAGCGCGAGGAATCGTCGTCGTGGGTGGTTCCGATGCCGATCAGGTCTACTCGACGGCGTTCCTGATGCGCTGGGATGCAGACTCGAAACAGGTCCTCTTCGAGTCGTTACCCGATCTTCCAGCGGCGAGTGCCTTTGGATCGGCCGAGTCGATCGGCGATATCGTTTATCTGTGCCAGGGCAAGCACCAAAAGAGCGATCTGCAACTGACCGGGGGTTTTTGGCAACTGAACCTGGGTGCGATCGACACCGGTTGGCAATCGCTACCGGAACATCCGGGTCCGGTGCGCTTCAAGATGAGCACCGCAGTGCAACAGGGGCCCGGCGGCGAAGCGTGTCTGTTCCTCTTTTCGGGAACGAGCACCAGCGAGACCGATCAGGGTGATCCACGCTTCCATGCCTACACCGACAGCTACCGATATTCGCCATTGGAGCGGCTATGGAGTGAGGTGGCTTCGCTACCAAAGCTCGATGATCCGCGGCATCTGGCGGGTGAGGAGAAGTTCGCCAACGAACGCTGGCCCATCTCTGCCTCCTGTGCAGAGTCGGTGGGAACTCGCACGATCGTGACCTTCAGCGGTTCTACCGACCGCTACATCCTCGACGACAACGGCAAGGTACTGCCCGCAGCCGTGAGGCCACAGTTCTTGCCCAGGGTGCTGTCGTACGACACCGTCACCGATCGCTGGAGCGATGTGGGCCGCATGCCTGTGGCAGTGGTGACCACCGAGGCGGTGCACTGGCAGGGGCAGATCGTCATCCCCTCCGGGGAGACGCAGCCGGGCATCCGGACGCCGAAGGTACAGGCGCTGTCACTCGAATCCACCGCAGCGGTGGCCCACTTCGAAGCCCTCGATTATGCAGTCCTCGGTCTGTACCTCGCCTTGATGGTGGCGATCGGAATCTACTTCTCCCGCCGCAGTTCCACCACCGATGACTTCTTCCTGGCGGGGCGCAAGATCCCCTGGTGGGCGGCGGGGCTGTCGGTGTTCGGCACACAACTCTCTGCCATCACCTTCATGGCGATCCCGGCGACATCCTACGGCTCCGATTGGCGCCGTTTTGTCGGCTCGGTGATGTTGCTACCGGTGATGCTGCTGGTGATCTACTGCTTCCTGCCGCTGTTTCGGCGCCTCGATGTGACGACTGCCTACGAGTACCTGGAAGCGCGCTTTTCGGTGGCGGTACGGGTGCTCGCCAGCGCCATCTTCATCCTGTTCCAGCTGGGACGGATGGGAATCGTGCTGCTGCTGCCGGCGATCGCGCTGTCGGCGGTGACGGCGATGGACACCTACCTGTGCATCGCCCTGATGGGGCTGCTGGCGACGATCTACACCGTGCTCGGTGGCATCTCGGCGGTGATCTGGACCGATGTGTTGCAGGTTTTCGTGTTGATCGGTGGCGCGCTGCTGTGCCTGATCGTGACGATTCAAGATGTGGGCGGATTGTCTGCGATGATCGAGGCGGCTCAGGTGTCCGACAAATTTCACATCTTCGACTGGCGCTGGAGTAGCTCTGACATGGTCGCCTGGGTGTTGATGGTTGGCTTCCTCTTCACCAACCTGGTGCCCTACACCAGCGATCAAACGGTGATCCAGCGCTATCTCACCACCCCCGATGAGAAGCAAGCGGCCAAGGGGTTGTGGCTCAATCTGATCATCACGATTCCCACCGGAATCCTTTTCTACGGCCTCGGGACAGCACTGTATGTCTATTACACATCGCACCCGCTGGAGCAGTCGATGCTGCCGGCGGCGACCGATCAACTGGTGCCGTGGTTCGTGGTCACGCACTTGCCATCAGGGGTCGCCGGTGTGGTGGTGGCGGGGATCTTTGCCGCGGCGATGAGCTCGCTCGATAGTTCGATGAACAGCATCAGTGCCGCAGTGGTGAATGACTTCTATCTTCGCTGTGTCCCGAAGGCTCGAGCAGAGGATTCGCTTTCGTTGGCGAAGCGCTTGACCCTGGTGCTGGGGATCATCGGTACCGGTGCCGCCATGGTGCTGGCGACCTACGAGATCAAGTATCTGTTCGACTTCTTCCAGAAGGTGCTGGGGCTCTTTGGTGGAGGGCTGCTCGGGGTCTTCTTGTTGGCGGTGTTCACGAGCCGTTGTAACGCTACCGGTGCTCTGGTGGGGTTGCTGACTGGAGCCGCCATGACGATGGCAGTGGCGTTTGGCACTGACATCAATTTCCTGCTGTATGCAGCCATCGGTTCGTGCACTTGCTTCGTGGTCGGCTATCTGGTCAGCCTGATGACGGGTGGGCAGGATCGTGACCTGGCCGGCTTGACGCTGGCGACACTGAGGGATGTCCGCAATGACGCTGGATGATCTGACACCTCTCCTGCAAAGGTATCGCTCCGACCTGGTCGGAGAAACGCTCCCCTTCTGGCTCGAGCACGGTTGGGATCGCCAGCATGGCGGCATCGTCACATCGCTCGATCGGGACGGCAGCCGCATCGATGGCGACAAGTCGATGTGGTTTCAGGGGCGAGCCGCCTGGATGTATGCCACCGCTTACAACACCGTGGAGCAGAATCCGCAATGGCTCGAGTTCGCCACCTCGTGTCTGCAGTTCCTGGAGCAGCACGGTTTCGATGATGACGGTCGTATGTACTTTCTTGTCACCGAAGATGGCAAGCCGCTGCGCAAGCGCCGCTATGTCTATTCGGAGGCGTTTGCATCGATGGCTTACAGCGCCTGTGCCAGGGCCACCGGCAACGAGCAGTGGGCCGAGCGTTCCCGGAAACTGTTCGATCAGTACACCCGGATTTCCTTCGAGCCGGGAGTGATGGAGCCGAAGGTCGATGCGGGGACGCGGCCATCGAAGGGGTGCGGAGCGCTGATGATCTGCCTTCAGCTGGCTCAACTGCTGCGTGACAACAGCGGCGATGCATCGATGAACTCCTGGATCGATCGCTGCATCGAGGAGATCGAGCAGGACTTCTGCAAGGCGGACCTGGCGGTGGTGATGGAAACGGTGTCCCCCACCGGCGAGATCATCGACAGTTTCGATGGTCGCCTGCTCAATCCGGGGCACGCCATCGAGGCGGCGTGGTTCATCCTGCACGAGGCGAAGCATCGAGGTGGCGATGCCCATCTGGTGTCGCTGGGGGTGCAGATGCTCGACTGGATGTGGAAACGAGGCTGGGATGAAGAGCACGGAGGTCTCTATTCGTATCGAGACCTGCACGAGCTTCCGGTTCAGGAGCCGGGTCACGACATGAAGTACTGGTGGCCCCACACCGAGGCGATCATCGCAACGCTACTGGCGTATCAGCTGACCGGGGATGAACGTCATGCCGAACGCTTCCAGACGGTTCACGACTGGTCACAGCAACACTTTGCGGATCCACAGCATGGTGAGTGGTATGGCTACCTGCACCGCGATGGAACTCCGGCACTGAAACTCAAGGGCAACCACTGGAAGGGGCCGTTTCATCTGCCGCGGATGCAGTGGTATGCATCGCAACTGATCGAGGAGGAGAAGCGATGATCGACCCACCGACAGGGCCGACAGTGGAGATCCGACCGCGCGAATCGGTGATCCTTGCGACCGATTGCAGGCAACTGGTCGCCTGGTACCGCGATGTACTGGGGATGAAGGTGGTGCGTTCCTACGAGGAGGATTATCACTACTACAACCTGGAGACCTCCACCGGGATCTGCATCGGAATCGCCGATACCGCCCAGATGAAAGTGAATCCCGTCGACCGCAGCCAGAACACCGTGATCCTACAGATCGAGGTGGACGATGTTCCGGCCTTCTTCGGACACCTGGAACAGAAGGGCGGCTCCATCACCTTTGGACCATCCCTCGATGCAAAGAACGGCTTCTACTACGGAGGGTTCAGCGACCCGGAAGGCAACCCGTGGTGGGTGGTTGATGGGAAGTGCCGATGATCCCGTTATTGTTGGCCGGTCCATTCCTGCTCACGTGGCTGGCTCTCGCCTGCGGATTTCGTGCAGCCAGGTCAGACTCCGACCTGACCATTGACAATGCACTGAGGCGCTCCCCGCTACTGGTGGCGATCTCGCTGCTGCTTTTGTTGATCGGAATGGCGGCGGTCGGCATGGAATTGTCCGATCGATTCTGTCAGTTCTTTGCGCTGCTGGTTCAGCAATATTCGACGTGGATCAGCTGGCTTGCCCTCGCCTCGTTGTTTGCAGTGATCTCGGGGTATGGCCTGGGCCTGGCAATTTCCAGGGGGCATAAACAGACTCGAAGTTTGCTGCTCGCGATATTGCTGGTACAGGTCGCTCAGGGGTTGCTCTGTGTGCGACTCTACTCGCCGATCGGCCCCGAACTGGGCCCCGGAGTCACCACCGATGGGGGTGTTGTGCTACAGACACACGGCTCCACCTGTGTTGCGGCATCTCTGGCCAACGTTTCCAGGCACTTCGATATCGATCTGGATGAGAAGGAGGCGGCGGATCTGCTTCTGACCACCGTGTACGGAACAGGTCCGGGCCAGGTGCGTTTTGTTCTGGACCTGCTGGGCTTTTCCTTCACCACTCTCGATCCAAAACAGCGATCGCTGGCGGATGTGTCTCCACCGGCGATCTTGTTCGTCGATCATCCGGCACTCGGCAGGGAGAGCCATGCCGTCATGTACCACGCTATCGCCGAGGGCGGTTACGAAATCTACGAGCCGCTGGAGGGCGCGATCATCTGGGACCAGCAGACCCTCGATGCTCGCTGGCACGGCAACGGCATCGCCTGCACTCGCCGCTGAGAGCCACCGGGGCCAGCAGGACAAATCGATCGGGTTCCTCGGCGAAAGATGCAATCGTGGCCGCACGGCGACGGCCATCGCGGATCACCGGGAAGGTTTCTCAT
>Ga0209362_1001822_pt1 | contig 16436 bp, 20 predicted proteins | sample SaaInlV_165m_DNA_FD_184680 | JGI IMG/M metagenome (GOLD analysis project Ga0209362, IMG submission 184680) | Marine microbial communities from expanding oxygen minimum zones in the Saanich Inlet - Saanich Inlet SI037_S3LV_110m_DNA (SPAdes)... | ecosystem: Environmental > Aquatic > Marine >...
TTATCTCATATAAACGATGTTTGGCTGCTATCCCCAATTCCTTTTCTTCAAGAAACTTCGTCCTTGACTCTGCCGTATCAATAAACATTAATCTAATTCGTTTTGTAACCGATACATCAAATCCCAAATCAATATAAGCATCTAATGTATCACCGTCAACAATACGTTTTAAAATGGCATTATAAGTATACACTATTCTTCCTCATCTGTAGTATCAACTTCTTCAAGAGTACCATCCAAATAATGCATATACGTACCAATAATATATTTATCATTAGATTTTGGAACATCACCTACATGTGGGTGTGTCCAAAATGGAGGAAATATTGCAATAGTACCTTTCTTGGGTTTAATATTAATACCATATTCAGGAAATATAGTTTCACCACCTTCCTCAACATCATTTAAATATAAAAATATAACCAAAAACCTTCTTGCAGATGGGTGATCACCAACATCCACATGATAATTGAAAAAATCTTCCTTTTCTGTACTATATTTTTTAATTCTAATCTCTTCGCAAGCAGCATTTCTAGGGAAAAATGATATATTATAAAATCTACGATAACTCTCAATATAATCATATATCATTGACATAAAGTCATATGAAAGTTTAGATGGTTGGGTGGTTGGCTCCTTACCATCTACTAACTCATTATCAAATAAATTCAATTCTGTGAATTGACGGTAGTCTGGATGTACAGTATTAGTATGATCTGCCTCATTTTCATCAAAGAACTCCACAACCTTATCACACCATTCATCTGGTATTGCATTTTCCCATGTTGAAACAAAAGCCGAATTAGTAGTCGGTTCGATAACCTCAAAATCGTCGGTTGATTCCGTTTCTTCACTTTCTATATTTACACTTTCGTTATTAACTTCAACATCACTCAATTCAACAGTTCCTACTACTTCTTCTTTACTCATAATACTATCTCCACATTTCCAATACGTTTATTATTCCCGACACCAGTATAATTCTGACCGCCAGATTCGTTTGATATATTTGATTGTGCCGAATCCGACACATCATATAATCTCATCTTTGACTTATCAACCCCAACCACAAATCTCTTAGTCATATTTGGATCATTATATCTATTCTTTAATTGTTTAATCATGATTTGATTTAAATCATCCATTTCTTCTGAAGATATTAACGCAAACATCAAATCCGCAGTAGCTGGTAAACCAAAACTTTCTGAAGTATCTTCCAATCCAAAATCAGAAGATACAAACCCCTGTCTATTTACTTGAGTTGCACTAACCAATGGAACATTATATTCAACAGCAAGTCCACGTAATTCCTCAGCTATAGATTTTACATATGTATATGAATTTACATTACTCCCACCCTTTAATCTAGATGAAGTACATATATTCAGATAATCTATAAAAATAACATCAGGTTTAAATGAAATCTTTAACCACAACTCATTCAATAAATGTTTGAAATGATTCGTGGATGCAGAAGCGGTTGGATACTCCTTAATTATCAACTTTCCAGTTATTTTTGATTTTGCCCTATCAATTCTTTTTGTATATATATCTAAAGGTAACTCTGACAACTTCTGTATAGGTGTATCAAGTAAATTAGCATCAATACGTTCTGCAATCTTTTCTTCTGACATCTCTAATGTAATATACAAAACATTAAACCCACTACATATATGACTTGCAGCAAGATCACACATAAATAAAGATTTCCCAACACCAGTACCAGCCATTGCAATATTTAAAGTCTTTCTAGAAAGACCACCTTTAGTTATCTTATTGAACTTATCAATACCAAATGGTATTTTTTCTTCAACTCGATGATAAAATTCCCACCTCTCTTTATAATCATTAACAAAATCATGTCCAACATTATTATCAAAAGATACAGCAAGAGCCTCAGTCAATATCTTTGGTATCTCCCCTTTATCTTTAGTTCCTTTATCATCATCAATTATACCAATAGATTCTAAAATACCATTATATAATGCCCTTTCCTTACACCATTCCTCAGTAGTATCTAACAAATATTCTAAATCTTCTTTAACACAATCACCTAATACATCTATAACATCCTTTGTAGATGTATAAAGAGATTCGACACCATCCATAGAATCAATTCCTATATATAATGAATTTAAACTTGGACGATTATTATATTTTACAATATACTCATCAACCATGTTATATATTAATTTATATCTATCATCACTAAAATATTCACTTTCTATATATGGTATTACTTTCCTACAATATTCATCATTATTTATCAGATTCTTCAATATTGTCAATTCCGTCAGACTCATCTTCACTCTCTTTATTGTCTAAATATTCATATAATAAAAAATTCAAAATCTTACCAACAACTATTTTAAATTCGTCAGATTCATCTAATTGTTCTATGGTATATTCCGAATTACCAACCAACACATTATATTCAAATTGTATATTTAATCTATCCTCAGTTTCTTCGGGTTCAATACTACCATATTTATAAACAACATCTACATATTCCCCCTTAGAAAGTTTAACAGCATAATAATCAAAATTATCGTTTTCTACAACTTCAAATAATTCTTTAAATTCATTTACTACGTCATCAGATAACATAACATTAGCACATTCACTCAATCGTTCATCCATATCACCCCCATCAATCATTAAACAGATAATCAGTATCTGTAATAAGTTTTTTATTACTAGAAATACAATATTTATTACTTAAAAATGTTAAAAATTTATCAGATTGTAATATAGGTTTCCAAAATTCTATATTATTCGTAGTAGACCCCCTAAACTTTTTATCTACAATCTCACCAGTTTCTAAATCAATAAGATTATACCAACCACCGGATCTCTTTATTATACCACAATCCACCGCCATGTCAAGTAACCCAGACCATCTATCCAATCCATCCTCAAAGGAAACATTTATAGGTATCTTCGATTTCTCTTTAACATACCTAGATTTCTCTATATTAATTATAAAATTATAACCCGTCAGATCAGAACCAGTTTTATCTTGTTGTCTACCAACAATCCATATATTATCGGAAGAATAATATGCACCCTTACCACCAGACACCACTTGTTTTGAAAACATTTCTTGTGTGTCATACGTATGATTAATAACAATCATTGGAATGTCATTTAATGTAAGATGTGGTGTAACCATCCTAAATAATGACTTGAATTGTTTTGCCCTTGTCATATCAGCAGCACTCTTCTCTGCATGGGCATCATCTACCTCTTTTTTCGATGCTAAATTACCAACAGAATCTATCATAATAAATATTCTATCATCACGACTGATTTCCTTCACTTGTTTCATAATATCAAATTTAAGTTCCTCTAAATCTGTAACAGGAACATGCAACACTCTACTCGTATCAATCTCAAATGTATCAAAATATGATTGCGGTGTACCAAATTCGCTGTCATAAAATATACATATAGACTCTTCATACTTATCCATATAAGATTTCATACATAATAAACCAAATGCCGTCTTAAAATGTTTTGATGGTCCAGCAATCATAGTTAACCCTGAACTAAATCCACCAAAAGGACTTCCAGAAAAAGCAATATTAATAGCAGGGACTTTAGTAGTCACCACATCATTGTTATTCAAATAAATAGAATCTTGTAATACAGAAATTCTATCTTGTAAGGTAGAATTCTTCCTCATTCGTTCCATTAACCCCATATGCTTCTCTCCTTATAAAAAATCATCTAAAACATTTCTATGTTCAACATCCCAACCAATAGAATCGGTTATTGTCTTAATTGGATCTAAAAACGCTTTAGTAAATTGAATATCATAATTAATATACTTATTTAATTTAAATTCTGGCGGTAACACATCCAACATAGAAATAGTATTATTATTAATAGGATTCGGTACTATTAAATAACAAAACTTTATCTTATCTCCCGATTTAATCGTTTGATATTTACTATTCAACCCCAATTCACCAAGTAAAAAATTATAAAATAAAGCACCCTTTACATGTATTGGAGTACCTTTAGTATATACATCTCTACTACTATAATATTTGTTAATACCTTCATTAATACCACGTGGAAATGATATATCCATTATATCCATTTTTTTAAATTCCAATCTGAAATCATCAATAAAATCTATTAAATCATCATTATTTTTATTAATTATAATTCCCAAAGACTCTTTAATTTTTTCTCTACATCGTTCAGGAGTAGAACTTCTAACTGCCTCTATACCCATCATCTTCAATTTAGGTGTAGAATATCTAACACCCTCATCATCAAATACATTTAATATATATCGTTTCTTGGATGTCCATATACCAACATCTGCAATAACTTCACGTGACATAACCATCTTGTTTTCATAACAACCCATATAATTATATAAATCCAAATACGCAGATAACAACATTGGTTCAAACTTTTCTTTACATATCTTGTCAAGAATATCAACAACCTTAGATTTATCAGAAACCGGTAATCCCAATTTACTAACTAAAGGAGTAAAATTAACATATAATGAATCAGTATCAATAGCAACAACATAATCACCACCAGTTGCTCCTAAAATACTATCAATATAATCATTCATATATTTCTCTGCCCACTTAATAGACAGTTGACCAGATAAAGTAACAGCCTCCGCAATTCTCAAATCATAATATCTAAAGTAAGGATTACCCATAGCACCATATAATGCATTCATCATAATCTTAATAGCTAATTGCTGATTATGTAATGATGATATATTATTATCTAAATCGTTAACAACTTCCACTTCACGTTTCTTCTTAAGTGTAATCATATCAGATTTAATCACACGACGTTCAGAATACAACTTATCAATTACGGATGGTATCACACCAACAACATCTGTTCTATAATGTGTTCCATTCGCCGCCATAGTTGTTTCTGTCGAATCATATTGTCTATCAAACTCTTTCACACCCAAACATCCCCCAACATCAACACCACTAGTACTAGATGGTAAAATCGTCTCAGGCGACATATTATATTGTTGTAATAACATAGGATATAGACTATTTAAATCAAATGACACAACCCACTCATGTTTACCTAAAATCGGAGGTTTAACATACCCACCGGCAAATGTAGACTTAATATTTTCCTTTTTTGGTGGGGGAACCATATTGCTACCACACAATAATCTATATATATAAGTATCCCATATCAATGTAGTACCAAACACAGAATCATAATTAACACCAGCTTTATATGCCATCGTGAAACACAAAGACATTAACCGTAATTTATCATCCAACCTGTCGACAATTTCAACATCTTTTATATTATAATCAATATACAATTGAAAATCATTTAAATATAACTCATGCAAACTGGAATGTTCAGAATAATCTAATTTACGGTCACCCAGTTCAACATACGCAATATGATCTAATCTATATGACTCTCTATTTACATATGTAAACTTTTTATATAAATCTATATAATCCACCTGTTCAACACCAACAATACTATAATATTGATGTTCCTTTCCCATCTTAACAGCACTACGGTTCCGAACAATTTTCCATGGTGAAATCTTACTAACATAATATTTACCAAGTAGTTTTTCTACTCTATTAACAATATATGGAATATCAAAAAATTTAATATTCCACCCAGTTATTACATCTGGTCTATGTTTTGGTGATGACCAAAAATTTATAAAACGTTTTAAAAGATCATCCTCATCTAAACACCTAATATACTTAATATTTAAATGTTTATGTGGTGATTTATCAACATCATAATCCCTATAACCGAAAACATAATAGATATTCTCATTATCTTTAACAGTTATTGCAGTTATAGGTTGGGCACTTATTTGTGGATCTGGGAAACCACCACTAGATTCAACTTCAATATCAATATTAGATACATTAATAAACTTTTCATTATATTCTATATCATTTGGATATCTATTATAGATATATTGAGATATATAATTAGACATACCATGAATAGAAACATCAGTATCATTATATCTAGAAATAAATTCAGTAGACTCTTTCATACTACTGAATTTCATTTCCTTTAAAGGTACACCTTGAATAGACAACCAATCTTTATTAGGATTGCCAAATTTGTAATAATCTTCTGCGTCAGAATTACACTCTAAATACATAGTGGGTTCAAACTTAGTTCTCTCTGATTTGAAATTCCCATCTCTATCATACCCATTATACAATATATCATTACCTGAACGAGCAACAGTAGTATAGAAAAAATCAATACTCATAATAAAAAAACTCCAAATTATAAACTATATTTTAACAAATGCAGAACTTCCAGATTTAATAGGTTTATTCGTACTCGGTATTACTATACCAGCACCAAATATTTTATTATATTCATTCACCAAATCAACCACAGGGTCAACAACAAATGCAACAAAATCGACACTCATATTAATACAATCTTTCGCATCTGTATATGGCATAAATGGAGCCAACCCTATCCTAGCAGTGGCAGTAGTAGGATCAGAATATGAAGTAGCCAATTGACAAACATTTTTCAATTCATAAATACCATCTTCTAACTTAACCTCACCCATTAATTCCTCACCAGATATCAATCGTATAACTTTAATACTACTCACTTTTTGTTTCTTCGTCTTTTTGTGCGAAATGCACTAACAAACTTTTTAATTTATTTTCAGCATCACTCAATTTATGTAACCATGAATCCAACTCATCAGTGACGGATGGTTCAGTGAAAGTTTTATCCGAAACAACCGGATTATCAAACAAATTTTTAATATGTGCTATAGCATTATCTCTCTCATACTCATACTTACGTATCATAGTTCTCATAAACAAATTATTTACATAGTTATTACTCATTACACTCTCCCATTAATTAAATCAATCTTCCCAATCATAAGACTCACCTTCTTTAAGTCCATATTTTCTTGCCATTCTTCTGGCATGTTCTCCAACATAATCACCTTCTCCATATGTAGAAACAATCCATTCTCTTTCTTCTAATATTTCATCTCTCCGTGTTGAACATACACGAACAATATCCAATAAGCAACGGCGTGCTCTTTTAGATGCAGAATAATTATTATTTAAAAATTTATCATTTTCTATCTTATACTCATCAACCAATCGTTGTAATTGTTCATGAGTCTCCATATTATTTACGTTTCCCTATATTATATTTTGGAATCAACTCCCATTCTTCTTTTTCTTTGTATGGTATCACCTTTATCTGTGATATTGGTGCAATTTCAAACTCATCAGGTCTAACAACCGTAATCAATCCCCATTCATCAAGTAACGCAACAATCTTATTTCTTCTAGCACGATCATTGTCAGAAAAATCTGACATTTTACCATCTAATAAAAACAATTCCTTAAAATGTACAATATAATACTTATTCTTTTTGTGTAATATATGACACGATTGAAACAATTTCTTCTCACGTTTAGAAGAAACCCCAATACGTGTTAATGTTTCAATAACCCTAAGAAAATCATCCTCATCTTGTAATTCCACTTCAACCAATCTATCTACGACATCCATCATCTCCATAAACTCCCATGTCAATCACCCTTATACATAATATTTTTAATATCTTCAATTTGACACTCCGTTAAGATATCCATTACAACCTCAGTTTTTTTATTACTATAATTATAATACTCCTTAACAAAGTCAAAATCCCTATGTTTTTTCTTCTTTGGCCAAGTAGCATATCTCTTACTTGGACGTATTATATTTAGTAAATAATCAAACTGTAACTTATTATCTAAGTGATGTAACATGTTCATTTCGTTTGAATATAAAATAGTATCCTTATACATAGAAAACACTTTACATATCATATATGGACTATAATTAGTTGTCCAATTTTCATCATCAGAATCTAATAACTTCTCCTTCGTATATGATATGGAATTAACATAATCTTTAAAAAGGTCATAACTCATATCATTTCCACTCACATTCAACCATTAATTCCGTCAAACATGCAACTAAATTAATCTCATCATTGGCAACAAAATATGATTTATACTGATACTCACCAAGAATAATAACTGCCTGTGGAATTGACCGACTCTCAACATACTGATATAACCCATCATATATCAACCGAAATATAGTATTAACATCATTATCTAAGTTAGACACCACCCACTTTCTCATTTCACTAAACTTTTTATTTTTTAATGAAACACATAAGTCTTTAATATCAGTAACATCCGATAATATACCAACATCAATTACACCATTACTAGAATATGACTGTAATTCATTAATACACCTACGCCAATCTGGAAAATAATCAACTAATAATGATCTAACAACATCTGATTCATATGTAACACCTTCTTCCTTTAAAATATAACACAGACGATTATAAAATTTAGAAGCTAATTTAGACTTTTCTTTATTATCTATATTAAAGTCAACAACACTACACCTACTATGTAGTGGTTTTATTATCTTATTCTTAAAATTACATGTGAAAATAAACCTACAATTATGTGAAAATTCTTCAATAAATCCACGTAAAGCTGGTTGTGCCATATGAGATAAATAGTCAGCCTCATCAATAATAATAACTTTATCTTTTCCATCCAAAGATACTGATGATGCATATTGTCTCAAAGTAGTACGTATACCATCTATACCATTATCTTCAGTACCATTCACAAAAAGATAATCATAATTCAATTCTTCACACAAAGCCTTTGCAACCGTAGTTTTACCAACACCCGGTCCACCAGATAACAACAGATTAGGCATAACACCGGTTTCCACTATAGAACTAAAGGTTCTACCTATACCATCTGGTAATATACAGTCCTTAATAGTTTTAGGTCTGTATTTTTCCACCCATAAAAAATTATCACTCATAATAAAAACCCCATAATATATACATCAATCACACAGACTTATAATAAGAATCAGACTCCAATGACACCCAATATTGAATAGATTCACTCTGATGTTTAAATGTTGCTAATTTACCACCAGAAACATCAATCTCATATGCACCATCATATAACTTAAGATTCTCAGACTTAAAATATATCTTGAAATCATCATCAGATTTACCAACTGGTTCTCTAGCAATATCCGATAAATCACTCTTTTTATCTATTGCCACAAAATAAATAATACCCTTATCCGTCATTAATGCATAATCTGGCAACGAATTAATGTAAGATACTTTCTTAATTCGTTGCAAACAGTCATCAGACAAAACAACTGAAAAATCAATCTCTGGAAAATCCTTACTATTGTCGGGATTATGATCAGAACCATCCATCTTAAATGTTTTTTTAGGATGAACAATTACAGTTTCATCCGAAGATCTAAACTCATAAGTTCTATCATCATTTGACATCATAATACAGTTTTCCATAAATTCCAAATTAGGATATATCTGTAAATTAGATAAAAATCTAGGCAAATCATATATGCCTATCTTGTTAGGAAATACTTCATCAACATCAGCTGATACCAAAACATTTCTCATAATAGACATAGACGACAGACGGCTACCACTATTCAATAAAATTGATGGGTTTACTAATGCAAAATTTCTTAAAATTTGTTGTGTTTTCTCACTAATTATCATGTTGTACTCTCCTGTTCATCTTTATATTCTAATTCATATCTACGTTGGGTATCTTCCTCCACCAATCTTTCTGGTAAGTTAACTGAAGAAAATCGTCTCATCCTATCGAATTTTCTTTTCATCCCCATCATCATCTTTTCAATATTATATTTTTTCGTGATAAGTTTCGTTCTTCTTATCCTCTTCAATTGTTTCCGTTTCTGCATATTTGTCATAGACATTACTTTATATCCTCTATTATCATTCAATCAATACAAGTATAACACATAATTACATAATTGTCAAGTATTATTCATAATACTGAAATTACCAACCTTTTTATACGATATTATATTCTTAAACTTATCATATAAAATATCACCTTTATGTGATATAATAAATATATTATGGTCTACAAAAAATCCAATCAACCTCAAAAAATCTTCAGTACCATTAAAATCTAAACTAGAATCAAATACTTCATCTAATATTAATAAATTAGTATTTACTGAATTCTTCATCCTTGCAATATCTCTCCACGTGAACAATAAAGCCAAATCAATTCGCATTCGTTCACCTTCAGAAAAAGAACTATATGTAAACTTATCACGATTCCTAGAATTTATAGTTTCATTAAACTTCTCATCCAATTGAAAATTAACGTAAAAATTCATCTCCCTAAGATACTTATTAATATAATTATTAATAAGAGGTAAATAATATCTTATTATTGAATTCTTAACACCATCATCATTTAATATCCTAGACACAATATCATAATAATGTCTATCTTCCAATAATTCACGTTTTCGTTCTACATAATCATCATATTCATGTGTATATGATTCAAGATCATCATATAACCCATTTATTGAAATATTATCATTTTGCATTGTTTCAGTTTCATTTTGAATAGTTGTTATATTATTATTAATATGGTCAATATTCCAATTACACTCTGTAATAATTAATTTATATTCTGATATTTCACGTTCAACTAACACAACACTTTCTATATTTTTACTTATCCTTTCACATTCTAAAACAACTTCACTTAATGATGAATTAATTTTATCAACCTTAGTATCACAATCACTAACCATGAACTCTTTATATTCGGAACATATGTTTTGTTTACATGATGGACATTCATCATTATTATGAAACCATTCTATCATATCAACTTTAGTACGTGTTATATTCTCAAGTTTATACCTTATCTTATCAATAGCAACCTTACGTGTCTTCAATTCAGTAATATCCAAAACATCATCAGATATATTATCAATTTTAATTTCATTTTCTTTAATCTTGTCAACGTATTCTTTAATATTTAAGTTATACGTTAATATCTTATTATCATTTCGTTTAATAATATCATCAGTATTACGCTCAGTATCTTTAATATATCCTTCTTGTAATGATATTTTTTGTTCTAATAGATCTATTCTACCAGATACATCCAACAATTCCACCTTACACTCAGAACTTTTAACCTTAACATTCTCATTCATAATTGAAAATATCTTAATATCAAGGATATCTTCAATTATATCTCGTCTATCTGATGTATTCAACTGCATAAAGGGTATGAACGTGGCAGACCCTAATAAAACAGTTTGTGTAAATGATTTATAATTCAATTTTAATATATTACATTCTAAATACTTTTGAGAATCTTTAATCTTTGAATCTTGATCTAGTAAAATATCATTTATATATAACCTAAAATTATTAGGTTTAATTGAACGGATTACCTTGTATTCATTATCTCCTATTGTAAACTCTATCTCAATTACACAATCCTTATTATTAACAGAATTAACTAATTGGGGTTTATTAATCTTCCTAAATGATTTACCAAACAATCCAAAAGTAAGTGCATCCAATATAGTAGATTTCCCAGAACCATTATCTCCAACTATTAATGTAGAATGGTTGACATTTAACTCAACCTCCGTAAACCTATCACCAGTAGATAAAAAATTCTTCCATCTAATTCTTTCAAATATAATCATATACTACATCTCTCTCAGAACATCCATATATACATCATTCAATATAACCTTCAATCTAGATTTATCTACATTAACATCATATCCATCTATATATTTTGATAATAACGATATAGTATCATCTTCTAATGATAATACATTTTCATTTAATCTATCTTCAATTTCAATATCATCTATAATATCAACATCGGCTACATTATTTTTATACAACATATCAATAAATAAATCAAACTTATATATATCCGACTTTTCACGAACAATAACCTTAACAAATTTACCAGTATATTTAAGATAATCAACAGTCATATCATCATAATATTCAATCTTCTCAAACATAGTATAAGTATTCTGTATAAATTCTAACTCACGTGTCTCTGTATCAAATATATGGAATCCTCTTTTATCTTTATAATCCGACCAAGTTAACTCATAAGGATTACCTAGATATGTAACATTTCCATCTGTAGATTTATGATGGAAATGTCCACTATATACAACATCAAATTTATTAAATTTAGATTTATCAACACCATCAATACATTTAATACCACCATTCATCAAAAACCCAGATATCTCTAAATGCCCCATTAAAATATCAGCATTAGTATCAGATATATGACTATCCACTTCATTATAATTATCATCATTTATCCACGGACACATACATATATCAACCCCATCAAACTCAACAGTTTCAATAGAAGAATAAATTTTAGGTGAGTGTACATTATTACTATCTATCAAAGAATCCATTGCATTAACTTTATTAGAATTCTTAAAATAAGTATCATGATTACCTATAATAATATGCATATCAATTTCATTATCATAAATCTTTTTAAGAAACCCATTCTTAAATTTATGCAATATATTAAAATTTATAAATTTCCTACGATCTACTACATCACCCAAATGAATAACCGTATTAATATGTCTATCCTTTAATTCTTTAAAAAATATATTATCATAAAATTTCATCATATAATCATAAAATAATAAAGAATCGTTCCTGGCTCCCCAATGTGTATCAGTTATCAATGCTATTTTCATTATGTTTCTCACTTTTCTTAAGTTTTACAGGTTTAACACTGTTACGTGATATACGCTTATCTTCCTGAAATTTCTCAAATTCATATAAAAATTTATCTATATTACTTCGATTATCCCTAATATAATCTAAATAAGAATCCTTAACGCTAGTAACGTCATTATCATTCATACCATCAGATTCTAATGCATTAGAACTATATATCGATTTATATTTGATATATAATTGTTTCTTCTCTTTCTGAATTCTTCTAATAAATGCAAAATATATTATCTGAGTGAAATATGAAAACGGATTATCTGACTTGTCTGGATTAAAATTATTAATATATAATAAACAATTCTCAATACCATCACTAACCATATCATCTCTATAAGTATAATTTATAAAATTAGGTCTGTACGATAAACCCTCGGATATTTTCATTATACATTCACATATATATGATGATACTTTAGGCGGAACTCTATATAAATGATAACTCTGTCGTGGTGTTGGTAAAATAAGATTTTCTAAAATATATATATTAATGTTTATATCGATAATATACCATGAGTAACGATTACCAACAGTATCTGAATAAGACTTATAATTAACATATGATGTCCTATATATTATCATCTGTTTTAAAAACTCAGAATTATCAACATAATGTTGGGTTTTTTTAATATACCCTTTCTTCATTTATATTCTCCATAATTAAATACACATAATATGTATTATACACTAATATTACCTATTTGTCAACCAGCTTGACAATTCATCAATTTTATGTTATTATGGTTCTGTTGGGGTTTAAAGTTTTAATTAATATAGTATTTTCCAATTGGTTTAAAATCTATTAGATCATCCATAGTATTTTCAGTCTCAATTGGCGATGTGAATTTATTATATATCATCATTACTTCATTTGTTGGATTGTTAATTGTTATTATTTTATCATATGATAAAAATGATGTAATGTCATCTGTAAATATATTATCTTCCATAATATATATGTTGTTTTCTTTATATGATAATTTTAATATATTTGTAATATTAACACCACCATTATCCTCATCATATTCTAAGTCACCTATGATAAATTCATTTGTAATTAATTTAATAACATATATTGTCATTCTATATTCATATTATTAATTTTGAAGTTGAATTTCTCTTCATTATATATATTTAATCTTTCATAAAAATGTTTACATACAAAGTTTACATATTTCTTATATCTTAAATCATCAACAATATCATATAAAATCGATATATTATTATTATCACTTTTACGTAATGCACGACCAATTGACTGTAAACTTCTAATACGACTTTTCGTTGGAGATGCAAATATAATATTATGTAGATTTTTTATATTGATACCCGTAGAATAAGTTCCATATGATGCTATTATTATAGATTCAGTATCATTATTCTCAACCTTTAATCTTATTTCTTCTCTAATATCAGCTGATACTTGTCCAGAAATAAAATATATAGACTTATTTTTAATATTATGTTTTATTAATTTATGTAATGGTATACCGTGTTTTTCTACATAATTATATAATATTAAAGTATTACCATTTAAGGATTGTGCTAAATTACTTATTATTATATTCCTTCGTTTATTAGATATTATCCAATCCAATTCTTCATGATATTTAAGTTTTCTTACTTCTTTACATTGAGATTCTTTATATTTTAATACAATACATTGTATTTTGAAATCAGATAATGTGTTCGAATCTATTAACTTTTTTGTTGTTGTTATTTGTTTTATGTCACCAAATAACCCATTTAATACTAATTTATGTGTGTGTGTACCATCTAATGTACCGGTTGTACCAAACCTATATTTACAATGAACTAAATTATTCATTATTTTTATAAGAGAGTTCGATTTAAAAGAATGACACTCATCACCAATAACTAAACCAAATTGATCATAATATTCTCGTTTAAGTTTATATATCGACTGCCAAGTTGATATAATTACACATTTATCAGTATCTTTAGACTGCCCTTGATAGACCTTATGACACGACTTTTCAACGTTGAACCCATAATCTTTAAAGTCACCATACATTTGAGACACTAACGATGTGGTGGGTACAATTATAAGAACTTTCTTGCCGTTTAAATCTGGATGCAACAAGAAAAATCTAATGATAGAGTATATTATCAGTGATTTGCCAGAAGCGGTAGGAGACAACAACACGGCACGACTGTTGTTAATCGCGTGCATAATGGCATCAAGTTGGTAGCCTCGATATGCAATATCTTTACCCTTAGATTTGGGCGAAATATAACTAGATAATTGACCCATGTCCGATTTGTTGAACTCGGTATTAGGGTTGGGAGTCTCACTATCAACAACCCCATATCCGTTGATGTTGCAGAATTCTATTACTTTATTTTTTAATCCTGTATATATTTTTCTGTCAACGGGATTAAATAATCTTATATTACCATCCCATATTTTCTTTTTATATGTGGGCATGAATTCTGCACCAGGAACTTTAAATGTAAAATAATCAACTAATTCTTTGAGTATATACATTTCCGGAGAATCAATTTGCAGATAAGACTCATCCAGTTTATGAATTATAATATGATTATTATCCGTCAAGAAGCTTCCATAAATCGTTTAAAATCAATTAAATTCTTAACAGACCATCGTTTATCACCCAACAAATCCAATGTTTTATCTATTAAGTATAATGTCTGTTTTGTCATTTCATATTTTAATTTATATTCACTTATATATTTATCACAATCTATCCATGACATTAATTCAGATTTAGATATTTTATTACCATGTATTTCCCAACCTAAATCATTTATTTCTTTATCGGATAATTTACCATAATAATACAAAGTTCTTAATGCTGTTATTTTTTTATATTCTATAGACATAGTTAATAACTTAGACTTATATATTTGTTGATATTCTAGCCATTTCCCAATCATTAATTGTGTATTAACTATTTCACCATTTTGATCACCAATGGTTAATATATCAATTTCTAAATCGGATTTAGATTCTTCTATTAATGTTTCTAATGTAATCATATTATATTATTTAGTTTCTCCACTGATAAATTAGTAAATTGAAAATCAACAATACAAGCAACATTATTAGTCATAGTATCAGTTGTCGTCAGTGTGACCTCAGATAATGAGGTAGGGAATACATCATAAAAAGATAATTTCATTACTGGTTGTTGGTTATTATCATATAACAATAAAAATGCAGTTGATGTTATATGGTCAATAGTTTCTGTTAAAAATTCTCTTGACTTAAATCCCGAATATTGTTGAAAATTATCTGGGAAACCTAATCCAGTAAACCACTCATATAATTCAAACCAGTTTTGTAAATCTTCATTAACAATAAATGAGATATTTATTGTACCATATGATAATCTATCTCCAGGTTCTTTCCTTTGTATAAATGTAGTATCATGTGGAGTTTCACCTAGATTTATGGATGGAATGCCTATCGTCTGGATGAACCCACTCAAAGAAGGACATAAGTCTACTTCAAATTTAAATGATTGGTTGTTAAAATAATTTGAGTTTATTTCCATAATAATATACTGTTAGTTAGTTAGTTATATTATATTTATAATACAAATATTAAGCATAAAAAAAAGGGTTACCGAAGTAACCCTTTAATAATTTCTTAATGTTTATTATTGTTATATTAAATTAACTCATTAAGTTGTCAATTCTAAATAAACGATAATATACATTTGAACGGGCAGTTAAACCAGAACCAGCA
>Ga0209362_1001830_pt1 | contig 16411 bp, 12 predicted proteins | sample SaaInlV_165m_DNA_FD_184680 | JGI IMG/M metagenome (GOLD analysis project Ga0209362, IMG submission 184680) | Marine microbial communities from expanding oxygen minimum zones in the Saanich Inlet - Saanich Inlet SI037_S3LV_110m_DNA (SPAdes)... | ecosystem: Environmental > Aquatic > Marine >...
TCAACTAATTGAGAAATAAGACTATAAAGCATTAATTTTACCTTTTTTTATTTGATTTGCTAAACTGTTAAGCCCTATAGCATTTGAACCTTTAATCATTAGATAATCATTATTATCTATATTGTTCTTTATCAAATCAATTATTTGTGAATTATTTTTTAAAATAATACCTTTTTTGTTTTTATTTATATTTTTATAAGTTTCAGTGATATGTCTGCCAATTACATTGACATAATTAATTGAGCTTCTGTTGATAGTGTCACTAATTCCTGAATGTAATCTTTTAGAATGACTTCCTAATTCTAACATATCTCCTAAAATCAAATGTTTTTTAGAATTCTTTACTTTAATCATATCAAAGTTTTTTATTGCTGATTTAAGTGATAAAGGATTTGAATTATAACTTTCATCAATTAAATAAATATTTTTTTTATCTATCTTTATTTTTGAAATATCACCTCGACCTTTAGGGGTTTGATGGTCATAAAAAATATTCTTATCTAGCTTTTTTATATTTTTATAAATCTGAATAACAGTTAATGCTGCTAGTAAATTTTTTATATCATTTTCAAAATTAGAAGAAATATAAAAATATACATTTTGGTTACCAAAATTAATTAAAATTTTATATTTATTTCCTTCTTTTTTAATAGAACTTAGATTTATATCAAAACCTTTTTTTCTCATACTAAATGAATAGATTTTTAAATTTCTTTTTTGTGCTATCTTTTTATGAAAATTATAAAATTGATCGTCAGCATTCAAAACAATTGCACCATGGTTTTTTATATTATAAATAATTTCTGCTTTCGCTAAAGCGATCTGTTTTATATTCTTAAAGTTTTTTGCATGTGCATAAGAAATATTTGTAATTACACCTACGTCGGGCTTAACAATCTTTGATAAAGAGTCTATCTCTCCTTTTTTATCCATACCAATTTCAAAAACACCAAAATCATCTTTTTCATTTAAATTAAATAAACTTAGTGGAACTCCAAATTTATTATTAAATGATTTGGGTGAATAGGTAGTTTTACTAATTTTTTTAAGTGTTTTTCCAATTAATTCTTTTAAAGAAGTTTTTCCACAGCTACCGGTAATTGCAATAATTTTACTCAAGGAATTTTCTCTTAAGATTGAAGAAACTCTAGATAAAAATTTTAAAGTATCTTTTACTATAATTTGCTTTGAAATGTTCTGTAATCTATTCGTTCTATTAACGATTGCTAAAGAAGCTCCTTTGTTAAAAGCTTCTTTTATAAATAAATTTCCGTCTTTATTTTTTCCTTTGATTGCAAAAAATATATCATTTTTTTTTATTTCTTTTGAGTTTATTGAAGCATTTTTAAATTCATTTTTTAATAAAAAACTATTTGAATTACTTGTCTCTCTTATAATATTAAGTTTTAAATTTTTGGATAAATTTTTATTTTTTATTTTTATATTTTTTAAAATATTTTTTTTATCTGAAAAAAAATTCTTAGTATTTCCACAGTCTTGAACATTTTCATGCCCTTTTCCAGCAACAACCAAAATTTCTCCCGTTTTTAGGTTTTCTACTCCTGTTTTGATAGCTTTTGATCTGCTTGCTATCTCAATAAGTTTATTCTTATTTATAAATTTTTTTATATGTGATCTTATTTTACTTGGGTTTTCTCTTCTGGGATTATCGTCTGTTAAATAAATTTTGTTGCAATAATAATTTGCGATTTTTCCCATTTTTGGTCTTTTTGCTCGGTCTCTATCACCTCCACAACCAAAAACTATTTTAATATTCTTGTCTTTAAATTGTTCCTTTAAATTTTTTAAACATGTTTTGAGCGCGTCTGGTGTGTGTGCATAATCTAGAATTACAGTTGAATTATTTTTTATTTTTCCTACTTTCTCAAGCCTTCCATTTACTGCTTTAATTTTGCTAATAACATTTACTATTCTTTTAAATTTGAGATTGCTTTTTTCTGCCGCTATCATTGCCATTAAAATATTTTTTATTTGTATTTTCCCTATTAAATTGGTTTTAAATTCATAAAACTGGTTTTTATAACTAATTTTAATTAATTGTTTACTATTAAAATACTTGTGTGAAATTATTCTTAAGTCGCTTTTATGATTTGAAATTGTGTGAATATTTAACTTTCTTTTTAATGAAATGTCTTTAATCTTATTATATTCTGGGATTTCAATATCAGTAATTATATTAGAATTTTTTCTGAGTAATTTTTTAAATAAATATAACTTAGATTTTAAATAATTTTTTAAACTTTTATGATAATCAAGATGATCATGAGATAAGTTTGTAAAAATACCTGTTTTAAACTCTAGTCCATCCAATCTATTCTGTTCAAGTCCATGGCTAGATGCTTCCAATATAACATTGTCTATATTTTTTTTTTTTAAATTTTTTAAGTGTGCACTTAGTTTAATAGGATCTAGTGTTGTATTTGAAACTGACAATCTTTTGGATGTAGTTTGAACTCCTAGAGTCCCTATTGAAGCAACTTTTTTTTTATTAAATCTTAAAATTTGAAAGTAAAAATTTGCGATTGATGATTTTCCATTTGTACCAGTTACTGCTATTAAATTTCTTGGTTTTAAATTGCAGAGATTAAATGCAGTTTCAGCTAGTGATTTTCTTATGTTTAAAGAGTTAATATATAAAATTTGATCCTTTATCCCTTGATATTTTTGACTTGAAACAATGGTTCTAGCTCCATTCTTAATAGCACTTTTAATAAATTTATTTCCATCACTTTCATTACCTTTTATGGCAAAAAAGATACTATGTTTTTTACAGGTAGAGCTGTTAAAGCTAAGACCTGAAAAAAAGTGATCTTTGTATTTGAAATTAATTTTTTTAAAGTAGTTACCTATCAACATAGATTAGTTAATTTCCATATATTTTGTGGCTAAAATAGGCCCAATTTTTTCTATAATTTTGCCTGCAACTTCAACTGATGTCCAACCAGCTGTATCTCTCCAATTACCTTTATATTTCCAGCCACTCCCATCTTTAAAATAGTACACATACTCCTTATTAGCTTTGGGTTCATCCATTAAAACTATCAAAACAAACTTTGGTTTTGATATCGGAAATACTGCAGCAAAAGTATTTACTTTATTTTTTGAATATATACCATTAACTGACTTTTGAGCTGTTCCTGTTTTGCCTCCTATTTCATAACCGTCTATATTTGCAAAATTTGCTGTTCCTTCTTTACTTGATACAATTTTTCTTAAAATTAAATTTAATTTTTCAGATACTCCTTTTTTTAAAAGTCGTTTCTTTTTATTCTCATTATCTTTTTTGATTAATGTTGGGTCAATATTATATCCACCATTTGTTATTATAGAATAACCCTTGGCTAATTGTAATGGTGTGGTTGTAATTCCATGTCCGAAAGCTGCTGTCGCCAACTTACACTTTCCCCACCTAATGGAATGTGGTTGTCCAACTTCTTCAATATCAAATTTTATTTTATTTAAAAGCCCTAAACTTTCTAAAAAAGAGGGAAATTTTTCTAAACCTATAGCTTGTGCAATTCTTACTGAGCCAATATTTCCTGATCGAACTAAAATTTGTTCTACAGTCAAATCTGTTGGTATCTTATCGTCATATTCTCTAATAGGTCTGTTATCACAACTCAAACTTTTAGGTAAATTTTTAAATTCAGTATCTGGCTCAATTATTTCTTCATTTAAACCAGAGGCAATTGTAAAAGTTTTAAAAACTGATCCCATTTCATAAACACCTTTTGAAGCTCTATTTATATAATTTTGATCTGTTATAGTTTTTCTTTCATTAAGGTTAAAATCTGGCAATGAAACCATTGAAAGAATATTTCCATTATTTACATCCATAAGAATTGATGCACTTCCAATATTTTTAAAGATGGGTTGAAATTTTATTAATTCCCTCCTTATTAAAAATTGAATTTCTGTATCAACTGTTAACTTAAGCGGTTCCTGGATCTTTTTTAATTCATCATCAAACGATTTTTCTATTCCGGATATTCCATTATTATCATCATCTATTTGTCCAATAATATGACTAAATAAATTTTCCTGTGGATATATTCTTCTTAATTTTTCTTTTGGCTTAATTGACTTATCGCCGAGTAACATTATTTTTTCATAATTTTCAGTTGTAATTTTTTTTTCAAAAATAAAAAATTTATTTCGATTAATTTTTTTTTTAACTTCATCAAAATTTTTTTTAGGGAAAATTAATTGTAAATTAATTAATAATTTCTTTTTATCTATAACCTCAACTGGACTTATGCCTATATCAATAGAGCTGACCGTTTTAGCCAAATAGTTTCCATTATTATCTATAATATCTGCTCTATAACTTTTTTTACCAGAAGTAAAAATTTCAATCGTGTTGTTTGATTTCAATGAGCCTAAATGAAGTAAGTGAATAGAATAAATTAGTGAAATAGCTAAAAAAATAAAAAAAATAAACGCTATTCTATTAAATTCAATATTTAAATTAGATTTATTTTTTTTATATGAAAATTCATTTTCATAATCCTCTAAAATAATATTATCATTATTTTTTTCATTCATTATTTTTAATGGTTTTCAACAAAATTTTTTATTATTAACTTGTTATCAATTTCTTTAATTTTTTTTATATTCAGGATATCCATTTGAATAAGATCGTTTTCAAAATATTGAGATTGATATTGAAGGAGTTTTTCTGGTGAGCTAAGGTAATTATATTCTAATAAAACATCTCCTAATTCAACTCTTAAAGATCTAATATTTTCATTTAAAATAAAAATTTGATCTTCAATTTTTTTTGTAGAATTTTTAACTATTGATGTAATTAAAATTAATAAAAATATAGATATAATTAGTATTATTTTTTTCATAATTTTTTTGAGTAATTTTCAATTTCAATTAGATAATTAAACTTATCTAAAATATCTGTTTTGAAATTGTAAAAATCTTCTTTTTTTATAACATATCTTAATTTGGCAGATCTTGATGAAGGATTATCCTTTATCTCTTGTTCGGATGGTATAATTGGTTTTTTATTAACTAAATTAAAAAGATTTGGTGATTCATCTGTTTTTGGCATGTATCTTGAAATACTTTTATTTTCTGACAAGCTTTTAAAAAAATACTTAACAATTTTATCCTCTAACGAATGAAATGTTACGACTGCAATAATTCCATCTTTCTTAACAACTTTAGCTGCACTAATAAGTCCATAAATTAGTTCTGTTATCTCTTTATTTACAAATATTCTTAGTGCTTGAAAAACTTTTGTTGCACTATGTGTTTTGTAATTTTTTTTTCTTTTTGAAGATTCAATAATCCTTACTAGTTCTTCAGTGGTTATTTCCCTTTTTTTTCTGTCTTCCACAATATTATGTGCAATTCTTTTACTTTCTTTTTCTTCACCAAAATATTTGAATATTTTTTCAAGTTCTTTTTCTTCTAGGCAGTTTATTGTCTCTTTAGCTGAAAAATCATTAATTCCCATTTTCATGTTTAGTTTCCCAATTGAGTCAAATGAAAGTCCTTTTTTAGTATCTTTTATTTGTGTATATGAGTAACCAAGATCAAAAATTACACCTTTTATGTTTTCTTTTTTTAATTTGAGATTATTAAGTTGACTAAATTTGATATTTTTAAATAAGAATCTGTCATCAAAAATTTTTTTGATTTCCTTTGCTTTATTTAAACTTTCTGAGTCCCTATCCAAGGCTATAACTTTTGTATTTGTAAACTCTAAAATTCTTTTTGAGTAACCGCCCTGACCGAAAGTGCAGTCAATAAATGTGCCACCATATTTAGGGGAAATAATGCTAATTAATTCATTTAGCAATACCGGATAATGTTTTGTCATTTCCGATATTATGGTGGCTTTCATTTATTTTTTTGAAGACCATTAATTTTTTTGCCTTCTTAAAAATGCTGGAATTTCTAAATCATCATCAGAATTTTTTTCGCTGCTATCTGAAGACAATAATTCTTGAGATTCTAAGCTATTGTCATCCGAACTAAATAAATCTGGTGTTTCTTCTTCTACACCAAAGTTTTCTAATCCATTTGAGACCAAAGCTTCTTCTGTAAATGAGGGCTCATGTTCTGTTAATGAACTTTCCTCAACCACGCTTGCAGCATCTTCTTCCTGTGTTTCTAGTAATTGCTCATTATATTCTTTATTTAGATTATTTATTGTCTCATTTGGAGAAATTATAGATTGAGTTTCTGTTGTTATCTCATTTTCAAGTTTTAATGCATTGGCTCCAAGAGTTGAAGCGTTAGACATCGTAGGCGAAAAATTAAATGATTGAGCTGATCCTGTGTTTTGAAATTCAGAATATCCTGGATTCCTATTTTGTATTCTATGAACCATATTAATAACTGATTTCGCCTCTGGTTGTTGTCCGTCTAATGATGTGGCTACAATTGATACTCTTATTTTACCATCAAGTGTTGTGTCTGTAATTGCACCTATAATTACTTCTGCTTCTACATCTACTTCTGCTCTAATTTTATTGACTACTTCATCAACTTCAAAAAGTTTAAGGTCTTCTCCACCTGTGATATTTACTAACAATCCCTTTGCGCCTTGAAGTGTATAATCATCAATCAGAGGATTACTGATTGCCATCTCAGCAGCTTTCATTGCTCTGCCTTCTCCTTCTGCCTCTCCTGTTCCCATCATTGCTTTGCCCATTGAAGCCATTACAGTTTCAACATCTGCAAAATCTAGATTGATTATACCAGGTCTAACCATCAAATCTGTAACGCTCTGAACTCCGTGCATTAAAACATTATTTGAAAGGTTAAAAGACTCTTTAAATGTAGTTTGTTCATTTGCAATTTTGAACAAATTTTGATTTGGTATAACAATTATTGTATCAACGTGCTTTCTTAATTCTTCAAGTCCTTGTTGAGCTCTTCTCATTCTAGAAGGACCTTCGTATAAAAAAGGAAGAGTTACAACACCAACTGTTAAAATATTTAATTCTTTTGCAGCTCTTGCAATTACATGTGCTGCTCCGGTTCCAGTTCCACCACCCATTCCTGCAGCAATAAAAACCATATTAGCACCCTGTAAAACATTTATAATTTCATTTAAAGACTCATCTGCAGAAGCTTGTCCAATATCAAGTTTTGCACCTGCACCTAATCCTTTTGTTAAATTAACTCCTATCTGAATTTTTGCTTTAGCCTTACTATGTTTTAAGTCTTGTGCATCAGTATTGACAGCAACAAATTCTACTCCTTGTAATCCATTATCAATCATCTCATTAATTGCATTTCCGCCTGCTCCTCCAACTCCCAAGACTAACAATCTTGGTTGTAATTCTTTTATTTCTGGTGCTTTAAAGTTAATTGTCATTTTTATTTCCCCTCATTGTTATTAAAATGTTTTTCCCATTTAAGGCTTGCTCGATTTATATTGGCTTTCTTACGTGCGCTTACCTTAAATTTTTCAAATGCTGCTGGTTCCCATATTTGAAATGTTTGACCCTGACCAACAAACAACATGCTATTTTTAATTTTTGCATGTTTTAATAATTTTGAAGAGAGCGAAATCCGACCTTCACTATCGAATTGTAAACTTGCACTTTCAGATAGAATTGATGTTGCAAAAAAATCTCTTTTTTCTTCGAAAGGATTTAGTGAATCAATACTGTTTGAAAGTTTTTCAATTCTATCTTGTGAGCATGCTTCAATAGATTGATTGTTAAAAGAAGGATAACAAACAACACCATTATATCCTAGATTTGAAAGGTGAGATCTAAAACTAGCTGGCACAGATACCCTTCCCTTTTTGTCTATTTTGTTCTCGTAAGTAGATAAAAACATATTTTTTATTTTTCATAAATTCCTTATTTGGGAATATGTGGGACAATATGGGTTTTTCAACCTAGAGTCAATATGTAGATTTTGTGTAAGTTTTCTATATTTTGTCTAGATTCTTAATAAATAAACCAACTAATAAATCAATCAATTAATGCCTCTTTAGTACAATTTAAGGATGCAAAAATAGAACATAACTGACTCAACAATGAATCAAAAGGTGAACATCTTAAAATTATAAAATTTAATGTGTGTGAATAAGTTTGCCAGATAAACTATAAGCCGGGTTCTGTCATTCAAACCCATCATTTCTCTAGGCTTAAGATCACTCTTAAGCTCAAGCAACTAACCCTGATGACTAGCCAAAGACGGCTTTTAGTTTTGCAACAATGTCACCTCTACTTAGTCTTGCTCCCAGTGGGGTTTTCCAGCGTTCATTGTTACCAATAGAACCGGTGTGCTCTTACCACACCTTTTCACCCTTGCCATGTTATGGCGGTTTATTTTCTGTGGCACTATCCCTAGGGTTTCCCCCGCCAGGTGTTACCTGGCACTGTGTCCTTGCGGAGCCCGGACTTTCCTCTTTAAATAAATTAAAGCGATAAGTCGTTTATCTGGCTGTAACAATGTATTATTTAAATATAAAACTTCAAGATAAATTTAGTTTATTTTTTAATTAAGTTTCTACTAATAATTAAGCATTCTTTATCAATCCTACCATTAATTAACTCCTGTCTGTACCTCATTTGAAAAGCTTTGACTACATATGAGTGGTATTTATCGCGACTAATGTTTTTTAAAATTTTTTTTGGATATCCTATTTTAAATAAATTATTTAAAAAAACTTTTTGACATAAAGTGCTAATTTTATGGCCCCTAATACTCTTTAAATCTTTGTTTTTTAAATCATGCCATAATCCAACCTTTTTTTTTGATAAATATTTCCAAGGAAATTTTTCTCCAGGATCTTTTTTTCTATCTGGAGCAATATCAGAATGTCCTAAAATATTTTGAGGATTAATTTTATATTTATTAATTAAAAATCTACTCAATCGTAACAAGGAATTAATTTGTTTTTTAGAAAATTTTTTATAATTAAACTTGTGACCAGGATTGCTGATTTCAATACCGATAGAATTGGCATTTAAATTATTATAATTCTTCCAAGATGATTTTCCTGCATGCCACGCAATATATAGATCTGGTACCATGGTAATTATTTCACCGTCATTTTTGATAAAATAATGACTACTAACCTCTGATTGTATTTCTGTAAGTTTAAGAATCGCTTCCTTTTCTTTTTTCATTCCCGTATAATGAAAAATAACAAATTTTATTTGTTTTTTGCTCCTTTTAACAATATTAAAATTAGGTGAGTAATTTAAGGTAGTTTTTAAAGACATTTTTAAGCCATTTTTATTACTAAATGTAGATTTACTTTGATAATATATACACTATACAATTAAAAATAATGAAAAAATTTTTAATAACATCTTTAATAACTTTATTATTAACAGTTAATGTGAATGCAGGAACTGATGGAGAAAATAAATTATCCCAAAAAACACCAGAAGAAGTTAAAGACTGCTTTGAAGGTGTGAATAGAGCTACTTTTAAGTTTAACCAAGTTTTAGATGGAGCGATCTTTGAACCTATTGCAAAAGCCTATAGAGTTTTACCTTCACCAGTTAGAACTGGGACAAGCAATGTACTTAATAATCTTTCTAATCTAGTAACTATACCCAATAACGTTCTTCAAGGAGAGTTTAAAAAGGCTGGTGAAAATGCAGGTAGATTAGTTATTAATACCACTTTAGGAATTTTAGGAATATTTGATGTTGCTCAAAGTATAGGTTTTTCAGAATATGAAAAAGAAGATTATGGTCAAACGCTTGGAGCAATCGGAGTTGGTGAAGGGTGTTATTTAGTTCTTCCAATATTAGGTCCTTCAACGGTACGAGACACGGCTGGAGCTTTTGTGAGTTTATTTGGTGGAGATGCCTGGTACAATATTACTGTTAAAAATGATACAGAACATTTTCAAGAAAGAGACTACTATATTACAAGAGCAAGCTCAGGTGTAGACTTTAGAGCTAAGAATATAGATTCGATTGATAACTTAGAAAAAAATTCAATGGATTTTTATGCGTCAGTAAGAAGTTTATATATACAGGATAGACAAAAAAAAATAGCTAACTCAAACAGTGTTACAGATACTCAAAACGATAGTGACTGGGAAGAAATAGAAACACAATAAATTTCATAAAAATTAATGATATCAAAAAAGTTTTTAGCATTATTAGCTTTTATAATAAGTTTAAACACTTTTAACAGTTCACAATCAATTGAACCAGATATTTTTGTTCAATCAACGGTAAATAGAGCATCACAAGCTCTTAATAATAAATTTTCTAAAGAAGAAAAAATAAACAAGCTTAAATCAATCGCAAAAGAAACAGTTGATATTAAGGGCATTGGTTTTTATACACTTGGAGCATACAGAAAACAAATGAATGCAGATCAATTAAAAACCTATGCAACTCTATTCGAACAATATTTTTTAAAAAGTTTTTCTAGTAGATTGGCTGAATATTCTAACCCAGAAATTGAGGTTAATTCAAAAAAAAAATTAAATGAAAAGTATACAATGGTATCAAGTACTCTGGTTGCGACCAATCAAAGACCAGAGGTTAAAATTGATTGGAGGATATATACAAAAAATCCTGAGAAACCATTAATAAGAGATTTAATAATTGAAGGTTTGAGCTTAGCACGAACTCAAAAAGAGGAGTTTTCATCTATCATTCAAACTAATGATGGCGATATAAATGCTCTTTTTGATACCTTAAAAAAATTTATCAATTAGCCTAATTATATTTTGGTGGGCCCGCCAGGACTCGAACCTGGGACCAATACATTATGAGTGTACTGCTCTAACCAACTGAGCTACAGGCCCTAAACAATTAAACTTTAACTATATCATAACTTAGTAAATGTCTAGCAAATGCAAAGAAGAATTAGTGGTGGGCCTTGTAGGTAACGCTCCTACCACCTCGTCAATGTCAATGACGCGATCTACTTCTGATCTAAAGGCCCATTATAAATATCATCTTAATATTAATTAAGCTTTAATCTATATGTTTATTAAATTTGTTAAAAATATTTGTCTTTGGGTTTGAAGCGTAAAAGATTGATAAATTTAACCAAAATAATGTTTGGTTATAATCATTAAAAAACGCACCTCCTGGTATTAAAGGTACAAAATTTACCATGAGATAAATTAGTGAACCTATTTGGATTAAATTTTTAGATAAGATAATTAGTTTTAGATTTTTGAACATTAAAATAAATAAGATAGATAAAAGCAATATAGATCCAAATAGCCCATGTTCTGATAAAAGCTCAATGTAAATTTGATGGGGGTGAGTAACACAAAAATATATTGGTTTTTCTATAAAATTTGAAGCCTTACAAGTTTCAACTCTATAATTTTTATTGCCTACTCCAAAGTATGGATGGTTTTTAAATACTTCAAAACCTGATTTATAAATATAAAAGTATACATTATGCTTCATATAGTGGGCTCTTTTTTCTTCAGTCGTAAATTGAGAGAACAATGTACTTCCATATCTATACTTAACCCAATCAGATTTCATATATGTAATTGATAACAATAAGATAGTAAAAAAAATTGTTAATAATTTAAATTTAAATTTTATATGATGGTTTAAACTAAAAAAAATAAACAGCCCAAATATAAATTTAATTGTGTTAGATCTTTCACCAGTAAAAACAACACAGAATAAAAATAACAATACTATTAAATAAATTAAAAACTTTTCTTTAAAAATTTTCTTTTCATAATTATTAAATAAAAAACCAATTAGAATAAATACAAATCCATTTATAAAAGATGCTACTATTGATTCATCTTTGAAAAAACTTACGATACGATTTCCATTAATATTTCCATAGCCTATGCCGTATCCAAGAATATTTTTTCCAAAAATAATTTCAATAAATGAGTCAAATACGACTGTTAAAATTACAAACATCCATGACTTAAAAATTAGGTTTGGGTTTTTATAATTTGAAAAAAAAAAATTTATAGCCAAGAATAGTAAGAGAAATCTAATAAATCCGATATTTCTATATATTCCAACTTCAGCGTCAATTGAAATAAATGAATTAAAAAATAAATAAAAATAAATTATTAAAAAACATAAAACTGTATTGTCTTTTAATATAAAAAAAAATTTTTTATTTATAAAAAAAAATAAAAAAAGTAGCGAAATAAGAAAAATATTAATTGCTGAAACTGATGCGCCAACTATGATTGATAATGGAATAAGTGAGGTTAAAATTAAAATTGAATTGTTGGTAAAATTTTTTTTAAACATTTACAAAAAACTTAATAATTCAAGTCCCATTCGATAAGATTTAACTTTCGAGGAAGCTTTTTAGTTGTTTTGATCTACTTGGATGTTTTAATTTTCTAAGTGCTTTAGCTTCAATCTGTCTAATTCTTTCTCTCGTAACAGAAAATTGTAAGCCAACTTCCTCTAGAGTATGGTCTGTATTCATACCGACCCCAAATCTCATTCTTAAAACTCTTTCTTCTCTTGGTGTTAAAGTGGATAAAATTTTTGTAGTTGCTTCACTTAAATTTGATTTAATTGCCTGTTCTAATGGTGCTAAAGCTTTAGTATCTTCAATAAAGTCTCCTAGGCTACTATCTTCTTCATCACCAACTGGTTTTTCTAATGAAACAGGTTCTTTCGAAATTTTAAGAACTTTTCTAACTTTATCTAAAGGCATTCTTAGTTTTTTTGCTAACTCTTCAGGAGTTGCCTCTCTACCGAATTCACTTAAAATTAATCTTTGTGTACGTACTATTTTATTGATTGTTTCTATCATGTGAACAGGAATTCTAATTGTTCTCGCTTGATCAGCTATAGATCTAGTTATTGCTTGTCTAATCCACCAAGTTGCATATGTTGAAAATTTATAACCTCTTCTGTATTCAAATTTATCTACTGCTTTCATAAGTCCGATGTTTCCTTCTTGGATAAGATCTAGGAATTGTAGTCCTCTATTAGTGTATTTTTTAGCTATTGATATTACTAACCTTAAATTAGCTTCAACCATTTCTTTTTTTGCTATCCTGGATTCTTTTTCACCTTTTTGGACTCTGCTAACTAATTTTTTAAAATCTGTGACTGAAATTCCTAATTTGTTACTTATTTCTATTAATCGTTCTCTAATATTTTTAAACTCGTCTTTATTCTTAATGAAAAATTGTTTCCACAAAGGATTGGTATCAAGAAATTTTCTAAAATTCGGGTTTATTTCATTTCCTATATAAAACTTTATAAATTCATTTCTTGATATTTTTTGATTCATCGCAAGTCTTAAAAGGTTACCCTCTAAAGAAACAATCTTTTTATTTTCAGCATAATGTTTTTGTACCAATTCTTCTAATACCGATGGAGACAATTGAAGAGACTTAATGTTTTCTAATATATCGTTAACTATTTTTTCATAGTTTTTTGTTTTTGAAGTTGAAAAATTTGTAAGGTTTAAAATGCAATTTAGTTTTTCTTTTTGATATTTAATTAACTTATTGTATTCTTTTGTTAAAGTATTTACAGTTTTTAAAACTTTAGGCTTAATTTCATTTTCCATCGCTGCAAGTGTAGGATTAAATTCGTCATCTGAATCATCATTGCTTCCTGTTTCATCTTCATTGTTATTTTTTTCTTTTTCAATTTCTCCTGAATTTCTTTGCTTGGCACTTGGTCCTGTATTTTCATCTTCCATATAGTTGGTATCAATATCAATAATTTCCCTTACTAAAATTTCATCATTTTGAAGTTTAGTGTCCCATTCAAAAAATTGCTGTGCAGTAATTGGGCTTTGCGATAATGCAATCAACATTACATCTTTTCCTGCTTCTATTCTTTTTGCAATTGCAATTTCACCTTCTCTAGAAAGAAGTTCTACACCACCCATTTCTCTAAGATACATTCTTATTGGGTCATCGCTCTTTTCAATTGTTTTTCCTTCTTCTTTAGATGAATTTTCTTTTTTTCTTAAAATTTTAAAATCTGATTTTTTTTCTACAAGTACTACGTTTTCATCTAGAATATGCATGAAGGCTTGTTCAAGATTTTCATTTGAAAGATTTCTTTTACCTAGAGATTTATTTAATTCTTCGTAGGTTATAAATCCCCTATGGGTTCCACGACCCATAAGTCTGGCAAATGATTTGGTAATTATTCTTTCCACAATAGTATATTTGAGAAGACTTATATAAGCACAATTTTAAAAAAATCCACGTATTTTTTGAAGGATTTAATTGATGTTTTTCCTTTTTTTTTCCTCTTTTAAATCATTAATTTCATTAAAGGTTGTTTCGCTTAAATCTTTAGAGAATTTTGATTCTAATTCCTCAATTCTTACTTGCAAACTATGGATTTCAAGAGCATGTAAATACTCACCTAATAATTCAAATACTTTTTGTTGATTATTTTTATGATTATTTAAAATATGTTTTATTGATGCAAACTTGAATATTCTTGCAACTAATTGTTCATCTATTTCAAGATCTTTTACTTTTAGATTTTCTCCCGTTTTTAATTTGGATAAAATTAAATTAAAAATTAATTTATTTTCGTCATTAAATAATTTTATATTTTCAATTAAATGGATATTTTCTTGAAAAATATCCAAATTATTCATTATTAAATATAAAAGTGAAAATTCTTTTAACTCTATTGAGCTTAGCGAGTCTCTCTCATTAAAATGTTTTTGGGTTGACTGAAGTGACTTAACTTTTTTTGTATAAAATTGTTTTTTACTCACATTAGTATGAGGTGTTAATAAAGAAATTTTTTCCAAAAAGAACTCTAATACATATTTTTTGATAAAATCATCTTTAATCGTAGCTGCAATAGATCTCAATTTTTTTTCAAAAATTGCCATCGATGAAGGATTATTTTCAGTTTGTTGTTTATAGTGATTAAATATAAATTGATGAATTGATATTTTAGCTTGCTTAGTAAAGTCAATAAAATTTACTTTCCCATTTTTGTTTGCATAACTGTCTGGATCTTCACCATCTGGCAAGAAAAGAAAAGAGATTTGTTTTTCTGGTTTTAACTCTTTAATTGAATTTTCTGCAGCTCTTAATGCAGCTTTATATCCACTTTCATCACCATCAAAACAAATAATTATATCTTCAAAAAATTGATTTAAAATTAATATTTGTTTATCAGTTAGAGAGGTTCCTAAATTTGCGACAACATTTTCAATTCCGTTTTTACTTAAACCCACCACATCCATATATCCTTCTACAAGATATATATGATCAATTTTATTTGACAATTTTCTAGCTAAATCTAAATTATATAAGTTTGAACCTTTTTTAAAAAAAGACGTTTCAGGAGAATTAATATATTTTGCTAAATAATCTAATTTTTCAATTATTCTCCCTCCTAATCCGATTGGTTGACCTGAAATATTATTAATTGGAAAAATTAATCGACCTCGAAATCTTTCTAAATAAATTTTCTTTTTTTCATCAAAATAAAACAAACCACTTTCGACTAATGCTTGCTCACTAAATTCATTTTTTAATTTATCAAAAAAATTAGGTTTTTTTTCTATATAACCTAATTTAAACTTTTTAACTTCTTCTTTGCCTAAAGATCTATTTTTTAAATAATCTCTTACATTAGAATGGGTTTCATTTTTCAATAATTCTTTGTGATAAAAGTCAACATACTTACTGAAGATAGACAAATACTCTTTCCATTTTTGTTCTCTTTCTTCATCTTGTTTTGAAAATGTATAAGGTCTCATACCAGCTAAGTTTGCTAAAGATTTTACCGCCTCACCAAATTTTAAATTTTGAGTTTTCATAATAAAATCAAAAATATTTCCATGCTCAGATGTTGCAAAGCAATGGTAAAATTCTTTATCATCATTAACTGTGAAAGAAGGTGTTTTTTCTGTTTTAAAAGGAGACAGGCCCACAAACTCTTTACCTCTTTTTTTTAAACTAACAGTTTTAGATACTACAGTTGAAACTTTCAGTCTTGTTTTAATTTCATCAAGATACTCTTTTGGATATTTCATTAACTATTTAACAATTCCTTGATTATAGGTCCTGCTTTTGCAAAATCAATTTCATCAGAATGCAGTTTTTTTAATTCACCCATTACTTTACCCATATCTTTAACTGAGCTTGCTCCAAGTTTGGAAATTACTTCTGCACATATTTTCTTAGTTTCCTCTTCACCAAGCTGCTTGGGTAAAAAACCTGTTATAATATCATATTCATTTTGCTCAACCTCTAAAAGATCTGACCTGTTGTTCTTTTTATAAATATCAATCGATTCGGCTCTTTGCTTAACCATTTTTTTTAAAAGCTTCTTAATATCCTCATCGTCCGTCTCTTTTTTATTTGGACCTGCTCTGTTAGTAATATCCAAATCCTTAATTGAAGATAATATTAACCTATAGGTTGATATTTTAGTTTTCTCTTTAGATTTTAAAGCGTTTTTGTATTCAGTTTCGATAG
>Ga0209362_1001844_pt1 | contig 16368 bp, 15 predicted proteins | sample SaaInlV_165m_DNA_FD_184680 | JGI IMG/M metagenome (GOLD analysis project Ga0209362, IMG submission 184680) | Marine microbial communities from expanding oxygen minimum zones in the Saanich Inlet - Saanich Inlet SI037_S3LV_110m_DNA (SPAdes)... | ecosystem: Environmental > Aquatic > Marine >...
CGAAATAGTTCAAATTCGGGACATAAGTAGCAGATCCCGAATCCGAGATGGTCGCGATGCCGTTAGCGGCGGCACTGGAAACGCTCCAAGTAAGCGTATCACCAGCGTCGCCGTCCGTCGCGTTCAAGTTGGGAGCACTCCACGAACTCGGATCATCCTCAAGCATACTCACGACCAAAGGTCCCGCCCCCTGAGAAATTACAGGTGCAACGTTACCAAGGGCATGGTTCCCCAAACCGAGCAACAATATGAAGACCAGAAATGGGAGGCTCGGCAGACGAACCCCCTGAGAAGCAGAATAATGAGCACCGCCAATTGCAAAGGTGAGATGAGTCAGCACACGAGCGCGCACGTGAAAGAAATCTTTAAGTTTCGAGGCGTTACCAAGCATGAGTATTCTCTTACTATTAGCGGAAATCAGAGAAATGATGCATTTTATCTCAATTTATTTTCAAATTGGCAAGGTAATCATTTGGCCAAAAGAGTTCGGAGTAGGGAGTTTTACTAGCAAAGAAAGTGGATTGATGTTCGACCTTTTACTCCTTTGGAGTTTGATTACACCTGAATGAGAAGAACGATTATAGTGGGTGCGGGGCTTTGTGGATTAGTGGCTGCTCGAACCTGCAGAGATGAAGGCAGAGAAGTACTCATCTTGGAGGCGGGAGGCTATCCTGGAGGAGTGATTCGCTCGGAACGGCGGGATGGATACCTGATTGAACATGGGCCCAACACCTTGGCTTTGCGAGCGGGCCATGCTACCGACTATCTTGAGCAGATGGGATTGCTGGGGGATGCGATAGACGCGAACCCCGAGGCGAACAAACGTTTTCTCGTGCGTGAGGGGCGGCTGGTGGCGGTTCCAGCCTCAGCAAGCTCATTTCTCAATAGCCCTCTTTTTTCAATCGTCGGCAAGCTTCGACTCTTGCTGGAACCGCTTTTGCCTAGAGGGGATGCTCGTGAAAACGAGAGCGTCGCCGATTTTTTCAAGAGACGATTGGGAAAAGAAGTACGAGACTATGCGGCCAATCCCTTTATCGCCGGTGTCTATGCTGCGCGACCGGAAACTCTCGTGCTTCGCCATGCGTTTCCTACAATCTACGAAATAGAGAATAAGCACCGCTCTCTTATGCTCGGTGGCATCAAGGTAGCCAAGAGAAGAAAGCGAGAGGGATTGCCGAAGACGCGACTCGTTTCTTTCAAGGAAGGACTCGCCGTGCTACCAAACCGCCTGGCTGGAGAATTGGGAGACGATTTGAGACTGAATGCCCCCGTGCGAAGAATCTCACGAGATGGCGACAATTGGAAAGTGGCCTTCGAAGAAGCAGGTGAGCTAAAGGAGGAACGGGCTGACCGCATAGTGTGCTCGGTGCCCGCCCATGCATTGAAATCCATAGAGTGGGAAGGATTGGCGGAAAGCGAATCATTGAACACATTGGCTTCCGCCCCCCACTACCCCCTTGCTGTCGTACAGTTGGGATTTCGCAGGGATGAGGTAGGACACCCACTCGACGGGTTCGGCTTTCTCGTTCCCGAAAAAGAAAACCTGCGAATTCTCGGTACACTCTTCTCCTCCACCTTATTTCCGGGACGAGCCCCGGAGGGACATGTTCTCCTCACCACCTTCGTGGGCGGGGAACGCCAACCTGATTTGGCTCAGTCGAAAGAAGAGCAATTGCACGATCTCGTGCTGGAAGAGCTTCAAGGGCTGCTTGACGTGCAGGGGAAACCCACCTTTCGCAACTTGATTCGATGGCCCAAGGCCATTCCCCTGCCCGACTCTGGTCAAGACAACCGTCTGGCAGCCGCCAAACGCCTTCAAGACGCAAATCCGGGATTAATCCTGAGCGGTTCTCACTTGACCGGAGCCTCCCTTCCCGCCTGTCTGGAAGGAGCTGAATCCTTACTTTCAGAAAATGGCTAAACTTTACTTTCACTACTCATCGATGAATGCGGGGAAATCCACCGCCCTGCTGCAAGCCAACCACAATTATTTGGAACGCGGTATGCGCACCCTGCTTTTCACCGCCAAGGCGGACGACCGATACGGCGACAAAGTGATTGCATCCCGCATCGGGATACAGGCGCAATCTCAACATTTCAGCGAGGAGGACGATCTATTCGACATTATCGAGAATTCACATGCCTCCGAATCCTTGGATTGCGCCCTTTTCGACGAGGCCCAGTTTCTAACGAAGGAACAGGTGAGTCAACTGGGCCGCGTGGCGGACGAATTAAAAGTACCGGTGCTGGTGTACGGACTGAGGACGGATTTCCAAGGAGAACTGTTCGAGGGTAGCCAATACCTGCTTGCTTGGGCTGACGACATAAAGGAAATCAAGACGGTCTGCCATTGCGGTAAAAAGGCGACAATGAACGCCCGAATAGACGAAAGCGGCCAAAAGGTCAGCCTCGGCGAACAAGTGGAGATCGGCGGGAACGAAAGGTACGTGTCACTGTGCCGAAAATGCTTTTCGCTAGGTAAAACGGCCAATTAAACAGTTTAAGCCTCTAAAAGGGACCTCGCCTCGGGGGCTCGGAATCCATGGAGAGAACCGACGCATCGAAACAGGCTTTCATTAGACGTAGCTTGCGATCTTTTTCAGAGGCATCGCCCCAGAGGTTATGGAATTCATCGGGGTCGGCTGAGAGATCGTAAAGTTCTCCTTGTTCCGTACCGTGGTAGACGATGATTTTTTCCGTTTCGGTACGGAACATGGTGCCATAAGCATTCTTGTGGGTCCAAGCATTGTAATATTCCGAATAAACGTGAGGCCGGATGGAAGAAGAATCGGTCTCTCCGCGGAGCACTGAAAGGAGAGAACCTCCTTGCATACGATCCGGAATCGGCAAACCTGCGGCATCGAGAAAGGTGGGGGCGAGATCCAGGAGCTCGACGAGGCCCTCGGCACGAAGGTTTTGGCGAACGTCACCGGCAGGCCAACGAATGACGAGCGGCACACGGACGGCACAATCGTAGAAGTGAGGACCTTTGAAGTAAATTCCGTGGTCCCCCAGCATTTCACCATGGTCGGACATGAACAAGACTAGAGTCTCGTCCGTTTGGCCGGTTTCTTCGAGGGCTTCAAGAATACGTCCAAACTGTTCATCGATCAGCTCCACCATAGCCATATAGGCTGCATAGACATGGCGGTGGTCGGAATCGCTCATGGCCCCGGAGTGAAACTCCCCCGGGCTGTTGTGAGCCCACTCGCGATCGAGTTGCTGAAAACTGGTTTGACGAGCCTGTTCGTCGGGGGACACCTTGGGCAAAGGCATTTCCTCGGTATCATAGCGAGCCAAGTATTCGGGGGGAGGATCAAAAGGGTGATGAGGATCGAAGCAATTGAAACTAAAGAACCAGGGTCGGTCGGAATTGGTCCGGATGAACTCGACCGTCTTCTCGGCGCACCAAGTGGTCTGGTGGTACTCGACGGGCGGTCCCTCAAGCACATAGGGTGAGATTTCGCCGCCATACACGTCCTCCCAAGTCTTGCCCTTCTCGGCAAGCCACTGAGTGTAGGCGTTCTCGGGCCAATCAGGCTGCGGATGATGGGACCAATGAAAATCTTCGTAGCCATCGTCCGTCCGGTCTTCCACCTTGCCATCCGAACAGGAAGCCAGATGGAGCTTGCCCGCCAAACCGCAATGATAACCGGCCTCGGCGAAAAGTTTGCTCACGAGTACCTCGTCAGAAGGTATTGATTGTCCATTCTGCCGGCAACGAGTGGTTCGAGGATAACGGCCCGTAAGAAAAGACGCCCGACTGGGAGCGCAAACGGGGCTTTGGCAAAAGGCATTTTCAAAAGCTACGCCCTCTCCAATAAATCGGTCGAGGTTGGGCGTGCGGGCGGAAGAATTACCCAAAGCGCGAATCGTGTCGAAGCGCTGTTGGTCCGTGCAAATCCATAAAATGTTTGGTCTCTTAGGCATCACCTATCAAAAAAGCCTTCCGAGAACCAAGAGCAAGCGCCTTATAATGTTGCAACTTTTCAGGTTCTCATTTGAAAGGCAAAGGTTACTTATTAAATGAGTACCGTTGATCAATTCGAGAGCGTCTTCAAAGCCGCAGCCAAAACGACTTACCTCCACGAGGCACCCTCTTTGGGCAAGGTGCTTCTGGTGACCGATCTCGACGACTCTCAAGCCGCCCTATACCTGCAAACCGTCCGAAAGTTCCTCGGCGAGATTTTACCCGAGGAGGATACGAATTGGATAGTTCTCCACAAGAACGACTACCAGAGCGTTAAAGATCTTTTGGAGCAAGTCGAGCAGCACCAACCGGACCTTCTCATCACTTACCGCAACCTGCGCAGCGAGGCTTGGCGATGGCCATACAGCCTAGGCGAACACCTCGATGTGCTTACCCAGGTCACCACCACGCCCGTGCTCGTTCTGCCCCACCCCGACCGAGACGACAGCTCGGGCCTGCTCGCCAACCCGCCAAAGAAGGTGATGGCGGTATCAGGCCATCTTTGCGGAGAAGGTAGCCTCGTGCAGTATGCGGCCGCCTTCACGCCCAAAGGAGGAAAGCTTCTGCTTAGCCACATCGAGGACGAATCAACTCTCAATCGCTATCTCGAAGCCATTGGCAAGATTCCCGAGATCGACACCGAGGTAGCGAAGGAAAGCATTCTCACACGCCTGCTGAAGGATGCAAAAGACTTTTCCGAAGCCGCTCGAACCGGCTTGGAGGAAGCCAATCTCGGAATCCAAGTGAAAGGCTCGGCCAAGGTCGGTCGACGACTGGAAGACTATCGACGCCAAATCGAGGAAGATCACGTCGACCTTCTCGTGATGCACGCCAAGGAAGACGACCAAATGGCAATGCACGGTATGGCCCACCCTCTTGCCGTCGAGCTTAGATCCGTTCCCATTCTGTTGCTGTGAATATCTCTCCTGCTATTCTGGCGTCTACCTCCGGGCATGCCGTCGAACCTGGTGTGACCTACCTTTTTCTAGGTTTACTCGGAGCCATGATTCTGTGTCTCGCGCTCGAAGAAAAAATTCACGCAAAGAAATCGGTCATCGTCGGGGTATTCGGCATTCTGGCTCTCTTTATTGGCACTTGGTTTCACCTTCTTCCGTTTGCGGATGTCGGCAGTTTGCTCATAGGAGGCCATCAAGTTTCTCTTCCCGTTTACGTGCCAGGCGTGGATTGGGAGGTAATCGCCATCATTCTCGGTTCCTCGCTTTTTGTAGACATCACTAGCAAATCGGGGCTTTTCACCTGGGTGGCTGTCAAGCTCACCAAGTTGTCGGTCGGCGATCCTCTTCGACTTCTCGTGCTTTACGGGGTAATGACCGTGGTTTTTTCGGCCGTGCTGAACAACGTTACGGCCATGATAATCGTCGGCTCCCTAACGGGTGTTTCCCTAAAAAAACTGGATCGTTCGGAGAAGTTGCTCGGTTTCTTGCTGATCGAAGGATTGCTGACCAACGTCGGAGGGTTGCTCACCCTGATTTCCTCCGTCCCAAACATCATCGTGGGCAAAACCGCAGGCATAGAGTTCGTCGATTTTTTCATAAAGGCGGCCCCCTATGTAGTCGTATCAACTCTAGTGACACTTTGGATGGGAGCAAAGCTCTTCAAGATCAGCTCACTCAAAAGCGATGAGGAACGAGCCTCCGCCAAAGCTCTTGTGGCGGGCTTCGATGAAAACGAAGGGATAGAGTCTCCGGGATTTTTCCGTTTCGGGGCCCTTATGACCTTCGTTTTTATCGGTACCGTGGCGATGACCTCGCAGTTGCCGGTCATCAACGAGTTGGGCTTGGGTTTCGTGGCTCTGGCTTTCGCCGGGCTCATGCTCATTCGCTACAAATCTGTCGCAGATCGATTTTATAAGACGATCGACTGGGATCTCCTATTTTTCTTTGTCTGTCTTTTCGCGGTCATCAACGTCATGGAACACGCACAGGTACTGGGCCTGATTGGAGAGTGGCTAAAGCCGATACTCGAACTTGGTGACTCCGCCGGCCCCGCATCGCTTTTGGTGGCCTCGGCAGTCGCAAGTTCCGTAACCGACAACATACCCCTTGCTGCCATGCTCGCAAAAATTCTCGCAGGAATTCCCGATATAGCGGCAAATTCCGACAGCCCCTACTGGTGGGCAGTGATCTTCGGCGCCAACCTGGGCGGAAACATTACGCCGATCGGCTCGGCCTCAACTCTCGTGGCGGTCACGATCATCCACAAGTATGAACTGAAATTGTCTTTTGCAGGTTTCGTGAAAATTGCCATACCTTACGCCATCATTCAATTGATTCTGGCAGTGGTCTACCTCCTGTTAACTTCTTAAAACCTGTCCGGCGAATAAGGCTCCGGAGTTAAGTGTGGAGTTGTTCCCGTCACCAACTCGGCAACAAGTTTGCCCGTAGCCGGGGCCATGCTGAGACCCAGCATATTGTGCCCTGTCGCAATCGTTACCTTGGGCCGCTCTGGGCAAGTGCCGATGATGGGAACGCTGTCGTAAGTCATCGGTCGCCAACCATACCAAGTGGTCTCGATGGGCTCGCAATAAGGTTCTAGTAAAAAGGGTTCAGCTCCCTTGCGCAGCAAATCGACTCGTTTTGGATTTAAGGTTTCGTCATAGCCACTAAATTCCATGGTTGAGCCGAGCCGATATCCTGACGAAAACGGTGTTACCGCAACCCGGGTTTCGGGAAAGACGAGAGGGATGTCCGGACAAGTTTTCGGGCGAGGCATGGTGAGCGAATAACCCTTCCCCGGCTGGATCGGAGCTCTCCAGCCAATGACATTGGCTAGCTTGGGGGACAGAGCGCCTGTCGCCATCACGACGTGACTTGCCTCTATCTCTCCGGAATCGGTTTCCGCCACGACGGCTGCATCTTCCATGTCTCGCAAGCCATTGAGCGCACAATTCTCCACAATCCTAACTCCCTTGCTCAACAGAGAAGCCTTCCAAGAAGTCATAAGCATGTCGGAACGCAGGTGAGCGTCGCCCTCGTAATGCCACCCTCCGGCAAGACCCGGTTTTAGAGCAGGTTCCAGATCATAAAGAGCGTCACCTTCCAAGCGAGTTGCAGGTTCTTCGAATTTCCGGGTCAGGAGTTCATTGATCTCGGAGTAGCTCTCAAATTTTTCTTTGGCCTCGTAAACATAGAGCAGGCCTTTTTCCTGCCAATCACAGTCGAATTCATCGTTTGCCAAAAGCTCGTGATACAACGATATGGATGACTTGAGAAGCGGATGAATAGCTCGAGCACCAACCATCATGTCGGCTTCGTTGCAACGAAGAGCGAAACGAAAAAACCAATGAGCCAAACGCAGATCCGGGCGAAGTTTGACGGAAAAAGGTGAGTTAGGCTTGAGCATCCCAAGTAGGGTGGCTCCAACGGCACCCGGTTCGGTAAGAGGCAAAACGTGACTGGGGCAAACGTATCCGCAATTGTGCAAGGAACAGCCCTCGCCGAAAAGTGCACGGTCGATAACAACGACTTTCAAACCAGCCTCCGCAAGGTAGTGAGCGCATGCAGCGCCAATGACACCGCCACCCACAACTAGGACGGGCTTTGTCGAATCGTTCATATTGAAATACCGATGCGAAAGGGGTCAGTGGAATCAAAGAAAAGGGCACCCTCGCCAGTGACGTAGGCGGAACCGCGAACCGTCGGGATGACCTTGTCTCCATCAAATTTTCCTGTCGCCTCGAAGATACTGCCTATAACGCTTTCTTGCCGCCAAGTTTCCCCGGGGGCAATTTTTCCATCCGCGACAAGACAAGCCAGCTTGGCGCTTGTACCCGTGCCACAGGGAGACCTGTCGTATGCTCCACCCGGGCAGAGCACGAAATTGCGGGAATCAGCGGCAGGATTGTCGGTTGGGGCAAAAAGCTCGATGTGGTCGATTTCGCCGCCATCCGCACCAGTCACACCTTCACGACCGAGAGCCGCTCTAATACGCTGCGTGAAACCGGACAGTCGATCGACGTTTCCGAATTCAATTACTTGACCGTGATCCTCCACGAGGAAAAACCAATTCCCGCCCCACGCGATGTCGCCCGACAAGGGGCCATGCCCTTGCACTTCGATGGTCACGTTTTTAGCGAATCGATAGCTCGGCACGTTCTCAACGCTTACCTCGTTGTTATCATGCAGTTCAATCCCCACAGGACCTACGGGAGTATCCAAACGATACACCCCCTTGTCAACGCGACCGAGATGAGCCAAAGTTGCGGCCAAACCAATCGTACCGTGACCGCACATGCTGAGAACACCCACGTTGTTGAAGAAAATAATGCCGGCAACGCAATCGGGTTCGGAGGGCTCCACTAATAAGCCACCCACCAAGACGTCGGTCCCTCGAGGTTCAAGCACGACGGCTGCCCTAAAATCATCGAATTCGTCGCGTAAAAGTTCTCGACGCTCCGCTAGGCTTCCCGAGCCAAGGTCGGGACCCCCCGAAACGACGACACGAGTGGGCTCCCCACCCGTGTGGGAATCAACAATTCGGACCGATTCGGGCCAACCATGATTGCGTAAGGTCTCTACGGTCATCTAAGAAAGTACGATCAAATAGGATTGAAAAATCAGCGGGCGAATGAATAAAGGTTTCTGATTATCAACAATTCAGCCTCATGCAATCTCAGTTTAAAATAAATCTTATACTACTCTCGCTGGCTCTTTTCGGAGCAAATGGTTTGGAAGCGGCCGAATGGAATCAATATCACGGTGCCAATTCCGACAACAAGGCACAGGAAACGCTGGCTTCCGCTGCATGGTTAAATAAGACATCCTCCCAGGCATGGAAGACGGCCACGCCACTTGGCTTCAGTTCTTTCAGTGTTTCGGGCGGTCGAGCATTCACCCTCGTCGGGAGAACAGACGAGGATGGCCTTAAGCAAGAATTCTGCCTAGCCCTCGACGTCAAGACGGGGCAGGAAGTCTGGGCGGCTAAATTGGATCGCCTCGATTTCGGTCGAGGTGGTGGGGACTCGGGTGCTTCTGACAACAAGGGTGGCGATGGTCCACGCTCCACCCCCTCCGCCGCAGACGGCAAGGTCTGGGTCTACGACGCAGACATGAACCTTTATTGCTTCGACGCATCAAACGGAAAGGAAATCTGGAAGGTATCCGTCGTAAAGGAATATTCGGGAACTCCCATCAAGTGGGATAACGCCTCGGCACCACTGCTGGAAGGCAATAAGGTAATCGTCTATGGCGGTGGAGCAGGACAAACCTTTCTCGCCTTCGAGCGTTCAACGGGAAAGACGATCTGGAAGAGTGGCGACGAAACCATCACTCACGCGACACCTATAGCTGCAACGATTCACGGCGTACGCCAAATCCTCTTCTTTTGCGTATCTGGAATCGTCTCCGTCGATGCATCCACGGGCAAGGAACTGTGGCGACAGAAGTTCAGGTTCGCGGTATCCACGGCCGCCTCGCCAATAGTTACAGGCGATCTAGTATACTGTTCCGCCGGTTATGGCGTGGGAGCCGGACTCTATAGAATCTCCAAGAAAGGTTCCTCCCTCGCCTCGACCGAGGTCTGGCGCAAATCAAACAAGTTGATCAATCACTGGAGCACACCAGTCTATCACGACGGCCACCTGTACGGAATGTTCAGCTTCAAGAAGTACGGTAAAGGTCCGCTTCAATGTGTGGAACTGGCAACAGGGGAAGTAAAATGGTCTAAGGACGGTTATGGCCCTGGCAACGTCATCCTAGCCGGCGACAAACTTTTGGCACTGGCGGACAACGGTGAACTCGCCGTGGTCGCAGCATCGCCGAAAGGCTACAAGGAATTGGCCCGTCGCAAAGTAATCACAGGAAAATGTTGGAGTACACCCGTCCTGAGCGATGGTCTAGTCTTCGCTCGAAGCACCAAGGAAGCAGTCTGCCTCTCGACTCGTTCTAATTGAGTCGAGATACAGCCCATGCTTGAAAAGTATTGAGAACATCTCTTCCAAACCTTGACTCCCAAGTCTTCCGGGTTGTCACTTGATGGCATGAGATTAATCATTCCTATTCTAGCAGTGGCCTCGTTATTGGGAAGTTGCGGAAGTGAGGGTCACCAGAAGGTGATTAGCGAAGCAGAGTCGGGCGACCCGACTCTACTCACAAAGTGCGAGGCTTGTGGTAAAAACATTTCCAAGCAAGCTAAAGGCTGTCCTCGTTGCGGTCACCCAAACCCCATTTACATTGAGACGAAGAAGCAAGCTATCAAGCTTGACGCCGAAGACATCCTAAGAGCGCAAGGCGGCTCCAAGGCATTAGCCAAAATTCGCCAAGCGAAGGAAGACGGTGAAACTATACTATACCTCCACAGCAGCCAAATTCGTGATCTCAGCCCTCTTGCGGATTCGACCCAGTTGACGCTACTGAGCCTTTACGACAACGAAATCACGGACCTCTCGCCTCTAGCGGGATTGACCGAGTTGACCGAGTTGCAACTCTACGGCAATCAGATCAAGGACCTCACCTCGTTGGCTGAGTTGAAGAACTTGGAGAAGCTTTTCCTCAGTAAGAACCAAATCTTCGACGTCACTCCCTTGAAGGGGTTAACCAAGTTGGAAGAGCTGAACCTAAATAAAAACCAAATAATTGCCATTTCGCCCCTTGCGAGTCTAATCAACCTAACCGAGCTTAGCCTCGAAGGAAACATAACTACGGAAGACCAGAAGACATTGCTTAGGAATGCCCTGCCGAACTGTAAAATCTCATTCTAAACATAAAAAGGAAAAGCGTTTCGAAACAACCCTTGACTAATCTCTTCAACTCTTTGAGCAGGAGCTTGTTCTAGTAAAAGCATTTGGCATAGCCAGGGATCAATGAAACTTAGCTATATAGTAAGTGGATTACTCGCGCTGTTCACCTCGTCCTGTGACCGTGTGAATGACGATTTGGGCGAAACCGATGCAGGAGCGTTTTCCGAACCATCGCTAATTGCGAAGTGCGAAGCTTGCGGGAATGCTATCTCCAAGCAAGCCGAAGAATGCCCTATGTGCGGTCATCCGAACCCCATTTTCATTACAGAAGAAAAGAGGAGAGCAAAGGATGCAAAGAGACTTGCCGAAGTTGAGGAGAAGAACCGGAACGAAGTGGAAACTAAAAGACTTAGAGAGATGGAAAGAAAGGCGCTTGCCGAGATGGAGACCCAAAGCATTGCCGAGGCGGAAGCGAAAAGACAGGACGAAAAGGCAAAGGCACTTATCGAGGAAGCAAAGAGACGAGACGGAGGGGAAACCGAGCTCGAAGCACGAGGCGGTCCTGCCGTTGTGGCGCAGATTCACAGGGCAAAAGAAATAGGGGCCACCTATGTGCGCCTAGTCAGCAATGGGATCACAGACGTCACCCCACTGGCGGAACTCACCAAGTTGGAGGAGCTCGACCTTTGGAACAACCGAATCACTGACGTTACCCCACTGGCAAAGCTAAGCAATCTTGAAGAACTGGATCTTTGGGGCAACCAAGTCACCGACGTCACCCCACTGGCCGGATTGAAAAAATTAACCAAACTGGTGCTCGTCGGCAACCGAGTCACAGACCTCACGCCGCTGGCGGGATTGAACAAGCTAACCAAGCTTTACCTACCAATAAACCAGATCACGGACCTCACGCCATTGGCGAATCTGAAAAACCTCACCAAACTCGTGCTGCTAGGCAACCAAATCACCGACCTCACGCCGCTGGCGGGATTGAACAAGTTAACCAAGCTCTACTTACCAAAAAACCAAATCACGGATATCGGGCCATTGGTAAACCTGACCAACTTGACAACGCTAAACCTCAGCAACAACCGAGTCACGGACCTCATCCCCTTGAAGAGCTTAACCAAACTGGAGACATTGTGGATCAGCGACAATCAAGTCACCGACGTCACGCCGATTGCAGGTCTTAGCAAACTAACCGAGTTGCACCTCAAAGGAAATAAAATCACCGACGCGCAGCAGGCCATCCTCAAAAAAGCCCTCCCGAACTGCGAAATCCTGTTTTGACTAAAGCAAGCCGAAGGCGTCCCGATACTTCTCAAAAACCCCGCTTGACCTGAACTACTGCCGGTATTGGATGGAGGGATGAAGAAGTTACTTGCCGCTATGTTCGTCGCCCTGCTGATGGTTGGGTGCGGACAGGATATCCTTCATGAAGCGGCAGAAGCTGGTAATTTGTAGCTTATCGAAAAAGAGATTGCGGAAGGAGCCAATATCAATTCCCAGAACGGCAGAGATGGAGAAACTCCCCTCCAGCGAGCTGCAACTAGAGGGCAACTTGAAGCTGCGGAGCTTTTGGTAAGCAAAGGTGCCGATGTGAATATTGGTCGTAAGAAGGATGGTCAGACTGCATTAGATTTAGCTGAAGACAGGGGGCATGACGAACTTGCCGAACTTCTGAGGGGAAATGGTGCAAAAAGTTCCAGCGGAACTCTTGATGCGCCGCGAGGGCGGTAGGGTCGCGAAATGAAGAAACTACTGGTCGCCACGTTCGTCGCCTTGCTGATGGTTGGGTGTGTGCGTGACCGATTAGTTGACTATTACGACAACGGGCAGAAGAAGTGGGAACGCCACTGGAAGGGCCAAGAATTGGACGGTCCTGTTACTTGGTGGTACGAGAACGGGCAGAAGCGGCAGCAAATAAACTACAAGGACGGCAAGGAGGATGGGTTTTTTATTTGGTGGGATGAAAATGGGACGGAAATACATCGCAAAACCTACAAGGACGGCGAACTAGTCGAAGACTAAACCAGCCCGGAGGCGTCCCGATACTTCCAAAACCCCCGCTTGACCCAAACTGCCGCTGGTATTGGATGAAAGGATGAAAAAGTTACTTGCCGCTATATTCGTCGCCCTGCTGATGGTTGGGTGTGGAGACGTTACCGTTGACGTTGAAGATCTAGAGTATCGAAACGGGGTCAAATATCTACCTAATGAAAAAACTCCCTTTACCGGAAAGGCGGAGAGCTTCTACGAGAACGGGCAGAAGAAGGGGGAAGTGAACTTCAAGGACGGCAAGGAGGACGGGCTTTTTAGATGGTGGGGCGAGAACGGGCAGAAGGAGGCGGAAGGCACCTACAAGGAAGGCAAGGAGGACGGGCTTTGGACTTTTTGGTACGAGAACGGGCAGAAGAAATGGGAATGGAACTACAAGGATGGTAAGCTATGGACTGCCATTGGATGGAAACCCAATGGCGAAAAGTGTCCCGAGAGCAATATTAAGGACTGGAATGGGGTTTGGGTTCTTTACGACGACGACGGGACGGTATCGCATCGCAGGACCTACAAGGACGGCGAACTAGTCGAGGACTAAAGCAGCCCAAAGGCGTCCCGATACTTCCACCCCCCCCTTGACCCAAACGACGGCGAGTGTTGGATGGAGGGCATGAAGAAGTTATTAGCCGCTATGTTTGTCGCCCTCAAGCCCCTCAGGCAAATTGAAACTACTAAGCCGCAAATTCGGCGTCATCGCAGTAGTGTCAGCGTGATTGTTTTCCGAGCGGTCATGCGTCTTGACTAAGCGGTGTTTTTGTCATCACCTAATTTTGTCATGCGATACTATTACATAGATGCCCAAGGCCAAACTCTTGGCCCGGTCGAAGAAGCTTATATTCGGGATTTACGGGCCAAGGGGATTGTCAACGATTCCACGCACCTGAACTTGGTAGGTTCCACCGATTGGCAAAGTCTGGAGGAACTATTGCCCGCGGAAGACCCTCCACCTCCACCACCACCTCCTCCCAGAATAGAGGATGCGGAACCTCCATTGAGTGGAAATTTATTAGTAGAAAGAAATGGTCAAAACTTTGGGCCTTATTCGGTTGCCGAGGCAAAGCAATACCTTGAAGGTGGGGAATTGTCGCAAACCGACAGTGCTTGCTGGGAAGGTGCCAGCGAGTGGCTTCCACTGAACCAGCTGTTGGCTCGTGCAGCCACTCCGTCGCCTGCCCCCGAGTCGCCCCGTCCTCAACTGGCTGACCAGTACGGCGAATCCAGCAAGACGAGCATATCGCCTGCCCCCGAGTCGCCCCGTCCTCAACTGGCAGACCAGTACGCCGGATCCAGCAAGACGAGTACGTCACTTGACATCGATGGTCTCCTCGCTGATTTCAAGCAACAGTATGAAGTTATCTACGCTGGCAATGAGAACAAAAACATGGGAGAAAAGGTATTCTTTGGCTCGGGAATTCCCTATGAAAAACTAATCGGTGCCTATGCTGGATATGCCTATGAGGCCAAGAGCAATAACCACATCAACTTGGTTCTGCTCGACGATACTCTAAGCGGTGACTCCAAGAAAGGCTTTTTGGCCACGAATATGGGAGTTTATTTCAAAAACATGATGGAGAAGGGTAGCTTTATCGAGTGGTCGCAGATTCAATCGATTCAATCAAAGGCCGGTTTTTTGGGCAGCAAAATACTCATTAATCATACTCAGAAAATCGAAATGCAGCCATGGCATGGGAAAATATTGGCTTCCTTGTTGGAAGAGGCGCTTAGATTTTTACGGAAGAATACCAAGCTGCTTGTACAAGGTTCCGCACCCTCCTCCACTTCCGATCCGAGCATGGCATCACCGAATCAACAATACCACTCTGACTTGGTGAGAATCGATCCCGAAATCAAGCAGGCATACAGTCGACACTTCCTGATGCTTGAAGAGATGCTCTCGGAAGGCGAAATGGTGCATGCCATAGCTAGGGGCGTCGGAGGTTTCGGAAAGGCTGGCAAGGAAATTACGGCGGCTACCAACAAGCGAATTTTGGTTTTTCGGCAGATCGTTAATTTGTTGATGCCTCAATTCGAGCAGGAAGAATTTTACTGGACTGACATCGAGTCCATCAAGGTAGTATCTGGAATGCTTATGTCCGAGATAGTCATCCGCACCCGAGGTGGGGAGTTTGCGATGAAAAACGTAAGCTCCGACGATGCCGCTGGGTTTGTTGCATTTACGACTGGTTACCTCCAGCGATTGAAGTCTTCGTGAGTCGGAGTAGCCTCGTTGGAATCTGAATCCTCGGTGGTGTCCGTCTCGACTCGTTCTACGAAAGAAGCGGTCAAGTCGTCTACCGTGAGGTTGGCGTTGGTATCATCTGCTCCCGTGGTGGAACCCGGAGCCTCGGTGTTTTGGGTATTTTCGGTCATGTTGTAACTCTGCGCTTTGAAAAGTTCGCACTCTTGTCTGCATTGCCGAAGCAAATGCCTGCACAAGTATATTAACCGAAATTCCGGTTTTTTTGACAGGAATCGTATAAACGGGGCAAAAACAAGGGTCTAACACCAAGAGAAACTACATCGCCGTAAACACCTTTCCTCTTGCTTGAGAAAGGAAAGGAGAAGAAAGTAAGTTTTATGGGAAAAAACAAGAGATCCCGAGATGTCCTCGAAGCCATTCGTCGCAACACGGGCTATGCTACGGGAAGAGCTTTCAGTTTAGTCGCATCCGTGCTGACGGTCGTGGCTTGCGCTGGTCTACCTTGCTTGGTACCAGCCGTGAATGGAGATGAAATTCTACTTTCCCTTATTCTAATAGGAGCCTTGGGCGGTGTGGTGCCGGCTTTGCTGCTGAACCACTTGGCGAACGCAATTTTTGATGGAGCCGATTCCCTTGTCCAGATCGCCAAGTTTCAAGAACGTTCCCTGAGACGTCGCAACGATGCGCTCGATCTGGTGGAAAAGATTAGGGAAGAAGTGGAAGCGGATGATGAAAAACCCGAACCCGCCAAACCAGAAGAAAATCTCTCGGTGATTCCACCCGTGGCAGAAGAAGAGAACGAACAAGAACTTCCTGAGAACGAAGAAGCATCCTGATCCTCAGTTCGGCCCCTATACTTGGGTGAGGAACCAGAGGCCCGTGCCGGAAACGCTGAGAATGAAGACGAAGGAGATTAAGTTGGTGTACATAGCTTTATTTAAGATATATTAATACTTACACCAAATATGCAATAACTTCAAATTGTAGCTGCATTTTTTTGAAAAAACTTGAAGTTAGGCTAAATCAGCTACCGAGATTTCCCCTCCTCGGCAGCACCGAGAAAGAAATCGAGGGACTCCGAAATTCCTTGTTGGAGATCCGTAAGGGGCATGCGGGGAAACGCTGAAACAGCCGAGTCGTCATTGAGATCATATACGAATGGAGTCTCCTCGGCATCGGGAGAAATCGACACCTTGAATCGCTCGGACAAGCCGCGATCGGAGGCAGTCTGACGAAGCAGTTCCAAAAAGGCTTCGATTCGTTGGCTTTGTCCACGAAGGTTAAAGGCTCCATAGCCGGAAAATGGATGAAGAACGGCGCACCCGAAGCCGGCTCCGACGTCGGGCGAAAAATGGTAATGCTCGTGCCCTTTGTAAGGCACCTCAAAGGGTACGCCCAGAGCCACGGCCTTGAGAGCATGAGTACCCGCCGCAGTGAAACCAC
>Ga0209362_1001845_pt1 | contig 16344 bp, 7 predicted proteins | sample SaaInlV_165m_DNA_FD_184680 | JGI IMG/M metagenome (GOLD analysis project Ga0209362, IMG submission 184680) | Marine microbial communities from expanding oxygen minimum zones in the Saanich Inlet - Saanich Inlet SI037_S3LV_110m_DNA (SPAdes)... | ecosystem: Environmental > Aquatic > Marine >...
CGAAAGAGATCTCTTTTTGCAGGGGTGGACGCCAAGCCAAATTTCGCCGCATCTGAGGTGAAGGTAGGCGACCGTTTTCAAAAAACTATTTCTTTCAATGATAACTATGTCGGCAAAAGTAATCCCGATGGTAAATTTGAATTGAAGGAGGGTGATCAGTTATTGGTAAATGCGAACGGTCACGAATACGTGTTGACTGCTTTAGTGCCTGGTTTGGCTACTGATTCAGCATCTGCTGCCTTGGCTTCAATCATTAACCAAGATGAAGGTGTGTTGAGTGCGATTCCTAAGATAACAACTTCCGACTATGAAGTATTTGTCAGGGGAAGTAAGACTCCGGGACTGAGAGATCCAAATGTAAAAGTAATAGCTGAAACTTCGGATCAAGGAGATTTGCTCTTGGTTGCTGGTGTGGAGCAAGACTTTCAAGTTTCAGGCCAATATGTGACCAACTTCGATCCCAATTTTTATTTTCCAGAAGCTATTAAAGCTAAGTTGGATGCTGTCGCTATAGATCAATTCGGCGGAAAAAAATACGACGAGCTTACTTCGGGTGACAAAGAATCAATTGCGAATCAGGTGTATGCGGGAACTTGGGATAGAGCTCTTGTGCTCGGTGCTACCAAGCTACCTAGCTCAAGTACTGCCGTCATGGAGACTCCCACCGACTGGAAGAGATTGTCGCATTACGCGGAAGGAGAACTCGTCTACCGAGATGGGAGCGTTTGGCGTTCCCGAATCGATGCGAATTGGAATCACAAACCCGGTGAGACGGACTCAACAATCTGGGAGAAAGTTCCTAACGGTTACTCCGTCGATCGAGAAGATTGGAAAGTCAGTGTTACCGGATCCGAGCGGCGAGAGTACTGGCTTGCCCCCGACGGTAAAATGTTCGACTTGGAGTCCGAAGCGAAAAGTTACACCCAGCGAATCATTTTGGATCAAGGGTACGTCACGTCTCCGGAACAGTTGCAGACTGAGACTCAAAGGCTCGTCAAGCAGATTACCTATGCTATTCCTCGGTTTGAAGCCAAAGGTTCTGAGAGTGGTAATGGTCTCGTTTCTTTTGACTCTCACACTCAAGAATTTTACCTCTCTTCACCTCAAGATGGTGGCGATGTGATTTCGGGGGTTTATCTGAAGGGAAATATCAATCGCGATATTGCTTCGGAGGGAATACAAGCAGGCAAGGCCAACACCTCCCATTCTCAAGGTACCGTGATCTCTCGTCAAGGTCGCTATTATCTTTCCTTGAATAATATCGTCAAGGGGCAAGATGTCAGTACTTGGGAACATTTGACCACCGATTTCCCGCCAGCTTCCACTGTGACTTTTGACTCCTCGCAACCTCTTTCACTTTTGAAGGGTGGACATGTATTGGAACCTAATACCGGTCAGTACTATCTCGCGACTATTGACACTACTATACCAGCTGGTACAACTGAGGTCGATTTGCCTCAACTCGCGGGTTTAGTTCCTGTTAGTCAGAGTAGTGACGGCGAGGTTTTTCTGCTAGGCGAAAACTTGCCGAATGAAGGCAAGGAAAAGACTTTTGTTTCAGGCCGACCTCTTTCGCTGAAAACTGGAGAGTTTCTGCATGATCCTGCAGATGATTTATACTATGTTGCGAATACTGATTTTACCTTGGATGAAACTCAGTCTGCATCATTTGCTCCAGATGGTTCAGATAAACTTCATCTTGTGCCTGCCCGGATAATCCAGCAGGGAGTGGATTGGTCTCCGTCCAAAACTTATGACAACGGGCAAATTGTTAATTACAATGGACGTTATTATCAAGCCAATCAAAGCAACTGGGATAATACTTCTCGTGATCCGAACACCTTGTCGGATTATGTTGTTTTACCTTCGGACGAATTTATTTATGACAAGGTAAGTGGCGAAAAAGTTTCGAACTCTGCTTGGCGAGTGATTGATAAACCACTCGGGCATGTGATGAAGTTTTCTGTAGAAAACAATGAATTGCCCACGATAACTTTTCCATCTTCTGGTAATGGCGGCACTACGGCAAAAGCCAGTGCCGTTATTGACGCCGATGGTTTTATTGCTGGATTGAGAGTAGTTGATCCAGGTCGTTACTTTTCGGGAACTTCAAGTGGGGGCACGGTGCTTCCTCCTCGTTTCGACAATGCTAAAGTTTTGCTTCCCGATGGTCAGGAGATGGATGTGAAAGTGCTTTGGGAGCAAGATACTTCATCGCCTGGGATTTGGACTGTTTCGGGTTTCGATTTCAATTCTCAAACCATGCCTTCAGGCATTCCCGCGGGTCCTCAAAAGGGTGATTATTATTCATTTGCCACTGGTTCCAGAGCATTTGTCGAACACCGCGATGAAAATGGTTCCATCGTAGATGTTTCTTACAACGGCGCTAAGACGAATTCTGAGTTTTACGTTGGCCATGAGAGCAAGATTTCTTCACTTTTAGAAGCTAAAGGCGGGGGGACGGAGGAGTTGGGAGGAGTCGTTTCTGCTCTTGTCGATTTGAGGGAAGCACTTCGCAATGCAAAACCTTCAAGTTATGCAGCGGAGGTCGAAGCGGCGAATCAAAAGCTTATTTCGCTGGAGGACAAAGTCGTCGACAAAATGGGTGAACTTTCGGCCAAAATGGTTCGTATGGAAACTGTCAAATCTCATGATGAGGACTATTATATGGAGCTGAATGAACGTGTTTCCAGAGATCTTGATGTCGATGTTTCGGAAGCCATAATGAGATTGATGCAGGCTTCAAATTCCTACCAAGCGGCTCTTCAAGTTGGAGCCCAAATAATGAATACTTCCTTACTTAATTACATCTAAGAGATTTTTACCCTTTCCCTCTTTAATACCCTAAGTTATTAACCTGCCCTGACTGTGAAACTAAACCTTCAAGATGACTTACCAAATAGTTCGGATGCGGAATCAGCGACCCGTAACGAGGTCTCTTTGCCTCAGGGATTATTTGGCTTCCCCGACATTCGGTCCATGGAACTCGTTTTTGACAAGGAAGAGCTTCCATTCATGTGGTTGCGGGAACAAGTTCAAGACGGTTTGGCTTTCGTTGTTCTCGAACCAGGCGGGATCGTCCAGAATTATGCCGTAGAAATATCCGATGCTGATATCCAAATTCTCGGTATCTCAGGTTCCGAGGATACTATGATCCTCAATATCGTTACAATTTCATCCGAGCATCCTGGTAAGATTTCCCTGAATTTAGTGGGGCCTATTATCGTCAACCGTACCACTCTTGTGGCCAAGCAATGCATTATTAACAACCACGAGGAATTTTCGGCCCGCCATATGATCGATGTTGGCGATACCGAGGCATAGTCTCACCTCTAGGGTTGCGGAGTTGACGAAATGCTAATTCTTTCTAGAAAAATCGATCAAGCCATTACCATTGGCGAGAATATTGAGATATCCATCACCAAGATCGAGGGTGATTCTGTGAAAATCGGGATTACCGCCCCTCGTTCAATAGCTATTCTTCGAAAAGAGATTTTAGAGGAAATGCAGTCATCGAACAAAGCCGCCGCTGCCGCCGCCATGCCCGCAAAGGGTTCTTTGGTGGCTAGCTCGGCTAAGCAGCTCATGGCTCAGCTGAAAGCTAAAAAGGCAGACGATCGCAAGAACTCTCCGCCCCAGCCTTTATCCACTGCAGGAAATTAATTTCCTGCCTATTGAGCTTTCTATTCCATGGATTATTTTTTAATCCGTGCCAGTTTTCGTTTGTAAAAGACGAGCACTCATCCTTTTAAGGTAAGTGGTGCTTCTCGCTTTCGCGAATATTTCTTACTTTAACTTGAACTCATGTTCCGCTTGTTGATTAAGTTTCGTCTTTTTGTTTTTTCTGGATTTCTCCTTTTTGGGCAAAGCAAAGAAAAAAAGGATCCTGCTCTGGATCTTTATTACAGTGCCAACGCTCTTTATAATAGAGGTCTGTACGAGTTGGCAGTGGATGAGTTCCGATCCTTTCTTGGTAAGCACGGCAAGCATCCAAAGGCTCCCTTTGCCAGCTTGGGTTTAGGTTTGTGCCTTTTTCAATCGGGCAAACCTGCCGAGGCGGAACCCGTATTTACTCAAATTGCTAATAATCGAGAAATTCTCGGCCTTGCTCCAATCCACAACTTGCGAGGGAATTGCCTGCTCAGTCTCGGGAAGCATGCCGAGGCGGAAAAGGCTTTTTCGGCTACTATTGCCAAAGACAAGAACTCAGCCCACTTGGCCGATGCCTATGCAGGTTTCGCCGAGGCTCTCTACAATCAGGCAAAGTGGGAGCAAGTCGTAAAGGCGACTGATGAGGCTTATCGTAGAGCACCGAAATCTGCGGTTGCTCACCGTTGTTCTCTTCAGGGAGCTTTGGCCCGTTTCGAATTGAAGGATTTCCTCGGAGCCAAGACTATTCTTGATCGATTGGTGAAGGATAAGGACACTCCCGCTGATTTTGCTCAGGACGTTTCCTTCCTGCTTGCCGAATGCTTTCGGCAGGAGAAGGATTACCAAAATGCCGTAAAGTATTATGATCATGCTCGCAAGCAAGATGGCGCTCGGTCTATTGAAGCTAATTACAGGCTAGGTTACGTACACTTTCTTAACGAAAATTACGATCAGTCCATCCGGGAATTAGGCGATTTCGTTAAGAAGAACAAGGGTTCCGAGCTTGTCCCTCGTGCCAATCTTTATCTAGGACGATCCTATCTTGAAAAAAAAGATCTTAACAATGCCGTCAAAGCTCTAGTCGGACTTGTCGGAGATTCCGAAATCGGAGCCGAGGCAGGACTTTGGTTGGGTAGGGCGCACTTGCGAAACAAGGATTTCGTGAAAGCCGAGCAATCTCTTAAGCCCATCGTTGATCGTTTTGGAGCAGGCGACCTAGGCGATGACCTTCGTTACGATTACGCCACTGCACTTATGCAGGGGGACAAGTTCGACGAGGCTGCTCCCATCTTTGCAAAGGTGGGCAAAAAGAGTCCGCTTGCCGCCAACTCTCTTTGGATGGAGGCATATTCTCTTCATCAAACCAAGAGCTACGCCAATAGTTTAACGCGTTGCGAAGTTTTCCTTTCCAGTCACAAAGTTGATGAGAATGCCCCCGAAGTTCTTTTCCTCCGAGCAGAAAACCTCTTTCTGTTGGAACGGTTTGGCGAGGCGGTCGTATCGTATGAAAGCCTGCTCAAAGTTAAGGGCATCGTTCCAGACCGACAAGACGTGGTCCGATTTCGCATAGGCCAAATCCGTTATCAAGAAAAGAAGTGGCCGGAGTCTCTGTCCATGTTGGAACCTTTGCTGAATAAGAACCCCAAGGGGACTGCTTTCGCTCAACTCCGATTTGTCGCAGGAGATTGTTATTTTAATCAAGAAAATTGGAAAAAAGCCGTTGTTCAATTCCAGACTTTTGCTCAATTTCAACCGAAGGACCCCAATGTGGGGTTAGCCCTCTTTAAGCTAGGAAAATCTCGAGAGAACGATGGTGACGTTAATGGCGCGATACAAACCTTACGACAGATGCTCGCCAAGCACGGCAAGGGAGAGCATGCGCCCCATGCTGCCGTTGAGCTTGGGCGACTTCTTTACGAAGCCAAACAATTTGACGAGGCAAAGAAGATCCTCTTGTCTGCTGAGAAATCCGATTTTGCCCCGCATGCCATTTACTTTCTCGGTTACCTATCGCTAGCCGAGGGAAATCAAGCGGATGCGCTGGCTCGATTTCAAACTCTATCGACAAAGCACCCGGGACACGATTTGGCTTCCGATGCCACCCTTCAATACGGCAAACTACTTGCCCTCGAAGAGGAGTTCGCCAAGGCCAAACCCGTGCTTGACGGTTTCCTTAAGAAGTTTCCGACCCACGCCAAAGCAGGGCAGGCTCAATTTTACTTGGGAGTATCCCTCGCTCGCCAGGAGGGATTTGCCGATGCGTTGACGCGTTTTCAAGCGGTTCTTACGGGCGACAAGGCTTCACCCTTGCGCGAACGTGCCTTTTATGAGTCCGCATGGTGTGAAAAAGGTCTTGAGAGGCCTCAAGGCGCACGCAAGTTTTACGAGTCTCTTGTTTCCGAGTTCCCCAAGGGGGATCTCATTCTCGATGTTTCCTTCGAGTTAGCCGAACTCGAATTCGAAGCCAAGGAATATGCCGTTTCCGTTGATCGTCTACAGAAACTTTTGCCGAAAGCTACTCGCCCCGACCTTAAGGAACGCGTGTTTTATCGAGTTGGTTGGAATCGTTTTAATATGGGCGAGGATCAGGCCGCTGCCAAAGCTTTCGAGGATATGATCGCTCTCAACCCAAAGTCCGAGAAATTGGTCATGGCCTCTTATCAGGCAGGAGAGGCTCGTCTGCGCATGAAGAATTTCGAACCTGCTAGGCAGCATTTCCTCCGAGTGGCCAAAGCTGGTAAAACCGAGGATGGGCTTCATGAGCAGGCCCTCCTCCGCCAGGGAGAAACCGAGGGCTTGACCAATCGCTGGCCGGACTCCCAACGTTGTTACGAGGAGTTCCTTCGCACCTACGGTACCAGTGATTTTGTTCAAAGAGCCCGCTTTGGAATCGGATGGGCATTGGAAAACCAAAACCGTTATCCCGACGCGATTAAGCGATACCAAGAAGTACTCGCTGCAGGTGATCGAGACGAAACCTCTGCCCGTGCTCAATTCCAGATAGGCGAGTGCCAATTGGTTTCTAAGGCATACGCCGCCGCCATCAAGGCCTTCGTCAAGGTGGAAGTGAATTACGCCTACCCGAAATGGGCTTCCCGAGCACTCCTTGAGATGGGGAAAGCTCTAGAAGCCAGAGGCGAACCTCAAAAAGCCAAGGCCAATTACGAACAAATCGTAAAAAAATATCCCGAGACAACTGCTGCTTCGGCCGCTAAGAGCCTGATCGCCAAGATGGGTTCATGAAAATTTCTCTTTTATTCGAAATAATCCGAAGAACTCATACCATGAATTATTACCGCCTTCCTCTTTTCCTCTTCGTTTGCGCCATGTCGTTTGTCGTCATGCCTTTTGGGATCGATCTTCTCGCTCAAGGAGACGTAGTAGCCGAAGCTGCCAACGCGGGTGGAACTCCGCCCGAATCTCAAACCCTTCTCGATCTCATCGCAAAAGGCGGTATGCTCATGATTCCCATCGGCTTTTGTTCAGTTGTGGCCGTTTACGTTGCCATTTGGCAGTTTCTGGCTCTCCGCCGAGATCAATTGCTTCCATCCGGATTTCGTTCCAAATTGCGAGAAAGCTTGGGTGCGAAAGGTGACGACGTCGACAGCGGTTTGGCTTATTGCGAGCAAGTCGGAGGTCCCGTTTCTCGAATATTCAAGGCCGGCATTCCTAAAATTGGAAAAGGGGATGAAGTCATCGAAAAAGCGATCGAAGATGCTGGCGCTCGCGAGGTCGGCAAAATGAAACGACAGGTGCGCCCGCTTTCTGCTGTTGCAACCATATCCCCTCTGCTAGGCTTGCTCGGTACGGTCTATGGGATGATTGGCGCCTTCCAGGCTGCAAGTGCTGCGGGAGCGGGAAAGGCCGATACCCTTGCTACCGGAATTTATGAAGCGCTCGTGACCACTGCCGCAGGTCTCACCTTGGCGATTCCGGTTTTAATATGTCATCAGATCCTGACTGGAAAAATCGATTCCCTTGTGGACGAGGTAGACGACGTTGCCGTGGATTTCCTCGAGCATGTTGGAGGAAATGGGTCCGGCGACAAAAAGTCTTCAGCGAGGAAACCAAGAGCAAAATCTAAGCCCGCATCAGCCAAGCCTGCCGTGGCGGCTGCTTAAACTACGACCTTTTTCAATCCCTAACCCGAGAAAGTCATGAGAATCGACCGAGATGAATCTTCGGATGATAACGTCATCAACATCTCTTCCCTGTTGGACGTCATGTTCATTCTGATCATATTTTTCCTTGCAACCGCCACATTCACGGAAGAGGAAACCGACCAGTCGGTAAACCTGCCCGAAAGTTCGATGGCTCCTTCTAGTCTGAGTGCCAAGCCCAAGACGATTACCATCAACGTGCATGCCGATGGGTCCTACTTGGTGAACAACCCCGTGACGCAACGCCACGAAACGATGGATTTGGGCGCCATGCGAGAAGAACTGACCCGTGCCCTAGAATCCAACGCTGGGCAGAAAGTGCTTTTACGTGGTGATCGGAAAGCCTATCACGAAGCGGTCGCCATGGCCATGGCTTGTTGTAAGGAAGTCGGTTTCAACGACGCCAATATCGGTTACCAGTACAAGCTTTCCGCCGCCAATTGAATCTGAATTCATGAGCGAAAAACCGCAACAGTCGGTGAAGTCTTCCGATTGGAGGGAGCAAGCCTTGGCCGCATGGCGTTCTTTCGCCAGCGAAAAGAAGCGTCTGTGGATTTCCGGAAGCATCGCAACCGCGCTTATCGCTCTGCTGGTTTGGGGACTCGTCAGGCCAAACGTCTATGTTGATGGCGTTGCAGTGCGTCAGGATGCTGATTGGGCACAATTGCGCGATATAGTTTGGGAAACTCCCTCGCCGATTTCTTTCGACCTCAACAAATCGGAGGATTTTTACGATCCCACGCTCACGGCGGATAACCTTTCTCTAGTTTTCGTAAAAGGTCGCCCAGGAGAAGGGGCCGATCTCTGGACCATGGACTGGAACGGTACGGCATGGACGAATCCGCGTCCCGTTGATGAGCTTAACACCGCATCCTCTGAAATCGGACCTGCTCTCACTCCCGATGGGAAACTTCTTTACTTCGTCTCCGATCGCGAGGGTGGTCTTGGCGGCTTTGATATTTGGGTTTCTCCTCGGGGAAGCGATGGAGCTTGGGGCGATCCCGTAAACCTAGGCGAAAACATTAATTCCGCCTTTCACGAATATGATCCTGCCTTCCATGATTTTTCGGGCCAACTTTATTATTCTTCCAATAGACCCAAGCGTGCCTTGACCGAAAAGGAGAAAGACGCATGGAAGGGGACCCTTCGCGAACTTCGCTTTGAGGAGGATTACGATCTTTTTTCCGCTCGATTTGCACCTGCGGGGGAAAAGGTTTCCACTACTCCCGATTTTGATCCTGCTGAGCGAGTCCATGCTCTCAACACTACGTCCAACGAAGGTCAGACCTCACTCAGCGCTCGTGGCGACTTCCTCTACTTCAGTTCGGACCGCAAGGGTGGGGAAGGGGGCTACGATGTTTATCGAAGTCGAGTATACGAGGGTGAAATTCTTCCTCCTGAAAATCTAGGAATTCCCGTAAATAGCGTCTTCGACGACATGGACCCTGCTCTTACCATGGAGGGGCACCGATTACTCTTTAGCTCTGATCGGATGTCGGACCTTGCTCGTCCCTCGGGCGTACGCCATTTCGGTATTTTTCGCACGGTGGCTCGTGAAGTCGCTCCCATGCGGTTGGATGAGGATTCCGCAGGGGGCTTTTGGCATTTTCTGGACAGCATGAAGTGGTGGCTGCTGCTCCTTCTCGCCAGTATCGCAGCTCTTTATTATCTCCTTCGCAAATGGGCCAAAGCCAAGGAGATGGGAGAGGTCGGCCTTCGTGCCCGATGCATGATAGGTTCCGTAATCTTTCATGTGGTACTTGCTCTTCTGTTCAGTCTCAAGGAGTTGGTTCAGGAAGTCATCGAGATGAAAGAGGCGACCATTATGGAGGCTAATCTCGACGTCGATGCCCTCGCTATGGAGAAGGAAGCTCTCGATATCCGAGAGGAGACGACGGAACTGCCCGAGGTCCAGGAATCGAAGGAGGTCGAAATTGTTCGTCAATACGTCGAACCCGTCGAAGTGCCAACCGAAGCGGCCGAAGCTCCCTCCACTCAACCAATCGAGAACTCCTTTGTCGTTGAGAACCAAGCTGCCGTAAGAATGGAGGTTCCGACTCCTCTCAACCCGGTTGAGCTTCCCGCCGAGGCCCTTTCAAAACCCGAGACGCAACCCCTCAAGGCTCTTTCCTTTACTCTACCAACCTTCCGTCTCGAACAGTCCGAATCCGTGGAGGCTCAGGCCGAACCAAAGTTTCTCGAGTTCAGCGACGTCGCACTGGCCAGTCGTTCCAATACCCCCATCGAGCCACTGGAGGATATTGCTGAGAAAGCTCCGAGGCTCAAGATTCAGGAACAGGTCGAGTTAGCCGAAACTTCGGCCATTCAACCTGTTGAAGCTCCCGAATCTCCATCACGACCCACACCCGAGGAATTGTCCAAGGTCACCGATATCGAATTGAAGCCTGCCGAGACTTCGTCCCGAGTCGAGGTTGCCCTCGAGAGTGATCGACAAATTGAAAAAGCTGAAAACGTGCCTCAAGTACAGGCACCCACTTCGGATGAGTCTGTCGCCAAGGCTGCCGATCTCTCGCCCAATGTGGAGGCCAGCGATTCGCCCGAGCGAGCCGTGGCGGAGATACGTGGCGGGGAGTTGGCCATGGCCGAGTCCGCTCTCAAGAGCGTGGAGACACCAAAGAACGCAAGTGAGGAATCCGATAAGCTGGAAAACCTTTCTCAACTTCCGTTGTCCGAGAACAACAGTACATCCCGGTCTGCACTTGCCCTCAAGCTCGAAGGTCGCACCCAATTGGAAAAGGGCGATGATTCACCTGACGTCGCGGTTCCTTCCGCCGATTCCGCTGTCGCGAAGGCCGCCGCCTTTTCTCCGAACACCGAGTCCGAGGCCCTACCCGAGAAAGCCTCGACTGAGATCAGTGGAGCTGAATTGGCTAAGGCTGAATCGGTCTTGAATAGTGTCGTGACTCCCACGAATACCCGTGAGGAATCAGATAAGTTGGAAAACCTTTCCGGCATTCCTCTGACCGAAAATAAATCGCCTGCTCAATCATCCTTTACTGTTAGCCTCGAGGGGCGCTCTGAAGTGGAAAAGGGAGAAGATGCACCTAACGTCGCTCCACCCTCCACCGATTCTTCCATTGCGAAGGCGGCTGCCTTGGCTGGTTCGGCCAATGCCTCCGACAGTCCTGAACCCATCGCCGTGGCGACGACCGTAATCCCCGACGGAACAATCAGCAAGGTTTCCGCCGCCAATCAAAAGGTGACCCTTGCTCCATCGGAAGCACCCGTATCAGACTCCCTCGCCGCGTTTCGCAACAAACCGTCGCCACTAGCCGGCGGTCCCAAAGTGAGCCCAATGGCTACCCCGATTACCTTGGAGAACGCCCGAGACATTTCGGGTGGACCAGTCGAGGCTCAAATTGCCGCGATCGCCACCGATTCCAGTGTGGACAAGCTTGCCGCCTTGTCCGCTGTTACCTCCAACCCCCTTGCCGCGCCATCCGGACTGGCTACGCTTACTGGATTGAGGTCGACCAACTCCGCCGTTCTCAAACTTCCTAAGTTTCGTTTAGCTTCTTCCTTGCCAAATGTATCCGGACCCAAACTGTCCAACCCCATAAGTCTTCGACTACCTCTCTCGGGAACTTCTCCGAAACTTGCTCTCGAGAGCAAGCCTTCTACCGATAAACCTTACATCCTCCGTGATCCGAAGCAACGTGCTCGGGTTCTCGAGAGATTGGGGGGAACTAAGGAAAGCGAGGAGGCTGTTTCACGTGCTTTAGACTGGTTTAGCCGCCATCAGGAGAAGGATGGGCGTTGGGCGATACATAAGCACGGAGGGCAGAAAAACCACGACATAGCTTCGACCTCCTTTGCTCTGCTTTGTTATTTTGGTTGGGGAGCAAAGCATAACAAGGATGGTCCTTATCGCGAGACTGTGGAGAAGGGCGTTCAATGGTTGATGGATCAAGCCAAGAAGGGTGATTTTACCAATGGTCAACACAACGGAATGTACGATCATGGCGTAGCCACTCTCGCTCTTGCCGAAGCTTACGGGCTGACCAAGGATCCGTCCCTACGGGAAACCTTGCAGCAAGCGGTTGATTTCGTTGTTGCCGCCCAGAATAAGAGCCATGGCGCTTGGGACTATCGTCCGAAGTCCAAACGTATGGATACTTCGGTTTCGGGCTGGCAATTGATGGCGCTTAAAAGCGCGGATTTGGCAGGAATCGACATACCCGCCGACTCGCTCAGGCTTGCGGGCGTATGGCTGGATCGAGTCTCAGCCGGTAGCAAAAAAGGCATCTACGGTTATGATCGAGCAGGGTTCAAGACTTCCGCCATGGTTGCCGAAGGAATGTTTTCCCAGCAAATTCTCGGAACAATGGATGCGAATCATCCGCGTATGAAGGAATCAGCCGATCATATGCTTCAGCATCTGCCCAAGAACAAGGGCAATCAGGCCGACTATTACTACTGGTATTACGGTACTCTCAGTTCCTACATGAACAAGGGGGAAGTCTGGGAGAAGTGGAATCCCGTTATGCGTGAAATCCTTATCGATCGTCAAGTTAAAGGAGGCCGAGACGAAGGTAGTTGGGACTACAAGCATGGAAACCATTCCAAGCAGATGGGGCGTGTCATCACCACTGCGATCGCTACTCTCTCGCTCGAGGTCTATTACCGTTACCTGCCTTCAGCGAAGTCGGGAACAGCACAAGTTCCTCAATCGTAGACGGCGTCCATTCTTAGTTTGTTCTTCTCGTTCCTTTAGGTTGGGAAATCAAGAATCTTCCGAGCTAGAGTTCTCGCCTTGGCATCTGGATTGTCATGCAATTCTCGAAAGAGTCGGTTCACCCGGCATTTGGTTCTCTTGTCCAGGAATGAGAGGACGGCAGGGATCTCACTTCGGTCCGTGGAGGTGCTTTCGGCTTCGTGCCTAAGGATGACTCCCGCTCGCAGGTGGGCAGACGTTAGAGCGTAGAGTTCGGCCGCTATGTCCACGAGTCGACCGAGCAGCAATTGACGTTTCTCCAGTGCGGGACCGTGACGAGCCATGGCATGGAAGAGAGTTCGAGCAAGCTTTCGAGAGGTTCTCTCGACATATGCGAGAGAGGATCTCGATCCCGTTCGAATTCCCGATGGAACGGCGAACGGGTGGGGGAGGTGTCGACTCGGGTACCATCCCGCGTAGTGAAGGCCTGCCTTGGCTCCCGCGAGTAGACGCTTGCCTGCGGAAAGGCGAGAATCCATGGCAGGCCCCGCAAGCCGAAGGTGTGGGTCGAGAGCTTCCCGTGCCAGATACAGGCGCATGATTTCGCTCGAGCCCTCAAAGATTCTATTGATGCGTGAATCTCGCATGAAACGTTCCACGGGTTCCGGATTATCGCCTCGTGCGGCAAGAGATTGAGCGGTCTCGTAACCCCGTCCCCCTCGGATTTGGAGGAGGTCGTCCACTACTCGCCAAGCGGTTTCGGTTCCCCATAGCTTGCAGAGAGCCGATTCCAGTCGATAATCGACTTTTTCGTCCACGAGTGCCGAGGTCAGGTTTACCATTGATTCTAGGGCGAAGGCGTCGGCGGCCATATCGGCTACTTTTGCCGCGATTGCCTCGTGCTTGCCGATTTCGCAACCCCATTGCCGGCGCGTGGCGACCCAATCGCGGGTTATGCGCAGGCTTTCGCGAACGAGACCCGCGCAGGCCGCAGGCAAAGTGAGTCGCCCCACGCTCAAGGCGTTGAGCGCTACTCGCATCCCTTTGCCAGGCCCGAGGATTACGTTTTCTGCGGGAACTCGCACGTTGTTGAAGCGAATTACTCCGTTGTAGAGGGCTCGCAGTCCCATGAAGCGGCACCGACGCACAACCTCGACGCCGGGCCACCGGGTATCCACCACGAAAGCAGTGATTGCTCGGCGCTTTTTTCCGCCTGTCTTCTTCACTGTAGGCGTACGAGCCATGACGACCAAATAACGGGCTATGGTGCCGTTTGTGCACCAGAGTTTTTCTCCGTTGAGCAAGTAACGGGTTCCTCCCTCGATGGGCTTGGCCATGGTTTGCAGCTTGGAAGGATCGGAACCTACTTCGTCTTCGGTCAAGGCGAAGGCGGTTATGGCTCCTCGAGCCACTTTCGGCAGAAAGCGTTTCTTTTGCTCGTCCGTGCCGTACTGGAGCATGGGTTGCGGCAGACCAATCGACTGGTGGGCGGAGAGCAGGGCTGTCAGGTTGCCGCAGCGCGCTCCCAATTCCATGGCTGCACGAGAATAGGTGGCTTGGCTCAGTCCCAATCCTCCGTACTCGCGAGGAATCTTAATGCCGAAGGCGCCGATGCCGGCCAGCTTTTCAATAAGGTGGTCTGGGATTTCGCCCGAACGGTCGATCTCATCCGGATCGGCATGATGATCCAAAACATGCTTCAAGAGTTTGAGGAAGTGCTCGCCTGCTTCGCCGTCGCGGGACTTGGCAGCTGCAGTTTTTACGAGAGGTTTGAACTTCGGACTCCCTAAAAACAAGCCCGTGGCAAAGCCGTTGGTAATCCTCTTCCCGCGCGCTTCTTCGGTTACCTCCAAGGCTTGCCGCTTTTCCTTCGAGTATCGGGAGAGGTCAAGAACTCCATCGGTTTTTGGTTCCTTTATCGTCTTCATGATTTTGTCCTTTCCGTTGTTGCGGGTGAACTCTTTGAAATCATCCTTTGTCTTGGGTAGAAGCATTCCCCGTGACGGGCGAGGTCGAGAAGCAATCCGCATGGCCGGAAGCGGTTGCCGTCTTTTCGGCTCAGCCTTTCCATCCGGGTTACGATTTGTGAAAGACCATGCGAGTCTGCGTGTCGAAGGGGACCACCCCGGAACGGAGCCCAGCCTGCTCCCGCAATCATCCCGAAATCCACGTCCTCGGGATGTTCCACCACTCCTTCCTCTAGGCATCTAGCCGCTTCATTCGCCATCACTAGAATCATTCGATCGATGATTTCCTCTTTCCCTTTCTTTTCCTTTTTGGACAATGTTCTGGTTTTGTGTCGAAGGCTATTCAGATCATGATTAAGCACGGGATTGCCTCTATTCATCCCTTTGTAGAAGTAGAAACCGTTGCCTGACTTTCGACCCAAAAAACCTTGGTCGACCATTCTTTCGAGCAAGTCGGGCGGCGAACCAAGATGCGACAGGCGAAACTTCAATTCGTTGGCTACGTGGGCTGCCACGTCCAAGCCGATTTCGTCGATAAGTCTCATCGGTCCCATTGGCATCCCGAAGTCCAGCATGGCTTTGTCGATCTTGTCGGCCGGCCAACCTTCCACCCATAACTCAGCGGCCTCCACCAGATAGGGCACGAGAATGCGGTTTACTAGGAAACCCGGAGAATCCTTGCAGAGGATGGCCCGCTTGCCGATGCGTCGGACGAATCCAAGAAGGGATTCTACGACTGCGGGGTCGGTGTGTGGGCCTCGAATGACCTCCACCAATTCCATTCGGTGGACGGGGTTGAAGAAATGCAAGCCGCCTAGTCGACCTCGGTCAGTCATGGCCACGCTCATCGAGTCGATCGAAAGGGCCGACGTGTTGCTGGCGAAGGGCACGTCGTACTCACTTCTTTTCTCCAGATCGGCAAAGAGGGAACGCTTGGCTCCGATGCGTTCTACGATGGCTTCGATTACTAGATCACCTTCACGCAACGGAACCGCTTCGGAGACCGGGGTGATCCTGTCCATGGCGGCCCGAGCATCGACCGTCGAGAGGATGCCTCGGGCACGGGCCTTGCCCAGAAGTCGGTCCACTGTTCGCAATCCATCCGACAGGGCATCGGGAGAGAGGTCGGACAGCACGACGTCGATTCCTCGCGACGCCACCCATTGAGCGATTCCCCCGCCCATAACGCCGGCGCCGATTACGTGCACTCGTCGAATCTCGGGCAAGCGTTTGGACTTGAAGGAATAATCTACCTTCTTGGCTCGTTCTCTAAGGAAAAAATAGCTTACGAGGTTTCGCGCTGCCGCCGTCTTGGCCAAACCCGCGAAGGTGCGTCGTTCGAGAGACATGGCCTCGTCGAAATGCGCGAAAGTGGCCTTTCGCAAAACCTTGATCGCTGCCAACGGCGCCGGATAGTTGCCACGGGTTCGGGCGAGAACCTCCCTGCTTGCTCGCCAAGATAAGAAACGCGCTACGGGCCACAGATTGGTGAAAAAGAATTCACCCGGGGAGCGCTTGCCTCTGGCCAACCACTCCCTTGCTGAAGGTTCGACCAATTCCCCGGGGACGACCTCGTCGACCATCCCCAGCTTCCGAGCTTTTGCCGGTCGAAAAGGTTTTCCCGAGACCACTATGGTCAACGCCCGGAAAAGCCCTACCAACCTCGGCAACCGAAAGCATCCACCCCATCCCGGTAATAGGCCCAAGCTTGTCTCGGGCAACCCGATCACTGCCTTCGCCGAATCGGACAACACTCGATAATCACACGCCAAGGCCATTTCATAGCCGCCGCCTAGGCAGGCCCCTTCAATGGCGCATGCGGTCGGAATCGAAAGTCGAGCAAGGTGGGCAAACGCATCCTGTCCGCGAGATAGCAGACCATCTAGATCGC
>Ga0209362_1001847_pt1 | contig 16336 bp, 12 predicted proteins | sample SaaInlV_165m_DNA_FD_184680 | JGI IMG/M metagenome (GOLD analysis project Ga0209362, IMG submission 184680) | Marine microbial communities from expanding oxygen minimum zones in the Saanich Inlet - Saanich Inlet SI037_S3LV_110m_DNA (SPAdes)... | ecosystem: Environmental > Aquatic > Marine >...
TCATTCAAATGTTATATGAATGTTCTTAGAGAATTCTTTTTTGGGCTCATTGAATAGCTGTCACAATTGACGAGGACTCAATATTTCGGGAAGATGGCCGGATTCGGGAAACGCTCTTCGGGCTTGTTTCCTCCGAGGTATTCCTCGCGTGGTATTTGGACCTGTGGCCAGCTTCCCGGACAGATACGGACAACCCGCCCGGGACGGATGCCTTCGAGGATGAGATCTGTCTTGAACCTAACCTGTATGCCGCTACTTCCCAGCGGGGCTTTGCCTTGTAGCTTTTTGACCTCAAGGACGCTACCTCGGCTGGCCATGTGGCGCGGGCCGTAAGCCCCGTGCGTGTGCTTCAAGGTGTTCTCGACCGGATTCATCATGGCGGAAACGCCCTTCTTGAAATCCGCGTAGAGGGAATCGTCCATGCCGCCGAAGAGGGTGGCGGTAACGGTTGCGGTGCCAAATTTACCATACTCCACCGCATCGATCCAACCTGGCATCCAGCGGCTGCGTATGAATGCCTTGTGGGTCTCGGTCTGGTTGTGGGCGGCCCGTTGCATGGCAAGGTCGTCGAGCCAGACGTCGGAGACGTGAAAGCGGGTAAAGACACCGTCCGGTGTGGGCCTCCAGGTAATGCCGAGAAGGACTGCCTGGTCATCGAGTGATTTCTTTCCGCTCTCAGGCCAAGTACCTTCGTGGACGAGGTCAGCAACCAGAAGCTTTTCGCGTCCGCGCCATATGCGGGTGGCGGCATCGAAGGTCAGGGTTTCCTCTTCGGCCTTTGTGCCGCCGGTCTTGGATTCGCGGCGGGCAACGATCTTGCCGGCGAGGTTCTGGAGTTCCATTTCCTGAAGCTTCCAGATTTTACCTTCGCGTTGGCAGAAGCTTGGTTCGTCCTCGAGTAGGATGAGATGGTTTTCGGCCGGGGCTGTGCCTTTGCCACTGTAGCCTGCTGTCTTGTTGCGGTTGTTGATTGGCAAAACGGGTACGGCGGAGAGCTTGGGATCCGGGGGGAGAAAGCCCCGGGCATGGAGTACGGTGCCGATGGGAATGTCACGGAGTTGGGAGGGAGCATTGTGGTAGCGAATGATCCCGTAGGGTAACATGGCGAAGGGATGCGGCTTGTTTCGAAAGTACTTTCCTTCCCCTTGTATGCGGATACTTCCGCGACGGTTGGCATGGTCCATGAAAACCAGTTCTCCGCGGTAAGAGTGGGCTTTTTCAATGGGAGGAAATTTTCCCGTCCCCGGCCGGAACGGTTCTTCCTCGGAGCGTGCATTGGAGACGAGTATGAAAAGAACCAGGTGCAGCGCGGCGGCCCAGCGGGCAAAGTTTAGTTTCAGAAGGATGGATTCCATGGCTCTAGTTTTTTGGAAAGATGTGAAAGATGTCCGGGGTTGGGAAACGGATATCGATCCCGTCCCGGGTGTGGTGAATGTATTCTTCCCTAGGTACTTCAAGTATCGGCCAACTTTCGGGACGGATTCTTATTATTTTTCCGGGTCTGAAGCCTTCCGTAACGAGATTCGTTTCCAAACTGAGCTGAATGCCACTGCTGCCAAGTGGAATTCCCTTTTTGGTTTTCGAAACTTCCAGTAATATCCCTTTGCCGGCCATCTGGGCGGTGCCTGCAGTCCCCCCCGCCCAATGCTTCAGGGTGTTTTCCGAGGAGGCAAGCATGGCCTTTTGCCCTTTCTTGAAATCGGCATACAGGGATTGGTTCATTCCTCCAAATAGAGTGACGGTGACCTTGGCTCGTCCGAACTTGCCGTATTCTACCTGCTCCACCCAGCCTGGCATCCATCGGCTCTTGATGAAAGTCTTGTGGGTTTCGTTCTGGATCTGAGCAGCCCGTTCCCTGGCAAGTTCGTCCAGCCAGACATCGGAGATATGAAAGCGTTTGAAGACACCACCCGGGGTGGTTTTCCAAGATATTCCTAGAAGAACCAACAGATCATTGAGGGATTGAACGCCGTTTTCGGGTAAGATTTTCTCTTCAATCAGATCGTTAAAATGCAAATGTTCTTTTCCTCGCCAAAATCGGGTGGCTTTATCGATGGAAAAGGTTTCCTCATGGACATCTCCGTTTCCGGATTTGGACTCCCTTCGGGCGGTTATAATACCTTGGTCTTCATTGAGATTGATTTCCTTAAGTTTCCAGACCAATCCGAGGCGCTTGCAATAGCTTGGCTCATCCTCAAATAAAAAAATATGGTTTTCAGCAGGTGCGACCCCTGTTCCTGCATAGCCGTACTTTTTTTTCCGGTTGTCCAACGGTAAGACCGGGACGGTAGAAATTTTCGGATCGGGTGGAAGAAAAGCCTTTGCATACATTACGGTCCCCAGCGGAATATCCCGAAGATCGGCCGGAGACCCATGATAGCGGACTAAACCGTAGGGGAGGAGGGCAAAGGGAGACGGAGCGGCAAACCGAAACCTTCCATCTCCATCGATGCGTATACTACCACGCCGGTTGGCATGGTCCACAAAAGTGAGCTCACCTTTGTAAGAATGAGCTTTTTCCAAAGGTGGGAATTCGCCAACCTTGGGTCGAAAAGGTTCTTGTTTCGCAGGCACAATGCAAGCGATCCAGAAAAGTCCGAGATACAGTATGGCAATCCGTCTGATCGGGAATTGTTTCATAACAGAAGAAGTCCTTCGAATCAGTTTTTCCGAAAGATGGCAGGTGTCGGGAAACGGTTCTCTGGGCTATTGTTAAAAAGGTATTCCTCCCGGGGGATTTGCGATTTGGGCCAGCTGTCCGGCCGGATACGCACGACCCTGCCGGGACGGATCGCTTCGATAATCTGGTCGGTCTTGAAATCGATTTGAATGCCACTGCTGCCCAAGGGAACTTTGCCTTCCTGCTTGGTGACTTGAATAATTTTTCCGTTGGATGCCATATGACCGGGGCCGTAGTGGCTGGCAGTGTGTTTCAAGGTATTTTCCGCACCGTTGATCTGTCCACCGGATTCTTTTTTAAAATCGTCGTAGAGTGCCTGATCCATGCCCCCGAAAAGGGTGAGGGTCGCCGTTGCCTGACCAAACTTTCCGTACTTTACCTCATTCACATAGGCCGGCATCCAACGGGTGCGGATGAAACTGTTGTGCTTCTGGGTTTGGAAATAGGCGGCGTGTTCAATCGATTGATCGTCCAACCAGATATCCGAGATATGAAAGCTGGTAAAGGCTCCGCTGAGTCCGTCCCCGGGCGCCGGTTTCCAGGTGATGCCCAAAAGGACGGGTTGGTCGCTTAAATCTTTCTTACCACTTGCAGGCCATACTTTCTCCTCGATCAGATCCGAGATGCGAATTGATTCGCGTCCCCGCCAAATACGGGTGGCGGAATCGAAGGTCATGGTTTGGGGTTCGGCTTCCGTTCCCCCACCGTCTTTGGATTGTCGACTGGCAACGATTGTGCCAACGAGGTTGCTTAGATTCACTTCCTTGAGTTTCCAAACCAAACCGTTTCGTTTGCAATGACTAGGCTCGTCCTCCAAGAGGAGAATATGATTTTCAGCGGGAAAAATTCCGGTTCCACGGTAGTGTCCGGCATCCTTGTCCTTATTGTTGGGAGGGAGTAGGGGAACGGAAGAGGTTTTGGGATCGGGCGGCAAAAAACCGTAGGCATGCATCACCGTGCCAAGCGGGACGTCGCGAAGATCCGCAGGTGCATTTTGGTAGCGGACCATACCGTAAGGAAGCAGGGCGAAAGGGTGGGGGTTATTTCGGTAAAATTTCCCCGTTCCTTCCACACGGATGCTTCCGCGTCGGTTGGCATGATCCACGAAGATAAGTTCGCCCCGGTAGGAGTGGGCTTTTTCTATCGGTGGGAATTTTCCTTCCTGAGGACGGAAAATTTCCGCTTCGGATTCTCCGCCAGTGGCGGTTACGTGAACGAGGAGCGCGCAAACAAACGCCGGCAAAAGCCTGATCAGGAACAAAGAACAGGGAACGAAGAAAAAGGTGACTTTCATGGTTCGATCTTTAAACTGCGGATGGGAACAATGGCCAGTTCGTTGGCCATGTGGCTCTTGTGGGTGTAGCCGACGTAGAGTTTGCCCTCGTGCTCGACGGCATAGGGGTAACTGAAGTCGGCGTTTCGCGCGGAGACGCCGGGTGTCTGATCGGAGATAGAGGTGCGGATGAGGAAGACTTTGCTGAAGGCGGATTCGCCTGGTTTGCTCACGGCAATAGTCAGCGGCGTACGTCTTCCTCCCGTGTCGGCCGTGGTGGTGCAGACGAGGTAGCGTTGGCCCGAGCTCAAGATGCCGGCATACGGCTTGCTGGTGGCCATGGGCAGATTGGAAACGGCAGCGGGCGTCCAGGTGCGTCCGTGGTCTTCGCTCATCGAAAGCAGGGCGAGTGCCTTCTTGCCATAGCGGGCGATGTTGAGGATGCGTTTGTCTTCGACAATGACCGTGGACTCTCCCCAGATGTTGCCCAGACCGCCTGCAGCAGGAATGACGACGAGATCCCACTTGGTGAAGTCATCGCCCTGGCTGATCGCCACGGCAGGGAGGTTGCCCGGCCCGCCATAGTGACTGTCGATTCGAAACCCGGACATGATCCAGTTTCCGTCTGGCATTTTCAGTGGTTCCTGCATCGGCCAAAAGCCGCCTTCGAGGATCGCGCCACGCGGTTCCCACTGGCCCGAGGTTTCATCCAAGATGTAGGCACGCGTGTGAACACGGTGGTAGAGTCGGGTGTGAGCATGAAAGGCTCCCATGAAGGCCCACAGCTTGCCTTGATGAGAGAGGAAAACGCCGTGACTGACGGCGAGATCACCCTCGCCCGCATCCATGACCACGGGTGGCCCCCAACTCTTGCCGCCATCGTTGCTGACTTTCACATGCGCCTCTTCCGTCGGTGTGTTTTCGGGACCTTTGTTGAAGGCGTAGGATGCGTAGAGCTTCTCTTTGTGCCAAGCAAGGCCGACACCGAGCGTAAATTTGGCACCGTCGGTATCCGGTCGTTTTTTCTTGATGACATGAAACTCGGCGCCCGCCACCTGGGGCAGTTCGGCGACTTTCGGCAGTGTTTGCGTGGCGTCCCAGAGCGGCGAACTGGCCTTGATTTTCGGCACGTCGTGCCTCGCCGTCACCGGCTGATAAGCCGCGGCGACTTCCTCGGCGCTCAAGGCTCGTGGTTGATGCGAGAATTCGTCCAATGCGCCGTGAAAGGTTTGACGCACGGTTTCCCGATCCCAGATGCCACCGAGTGTGATGGGAGACGGTGTCGCCGCGATCGGCGTCTGAAGCTTCACCTCGCCCGCGGGCTTGCCATTCAAAAATAACGCCGCCTTGCCCTGCTCCGCCACCAGCGTTGCCAGATGCCAGGCGCCAGCCTTCAGCGGATGCGGGCATGAAATGGTTTTCCAGCCATTTTGCCACAGGAATGCCTTTAGCTTTCCATTAGGCTCGATGGTGAGGCTCCACTGGCGCTCGTTGCGCGAATACCGGTTCTTGCCCGCCAGCATCTGTTGGCCCCCGGCGAGGTCATAGGGATTGAACCAAAGCGAGAGGGTGAACGCGCCGCTGGCGAGCTTGGCGCTGTCGTTGAGTTCGATCAGCGAGTTGCCCTTGAGCACCAGGCTTTTTGCGTAAGCTCCTGTTACGATTCGGGTTGAGCCCCTGACCGTCAACGAGTCATTCACCTCATTCAGCGACCAGCTTTCAGCGAGACCGGCCATGGGCATGGAAAGGAGAGCCAGAAGGAAGGGAATGGCCCAACGCTTCCCGGGTTGAATTCGAGTCATAACGAAATCATTTTATTGCTGTCGCCGAATTGGTCGGTCTCCACACCCATTTTTTGAGCCATGAGAAGAAGAAGGTTGCTCATGTGAGCATCGGAATTGACCGGGCGGCTGCAAAGTCGGTAGTGGTCACCCGGTTTGTCGAGGGTGTATCCGTCAAAATGCCCCTCGTTAAAATCAAGGTGGCTTCCGTGCTTCACGCCGAGGTCTGAACCACCGGCGAGGACGAGAGGCAGGTTGGCGTTGCCGTGGCTGTGGCCATAGGACATGCCGCTTCCAAAGAGGGACATGGTGGAGTGGAGCAGAGGTTTTCCACTCAGGTCCTTGGTTTCTCCCAAACGGGAAAGGAAGTAGCTGAATTGTTCGATGGCGAAGGTGTCATAGTTGGTCAGTTTTTCCATGTAGCCTTCATCACCTCCGTGGTGGCTGAGTTGGTGACGGGACTCGGTAATGCCGATCTCGGGTATGGCAAAGGCATCGCCTTCTCCTCCCAGACTGAAGGTTGCGACCCGGGTGACGTCGGTTTGAAAGGCGAGAACCATGAGGTCGTAAACGGTACGGAAATAATCCCCGGCCTGTGCCTTGTTTACTTTGCGGTTGGTTCGCTTACGGTCGGCATCGGAGATTTCCGGCAGGGGGGTGTCCAGCCAGTCGTCCGCCCGACGGGTACGGATTTCCGCTTCGCGCACCGAAGTGAGGTACTGATCCATGCGACCCTTGTCCGCCGTCCCCATTTTTTTCTCGAGTCGACGAACCTCTTCCAAGTTGTCATCCAACACGCTGGCCTTGCGGCGAAGTCTTTTGCGCTGGGCATCAATGCCGCCCTTGGGTTCCTCGAAAAGAGAAGCGAAGATTTGGCTGCACTGGCGCATGGCGGGAAGTTGGACACCATCCGCAGTCCAGGCTAGGGAGCCCTGGGTCAGGGCAACTTCAAGCGATGGATAGCGGGTGTGTTGGCCGGTGATTTCGGCCATTTTTTGGTCCACTGAAATGGAATTGCGGTGAGCGGCTCCAATTTTCCCTCCGGTCAAAAAGACGTTAATGCAGTTGTGATGATGGCCAAGACTGCCCGGGTGATGAAGGCCACTGACGGGGGTAATGGCATCGCGGTATTTTTCCAGTGGCTTGAGGGAACGGGAAAATTTGTAGTCCCGTCCCGATTGGGTGATCTGGTAGTTCAGGGAATGAACCCCGTTGGCTAGGTATATGAAAGCGCTCCGTCTCGGTGTGGAGATTTTTTCAGCTGCCTTGAGCGGGGTCATGCATTCGAGCATGGGAAGGGCGATGCAGGTCCCCATTGCCCGGAGAGCATGGCGACGGTTGATCAGCCAGGATTGTGATAAGTAGTTCATGTTCTATCCTTGTGTATATTTTTAAATTCTAGCGTTTACGGATGAGGTCGGAGAGGGCCACGGCCCGCACGATGTCTTTGATTTTAAAATTCTTTTTCTTTGCCTCTTCTGCGATGGCTGAAACGTCTTCTTTGTCGTCAACGGTGAGGACACGGCGCAGGGCATAGGTGCATAGGTGCTCGATAAAGGCCTTGGCAAAGCGGTCCCGATCATCGAGAAGCAATTCTTTAAATTCAACCGAGCCATTGAATTTTCGACCATCGGTCAAGGTTCCTGACGCATCAACCGGAGGATTCTTGCCTACACCTGTGGGGATGTGTTCGTGGGTCCTCCATTGTCCGATGGCATCATATTGATCAAAGGCTAAGCCCATTGGATCAATTGATTTGTGACAGGCGGCGCAATTGGGATCTTTGGTATGGGCTTCCATTCTTTGACGAATGGTTATTTTTTCTCCCTGGGGAGGAACGGGTTCGATCGGGTCGACGTTGGCCGGAGGAGCGGGAGGGGTCTTGTTGAAGATGGTTTCGCTTAGCCATACCCCGCGATGGACCGGGCGGTGGCGCGTGCCGTCCGAGGTCAGCCCGAGCACGCCTCCCATGGTGAGTAAACCGCCGCGGTTGTGTTCAGGCTTGAGGGATACCCGCCGAAAGCCGGGTTTGGTGGGTTCGGGAAGTCCGTAGAAGTCGCTGAGGCGGGCGTTGGCCATCGTCCAATCCGAATCAAGCAGGCTCTTGATGGGCAGGTTTTGGGAAAGCATTTCGCGAAAGAACTCAACTGGCTCGTTGCGCATGCTCGTCTCCAGCCAATCATCGTAGGTTGGGTAGAGCTTTTTGTCCGGTGGAAACATTCCCACCTTATGCAGTTGTAACCATTGTCGGGAAAAGTCTTCGACAAATCGTTCCGTACGGGCATCCGATAACATACGATCAACTTGTTTGTTCAGCTCGGTGCCATTAAGCTTTCCTTGGTTTGCCAATGCGAAAAGAGGGTCATCAGGCATGGAGCTCCAAAGGAAATAAGAGAGTCGCGAGGCAAGTTCGTGCTCGCTTAGGCCTTCCCTGGGTTGAGGATCGCCCTCGACTAAATAAATGAAATTTCGCGAGGTGAGGACTCGAAGCATGGTCGTACGAAAGGAATCGGCGACGTTTTCTCCCGCCTCGCGATCTCTTTGGTAGGATTGCAGGTAGCCCGCCAACTCGCCTTTGCCAACTTCTCTGCGCCATGCCCGTTCTGCAAAACGTCGAAGGTGCTCGTTTACCGATTCGATCGTGGCGTTCTCATCTGGGAATATTCCTTCTCTTCTGCTCTTCTCCTCCTTCGACACGAGCGGCCCCTCCCATTCCACCCAGTCGAGAATTACCGTGGAGAAAATGCCGTTTCCATCTCCGTCAAACATCTGTGGCGCGTTGGGGTTCAACAGGGCGGTTTCGCTGCTGTGCGTAAATAGATAGCTATCCCTACTTGCAAGGGCGTTGCGAAAGGCCGCACCCCCTCTCCGGTCTATCACGTCCGTGGCCACCACCGCGAAGTGCAATTGTGTCGGCATTTCCAGAAAGATTTCGAATTCGTAAACCTGTGGCTTGTCTTCCGGGGCGGTGATATCGAGCTCAATGAGTCCATCCACATTTTCCTCACTGGTTCGCATTCCAATGCTCAGGTGGGCAGGTTGTCCGCCGGGCGGACGGATACCACTGGCCTGCAGACGAAGTTTATAGAGTCCGCTGTGCTCCGGTCCTGTCTTTCCAAACCAATGGTGGGCAAGTGCCTGATCCACCCTGCCGGGGAAAAGGAGTTGGCGAAGGGGGCGTTTGATTTCAAATCTTTTCAGGGCTTCTTTTTGTTTTTCTCCACCTCGATAGCGAAGGTCTGCAGCCGTCTTTTTGATTTTACGGGCTTCCCCTTCGATGTTGGGAAAGGCGCGATCCAAAACAATCTCGGCAGCTTGATAATAGCGGTTCACATGCGAAGGGGAGAGCGAGAGCTGCGAACCGATACGCTCGTAGCCGTGCCAGAGAGTATCCTCATTCAGTTCGCCCGGCTTGGTCGGGTCGTAGCGGACGCCCAGCAGGTCGTAGACCGTATTCTGGTATTCCTTCCGGCTCAGGCGGTAGTGCGCGACTGCTGGGCGGGCCGCCATGCGGGCGGCTCGTCCTTGGCGAATGCGCTGGTCCAGCTCGGCGATGACTTGGCCGATTTCCTCCGTGGTCGGCCGGGGCTCATCCTCGGGGGGCATTTCGCCGGCATTGATTTTCTCGACCACTTCGGCCCAAATTTGCCCGTTCACGCCCGCCTTGAAGTCACGTGATAGAGTATCGATTCTCAGGTCACCTTTTTCTTTTTTCGGACCATGGCAACTCACGCAATGCTTGGTGAGAAAACCTTCAAACGGTTCTACGCCATGGGCGAACGAACTGTAGAAGAGCAACATACAGATTGAAATACGCATAACCTAATCAACCCAAAAGTAAGGAGGCGAGATTGCTTAGACAAGGTGGGAATGTGTCTTTGGAAATCATTTTCTAGCTAAGAAGCTCTCCGATTACTCCCTTGCCTTCGAATCCGGTGAGTCTTTGCTCGAGCCCGTTGTAGTACCAAGTGAGCCGTTCATGATCTATGCCCAGTAGATGCAGAGCAGTGGCATGGAGTTCATAACTGTGCGTGACCTTGTCGGCAGCTTTGAAGCCGAGCTCATCGGTCGCACCATAGGTGGTTCCCGGTTTGATTCCACCTCCGGCCAGCCAGGTGGTGAATCCCCCTCCGTTGTGATCGCGTCCTTTGCCGGCACCACCTTGGGAGGCCGGTTGGCGTCCGAACTCGGAAGTGCAGATGACGAGGGTGTCCTCGAGCATACCACGGGATTTTAGATCTTTCAGCAGGGCGGAAGCTCCCGAATCGAGGATTGCTCCCCAGTAACCGTGATCGCGGGGTAAATCTTCATGACTGTCCCAATTGGGTCGAATCTTTTCCGCGGTGGTGTTCTCAGCTCCGCAATAAACCTGCACAAACCTAACACCCCGTTCGGCGAGTCTGCGGGCGAGAAGGCATTGCCGGCCAAAGGATCCGATCTCGGGATGTTCCAATTCGTACAGTTTTTTGGTGGCTTCGGATTCTCCCTTGAGATCCGTAACCTCAGGTGCGCTTAATTGGAGCCTGGCCGCCATTTCATAGGCACGGATCCGGGCTTCCAATTCGGTGTTTCCAGTGCGCTGAGATTTGTGCATTTGATTGAGCTTCTGCAAAAGGGACAGACCGGTTTGGTCGTTTTCCGGGCTGGCTTCCTTGAAGGAGGAGGGCGGAAAGAGGTCGGCGATCGGTTGATCCGGATCATTGACGTTTACTGTGGTGGCCTGGTGCTGGGCGGGCAGAAAGCCCGCTCCCCAGTTGATGATTCCTCCGGGTGGTAGTCCACGGACGTCGGGCAGCACGACGAAGGATGGCAGGTTGTCGGATTCACTGCCCAAACCGTAAGTAACCCACGAACCCATGCTGGGGAATCCGGGAAGGATCTGCCCTGTGTTCATCATGAAATTACCCGGGCCGTGCAGGGCTGTTTTGCTCTGCATCGAGTAAATGAAAGCCATGTCGTCCACGCAGGTGGCAAGCTTGGGCAAAAGATCACTCATCCAGATACCGGATTGGCCATGCCGGCGAAATTTCCAGAAACTTGGCTGACAATTTCCCGGTTTGGAGGCGAAGAACTGAAGTTTGCCTCCCGGGTCAAAGGGCGTACCCGCCCGTCTTTGGAGCTCGGGTTTGTAGTCGTAGGTATCGACATGGCTCAGACCACCCGAGCAGAAAATTTGGATGACCCGCTTGGTCCTCGCAGGGAAGTGAGTGCCGGTGGCTGAAGTAGGCGATGCAGAAAGCATCGAGGACAGAGCCAACCCACCCAAGCCTCCTGCTGCTTTTTGCAGGAAGCTTCTTCGAGAAGGAGATAATGGTGTATTAAGATAGGACATGCCGTGTAAGGATTATCGTATGATTGAATATTTCAGATTCAAGGATTTAGCATAAACTTTTGCGTATATTTTCTGTCGATATGCGACAGTTGAAAAATTAATAAGTCAAAAATTATTTTTATCGATTAATCGAAACCAATCTTGATTATCAATTTGGATGGACCTTTACTCGATCGAATTTCTAATTTCCCCAGATCATGAATAAATCATCCCTTATAAGCATTCTAATTATTCAAGCTGGAATTTTTTGCACCCATGGTGCTGAAATTGATGTCCCCAAAGATTATAAATCAATCGGCCAAGCCCTTGAGCAAGCCAAAGAGGGAGATTTAGTTGTTGTATCTCCGGGTACCTATTTCGAGCGAATCAAAATTCCAGATGGAGTAACCGTCCGAAGTTCCGGCAATGATGAAAAGGGAAAAGTGGGATTGAAGCGGGCGGAACTCGTAATTCTGGATGGCAAGGGAGAGGCATCCGAAGATGCGGGAATCGAATTGGGAGAAGGTTCCGTGGTTGATGGGATGAGCGTTATGGGAATGGGGAAGTATGATGAGGATTCATGGAATAAACATTTTCAAACCAAGGGTATGAACCAGTCCTATGATAGAATTGGAGGTTACAATGCTCCTGCAATCGGTGCTGACAGCGTAAACGCCGTCATCCTCAATTGCATTGTTCATCATAACGGAAATACCGGAATTGCCGTGGCCGCCAGAGAGGCACCGGCCGTGGTAAAGGTGCAGGGTAATACCTGTTTCCGAAATATGGGAGGAGGCATTGGATACATGGCGGATGCCCGTGGAGAAGTAATAGAGAATCACTGTTATGAAAATTTCTATGCGGGAATTGGAATGGAAGGCGGACATCCATTGATTTTATCCAACCATTGCCACGACAACATCCGGGCGGGAATAGGAATCAGTGAGGGAGCATGTCCCCTTGTCCGTAAAAATCACTGTCATAACAACCGCAGGGCAGGAATCGGGGTTCGCACAGGGGAAGATACCCGTCCGGTGATTATTGATAACGACTGCCATGACAACGCAATGACGGGAATTGGGGTGAGTGATGAAGCTTATGCTATCATCCGGGGGAATCGTTGTTACAAAAATGCTTTGACCGGCATTGGGCTGCAAACGGGTGCATCCGCTTTGATTATTGGAAATGAATGCAATGAAAACAAAGCGGCCGGCATAGGTCATCGGGAAGTGGGAGAGACCTTTGTCGTGGATAATCACATCCATCATAATGGCGCTTCCGGATTGGGGTTTGATGCGACTTCCGCCGATTCGGTTTCGAAATGCGTGGGAAATCGAATTCATGACAATACCCTGGTTGCCGTGGGTATACGAAAGGGGTGGAACGTACAATTGGTCGGAAACGAAATTTCAAGGTTCGGTGGCATGCCTCCGTTGATTATGGTTTTCGAAGGATCCCGCGCGGAATTCACTGATAATCAACTTACGGGAGGCGGGGTGGCGAGTATCCGATGCGCCGGAACTGTGCTGGCTGAAGGAAACATGATCAAACCCGATCCTGCCAGCAAGGGCGGAAGAGGGCCATCCTCCGCGATTTGGGCTTTGCCCGGAGCGGAAGTCGTCGTGCATGGCAATGAGTTTCTCGGTTGGCGGAAGGCACTGCTTGCTTCGGAGGCCAAGGTTATTGCATCGCAAAATCGGGGCTTTGCCTTGAACGCCAACCCATTTCAAATTGAAAAACCTCATTCCGGTTCGCGCATCGCCAATAATCAAATTGGGAATTCTTCCGACAAGTAGAAGCTTTCCGATTATCTTTTCGGGTGCATTAAAAAAAGAAAATGAAGATCTTTTGCATCCACGGAAATTTTCAAACTAGTAAGGTATGGCAATCTCTTGAAGATAGACTGAAAGCGGAGATCTCTGACTTGGAAGTGGTTGCCGAAGACTTGTTTGCCGAGCAATTTGTAGGCTTTGATGATTGGACGGAAGACTTTTGCAACCGGGTGGAACCGGAAGCGAATGGAGAGCAATCCATTTTGCTTGGTTATTCATTGGGTGGCCGATTGGCTCTGCATGCTTGTATCTCTCAACCCAATCTTTGGCAGACGGCCATTGTTGTTGGTGTGGATCCGGGACTCGAATCAGAAGAAGAGAAGAGACTTCAATTAGACAGAGATCGGAATTGGGCGGAAAGGTTGAAGAGAGAACCATTGGAAAACTTGGCCGACGAGTGGGATGCTCAGTCGGTGTTTTGCGGGATCGAAAATCAGGCTCCACGGAATCTGGGTGAGATGGATCCGGGTAGACTCAGTCAACAGTTTGAGGTTTTCTCCAAGGGGCTTCAGCAAAACTTGGTCCCCAAATTAGCCGAATTGAAAGGACCGCCGATTTTATTTCTTTCGGGAGAGAGGGATAACAAATATCAAAAGATCGGTGAGAAATTAGCGAAATCTTCTCCAGTTTTTAAAGCCCAAGTAGTCGCAGATGCAGGTCACCGCGTTCCCTGGGAAAACCCGGAATCCTTTGTCCAAGTTTTGCTTGATTTTGCCTTTGGTTGAATTCTTCTCCCTTATGCAAGTAACCATATGAAATCATCAACGAAACTTCTCATCTCGGGGGTCGTCATTATTTGCCTAAGTCTGATCGTTTTGGGAACTGATGCCTTTCTCTCTCTCCTTACTTTTTATCAAAATTTGGAGAGTCCCCACGAGCGAGATGGCAGAAGGCATAAGTGATTCCATAGGATCTGCGTTGTTTGGTGTCGCAGTGGGGTTCTTGGGGGTATGTGTCTTCCTCAGTGGATTGATCAGTATCTTTTTCGAAAAGCGTAGCCCAATTGACGGGGATGCTTCCATAAGAAGACGGTTCACTGAGTATTAATGAAAAAATCTTTTTTACGCCTGATACTTTTTTTGGGGGCGTTGGGTCTTCACATCGGATGTGAATTTAAAGATGAATTGATCGAACATTCACTTGAGCGGCTAAACTGGGGAGGTGGTGATGAGGAATCCAGAAGAGTTCGTGACCTGCTGATTGAGGAGTTGAAAAAAGCGACGACCAAATCTTTGGAGACACCTGCCTTGGTTAATGCTTCCTTTGCCTTTGAATTGCCTGAGTCCAATATGACCATGCTTGAACTAGATTGGATCGGATCGCCACCCAATGCGAATGGTTTCATTCTCGAACTTGAGAATGGAGAAGAGATGAGTTTTTCTTTGGATCCTGATTTTGTGGATTTATCTCCCAATGAACATGCTATTTGTCAGGCAGTAATGGAGATTAAGAAACCATCGACAGGGATTGTTTCGGTAAGGTTAACACTCAACGGCAAGCCCATTTCCAATATCTGTAAATTTTACTCAAAGAATTAAAAATCATGAATCAAGCACCGCCCAATCCTCGACCACCCATTTCACCCGGTTGTTCCAAAGCATTTATTTTTGTGGTGGGGCGTCTATTCCCCCTAAGTTTTGGTTTGGGGAGTATTATTTTTCTTGGTGTAGGATTATGGATGATAAATAAAGGCATGCAGAGTGAGAACTGGGATAAGGGAACGGCTACAATAAATAGTTCGGAAATTGAAAAAACAGAAAGAAAGAGCAAGGATGCTCAAGGATTTACCCAAACAAGCACATCATACAGTCTCAGGGTCAAATATTCCTACGCCGTGGAAGGAAGTAATTATGAGGGAAATACCGTTGGGTTTGGTACAATGAGTCATAATGAGAGATCGGATGCTCAGGAGGAATTAAAATCCTATCCCAAAGGAAAAACCATTGATGTTTATTATGATCCTGAAAACCCAAGCGATTCGGTTCTCAATAAAGGAGTTTTTTGGCCAATGTATATCGTCATTGCCGTTATGGTAATCATGTTAATCGGTTCAATTTGGGCATCCTTTGCCCTTACCAAGTATCTCAAGAAAAGAACAGTAGAGGCTATGTCATTGGTTCAGGAAAAAACGGATGATCATGAGCATCCATTTTCCAAATACTCTTAAGGAGTAACTTTAGGCTTAAGTCTACTGCTCAAGTATTTTGATCTCTTTGAGCCATTGAATGGAACCTTTTTGCCATGCATCCCAGCTTGGGCCTTTGTATCCATTTAGTCCATGTCCCCCATCTGGCAGTTCCATGTATTTGGATGGAATATTCTTTTTTTGCAGGGCTGCGTATAGCATTCGGCTGTTTTCCGGTGGAACCGGGCGGTCGTTGACCGCATGGGCCATAAAAATGGGTGGTGTCTCTTTGGTTACTCTTTTCTCGTTGGAAAAGAGTTCCACCATTTTGGGGTCGGGGTTGTTCCCGAGCAAGTTGCGCTTGGAACCGCGGTGAGTATGCTTGCCCATGGTCACCACGGGGTAGACCAAAACGGCGAAGTCGGGCCGGCAGGAAATCCGGTCAAAGGGGTTCTTGGCGGGTGGTCCTACTGCCTTGGGGAAATGGGTGGCGGCGGTGGAGGCAAGATGCCCGCCTGCGGAAAAGCCAACGATGCCCACCTTGTTGGCATTGATCTTCCATTCCTTGGCCCGCTGACGGACCAATCGGATGGCCTGCTGGGCATCCTCGAGAGGAACGAAGGAACGACCCTTGGGCAGACGGTATTGGAGGACCACTCCGGTTATGCCGTGCCCGTTGAGCCATTGGGCGATGCCATGACCCTCAGCGCCCATGACCTGCATGCCGTAGCCTCCGCCCGGGCAAATTATGGCTGCGGCGCCGTTGGGCTTGGCCGGTCGGTGAAGGTGGATCCAGGCTCCTTCCTTGTTTTCAACACCGTCTATCTGCCGCAGGGCAATCTTTTCAGGCTTGGCCAAGAGGAAGATCGGAAGGAAAAAAAGAGGGAATATCTTGAGTAAGGTTTTCATAGGCGGTAGGAATCATCAGATGATTTCCGCGTGTCTTTGTCCATTTCAATCCAACCCTTTCCACGAATGGGCTAGGCTTGTAGAGACGGTTTGCTTCGTAGCTGAGAGAAAAGAAAGGGAGGGATGCCCGACTTAATTGAGCATGGTTCAGGGGAATACGAGGAGACGGTGGCTCTGCGTGATGAGGTCCTGCGCAAACCACTTGGCCTTTCCTACGACCCTTCGGAACTGGCCGGGGAGAAGGATTCCTTCCACTTTGCCTTGAGGGAGGGGACCGAACTGGTGGCCTGCCTTGTGCTCAAGCCATTGGATGAACGATGCATCAAGATGCGCCAATTGGCGGTGCGGGAGAATGCCCAAGGAAAGGGTTTTGGGCACGAACTCGTGAACTATGCCCACTCTTTCGCGAAGGGGAGGGGCTATGA
>Ga0209362_1001856_pt1 | contig 16297 bp, 7 predicted proteins | sample SaaInlV_165m_DNA_FD_184680 | JGI IMG/M metagenome (GOLD analysis project Ga0209362, IMG submission 184680) | Marine microbial communities from expanding oxygen minimum zones in the Saanich Inlet - Saanich Inlet SI037_S3LV_110m_DNA (SPAdes)... | ecosystem: Environmental > Aquatic > Marine >...
AATAGCCAGACGCCTTCCTTCAATTTCCGGTTGAATTCCTTTCCGTTCCATCTTGTCCGGGTGGGTGGAGATCCATGGGTATGCCCGTGAAAGAGGGCGACCACGTTGTAGCGTTCGATCAGCGCCCAAAAGGCGACCAAGTCTTCCTTGGGCCAGTCGAAATGGGGACCGAACGGATGGAGGTGAAAGGACAGGACGATCGGTCTGCCCGATGACCCGATTGTTTCCTTGAGGTCTTTCTCGAGGAACTCGAGGCTCGAGCGGGGAGCGTAATGATGATCCTTTCTGCGCTTGTCGCCCGCACCTGCGAACATTCCGAGGTTCACCAGGTGCAAGGGTCCCCAATCCCAGGAATAGTGCAGGCCGTTTTCGGAGATCTTGGTCAGGTTGGGCCGTTTCTTGTTCCGGGCGATGATGTCCTCAATGATAAAGGTGTCCCCTTGCGGGCCGTCATGGTTGCCATGGAGCTCGTAGACCGGGTAGGGGAGCCGACCGTCCTTGCCGGTCAATCCAAAGTCCGCCTTGTAGCGCTTCCATTCGAAACATTGCATGGCTGAGTAGGGCCCGCCGTTTTTATCAGCGCTGTCGATCAGGTCCCCGGTAACGATCATTCCGAGCAGATTGTTGGATACCTTGCCGCCGCCTAGGGAATCGGGGATCTCCTTGCCTGCCAAGGAACCGACCAGGCGAATGAATCGTTCCATGGCTTCTTCCGAGTACGGATCGAGGGCTTTGGGGGTGGCCGATTTCTCGGCATGGTATTGCGGATCTCCGCAAACGATGAAGGCGTACCGTTTTTCCTCGTCGGCTGTCAGGCTTCCGCAAAACAAGAAAAGACAGAGGCTGGGTATCGGAAAAAGTTTCATGAGTCGGAAACTTTTCCCCTTATGTTCCGCAAAAGGTTTGCAGTACCTTTTCCTCCGGTTTCGGAGGGGATTGGTAGGGCGTGAGGTGGTCCCCGTTCTCGTATGGGTTCTCGAGCGCCTTCAGGAGATCGTGAAAGGGCTTGTGGTTACCTTCCTCGCCAGCTTGAAGGGCTTCCTCGACCTTGTGGTTGCGGGGAATGACAGCCGGGTTGACGGATTTCCTGAGGGCGAGGGAGGAGTCCAAGTATTCTTCTTCCCCGAGGCGCGCTTGCCAGCGGGCATTCCACGCTTGAAAACTTTCGGTGGCATAGAGTTCTCCGTCGGGAAGTTCCTTTTGGCTCAGGTCGCGGAAGGTATTGGTGTAGTCGGTCGTGTTCTCATGCATCCAGTCGAGGAGGTCGGTGATCAGGCTTTCATCCTCCTTCTTTGACTCGGCGAGCCCGAGCTTGGTTCCCATCATGGAGAGCCACTTGGCTTTGTAAACCTGTTCGAACGCGTTCAATGAATTCTCGGCCATACCGATAGCTTCTTCCGTTTCGTCATGCATCAGGGGCAGAAGGCTCTCGGCCAGACGGGCGAGGTTCCATTGGGCGATGTACGGCTGATTGGCATAGGCGTAGCGTCCCTTGCGGTCGATCGAACTGAAGACCGTGTCGGGTGCAAAGACGTCCATGAAGGCGCAGGGTCCGTAATCGATCGTTTCTCCGGAAAGGGCCATGTTGTCGGTGTTCATGACTCCATGGATAAAGCCCACTCTCATCCAGTGGGTGATTAGGTCGGCCTGTTGTTCGATGACCGCTTCGAGCAGGGCGAGGGCTTGGTTGTCGTTTTCCTTGACCATAGGGAAGTGCCGATCGATCAGGTAGTCGAAGAGTGCTTGGGTGATTGCCGTGTCCTCATGGAGGCATGCATACTCGAAGGTGCCTACCCGGATGTGCGAACCGGCGACACGGGTCAGGATTGCTCCGGGTAATTCGTTTTCCCGGCGCACCGTTTCCCCGGTTGCAACGACGGCCAGGCTGCGCGTGGTGGGGATCCCTAGTGCATGCATAGCTTCGCTGATGACGTATTCCCGAAGCATCGGACCGAGGGCGGCCCGTCCGTCTCCTCCGCGGGAATAGGGGGTTCTTCCCGATCCCTTGAATTGGAGGTCAAGACGTTGACCCGATGGAGTGACGTGTTCGCCCAGCATAATGGCTCGTCCGTCCCCCAGCATGGTAAAATTTCCGAATTGATGACCCGCATAGGCTTGAGCCAAGGGCTCGATTCCGTCGGGGACGAGGTTTCCGGAAAGGAGCTGGGTCCTTTCTTCTCTGCTCATGCCCGAGAGATCCAGGCCAATCTCGCCAGCTAGCTTTTCATTGAAGATCAAGATCTCCGGATTGGAGACCGGAGTCGGTGAAAGCTTGGAGAAAAAGACCTTGGGCAGTTCCGCGTAGGTACTTTCCAAATGGAAGCCGTAGCCAGTCATTCCCTTTATGAACGAAGGACCGGAGGGTGGTTAGTTCAATTTCAGGTACTCCACGACGTCGCGCAATTGCTGGGCATCGAGTCCCAACCGACTGGCGGGTGCCATGAACGAGGTCTTCACTTGCTTGCGGGACTTGACGTCCGCTTTCGCGATTACGAGATCCTGTCCGCCAAAAACACGAACGACCAGAGGGTCGCCTTCGGCTTGCACGAACCCTTGGATTTTCTTGTCTCCTTTCACGATGAGTTCCGTACCCTCGAACCCGTGGGAAAGTTCGGCCGATGGATCGAGTATCGACTTGAGGATGATTTCGCGCGTCTGCCCGCTTCCCCAGCCGGCTAGAGCCGGTCCGAACTCGACCCCGGCGGATCCGATCTTGTGGCAAACATAGCATCGTCCGATCAATGCCTTTCCATTCTTGGCGTCTCCCTTGAGGGAAAGGATTTCGGAGGCCTTGGGCAACTTGGTCTCGGGGCCAAACTCCAATGGGGCGAGCCTGTCGACGTAAACGGTCGGTCCGGCGGGTTTCCCCGAGAGTTGATCCTTTGCCTTGTAGGCGTTCCAAATCCCTTGGTCGCGCTTGTCGATGAATATGGAAGCGAGCTTGGCGGTTTCGCCTCCTGCGTTTTTTGCGATTTCCACCATCGCGGTGGCTGCCTGCGGGGCCTCGATCAAGCTGATGGCAAAGAGCATGGAGCGTCTGAACGCATCATCCCTATCCTTGTCCATCGCCCATTCCTTTAGCTCGTTCACCGCGCTTACCGGGTGCAATCGCCAGACCAATCCGGCATATTTCGGGTCGAATTTCTTACCCGAGCGCTTTTCGCGCAAGGTGGCGTATACCTTTTCCTCCTTGTCGGTACAGCCTATGCCGAAAGCTTCCACGTAGTAACGGTCCTTCCCGTCGTAACCATCTGCAATTTCGAGAAGCAGGTCGCGAGATTTTTCGAAGGGAACGTAACGGAGGGCCAAGGCCACTTCCCTGCGTACCAAGGGCGAGGTGTCACCGGCCAGTTTCGCCGCATGTTCCAGAATCCGGTGTCTTTCATGCCGGAGAGCCCGGAATGCGCAAAGGCGAGCTTGCGGATCCTTATGCTTGAGTCGTGACTCGACTATGGAGATGCCTTCCGGTCCGAGTTTTGCCAGCAACCAAGTAGCCCGGGCCTGAATGAAGCGATTCGGATCATCGAGCAATTTCTTGACTGCGGGAATTGATTTTGCGCCCGCCGCCTCTAGAGGGGCTCGGCCGAGCTCGCGCACGTTTGGTGAAGGGTTCCGAAGGGCGGCAATTTGTCCGCTTGTGGTGGAGAGGTCGAACTTGGGGATGGAAAGCTTGGCCCCTTTGGGCGCGATCCGATAAATCGCGCCGGTCTGACCGACGTCTCGCGTGCTGTGTCCGCCGACTCTGGCATCAAACCAGTCGGCGACGTAAACGGCTCCGTCCGGGCCGACCGTGACGTCGCTCGGGCGGAACAACGTTATGTAACCGATTTGTCCGCCGGCATTCCTGAAGTCGGCACCTGCAAAATTTTTCTTCGGGTTGCTGGTGATGAAAATATCGCGCTCGGGCAGGGTGATGCCGGCGCCCTCAGGTTTCGGGTGGTATCCGAACAAGGTATTGCGGGCGGGTTCGCAACTGATCACGTATCCCCCGAACCTGTCTTCCATAATCCCGTTCTCGTAAAACGCGATTCCCGTCGGCGAACCTCCGCCGTACACGTCACCTGCCGGTACCGTTCCCGGATCTTCCTGCCTCCATTCGCCCACTTGCGTGGTTTGTCCGGGCATAATGTCGGCCCGCCAGTTGCGCTTTCCGTTGCGCGAGGCGAATCCCATGTTTCCGTATTCCATCAGCCAAGCCGTGCGACTGGCCGGGGGATCATCGTTGTCGTTCTGGAATACGTCCCCGAAAGAACTGACTGCCTGTTCGTACGAATTGCGGAAGTTGTGCCCGATCGGGCGCAAGCCCGTGCCGTCCCGGTTCACACGCAAGGCGACTCCGCCGACATATACTTGTCCGTCCCCACTGGGTAATCCCGATACGTTTCTCGATGAGTAAAAACTGCCTGCGTTCAGTTGCCAGCCTTCCTTGTCGGTGACTTTCGACCCTTTGTTTCCATGGTTGAAATAGTACTGTCCATTCGGGCCGACCGTTACCGAGTGCAAGCTATGGTCATGGTTGTTTCCGTCGAATCCCGTCAGCAAGACTTCGCGCTTGTCCACACCCTCGTCGAATACGGCGTTTCGGTTGACGTCGGTGTACACGATCAAATCGGGTGGCTGGGAAACGATGATACGGTTGTCGACCACGGCTACGCCAAGGGGTGAGAGGAAACTCTTTTCCTGTACGAAGACGTGGGAACTCTCGGCTACTCCGTCTCCGTCCTTGTCCTCGACCACTACGATTCGGTCGCCGTCGGTTTCGGTTCTTCTGCCTCTGTAATTTCGTCCCTCCGCCACCCAGATGCGCCCCTTGTAGTCAATGTCCATGTTCGTCGGGTTGTAAAAGAGCGGAGACTTTGCCCAAAGCGTGACCTCCAGCCCTTGTTCGGCCATAACGAGTTGGTCCGGCGGGTAATGATCTATGCTTGGGGCTAGCCCACGATCCTTGGCCGCGGCCTTGGAGATACTTCCGAGATGCGCTGGCTTGTCGAATACCAAAAATTGCACGCTGGTCTTGGTACCTCCCTGCTGCCTGCTTCCGCCCTCGTCCAATCCGCCGCTGGCGAGAAATTTTTCAAATTTGTGTCCCTTGGGCAGTTGGTAGTGAATCACGCTGTTGGCATGGGCACCAATACCGTAGGCAACTGGCTTGCCGTTTATTTTCAGAGGTTTGCCTTCGCAGTTCTTGTTGATCCTTACACTTCCCCAGCCCGTGCTTGCCGACTTCCACTTGATCTCGGTCAATTTGGTCTCTTTGCCCTTTGCATCGATCAGACGGGGTTCCACCCAAGCCGCCCAGTCGCAGGAGTGCCCGTCCCCACCGTCCGCCATGACCAAATAAAGATCCTTGGCACCCTTTACGTCAGCCTTGATCTCACCGGCGTGTCCTTTGGTTTTGGTAGTAATGACTTTTGTGGCAAAGAGAGCGTCCTTGGCGTCGAGCGGTTTAGTCTTTGGACCGGCTGATGCGCTTTTCTTGCCGCCGACCCTGCTCGTTGGGTTGGAGAGTGATTTCACTCCGCCTTTGGGAACCTCGAGCTTGGCAGTCCAGACGATTGCGTTGAGTACGCAGGTGCGGAAATCATCTTGATCCCAGGATTTGTGATGGTGAGCCCCCGTCGTTCCGAATCCCCGTTGCCCGTTCTCTCTTTCCGATGCCCAGGCGACGTGCTGCTTTTCCTTCCGTTCGAGAACTGCTTTCCGAACCGCCGGGTTGTTGCTGTGGGGGCCGTCACCGCGCTTGAGGGTGTCCGCCGGGGGCAAGGCGCTTAGGATGGGGGTGACTCCCTTCATCCCTTCGCGAAAGCGCATGTGATAGTACCATTCGTCACGCAGGGTGAACGGCTTGACCCCATTGGCGACAGGGTGCTTGGGGATTGACTTGAACTCGGCCGTCCAGTGCGGGTTGACCGACCAGAAGGTTTCGAAGTATCCGCCGATCCACTTGACGAACATATTGCCAGGGGCTCCCTTGGGAACTTCCACCGCGTAATGAACGCAAACCAAGCCCACTCCCTTCTCAGCCAAGGCGTCGAATTCCTTGAGGTGCTTGTTGATCGGGTGCCTGCCTCCGCCGTCCGAGAGAACTACCACGGTGGCGGCTCCCTTAAATATAGCAGGGTCTTTCGGCCATCCTCCCTTGTAAATGGCCGTTTCTATGGCGAGCCCGGATTCCTTGGTCAGGGCATTGGAAAGGAGGTCCACTCCGTCTCCCCAGTTGTGGGCGCTTGAGCCGTGGCTGTCGCGACCCGAGATCAGGACAATCTTTGTCTTGGCCCAACCGAAGTGGGGTATGAGCATAAGGATAGCGAGGACGAATTTTAGGGAGGATTTATACATATTCTTTTTATCTGCGGTTTTACTTGCCTGGACATCGGCGAACCATAAATCGTATTGAAGGAGCTTGATCAGACAAGCCGAATAGCCTTGTCCTACGAGAATATCATCCGAGAGTCTTTTTATGAGTTTCCTGCAGATGAATGGCCCGAAATAAACCTGAAGTAGGTTAAATCACTTGTCCAAATCACTTGCGTACTCTAAAGGAATCCCCCTCCAATCGCTTAATCAACCATGTCATCACCGACCATCATCTACACCAAGACGGACGAGGCTCCCGCTCTCGCCACCTATTCCTTTCTGCCCGTCGTTCAGGCCTTTTCCAAGACCGCCGGCGTGAACGTCGAGACGCGAGACATTTCTCTCGCCGGTCGCATCCTCGCCAACTTTCCCGAAAACTTGACCGAGGAGCAACGGGTGGGGGACGCCCTCGCGGAGCTGGGTGAATTGGCAAAGACGCCCGAAGCGAACATCATAAAGCTTCCCAATATTTCCGCATCGGTTCCTCAAATGAAGGCGGCCATCGCTGAATTGCAAGCGGCCGGATACGCCGTTCCCGATTATGGGGACGCGGAGGATCGCTACGCCAAGATCAAGGGTTCGGCGGTAAACCCCGTGCTCCGAGAAGGCAATTCCGACCGTCGGGCGCCCAAGGCGGTGAAGAATTACGCCAAGGCCAATCCCCATTCCATGGGCGCATGGTCGGCTCATTCCAAGACGCATGTTTCTTCCATGTCTTCCGGTGACTTTCGTTCCAACGAGAAGTCGGTCACGATCGAGAATCCCACCGAGGCCAAGATCGTCTTCATCGCCGCGGACGGGGCCGAGACCGTACTCAAGGAGTCCGTGCCACTTCAGGCGGGCGAAATATTCGACGCCACCTTCATGAGCAGGAAAGCTCTTGTTTCCTTTTTGGAGGAACAAGTGGCCGACGCCAAGGAGCAGGGCGTTCTGTTCTCTCTTCACATGAAGGCGACCATGATGAAGGTGTCCGACCCCATCATCTTCGGGCACGGCGTAGAGGCGTTCTTTCGTCCGGTGTTCGACAAACACGCCGATGCCATCGCCGAGCTCGACGTGAACGTGAAAAACGGCTTCGGCGATCTCTTGGCCAAAATCGAGTCTTTGCCCGAAGACGAGAAGGCACAGATCGAGGCGACCATTCGCGATTGCTATGACAATGGCCCGGGCATTGCCATGGTCAATTCGGACAACGGCATCACCAACCTTCACGTCCCCTCCGACGTCATCATCGACGCATCCATGCCCGCGATGATTCGCACCTCCGGGCAAATGTGGAACGCCGAGGGCAACCCGCAAGACGCCAAGACCGTAATTCCCGACAGCTCCTACGCCGGCGTCTACGCCGCTACCATCGACTTCTGCAAAGAACACGGCGCTTTCGATCCGACTACCATGGGCACCGTTCCCAACGTCGGGCTCATGGCGCAAAAGGCGGAAGAATACGGTTCGCACGACAAAACCTTCGAAATCCCGTCCGACGGCTCGGTTCGCGTCCTCGATTCGAGCGGAAACGTTCTCACCGAGCATGCCGTGGATACGGGCGACGTTTGGCGTGCTTGTCAGGCAAAGGACGCTCCTATCCGCAACTGGGTCGAGCTTGCCGTCTCTCGTGCACGAGCAACCGGAAGTCCCGCCGTTTTCTGGCTCGACGAGAATCGCGCTCACGACGCGGAGCTAATCAAGAAAGTGAACCGACACCTCGGCGATCACGATACCGACGGGCTCGACCTCCAAATCCTCGCTCCCTCCGATGCCACCAAATTCACCCTGGCTCGCTCCAAGGCGGGAGAAGATACCATATCGGTGACCGGAAACGTTCTTCGTGACTACCTCACCGACCTTTTTCCAATCCTCGAAGTGGGGACGTCGGCCAAGATGCTTTCCATCGTTCCCTTGATGAACGGCGGCGGACTTTTCGAGACCGGGGCAGGGGGGTCCGCCCCTAAGCACGTCCAGCAGATGGAAAGGGAAAACCACCTCCGTTGGGATTCCCTCGGGGAATTTCTAGCCCTGGCCGTTTCCTTCGAACACCTAGCCACGACGAACGACAATCTTAAGGCCGCCGTTCTCGGCCGAACCTTGGACGACGCCACCGATCTCTTCCTGCGCCACGACAAGTCGCCTTCTCGCAAGGTCAACGAGCTGGATAACCGTGGAAGTCACTTCTATTTGGCCCTCTACTGGGCGCAGGCTCTAGCTGAACAGACGGACGACGCAGATCTTCAAGCCGCCTTCGCTCCCGTCGCCGCCGAGCTCGTATCCAACGAAGAATCCATCCTTCGCGAAATGATCGACGTTCAAGGCCCGCCCGCGGATTTGGGAGGCTACTACCTCGTCGACGAAGTGAAGACCTCCGCCGTCATGCGCCCAAGCGCGATCTTCAACGAAATCATCGGAAAGCTTCTTAGTTAGGAATCGCCCTTAGCATGATTAGCGGAGGATTCGCCGCTTGGAATTCGTCTTGCCGAACCAAATGGGTTCAGGTTCAATCGTCTTTGTGGTCAACACTGTTTTCAGCCGGTGAAAGCTTCAGTGCATGACAAAATCATTTACGGAATAATCTTCAGCGTTTTTTTCGGGTTGTCAGCCTATGCGGCGACGAAAGACACGGGTTGGGCTTGTTTGGGCTTTTGGGTTCTCCCTTTTGTTTACATTCTGATGAGCATTTGGAGAAGCGATAAAGTTTCCTTCCTGATCAAGGTAATGTTTCTTGTGAGTTACGTTTTGGGAGGATTCGTGATGGTGAATGTACATCCGGGTGCCGGTTCGCTTATCGTTTTTTTGGCGCCAGCCCTTATCTTGTGGATTTCTGGGGTGATCTGATAACGGGTCCTCAATGCATTCGGATGACCCCTACTGCAGGTTCCGGTTGTCGGAAGTACCAACAAGTAAGGTTGTGTGTCCTAATCTACGAAGAGAATGCAGATGGGAGAGGGGACGTTGATCACCGAACCTCTTTGGTAGGTCAAGCGTCCGGTGGTCTGATCTATGCGGTGGGCGGCGATGGTGTTGGAATCGGCGCCTGCGGCTAAAAGCCAATCGGCTCGTGGCGTCAGATTGATGTTTCTTGGAAAGGCTCCTCGGATGGGTTGAATCTGTTCTACTTTCAGTTTTCCCGTACTTGACTTGGCATGGTAGAGGGTGACGCTGTCGTGCCCGCGGTTGGAGGAATATACGAATTTGCCGCCGGGATGGACGAGAATCTCGGCGGAGGAATTGAAACTTTCGGCGGCTTTTGCTTCCTCGCTGAGAGCCGGTGTGGTGGTCAGGGCTTTGGCCAAACCATTCTTTGGGTTCCAAGAGAAGGTCGTTACGGAGAGGCTGAGCTCGTTGAGCAGGTATATGAATTTCCCGTCGATGGAAAAGCGCATGTGACGGGGACCTCCTCCGGGAACGGATTGGCCGAATGCGTGAGGGGTAATGGCGGTTTTGTCGGCATTGACCTTGTAGATGACGATTTGATCCAGACCGAGGTCGGGCACCAAGGCGAATTTGCCGTCCGGGGAGAAGCCGCACCAGTGAGGATGAGGAGAATCCTGCCGCCGTTGCACCACCTTGGATCCACCCTTGTGTTCGTGGATTGTGGGTTCGCCCAAATTTCCTTTGGCGTCGAGGGGGAAAAGGGCGGTGGAGCCGCCTCCGTACTGGGCGGTGAGAAGAAACTTTCCGCTCGGATGTACCGCAATGTGAGCGCCGCCTCCGTCGGGGCACACCATACGGGTGAATTCCTTTAGTTCTCCACCTGCTGATCTTTGGTAACCCACGGTTCCCGCTTTTCCATCCCAACGGCTCAGGGAATAGAGAATCTTTCCATTTGGGTGGTGAGCGAGGAATCCGGGCGAACCGATCTTGGCCGCGAGTTTGGCGGGTGAGAATTTTCCGTTATCCGGATTGAAGGTGGCGTGATAAATGCCTTCCGCTCCGCGTCCCCCGGTACCGAAGAAAACCTCGATAGGCTTGGCGAAGGATAGGGACCCGATGGCAAAGAAGAAGGTGATTGCGATGAATTGTTTTAGAAATTTCATAAGTTTGCCACGGATAATGCGGACTAGTTGGCGTTGTCAATTTGGATTTGAAGGTAATTCTTGATCTTCTACTGAGTGTCGATCATGCCCCTGTTTTTCCAATTTTCGGTACCACTCGTAAAGTCCGCTGTGGTCAAGCTCTCCTAGCCCATCCTCTATCATCCTTTCCCAAAGCTTCTTGTTGGTCTCCAGCATAGGGAGGGTCAACTTGTTTGCGGTCGCCACGTTGGAGGCTTCGACCAAATCCTTCAGTTGGTTGATCGCCGTGCCACCGGGTTCGAAGTCTTCTTCGATCATCCTGAGTCCATGCTGGTGGAGAATCTTGCTCTGGGCGAAGCCGCCCAACAAGGCAGTTCGGGTAGCCTTCAGGTCGACTCCGTTTTCCCGGCACAAAAGAAAGGCTTCGCTCAGAGACGCTATGGTCGAGGCGACGATGACCTGGTTGGCCAACTTGGCGCATTGCCCGGCTCCGCTCGGTCCCATGTAGGTGATGGTGGTACCCAGCAAACCAAGCACGGGACGTATTGCATTCACGCTTTCTTCCCGACCTCCCGCCATGATAGTCAGATTTGCCTCGCGAGCTCCCTTTTGCCCTCCAGAAACGGGGGCATCGATCCAGTCGGACCCAATGCCAAGAGCCTTCTCTTGCCAACCTCTCGTGGCTTCGACCGCCGTGCTTCCCATGTCGATGACCTTTGAGCCGGTAGCCAGTCCAGCGAAAAGCCCGTCCTCTCCTTCTACCACCTCGCCGACCGAGCTGGCATTGGGCAGGCTCAGGAAGATCAGTCCGTCCCCTACACCTTGCGCCGCTTCGCTCGGACTGGATGCAACGTCTGCTCCTTCGCCGGCCAGTTCCTCAAGGACTTGCTTGCTCCGATTGAAAAGCGTGATCCGGGCACCTGCTCTCATCAGGTGACGGGCCATGGGCTTGCCCATGTTTCCCAGGCCGATGAACCCGATTCGACTGTCGCTTACCGAATGCATTTGGAGACAAGAAACATGCCTTTGCTTGGGATATGACAAGGTCTTCGAATCATGCGGAAACTAGCTCTCCAGTCCACGGATGGTCGACTTGGTGCTGCTTCCGAATTTTTCGATCTCCAAACCCATGCGTTGAGCAAGCGGGACAAAGAGGTTGGCGAAGGGAGTGTTATTATCGGGGTCATGGGCAACGTGGCGACCGTGTTTGTAGCCGCCGCCAGCGAGCAGAATGGGTAAGTTGCGCCAACTGTGCGATGAAGCGTTGCCGAGGTTGGAACCGAAGAGGATGGCAGTGTGATCGAGCAGACGGTCGCTGCCTTCCTTCACGCTTTTGAGTTTGGTGAGGAATTCGCCGAGCACTTCAAACTCAGCGGCTTCGATGCGGGCCAATTCCTCGATCTTGTTTTCGTCACGGCCGTGATGAGAGAGCATGTGCCAGTCGGTTCGCACGCCGGGGATGTTGCTGGGTACGGCATTCATTCCGCCAATGGAGAAAGCGATCACGCGCGTCGAATCTGTCTGCAAAGCCAGCAGGATGAGGTCGTACATTAGCCGTTGTTTGGCAAGGATATCGTTGCGATCGGCAACGTCCTGCGGTTCATCATAATTGACCTTTGGCTTGGGGCGATTGGCCCACTCTTTGTTCTGCTGCAAACGGACTTCCAATTCACGGACCGAAGTGAAGTATTCGTCAAGCTTCTCACGATCGCGCGCGCCGAGGGTCAAATTGAGCGTCTTTGCATCGTTTAGCACCGTATCCAGAATACTTCGGCCACGCTCGAGGTCCTTGATTTCTTCGGCCACTTCCTTCTCGGTACCGTTGAAAAACAGTTGACGGAAAATCTTTGCCGGATGTGTCTGGGCTGGGATTTGCACACCATTGGCAGTCCAAGACAGCGACTGCCCGCGCGCCCCAACGGTGAGTGAAGGAAACCGCGTAGCCGCGCCAATGTGCTTGGCCATCAACTGATCGATTGAGATTGTGTTTTTAAACCCAGCCAATCCCGGGTGCGGAGCGCTGGTTAACCAAGTGAGTTCGCTTGTGTGACCACTGGCACCGTTTGAGTTCGGATGTGACAAACCCGAGAACACCGTAAAATCCTTCCGGTGTTGCTCAAGCTTTTGCAGATAAAGGGGTATCTTGTAGTTCGCGCCAGTTTCAGTTGGAATGAAGTGGGGCGCGTGAAAGCCGAGGCCCCCATTCATCGCTACAAAACGCTTGGGCGGTGCGGAAGCCTTGGCGAAGGCGGGCGTCATGGCGCTCAGGAACGGCAGGGCCACGGCGGCCCCCGTGCCCTTCAGAAAGGTGCGGCGGTTCAACGAGGTTTTGGTGGCGACGAAGCTCATGTTACTTGTTTAGAAAAATCTTGGATTCAATAATATGGTGAAAGAGGTCGCGAACGCGATGTTTGTTTGGAGCGGTGTCCAGCGTAATGCGATCAAGCTCGGTGCGGTCAGAAAAGCCAAGTTCACGCCCTGTCGCAAAAGTGAGGAGCTTGGCGGCAAATGCCCGGGCAAGACGGTCATCATGCTGAGCGAGATAATCACGGTAGCCGCGGAAATCCTGATAACGCGAGCCATCGAGAAACTTGCCGGAACTATCCACTTCGGGTCCGAGGCGATACACCACCTTGCGGCCTCGAACGAGGGCTTTCACCTTATCTCCGCCTTTACTGCGGAATCGATCGCGACGCATACCGGTAACGTCGAAGCTTTCCAATGCAAACCCGAGTGGATCAATGTGGTTGTGGCAGGAAGCGCAACTGGAAACGTTGCGGTGTTTTTCCAAAAGCTCGCGCAAGGAGGAAGCTCCTCGGATATCCGGTTCCACGCCGGGGATATTCGGAGGGGGTGGCGTTGGAGTGATGCCAAGGATACGCTCCATCACATAGACTCCACGCACTACGGGCGAGGTAGCCGAACCATTGGCTGACACCTTCATTACGCTGCCTTGGCTTAGGAAACCGCCCCGCCAGCTGTCGGCGGGCAAGTTCACTTTGCGGAACTGCGAGCCCGTTACGTCGGGGATGCCGTAGTGCTCGGCCATACGATCGTTGATCATGGCGAAATCACTCTTCACGATGTTGGCAACCGGATGATTGCCTTCGATCAGCTCACGCAAAAACGCCTCCGTCTCCCGTGGCATGGAAAAACGCAGGTACGGTTCATACTCCGGATACAGAGTGCGGTCGGGTATTGTGAAATCCATGTCCCGCAGGTTGAGCCACGCCTCGGTGAAGTCGGTAATGAACCGCTCGAAGCGTTTGTCTTTGAGCAACCGTTCGGTCTGGTCACGGAGATTGGCACGTAGTTTACCAGCACGGGCAAGGCCCAGCAACTCAGCGTCAGGCGCAGTGCGTGTGAGAAAATAGGAAAGACGGCTGGCGAGCGCATGATCATCCAACTCTCCGGCCGGTTCGCGCAAGTAAAGAAAGTGAGGCGAGCTTAACACTGCTGTCGCTGCGGTGCGCAACGCAGGCTCAAATAACTCGCCTTTGGCCCGTTCGCTTTCAAAGAGTTTCAGGTAGGGAACCACCTCTTTGGCATTCACCGGTCGACGGAACGCTGCGTTTGTCAAACGGGCCAGAGCCTGTTCGGCATCGGTTTTTTCATCGGATGATTTAATTTCAAATTTCGGTTTGTACCACGACTTTTTGCGGTCATTCGGATTGCGTGGCGAAATCTCCACGCGGTTAATGCCTTTCAGGATCAGCTTGTGTCCTGCGGATGGAAATTGGCTGATCAAAGGGCCTTCGATTTCCACCGAGTGAATCGCTAGTCCCGGCCCCTTATACTCTTTAGCGTGAATTTTCTTCGGGCGTCTCCTGCCTAGGTCCGAGTCTGAAATTCCGTAGGGCTCGACTTGGATCATGTAGCCGTCTCCCATGAAGGCCGTCAGTTCCACGACATGCGTCTTGCCGGAAGCTCCGGGTGGAAAGGAAAAGTATCCAAAGATAGGCTTTTCGGCTCCTTGCTTGAAGGTCGTTGCGCCTACGGAGAATGTGATCGGGGTCTCAGACTGGTAGGCGAAGCCGCGAACCTTGATCCGGTACAATCCCTCGCCACGCGTATTCGCCGTTCGGATCATGCCCGTGGGATACCCGTACGGCGAAAATCGCACCACCGAACCGTCTTCAAGCTTGAGCCGGTTGTCGCCCAAGTACCGGTCCAGTCTTTTGTCGTCCGTGTAACGGCCCACGCGCTTCTGGGGTTCGGGTGCCTGGGTCGTCTTGGCAATAGCCTCTTCCAGCGCAACACCACAGGCCTTGAGATACATTTTCATGTGTTGCATGGAAACGCCCAGAGCGTCACCGACATTGTCAAACTCATGCGAACGCCCATCTTCGGGAAGCATGCTTCCGAGCTCCAGCGACGTGCCGAAAAGATCGTTCATCGTATTCTCATACTCGCGCTGGTTCAAGCGCCTGAGCACGGTGCCCTTGGACTTCTCGTGAGCCGCCACCAGAACGGGTTCAAGCTGAAGCCTCAGTTTCTTGAGTTCATCCGCTTGGGGGCGGTCCTTGATCTTCTTCGGCGGCATTTCACCGGTAATGGCCCGGTCGTAAATTCGTTCCCATTTCGCGAAGACTGCGGGGTCGGACAATTTGTCGGACAGTTCGTCCATCGCCAAGCCGCCCTTCTTGGCGCCGTCCCCATGGCAATCATAGCAATGAAGCTCCAGTATTTCGGACAGTTCATGCTTCCAGTCTTTGGCCCCCAAGTTGACCAATCCAAGAAAAAGGAAAGCGATCAATGAAATTTTACTCATACACTGAGTCTCTTTAATAGTTCCCAAGAGGAGGATTCCACAAAAAAATAGGACGACTTTCTTATTGCAATCTAGTTGCGTTAAGGCGATGTTGGGATTTCTAATGAAGTTTTTCCTGTCCATATGTTGTCTGGTCCTCTGCATGGGGCTTTCAATATCAGCGGTTTCGCCTGACTTTCATTCTTTTTTCTTTCATTCCAATAAGGCCTGTCCTCATTCGGATAAATCCACTCCATGCCATTCTCATGAAGATAAAGAGGAAAAGGAAGGCGATGAAGGGAGTTCCTGTCCGGTGCTTCTTTTTAACAAGTCCTCTCAATTTTCCCATTTCCCTGTTTGTTTGCCACAGGCTGTTCTTTCGGTCGTCGAGTTATCTTTTGAAGATCGCGAAAGTGCATGCTTTTGTCGCAAGACCATTTCCGTTTGGGCTAGGGGACCTCCCCATCGAGCGTAGTCATTTCGTGTAGCGTCGGCTTCCGAGAATTCTCTGGGAGCGGCACCTTTCATTCCTTTTTAGCCAAACGAGGACCAAGCCTCATTTGCAGTCGAGGCCTTGGTTTTTCTCTATCTTACTCTCTTATCCAAATGAAATATTTACCTTCCACACTTATGATTTTCGCTTCCTTGGCTACGGCTCAGGACAAAAATTTAAACGAACGATTAGAGGAACTCGAACCTCTCGTCGTCGAGTCCTCTCCACTTAACACAAAAGTCGAGGATTTGACCCAAGCATGGAGCGTGCTGAACAAAAGCGAGCTTGAAAAAGCAAAGGCCAACACAATAGCGGATACCTTGGCCAATCAGCCCGGAATCCACCAGACTTACTTCGGGCCCAGCTCAAACCGTCCCATCATTAGAGGCTTGGGCAAGCACCGCATCCGCATGCTTCAAAACGGCGTGGAGTCCTTCGACTTTTCCGCATCTTCCGCAGATCATGCCGTTAATATTGATCCCATGTTGATTGAGCGAATCGAGATGCTTAGAGGTTCATCGGCCCTTTTGTACGGTTCCAACGCCATCGGCGGAGCGGTCAACGTCATTGACCGCAGCATTCCCACTCGCTCCTTCGCCGGTTCTCCGGGGGCAGTCTTTCGTACTGGCTACAACAGCGTGAACGATGGTTGGAACGTTGGCGGAATGGGCTTTGCGGGCACGGAATCCC
>Ga0209362_1001857_pt1 | contig 16292 bp, 15 predicted proteins | sample SaaInlV_165m_DNA_FD_184680 | JGI IMG/M metagenome (GOLD analysis project Ga0209362, IMG submission 184680) | Marine microbial communities from expanding oxygen minimum zones in the Saanich Inlet - Saanich Inlet SI037_S3LV_110m_DNA (SPAdes)... | ecosystem: Environmental > Aquatic > Marine >...
CTATTATTTTAAGAGGCGGATATTGGGAAACTACCAAAAAAGGTAAATTTTGGAGAAGACCTGGCTACATAGGATTTCGTTCTGCAAATGCTCATCATAGAGTAGATTTAAAAGAAGGCACAAAACCAATGACAATTTTTATACCTGGACCTTTTGGATTAAGAAAAGGTTCTAGATCTGAATATGGCATAGATTTTAAAACTAAAAAATGAATTTAAATAAATTATTTCTAAATCATTGTAAAAAAAATAATTTAGAAGTTAATCCTAATCAAATAATTTTAATAAAGCAGTTAAACAAGTTTTACAAACTGAACTTTAATAAATCTTTTTTTAAAAATTTATTATCTCAAAAAAAATCTAAATTAGGTTTTTATTTACACGGTGATGTTGGAGTGGGCAAAACAATGATACTTAATTTTTTTTATAACAATTTAAAATCTACAAAACAAAGACTACATTTCAATGAATTTATGGTCAGGTTTCATGATTTTGTATTTAAAAATAAAGGAAATAAAAAAGAAAATATTATTGATAAATTTGTAAATAAATTGAAAAAAAATTATGAATTAATTTATTTTGATGAATTTCAAGTAACAAATATTGTAGACGCAATGATCTTGGGTAATCTTTTTAAGAAGATGTTTGACAAAAATATAAAAGTTTTATTCTCATCTAATATAAAAATTAATGATCTTTATAAAGATGGATTACAAAGAGATCAGTTCCTTCCTTTTATAAAAATAATTAAAAACAAGTGTTATCAAGAAAAATTAAGTATTGAAGAAGATTATAGAAAATCTCAAAACAATAAAAATGAAAGATTTTTATATCCATTAAATGAAGTAACTAATTTTAAAGTTAATAAATATTTTAGACAAATCACAAAAAATATATCAATGAAGGAAAGAGTTTTAACTATAAAAGGAAGAAAATTCATTATTAAAAACTACTATGATGGCATCTCAAGATTTGATTTTAAAGATTTATGTGCCAAAAATATCGGTGCTGAAGATTACATAAAAATTGCCCAAACATGTAATTTTATAATCATTGAAAATATACCTAATTTTAATAATGATAACTCTAATCAACAACAAAGATTTATTACATTGATTGATGTTCTTTATGAAAAAAGTATTCCACTAATGATTACATCTCAGTCAAAATTGGATTTACTCTCTTCATCTATGAACTTGAAACAATTTTTTAAAAGAACAATTAGTAGACTTTATGAATTAACATCAATAAAATATAATTATCTATAAGGATCATAAGCCCACTGTAATATAGCCTGTCTTTGTCTTTTTCGGCATCCCAAATCACCTTTTTCACAATTTTTTTCAATTGCTAGTACATGTCTTCTAAAATTTTTCCATCTTTTAATTTGTATTTTATCTATATGTGAAATTCTTCTTCCATTAGTGAATCTACAATACCACTGAAACCAACCCAAAGGATCTTCTTTAAAAATCCAACCTTTTTCCATCCAATGTTCTCTTGATAAACCTGAAGCAACTTTAAATCTATTTAAATTTACATCAAAATTTTTACTTATCTTTGCATTTTTAAACCATGATTTGGGAAATTCTTTTACATTTAAACCAAAGTAAGAACCACCAAACACACCTAATTCCATCATTCTTTTAGGAGTTAATTCAGGTTTGAAAATTTTATAAAAATCAAAATCAACAACATTTTTTTTTGAAATTTTTTTCATTTTATTTAATAAATTTATTGATTTATAAGATTCTTATAAATTTCTTTATCAGTATCACCCTCACAACCAATAATTAGAACATTAGATTTTTTATTTAGTTGTAAGTTTTCTTTAATATTTTGATCTTCACAGCTAGTGATTAAACTTATTACTCCTGGTGCAGAATTTTCTCCTGCTATTATCTTTTCTTCACTAAAACTTGAATTTCCTAATAATTTCATAGTTTTTGCAATATCATCGTCAGGTAGACTAATACAATGTTTAACTGAATTTTTTAAAATTTCCCATGGGACCAATGACACTTCCCCACAAGACATTCCGCCCATTAAACTCTCTCTTTTAATATCAATCTTCTCTATTTTACCAGTTTTAATACTTTCCATAACACAAGCCGCGCTATCTGGTTCAACTACCAAAGTAACAGGAACATTATTCAAATACCTTGCGATACCTGCAACCATTGCTCCAGCCATCCCGCCAACACCAGCTTGTAAAACTATATGAGTAATCTTTTCACCTTTGATCTGATCAACAATTTCTTTCATCATTACCGAATAACCAGCCATGGTATATTTTGGAACCAACATATAATTTTTCCAAGCAACATCTTGAACTATTTGCCAATTATTTTCTGTAGATTGTTTAATACATTCAATTAATGATTTTTCATAATTACCCTCAACTTTAATTACATCTGCACCAAGATCTGTCATTGCTTGACCTCTAGCATCACTAACAAATTCACTGATAAAAATTTTACACTTTAAACCTAATCTTCTTGCACCCCATGCAACGGATCTTCCATGATTTCCAGCTGTTGCAGTTGCAACTACTATATCTTTATTTCCTTGAGTTACTTTTTCAACTGCATAAGCACCACCCAGTGCTTTAAATGATTTTAAATCAAATCTTTTGCTTTCATCTTTGTAATAAATTTTATTTAAATCTAATTCTTTAGATAATTTATTAAGAGATATTAATGGAGTGGGGGCATATCCTTCCCATTTTGAAATACTGGAATAAGCATCATCAATTTCTTTTTCAGATAATGAATTTAGAATTTGTTTTTTATCAAAAGAATAATTTTTATTATCAATAAATTCAGAAAACTTCCATTGGTGACCATTGGATAATATTGCCATAATCTAACAGTCTAAAGTATTATCTTTTTCCCACTTAGTGACTGGTTTTTTCTTATTAAATGAAAATTTGCTCTTAAAGTCTTTTATTTCAGAATTTTTAAGTTTTATATAGCTTTCAATCACATCTTTCCCAAAGGCATCAGCAAGGGGTTTGCTTTTTTGAAGCATAGAAATTGCTTGATTAACATCATTAGGTAATTTTTTTAGTTTTGGATATTTTTTATAATCTTTATACATATTGCAATGTAATGGTTTTCCAGGATTTAATTTTTTATTAATCCCCTCAAGGCCAGCAGCAATTATTCCCGCTTGAAGTAAATATGGGTTTGCAGCACCATCCATTAATCTTAATTCAAATCTTCCTTGATCTGGAATTCTAATCATGTGTGTTCTGTTATTACCTGTATAAGAAATACTACTTGGTGACCAAGTTGCACCAGATTTTGTTGGTGGAGCATTAATTCTCCTATAACTATTAATTGTTGGATTAAAAAAGGCTGATAAAGCTTGAGTGTTATTCATTACACCACCCAAGAAATTATAAGCCAATTTACTCAAACCAAGCGTATCTTTTTTATCTAAAAATTTATTATCTTTACCATTCCATACTGAAACGTGAGCGTGACAACCGTTTCCAGTTAAATTATGAAAGGGTTTTGGCATAAAGGTTGCTCTTAAACCATGTTTTTCAGCTAAACTTTTAACCATATATTTAAAGAAAACGTGTCTGTCAGCTGTGATTAAAGAGTCTGTGTAATCCCAATTCATTTCAAATTGGCCGTTAGCATCTTCATGATCATTTTGATAAGGCTTCCATCCCATTGTAATCATGCAGTCACAAATTTCTTTTATTAAATCATATCTTCTCATTAAAGCAGATTGATCATAGCAAGGTTTGGATTGTATATCTCTTTGGTCAGCTATTGATGAGCCGTCTTCTGATATTAAAAAATATTCGCACTCAACACCTGACTTCATTTGTAATTTTTTTTGAGACATCTTTTTAATTTGTTCTTTAAGCATTACTCTTGGAGAGGCTTTTACAGGTTTGCCATCCATATATAAATCTGAAGCTAGCCATCCAATTTCTTTATTCCAAGGTAGTTGAATCAAGCTATCTGGATCAGGTACACCAAACATATCACTATCAGCTGGAGTCATATCTAGCCAAGTTGCAAATCCAGCAAACCCAGCACCATTTTTTTGCATTTCAGAAATTGCTTGGGTAGGAACTAATTTTGATCTTAGAACTCCAAATAAATCAACAAAACTTATTAAAAAGTATTTAATTTTTTTTTGTTTTGCAATTTTAGACAAATTTTTTGGCATATTTACTCCTTAATTTATAATCATTAATTAATCTTCACAATATTATTTTTTATCCTTTAGTCCCGGTATCCAATTACTACCTGCTAAAGGGACTCTTGCCATAGCAGCTGCCTCAACTGTTAAAGCACACAAATCTTCAGGTTCTAAGTTATGCAGACTATTTTTTCCACATGCTCTAGCAAGTGTTTGAGCTTCAAGTGTCATGACTTTTAAGTAATTTGTGAGTTTTTTTCCTGCTTTGATTGGATCTAATCTTTTCATAAATTTTGGGTTTTGAGTAGATATGCCCGCAGGGTCATTGCCTTCATGCCAATCATCATAGGCACCAGCAGTAGTTCCTAATTTTTTATAATCTTTTTCCCATTTTGGATCATTATCACCAATAGCAATCATTGCTGCACTTCCAATAGATACTGCGTCTGCTCCTAAAGCCAAAGCCTTTGCTACATCAGCTCCATTTCTAACACCTCCAGAAATAACAAGTTGAACTTCACGATGGACATCTAAATCTTGTAAAGCATCTACAGCTGGTCTTATACACGCTAATGTTGGTTGACCAACATTTTCAATAAAGACTTCTTGTGTTGCAGCAGTTCCACCCTGCATACCATCAAGTACAACTACATCTGCACCAGCTTTCACAGCTAAAGCAGTGTCGTAATAAGGTCTTGCACCAGCTATTTTTACAAATATTGGAACCTTCCATTTAGTTATTTCTCTTAATTCTAAAATTTTAATTTTTAAGTCATCAGGACCCGTCCAATCAGGATGTCGACACGCAGATCTTTGATCAACCCCTTTTGGCAATGTTCTCATTTTGGCAACTCGATCATTAATTTTTTGGCCTAATAACATTCCACCACCGCCAGGTTTTGCACCTTGACCTATAACGACTTCAATAGCATCTGCTTTTCTTAAATCATTAGGATTCATTCCATATCTAGATGGTAAAAGTTGATAAACTAATTGTTTAGATTGACCTCTTTCTTCTGATGTCATACCTCCATCACCAGTAGTTGTTGAGGTACCAGCTGCACTTGCTCCTCTTCCTAGAGCTTCTTTTGCTGGACCTGACAAAGCACCAAAACTCATGCCAGCTATTGTAATTGGTATATCAAGCTCTAACGGTTTTTTTGCATAACGTGTGCCTAATGTAACGTTAGTTGTACATTTTTCTCTGTATCCTTCTAGAGGATATCTTGACATTGAGGCTCCTAAAAAAAGCAAATCATCAAAATGAGGAAGCCTTCTTTTTGATCCACCACCTCTAATATCATAAATGCCAGTTGATGCTGCTCTTCTTATTTCTGAATTAGTATATTCATCAAACGTCCATGACTGTCTTGGAAGTGTTTTGTTATTTTTGGTCATATTTAATAATTTCCTATATTATCTACTTTAAAGTTATACAATTTTCTTGCTGATCCATATCTTTTAAAACTTTCAGCTTTAAGATTTTTTATATTCGCCACTTTCAAAAATTTACTTAATTTTTTAATATGTTTTTTATCCATTTTTTTTTCTATACAATCTGCACCTAGGGATTTCACCTTACCTCTGATATAAATATTCGTTTCGTATAAACTATCACCCAAAGCTTCTCCAGCATCACCACATACAATCAAATTACCTGATTGAGACATGAATCCTGACATATGACCAACTGACCCTTTAACTATTATATCAACACCTTTCATTGATATTCCACATCTGGAGCTTGCATCACCATCTATAACTAATAAACCACCATGCGCAGTAGCACCCGCAGATTGGGAGGCATTACCTTTTACATGAACTTTGCCAGACATCATATTTTCAGCTACACCTGTTCCAACATTACCATCAATAGTGATGTTTGCTTTTTGATTCATACCCGCACAATAATAACCAACATGACCTTTAATATTCACATTCATTTCTTCAGTTAATCCAGCACATATTGCATGGTTTCCCTCTGGATTTATTATACTAAAGTCTCTTTGATTTTGTTTGCGATCTAAATTTTGTAACTTTTCATTTACTTCTCTTAAGTTAATTTTTTTTAAATCTAATTCCATTAATTTCCCCATGAGTAAACAATACCTGGTTCAGGTTCAAAGATTTTTGCACTATTTACGTTGGGTAAATGTGCCATTGCTTGAAACTCTGATGCAATTGCAACATAATCATCTGTCTCAGCTATTACTGCTGGTTTACATCCAATTTCATCTCTTAAAACTGCAAACCCTTTTCTTGTACCTGTAATAAAAGTATAAAATCCATCTAAATCATTAAGCCCTTTTTTCAGAGTCTCTTTTAATGTTTTTTTGCTTGATAGGTTATTAGAGATATAGCCTGCTGCAACTTCAGTATCATTTTCTGAATTAAAATTTATACCATTTTTTTTTAGTTTTCTTCTTAAATTATTATGATTAGATAATGATCCATTATGAACCAAACATTCATCTTCACCAGTAGAGTAGGGGTGTGAACCGTCAGTAGTAATTGCACTTTCAGTAGCCATTCTAGTGTGGCCAATACCATGAGTACCACTAAAACTTTCAAGATTAAATTTTTTTACAACATTTTTTGGTTCACCAACTTGTTTAAATATTTCAATTGACTTTCCATAACCAACAATAGAAACTTCTTTGAATACTCTTGTTATTATCTCTAAAACTTTTTTTGGATTATCTTTAGATTTTACAATTACATGGTCAGAATTTTCTTCAATATCTGAAAAACTAAATTTATTTTGTAGCTCATTTTTAAATTTTTCAAAACTTAAATTATTAAGACATAATGAATATTTGTATTCCCCATCTTCTTCTTTTTTATATATTGCAAATCCTGCACTATCAGGACCTCTAGACCCCATATTAACTAACATATCTGAAAGCATTTTTCCTAATGAGGACTCAAATTTTTCAGATTTTAGATAAATACCAACTATTCCACACATATATTCTTATCTTTAGGCATACAAAAATATTAATAGTGCAGCTAATAAAGCTATTAAAATTACAACTATTAATAAAGTTATCATTACTTTATATTTTAATTATTTCCATTGTTTTTCTTCTAAAGTCCATTTCCCACCAGGAAGTTTTCCCTCCTTAGCAAATGCATCTACAACATTCTTAAGAACAGTTGAAGCACTATTACTGAAGTTATTGCTTGGTAATGCTTGTCCATAACCAATTGATCCTGTACAAAATACAGCTCCATCGTTAGGTGCAGTAAAGTAAGTCATATCAGCTCTAATTCTGTAATCTAATGACCCAACCAAACCAGCATATGCATATAATAACTCTTCAGTTACAAGCACATAATTATCACTATGACCACCTGAAGATGCAACTATTTTTGTATGAGGAGGTGTTCCAAGTGATAAATCATACCTATCAAGCTCGATACCTGCGGCACCACCATAAGCTAATCCGTGATCACCAAAAATTTCACCCTCAACACCCTCTGTTATCCAAGACACAGTTCGGTGCCATGCATCAGGCATTTTTCTATAAGGTTCCGCTGTATCAAATCCTTCTGCAATAAATCCAACACCTGAGAATTTTTGTGGGGCTCTACCTCGCATACGCCACAAACCACCTCGTTCTCCTGTTGTTTGCATATAATATTCACCTGGTTTAGCTGCCCATGCTCTCATTCCAGCATCAAGTTTTCTAACTTCCATACACCAAGGTTGATCATCGTAGAAACCCACAACCCAATAGAAACCATTTCCACCCATATAAATGAATCTGCCACCTTCAGCCACAAAATCCTCCATAGCATCTAGCATTTTTTCTGATGTATATTCGGGGTGAGTACCTGAAATAACACAATTATATGGTTTAATTGCATCAAGACCTTCTTTATGCAGATCTTCATCTGTAACTATTTCATAAGCATCCTTGTAATGATGCTCAAGCCAACCAATAATAGATAAGTCAGCAGGTAACTGCCAAGTTATTCCCATTCCTGAAGTTCTATATTTTGGTCTCATATTTAAAATAGGTCTTTTATAAGAGGTAAAGCAAACACCCGCTCCATCAGCAAAACTATCATATGTAGACAAACCAAATTCAGGGTTTTTATATTGTTCAACATCAATATCTGTTATTGTTGGAGGTTGCCCTGTCATTGGTTGAATTATTTGCGCCTCAAAACTTAATTTTTCATTTGCATAAGCTAAATAACTTGCCGTAGGTACTAGAAAACAAATTTTTGCTTTAGGTTTTTTTGCTCTTACAAAAAATACAATATATTCTTCACCTAAACCTTTGCCATTACCTGCTCTTAATCTGAATGCATAAACTCCACTTTTTAAATTTTCAGGTAAAGTAAATGTTTTAGCAACATCCCAGCCTGCGTCTGTTATTGCGTCTGGATGAAAATCAATTCCACCATATTCTTTAGGAGAAAGTCTAAAGCAATCATTTTTTCCTGACCAATTCCAACCTGTCATGCATCTAACAGGGTGATTAAAACCTGTTGAATTTAATTTATTTGGACCAGTATCAATTACATCATTGGTGATGCCATTTTCAGTATGTCCCTCAGTTGTGTCCCAGTAAGCAACCAAAGAATTTTTATCTGGAAATTCTCCACTGCAAATTTTGTCTAATTCTTCCTTAGATAAAACTTTGTTACAAACTCCGTGTCTATCTATTTTACCCGCATAAGTTCCTGAAACAAATTTTCCTCTAATTTCATGATCATCGATTGCTCCAGCAATTATAAATGGTGTTTGAGGATCATTTACTTGTTTAAATCTACAAGTAGTTTTGGTATGAGATCTATAATCATAAGGAACTACTTTACCTAAAAGTGAATTATAACGATTAACAACTCCCTCTTGATATAAAGTTGCTTCTCCAGTTTTATAATTGAATGTTGCACCAACAAAATACCAAACTTTTTTAACCAAAGGCAATTCTGAGTATAAGTAATCTACTTCTTTGCCATTTCCTACAACAAGTTCTAAATAACCATCTTTATTTATACCTACACCATAACCTTTGTTTGTTTTGTTATCCCACCTACAAAAAAGCCATTGATGAGCTCCAGTATTTGGAGTTGATGGATTTATATAACCAAAAACCGTAAAATCTCCATCTATTGCTAATAAATTATTTGGATCATTTACTCTTAAGTAAGAACCAAGCTGAGTAAATTGTTTTTTTACATCCCACTTTCCATTTAAATCAGATTCTATTTCTTCATCCATATATCCAGGACCATTTGGATGCTCATCACCATGAATAATTCTTACTAGCTGAGCATCTGCTGATTGTGTCCCATCTGCAGACACGTGAAAATCAATATTTTCTCCTGGTTTTACAGAGAGTTTATTAGTGTAACCAAATAATTTTATTTCTGCCATTATGCCTCCATTAAATCTTGAACACGTCTTAAAAATAATCCGTGATAAGCTTGATCTACAGTATTGTAGACTTTATCTTCAACTAAACGTGGAGATCTACCTCGAACTCCTGATAAAGCCATGATTTTATATTTCTTAAATGGCTCTTCGCATTTAACAACATACTTATCGTTCATAGCTCCACGTCTAAAATAATATAAAACTCTTTCAAGAGCTTCACTATGCTGTCCAAGGGGTTTATTTTTGTGCTCTTCGAGTATTTCATCGCAAATTAAAGTTTTTAAGAACTCTCTTTGCATTTTGTCGTATCTTTTTCTGTATATTTCATCTTTATTGTCAGTCTCTGTTGCTTGCTCTGGTAACATTTCTCCTCCTCTTTCTAATCTTGAAGATCTTGCTTCACCTTTTTTTTTATCTCTCCAATCTTTAAATTGTTTTCTTATTCCAAAAATTCCATTCTTTAAAAAAAGAATTATAAACATCATTAATAATCCTATTATGATATATCTCCATGGACCAAGTTCTACTAGAACTCTATCTATAATTACTATGATTAAAGTACCTGCAACTGCACCATCAGCTCTTCCAATGCCACCAATTGTGATCATTGCTAAACCCATGATTACTGTATGAAAAGAGAATATATCAAATGCACTGCCTCTATAATAAGCAGCATAGAACCCTCCAATAAATCCTAATGCGATTGATGATATTAAAAAAACAGTAACTCTTGCCCTTTTATAGTTAACGCCTGATGCTTCTGCGAAGGCTTCTTTTTTTTCAGGTGCTAACTTTAAAATTCTACCTAATCTTTTTCCATCTACAAATCTAAATAGAAAAAGTGCAGCAATTAATAAGGCAAATCCAGAATAATACTGTACGAGAGTTTGTGTCATAGGAGCCCAGTTTTCATTAATAAAAGTATCAGCTCCATACAATCCACCAGATGAAGCACCAAATGCGTGTGATGTTGTGATAAATACCCTGCAGAGCTCGTTAAGACCTAGAGTTAATAGTCCATAATAAAATCCATCTAATCTTAAAGCGGGTAGGGCTATTATTATTCCAAAAGCTAGCCCAACAACCATACCAATTATTGGTAACATCCACCACGGTAAGCCTAAATTTATAGACAACCAGGTAGTTAAAAATGCTGACAATCCAACTATGGCAAATGTAGCTAAAGAAAATATTCCTGCAGTTCCAATTACAAGTGTCCAGCAAAGATTTATTGATGCATAGATACCAAATATTCCTCCAGCAGTTAGTAAGCTATTTTTATACCCATCTGGCAAAATGAATGGAGCTATTGCCAAAAACAATAAACTTAATAACCAAAATATTGGTCTCTTATCTTTTCTGATTTTTTCTGGTTTAAGACTCTTTCTGTTATAAATACCTTGTGTCCATAATATTGTTCTTCTAGTTGGCCACCATCTCAGTCTATTCCATATTTTTTCACCATGATTACTTGATTTGTATTCATAATGAAATCTCCCAATTTTTGAAGTTGGAACTTTAAAAGTTTTTGTATCTCTCCAAATTTGATGAGGATTTTTATATTCTGGAGTAGGAACTTCATGATTACCACCTTTAGACCCCCAGACAGCCAAAGGATTTTTCCAAGTCTTGGTTTTTTTTTCCTTAATTTCACTCATGCTTCTCTCGCTTTATCTAAGATACCAGAAATACCTCTTGGTCTGATAATAAGTACGATTATGATTAATAAAAACTGAGTCATTAAAACATATCTTCCACCCAAAAATTTTGAAGTTATTGCTTCATTAAATCCTAAAATAATTGATGCAATCACAGCTCCTCTGACGCTACCCAGTCCACCCATTAAAGCTATACTCACACCTTTAATCATTGGTGTTAGACCACTAAATGGAGATAGATAATATGTTTGAGATAGCAGAACAGCAGCAAGACCAGTCATAGCACCAGTTACTGCCATTACATATATTCCTGTTTTACGCACACCAATACCAACAATACTCGCTGCATGAGGATTCATCATCATAGCTCTAATTTCTAATCCTCTTCTGCTAGATTTCATCCACCTTACAACAATTATAAGCATTATAATTGAAGAACAAATTATTCCAATTTTATCTGCAGTAATTGTTATGTCTAGAATTTTTACTTTGCCATAACCAAAAAATTCTGGAAGAAGTTTTGCTTTAGGTCCAAAATTTTGAAGTAAAACTTGTCCACCGATTAGACTTATTGCTAATGTTCCTATCATGCCTCTAATAGTAAAATTTGGTTTATCGTGAACTGGGATAAATACTAGCAGACATACCATTACACTACCAACTATACCTGCCGCTATACCCATGAACATTACAAAAATTGGTTCACCGTATAAATATCTTTCAGCTAACCATGCACCATAACCAGCGAATGAAAATATAAAACCATAGCTTAAGTTTAATAATCCCAAAGCTGACCAAGTAATTGATACCGCAACAGCAATAAGTCCATATATTGAAGCAACTGTTATTCCATTAATGATTAAAAAAATTATATCATTCATAATAATTAGTTTTTTAAACCCATTGATAGAGAGGATGAAGCTTCACCTTTAAGCTTACCTGCATGCATACCAATAATTCTATCTACTTTACCCTCTAATAATGCCACGTTTTGTTCAGCAATAATCATTGCAGAATCTTTTAAATTAATTTTTAGTAAAGCTTCCAATACACCTTTACCAATTTTAGGAGCCAAACCTAATGTAGGCTCATCTGCCATATAGAGTTTTGCTTCTGACATCATACCTCTACCTATAGAAACCATTCTTCTTTCTCCTCCGGAGAGTCTTCCAACAGGAGTGTGAATTAGTTTCTTTAATGGCTCAAAAATTTCTAAAATTTCTTCTCTTTTCTGTTTTCTATTTTTCCAGGACTCGGGAGTGAATGCGCCACTATCTAAATGTTCTTCAACAGTAAGACCATGAAATATTTCATCTCCTTGAGGCATAATTGCAAGGCCTTCTTTTACAACTATATGAGTATACCTTCCTGGTCCTTGACTTCTAGTTCGACCAATTTCTTTACCACTAATTCTTATAGAACCTCTTTGCCAATGAGTAAGTCCAGCAATAGCATAAAATAAAGTTGTCTTTCCATGTCCATTTAATCCTACAATTCCAACACGCTCACCAGATTGGATTATAAGATCTAAATCATGAATTACTTGTAAAGGACCATAGCCTGCTGATAAACCCTTAATCTCTAAAATATTACTCATAAAATTTAACCTTCAAAATAAGCCTCTTTTACTTTTTGATTATTAATAACATCCTCTAAATTTCCTTCTGCAATAATTTCGCCAGCATCCATTACAACAACTCTGTCTGCAATTGTCTCTAGTAATTCAATTCTATGCTCTACAATTAAGACTGCTATGTTCATTTCTTTTGATAGCATTCGTAATGTATTATCAATTTCATCTATTTCTGCATTTATTAAACCAGAAGCAGGCTCATCCATTAAAATGATATCTGGTTCTCTCATTAAGACACTGGTCATTAAAAGTTTTCTTCTGTTAAAAGTTTCAAGTTCTGTATTAGCTGTATCCCAATTAACTTTAAATTTAACTAAATCTGCAGCATATTCAGCATCTGTTACGGGTAAATATGGTTTTGTAGATTGTCTTGCAGCCTTAAGAGTTTCACCAACAGTTAATTCTTCAGGTACAACAGGGGTTTGATAAGTTCTACCAATACCCATTCGCGCTCTTTCATAAAGAGGCTTATTATTAATTATTTGATCTTTGTAAATTACATCACCAGTTTTTTGTTTGTATCTTCCTGATAGTATTTCTATTAAAGAAGTTTTACCTGCTCCATTTGGACCAATAATACCCAAAACTTCACCTGGCTTTATATCAATATTGATATTTCTCAATATTTCTCTTCCACCCAAGTCAATACCAATATTTTTGCAAGAAAAAAAATTTTTAGCCAACTCTTTATTCATACTTCTTTTATTTTCTATTATTTGAATTGATATAAAAAGAGGGCGAGTGGTCGCCCTCTTTTAAAACTAGCTAACTAGATCTTACCACCAATCACAGCCCTGTAATTTAGATTCGCTATAATCATTTGGCCATATGATCTTGTGTTGAACATTTTGAACTTGAACAAACAATTGTCCCATTCCTGTCTCATGAGAGTTTGATTGGTTTCCAAATCCATTATCAGGGAAATGTAGAGCTTCTTGATACTCATTATTCATGTCCATCATTCCGCAAACACCTCTAAATGGGTTTGTTCTTATCCAATCACAATTTTTCTTGAAATCAGCATCATTAAGCCCAAGAGCTCCAGTAGCATTCCAAGAAGCAGCTAGATAATTTACAATATCATACCCATTACCAGTGTAGACAAGTCCCATTGTGTTCTTCTTATATGTTCCAAACTCAGGGAATCTTTTTAGATAAGCTTTTCTAAAATCTTGTCCTATTTTGTCTCCATAAACACCTAGAACTGTACTCCAACAGAAACCTTCCATTGCTCTTCCACCAAGTTCTAAAAATTCAGGTTGAGATGCACCGTACTGCACATAAACTAAAGCTCCTGGTACAGGATCAGCTCTAAACTGTTTACAAAAAGCAGCTTCTTCAGCTGCCATCCAGTGGTTACACATAATTGCTCCAGCACCAACTTTTTTTAATTCTCGGATTACTGGTCCCCAATCATTTACAGGATACTGAATTTGGGTATCCCCAGCTAGTTCCCAACCAGATTTTGCTAAAGACTCTTTTGCAGCTTTCAAAATTGTTTGGTTATAACCAGTTTGTTCAGAGATTATGTGAACTTTATTGTTTACAGGTTTCCATGTTCCAGTTGCTTTCATTGCATCAAGCCACATTGGATAAGTCCAACCATAATTTACCTCTGATGGATCAGTTTGTAATACGTGACTATACTTCTTAGGATTTTTTTTGAATTCCTCTGTAGCAAGTCTTTGAGTATTACCTTGTAGATATGGAGCTTTCCATTTAGTTGATGTATCCATTCCAGGAATTGGAGCAAAAGTAAATGCATTTGAAATTGCATGAACTTTCTTATCTATACAAGCTGCAATAGCGGATTGTGTACTTTCAGCAGATAGCTTATCATAGTCAGGAACGAAAGTTTTTATCTCTCTTCCTTGAACTCCACCTTTAGCATTAATTGCTTCAATGGCCATAATAGTACCATTTAAGTGATCTTGATCATCAGCTACACCGTAGGGTGTTGATAATGATGAAGGTATACCAATTAATACATGATTCGATGCGTCAGCTTTTCTAATCCATGGCATAGGTAAAAAATTTGAAGCACCAGCTAGTAAAGCAGCAGAACCTAAAGTTTTTAAAACTTTTCTTCTACTTTTATTCTTAACTAATTTAGTAGACTTTTCTTTTTTCTTAATCATGTTTCCTCCTCCCAAAGTTATATTATTTGTAATAAAACCTACCACTGGTGAGATTTTTTTTCGATAGATTAAAAATTTTTTTTTCTAATATAGGTTGATAATCAATTCCAGGTAGAATTTTTTTGAAAGATAATTTAAAAAGTACAATATTTATAATGTTTTTAGCAAAAGATGAAAAATTATAGATTATACATAATATTATACATAATATAAAATATTATTTAATCGGTAAATTAAAATGCAACAAGAAATAGAAAAAGATAATTCTTTAAAGAAAAGAGTCGACGAACAAATTCAAACTAGAAAAAAAATTATCTCAGATTTTCTCAAAGATTTATCTCTTAAGGAAAAACAAGTTACTACATCAAAGAAAACAGGAATAAATGAAAACACTATAACTCGTATGAAGAATAATAGAAATTTTGTTACTTCATTTGATAATGCAATTGCACTTTATAGTGTTTATCCAGACTTAAATAAAATGTTTTTAAATCAGTGGATTGAGCTTTCAGGGTTACAAAATATAAGTGAATACGAGGTCCAAATTAATGGTAGTATCACTAAAAACTTTGACATATTGCCCTTGCTTCCTAACGAAACATCCTCATTAAAAATTCCTCAAAATATTTATATAAACTTTAAACCAATGATTGTTTATAGATATCAAAGTATTACTTCACTTCTTAACAGACAATTATTTATATTTTCTCAACGAGGACTAGATAACAATAGTTGTGAAAATTTTTTTAAATTTTTATCTGATAAAATTTGTTTAGGAATTGCAGAAGATAATAAGCAATACGTGGGATATTTGACCAAAGAGGAAAAGGGATATTATGTTATTAATCCAATTACAAAAAAAATTTATACAAATTCATTTAAAATAAACGAAGTTTATAGATTAATACTTACCATAAATGATGATTGGTCAATGACTAGTGATTGATAAATAAAATTAAACACTAAAAAAATTTGAAATTTTATCTTTGTAATAAATCAAATTTACTAAAATTATTATTATTATAGCTAATATAACGCCATATTTAGCTTTAGGGAAGACCACTCCTCTCATTTTGGTAGGTCTAAGTTCTTCGTTATTTTTTTTATCTGTCATTTTCTAAATTTCTAAAAAAAAGGGCGCCACAATTAAGCAGCGCCCAAATTTTTATTTTATATTACCAGTCGGTAATATTGCTTTTATGATCATTAGCACCATGTCTTTTTCTAGCCAATTTTGAAAGTTCCTCACTCTCAGAATTGTTAGTAATAACATGCCAACCAATCCAGATAACTATACCTAAAATAACC
>Ga0209362_1001859_pt1 | contig 16287 bp, 13 predicted proteins | sample SaaInlV_165m_DNA_FD_184680 | JGI IMG/M metagenome (GOLD analysis project Ga0209362, IMG submission 184680) | Marine microbial communities from expanding oxygen minimum zones in the Saanich Inlet - Saanich Inlet SI037_S3LV_110m_DNA (SPAdes)... | ecosystem: Environmental > Aquatic > Marine >...
TAAATCCTCTAGCTCTAGTAAGTCCAGTAGCTCCTCTAAATCCTCTAGCTCCAGTAGATCCAGCAGCTCCAGTAAGAGCTCCTCTAGATCCAGTAGCTCTAGTAAGTCCAGTAGCTCCTCCAAATCCTCTAGCTCCAGTAGATCCAGCAGCTCCAGTAAGAGCTCCTCTAGATCCAGTAGCTCTAGTAAGTCCAGTAGCTCTTCCAAATCCAGTAGCTCTAGTAAGTCCAGCAGCTCCAGTAAGAGCTCCTCTAGATCCAGTAGCTCTAGTAAGTCCAGTAGCTCTAGTAAGTCCAGTAGCTCTTCCAAATCCAGTAGCTCTAGTAAGTCCAGCAGCTCCAGTAAGAGCTCCTCTAAATCCTCTAGCTCTAGTAAGTCCAGTAGCTCCTCCAAATCCTCTAGCTCCAGTAGCTCCAGTAAGAGCTCCTCTAGATCCAGTAGCTCTAGTAAGTCCAGTAGCTCCTCCAAATCCTCTAGCTCCAGTAGATCCAGCAGCTCCAGTAAGAGCTCCTCTAGATCCAGTAGCTCTAGTAAGTCCAGTAGCTCTTCCAAATCCAGTAGCTCTAGTAAGTCCAGTAGCTCTTCCAAATCCAGTAGCTCTAGCTCTTCCAAGTCCAGTAGCTCTTCCAAGTCCAGTAGCTCTGCAACAGTGTATTCTAGTGAGATTTGTTATGCACGAGCCGCTGGGAATGTCCCCAGGACTTGGGAAGGATTATATTATAATGACCCAGCGTGGCCATTAAGCAATGGTAGGCCTTACTGGCAACAAACAAATGGATGGGGTTATAATCCTGCTTTGTCTTATGTGTGGCGCATACACTGGGTCGGAAATAAATGGGATGTATCTAAATATACGAATTCTGGTACTTATATACGATATTCAGGGACAACCACTACAGGAGCGAATGACCACCCGGAAACTGCAACGTGGTATGGGGCTACTGTAGGCGTATGTAGCAGCTCCAGTTCCAAATCTAGTAGCTCCTCCAAATCCAGTAGCTCTAGTAGCTCCAAGTCAAGTAGCTCCAGTGCTATAGATCATGATCCTACTTACTACCCAGGTGGTCCGACTGCCAATCAATGTACGTATAACATACACGCAAAAGTAAGTTGGACTGCCAACACAACTGTAAGTCCATACTACATGACTCAGTGGAGCAATACTCAACCAGGACCAACGGGCGGTAAGGTTGGTTATAGGGTAGATAAACGTAACGGACCTATACCATTTGTACATAACGAGCATGAATTTTATTTCCAAAACAATACGGGACAAGGACCTCTAACTAAGACCAATACAAATTTGGGAACTCCCGCATATAACACCTTAATGCCCGTACCATCTGAGAGTCTGGAATATCATATTTTTATGTCACATCTTAAGTATGCAGGGCAAACTGGTTCAGCAGGATTCCAAGCAGATGCAGGTGACTTTAATGTCCTTAACCCAAATTCCGGATTAGGAGGTCAACTATGGCAAAATACAAGATGGATGGCTGACCCAACTGGAGCTAATGTAACTGTAGATACTGAATCACCAGGCTACTGGGTTACAAAAGACCCAGCAGAGGGTGCTGGTTTTGAGTACCATGACATAGTAAACACATTCCCACAAGGAGGCGGAGTCTATACTATGTCTAGCGCAGATAGGCAGGCGTCTAAGGCACAGCAGTCTACCACATTACCTCAATTCATAGATATGGAGGGTGAAGTTTCCGTGGGGTCAAATTATCAGGAAATAATATTAAGACCTGAGGCAACAGCTTTTGGCGGTAACCCCGCCAATTCAGTAGCCGCACTAGCAGCTAATAATGAAGGATCTAAAATATTTAAAGTATGGACAGGCTTGCCCGCAGCATGGGGACTACGACAAACACCAGGAAACCCAAATAGCACCACATGTGAGGTGACCATACCATCACTGAGTAATGGAGGTAGACACAGCTGGATGATTCACATACCAGAGGGTAACGTAGGTGGCGCAGTTGCTACTGTAAAATTCTTAGCTCCAGGTTCAAGTTGGCAAGTACCGATCACCGCCAACGCCGGAATGGGACAGTATCCTACGGAGTTTCAAAGCGTACTCGACAACACTTTAACTAATATAGCTGCACCTAATAATTGGGTAGATACACCACCATGGTGTTGTGCAGGAGCTACGAATTGTGTAGACAGTATCAATTGCTGGGGTTACGGAGACTGTGACGATATACTCGTTGGGACAGCTGGAGTAGCACAAATTAATGCCGCTAACACGCACCAAGACTATGCATTATACGGGGACAACCCTGCATGTGGTCGTCAATATACAAGCGGGCAAATGACTAATCCCGCAAATCTAGCCGCAACTAATCTAGCCGCAGGTGGTGATATAATAGCTGTCGTGTGTTACGATGATCAGAATTTAGTACAAGTCCTAAGATCATGGGGCTATAACCTATAAACAACAAAATAACCTATGCAAGATATACCAATATATGACTCACTCTCCAATCTAGGAGTAGATACTAATGAAGATACTAGTGACCCTGATACTATGACAGTAGATCCTCTCAAGGAGTTAAGTGATGCGGAGTTTGAGATATTAACCTTATATTTAAAATTAGTTAAAGGAATACAAAGTATAAGCGATAACTATAAGGATGCCACTGATGTAAGTGCTGTACTAGGTAGTTTTCAGGAATTAAAACAACAAGGTGAAAAGCAACTGTGGGCTCGTATGGCCCTTAAGTTTGGGTTTAATAATATAGAGCAGCTACTAGAGTCTAATGTGAAATTTAGATTACGTAGTGGTCATTTTATAGAGGCATATAATGAGTAGGGTTGTAATTGTAGGTAGTAGTGCCTCTTTATTAGATAAAAAGTTAGGTAATGTAATAGATACGTATCCACATGTAGTACGCTTTAATTGCTATGTCACAAAAGGACTTGAGGAGCATGTTGGGTCTAAAGAAAAAATATGGGCATGTAACCTAGGTTTAGCCGTACATATAGGTACGGTATCAAAATACCTATCGCAAGGGCACAATAGGTACATGTGGTATGTCGGTAATAACTATGAGATAGAAAAAAGGATACTACGACTAAAGAGAACTCTTAGAAAGCAGTTCTCAGTAGAGTCTTTAAATTTCGATGTAGCGGAGTATATAGGCGATATAAAAAATGAGTTTAAAGAAGAAAAATTATGTTTTAAACGTAATAAAATTAGATGCGGCGATAACGAGAAATATGCAACAACAGGACTAAGAGCTATATTTAAATGCTTAGAAAGATTTGGGAAAGCACATATTTGTGGATTTACGTCTTGGCAAGGAGACAATGTAGGTGTTAATAATGGACATTACTATACTATTGAAAACGTACCCACACATATGCATACAGCTTTTAAATCCCATCCGGAGCGTGAGCATGATGTGGAAACAGAGGCGAAAATTATAAAAAAACTTAAACATATGAACTTATTGGAGGAGATAGAATGACTAACATACAACTAAGCAAAGAGGTCCAGGCTGAATTTTTACTTGAGTATAACAAGTTTGTAGAGGGTAAGCCTTGTACATTTAACGGTTGGGAGCCTTTAAAAGAATTATTTGATATTGACATGAAAAACCTAGGATCCGGCTGCTCTAAGTGTAAGAAAAACGCGATTAAACGTAAGTACGCAGTAAAGATACAAAAAGTGTTTTTAAACAGAGCGTAGAGGAGGACGCTGACTATGGATGCAATAATTTATCTCATAACGCTCTTTATACTAGGGGCATTGATTAGCAGCAGTTGTATAGTAATTTGGTTTGAAACTAATTTAGCCGCAGACGTATTTAAAACGTTAAAAATATCAAATAGTAACATTTACACCTTTGATGAGTGGTCAAATGACATGATTGCAAGATTTCCATTTTTTGGGGAATTATTATCCTGTCCTCTATGTTTAAGTGTATGGGTATCTTGTGCAGTGTCAGCTATTTTAACACTAGTAAATGATCTTTCTTGGTGGTTTGTACCAGCTTGTACATTTAGCTGGCCTATAATAATATTTATGTTTTACACAATACTGACGGAAAGTGATTGAAACATTTTGAGATTCCTGCCAGCATTGTCGTATGCCGAAGGAATATGAAGAAAAGTATACAGCTTATGCTGCAGACCCAACTAACGAAAATTTACATGCTACGGTTAGCTCTCTGGGCAATACTATAAATTACACACTAGCTTCGCTTAATTCCACAACTAATCCTGTGATGAAAAGTAAAGCTCTAGTTTATACTGCGAACGCGGTAAAAAAATACGATACGAATGCTGGAGCCTCTCTCCCAACATTTGTATCTAGTGAATTACGAAGACTCATAAGAGATCAAAGAGCTATTAACGCTCCTATCAAGATTCCGGATAGAGCTATGCTTGACTCTCATAAGATAAACCAATCAGAACAAGAATATGAAGAGGAGTTTGGAAGAGAGCCCGATATCCTAGAGCTTGCTGATTTCTCAGGAATATCTCCTGAGCGTATTGAAAAGGTACGAAAACAAATGCCAGCCATGCCCACCGAAGAGGCCTTCGGAGAGTCAATGGCAAGTCAAACTCCGGATTACGAGAAGGAAGCTCTTCGTATGATATACTATGACTCTGATCATGTGGACAGAAAAATTATGGAGTATAAGATGGGTTATGGCGGGAAACGACAGATGCCTGCTAATCAGGTGTCTGAGAAATTGAAAATAAGTCCTTCCCAAGTTACCCGGCGTTCTCAAAGAATTTCTAAACGAATAATAAATATATTGGAGGATCAAAATGCGATCAATACTTAATACTGTACTAGAAAGGTCAGTGGAAAATTTGTCTAAAGCTATAGATTACGTTTCGGGTAATACTCAAAAAGCTTTTGTGGGGGATTCTATAGATTTTAACGATTTAACAAAATTGGATAAAATGATAGATGATCATGATAAAGTAATAACCCTAGATAAGGAGTATAGAACCAGTAACCTAATACAACTTATGGACTCATACACCTTAAAACGGGACTTATTATACAGCTACTCAGGCAGGTCTTGGCATATGGCAAATGGGCTAGATTCAAACTTAGGAAATGATTTTAGAGCTGGTTACATGGAAGCTTATTACACAAAATTAAAGGAAAATGAAGCAACGGCATGAAAGCAATTCGCATAGATTTTAATGACAGTACAATCTCCCTTAATTTTGATAAAGCACTAGATGGTGTATTTGATTGTTTAATGCAGGACGCTGTAGTGAATACAGCTACAAAGCTAGGTAGCGATGCTGTATTTCCAACTAAAGGTACAGAATTCTTTGAATCAGCCGTAGGTGGTGGTATGTTTGACAGATCAAGTATGTCGCATGAGGCAAATTATGCTGCCTATACCTCCAAGAAGTTTATAAATAATATGCAATCACACACACAGAAAGAAAAAATAGGTGATTTCACGTTAGAGACCTTATCAATGGAGGGCGGTAGTTTGATTATAAAAACTAGGTCTAAATCCACACTAGGCGCTGAGTCTACATTAACTTGGAGTATATAAATGAATAATGTTGTATTAACTGATTATTTACCATCTGTTGATGAAATATCAAATGACACTTTAGCTAACGTTAGAGATAGAATAAGTACGTACCTAACTACTAGGTATTCCGATTCTATAGATATGACACCAAACTCAGTTTTCGGAGACTTAATACTTGGACCGCTAGCATACCTAATAGCTTCATTTGAGATAGCAGCCAGCCGGTTATTTTCAGATCTCGACTTAGCAAATGTAGCATCAGGACAGATATATAACTGCGATTTTGTTAAAGACTATCTCGAAAATTTTGGTCTATCGCAGAGAACAACTACACCATCAACAGGCGTAGTACAGATAACCTTTTCCGCGCCAGGTACTTACATATTAGACTCAGGTACAGTATTTGTATTCGACTCAGGCGGAGACGAGTACATCTTTAAAATGGCAGATGTCTCAGACCTATTAACAATAGTTACTAACTTAGATGGAGGAGAGGAATCAGCAACTTTAAAGCAATTGAATAGGCTAGATGATGAATCTTACGTAGTGAACATACCGGTAATTGGTATTGCTGGTGCTAGTGTGCTAAAGAATACTGAAAGTAAATCAAACCTATCTATAGCAGAAATAGTAAGCATTACTAGTATAACAGATTTCGACCAAGGAACACTGCCTGAGAACGTAATGGAGTTGGCTAATAAATCAAGGAATACATACTATGCAGCAAGTTTGGCATCTAGGAACGGTTGTTTAAGTTTCTTAATGCAGACATACCCAGAACTCCAAGGAGTATCCCCAGTGGTTACAGGTGACACTGAGATGGTTAGAGGAACGCATAATCTATTCGGCGTTAAACAAGGTGTAATGGACATTTGTATTAAATCAAAGAAAAATTTTGTTACTGAGTATACAACTGTACCTCTAGCTTATAACACACAGATGAATAAGTGGCTTGGGAAATTTGAAACTCCACATGGACCTCCGATAAAAATTGCCAATGTGCAACTCTCTAATTCAGAGTTTCAACCAGATGCTTTTGAAATATTGTCAGCCGCAGACATAGAGAAATATCCAAATTTAGCTGCAAGCTATTCTGACGAGGAAAAGCTTGGAATATACGTACAAGACTTAAACGACTCAAGCCTACCTCCAAATGGAAATCCAGATGCTTTTGAGGGGTCTTCAGACCCAGTACTGACACCGTCAGTAATAAATTTAAGTGCGGAAATTGGTATAGTTACGCTTGCAGGCGTGTTCGAAGGTTATCCTTTTGTAACAGCAGCAAAGCGTGAAATTAAAATTCAATTTAGTGAGTACTCTCCAGACTATAAGAAAATAAGCGGTTTCCTCATATATGGCGCGGAGGTTGTTAAAGTATCATTTAGTCAATCAGGAAGCACTTCAAATACGTACTCCTATGCTGTTGAAGAGGATGTTCTATATAAAAGATTTCTTAAAGGAGTAAGTATAACAGTCATAGTAGACGCTACTTCCGGAACTTTAAAGGATAAGCTAGATTTACTTATAGAGCTTGATCCTGGCGAGGTAGTTTTTGAAGTAGCGCCACGTGCTACGAATTTTATAGTTAGGTATGAGTATGATCCAATGGTGAAATCAATAGGAGAATTTGTAGCTAATAGTGATATTAAACCTATTAATACAGATATATTAGTACGTAACTTTCTTACCTGCGAGGTCAGTAACATAACTGTTACTTACAGAAGTAAAGCGGGGAGTTTGGTCGATTTAACTAGCGCAAAACGAGATATTACAAACTACATAAACGGACTAAGTCATCCTAACCTATATGAGGAGTATGCAGTAGCAGAAATTCTCCTATATTATGGGGCTGACGGAATAAAATCAGTAGCCCAAGCCGGAAAATTCTACCGCACCGTAGGTACTAAATATTTAAATAATGACTTAGCTAGTGTCGAAGAAGGAAATTTATTTATTCAGGAGATGGCATTAGAGTACAATGATACATATGAGGTTGTAACGCCTATAGCATCTAGTACTTTACACCCTCCTACAGATGTCCCTGGAATGGGTGAGAGAAATATTCATTATATAATAAGTGCAGACTCAGTAGTATTTGATGAAGTATCGTTCTGATGGTAGTGAAAGCTCAGACCAAAATAAGATCCTAACTAGATTAGGATCATTTTGGTTAGATTTTCTAAAGGATCCTGACCAGGCTAGAGGCCTAGTCGCTGCGGCCAGCTCTACTGATATCACTCAGAAATTAGAGAATGCTTTAAATTTATTACTTAATCAGTCGAAGTCTGAAGCTGAGGCTATAGCGCTACACTATAACGTCAATAGTGTTATACTAGCTCAAACAGCAAAAGATGATAATACCTTAGTATATCTAGATCGTAAAGATAGGTTGAGGTTACATAAGCTAGACGTAGATGGGGATTTTAACCTACAAGAGTATGACGGAAATACATCGGGTGTTGTAAAATACTTCATACGGAAAAAAGATTGCTCAGCTTACGTGGTAAACCACAAAGGACTATCTTTAGTAGCTAACGATTTTGATATAAAAACAGTAGACTCTCCCAAAGACGGGAGTTTATTTGTTAACGCAGATTTCTACCAAACAGACAAATATTACGTATTTTTTAAGGACCCTAATAAGCTATTTAATAAAGGTAGGATTTTTGTATCAAATGCTCAAGTTGAGTTAAAATCAATATATAGATTCCCACTACGTCAAGACTCCTTTGACAAATTAAGACATGCTAAATATTTAGCTAAATTTGCTAGATTTGAGCAATCAATAGCCTCTTTCGAACAGGCTCTAGCATCAATATCTGGATTAGAGATAAATCCAGCAGAGGGTGAAATTTCGGACATCACTGTAGGCTCACAGAATTATGTACTAAATAATGGCCACGTACTGAACGTAGCCTATGAGCATGAAAACTTAAATGTAAATCAAACTTATCCTCGTGATTTTATAATCGGAGACGGAGTAAAAGTTTTTTCAAGTAAGGCAAGTGGGGAGCGCTGGTGGCGTAAAGTTTCATGGCACGCAGGCTTACCGCTATTTTCAATTACAAAATTTAAAACTTTAATAATACCTGATGGAACTCAAGAAGTCTCCCATACAACCTCTATAGTAAATGGAGTTTCAAGAGCTTTTATACGCTGGGACATAGAGGGTGATGCCGACGAAGTAGACGAGTATTGGAATTTTGTACATCTCGAGGAGGTTAAAAGTAATATTTTTCTTGCAGATAAGTTAGGTATAGAGGAGCAATTACTTAATAACCAAAAGGTATATATAAATCCAATTGATGTTATATTCCAAACAACCCTAGATACGACAACGATTGTTATAGAATTAGACGCATCTATCGTTAGGAACACACAACAAACAATTGACTACATAAAGCAGGAATCTCCTGTTGGTGCCGTTGTATTAGTATTTGTAAAACAAACTGTACAAGTAGGGTCATTTAAGGAAGAAGCCAGAGTTTCAATAACCGGGGATTATGTACCTTATATAGTAACACTTCCCACTCCTGAGCCTACTCCTATACCTTCATCATCTAGCTCTGTTAGCTCCTCTAAATCCAGCAGCTCCAAGTCTAGTAGCTCCAGCAGTTCCTCTAAGTCCAGTAGCTCCAAGTCCAGTAGCTCCAGCAGTTCCTCTAAGTCCAGTGATTCATCGGAATCTAGCTTAAGTAGCTCCAAGTCCAGTAGCTCAGAAAAGGGCGTACAAGGCTTTGATGAATGCGATCCTTATTCAAGTGCGAGCAGTAAATCCAGTAGTTCCTCTAAGTCCAGTAGCTCCTCTAAATCCAGCAGCTCCAAGTCCAGTAGCTCATCCAAGTCCAGTAGCTCCTCTAAGTCCAGTAGCTCTTCCAAATCCAGTAGTAGCTCTTCTAAGTCTAGTAGCTCTTCCAAGTCCAGTAGCTCCAAATCCAGTAGCTCCTCCTCTAAATCCAGTAGCTCCTCCAAATCCAGTAGCTCCTCTAAGTCCAGTAGTTCAAGTAGCTCCAAGTCTAGTAGCTCTTCTAAGTCCAGTAGCTCTAGTAGCTCCAAGTCTAGTAGCTCATCCAAGTCCAGTAGTTCCAAGTCTAGTAGCTCCAGCAGTTCCTCTAAGTCTAGTAGCTCCAAGTCCAGTAGCTCTTCCAAATCTAGCAGCTCTTCCAAGTCCAGTAGCTCCAAGTCCAGCAGTTCCTCTAAGTCAAGTAGCTCCAAGTCTAGTAGCTCTTCCTCTAAATCCAGTAGCTCCAAGTCCAGTAGCTCTTCCAAATCTAGCAGCTCTTCCAAGTCCAGTAGCTCCAAGTCCAGCAGCTCCTCCAAGTCCAGCAGCTCTTCCAAGTCCAGTAGCTCCAAGTCCAGTAGCTCCAAATCCAGTAGCTCCAAGTCCAGCAGCTCCTCCAAGTCCAGTAGCTCCAAATCCAGTAGCTCCTCCTCTAAATCCAGTAGCTCCAGTAGCTCTTCTAAGTCCAGTAGCTCTAGTAGTTCCAGTGCTACACCTGATGGGTATTGTGCTCAAGGTTTCAGTGGTGATTATGAAATCGTAAATGGAAGTTATACTAAAGTAGTAGATGTTGTATCAGGTACTCCTTTTGAGTATAACGCGAGGTGGTACTATCAAAATGAAAATAAAGTAACATTATACTTTAATGGAGCCACCTGGGTACTGGATTTAAGTCATAATACAAGTATTGATGCTGACCTAATAGAACGACCACCAGATGTGTATGACGTATGGGACCCATCAGGATGTTATTACCCAGGGGTAACTGGGTCAAATCTGGGTTGTATATATCCAGATCTTTGCCTCTCCTCCCGTAGCTCCATAAGTAGCTCTAGTAGCTCAATAAGTAGCTCTAGTAGCTGTAGCTCTATAGGCTCTATAGGCTCTAGTAGCTTAAGCTCTGAAAGCTCTGGAAGCTCGAGGAGCAGTTCGAGTATAGTAAATGTACAAGGCTATGAATTATGTGCTAATGAATCCATAGATTTTAAAACCGGATTAGAATCTGAGATTTTGATAAGTACTCCTAACGTGGGAGAAATGTTCTTAGCTACGGACACAAATAGGCTACTCATCTATGACGGTAATGGCATATTCACTGTTTTTGATAACGAGTTAGGCATTCAGTATAAGACAGATACGTATGCCAACATTCACGCACAATCTCCTCCCGCTCCACGTGGTGCTATATTCCTGGCTACAGACACAAGGCAATTAATAATATCTGATGGTGGTGGTGTCTACGTAGTTTTAAATACAGAACCTCTAGGTTACTACTGCGCCTTCGGCTTTAGCGCTGACTTTGATACGGTAAATGGATCCTATGTTCTTATGCGAGATCCTCAGGGTGTAGCATTATCATACAACGGATACGCCTATTACCAAAATGAGAATAAGGTTACGTTATTTTACACTGGGGAAAGTTGGGCATTTGACCTCACAGAAAATAATGAGGTAACCATAGATTTTATAGAAAAACCTGAAGACTCAATAACGCCTGAAGGTAGCTACTACGTAAGTGGTCAGAGCTCATTTTATGGGCAGGTGATAGAGGGCGTATGCCAAGAAAGATCTTCTTCCAGCTCTTCTGGGACTGAGTTAATTACTGTATTTTCAGGATCTACAACGTCAATAAATCAAACACAAAATAATACTTACGAGATACATATAGCGTCAGGTGAGACCGTCAACTTCGCAACAGATTCCGGTGATTCATTTGAATTAACCTCAGGTAATGGCGGAATTCTGATAGTAGATCAAAGCGGCGCCTGGTCTGGTCCTTTCTTTCTATCTATTGGAGATGATGTCGTTTTAGACTTAAATGGCGAGTTTTATTATCTTAGATATTCAGGAGTTGGAAGTTTTATTGTTGTGATTAAGGGTATAAAATTTATAGTCTACACAGTAGCATGAATAATCTCACTACAGATTTTTACTTTCGAGACACAGAACTTGTAATATTAGGACAAGATGCAAGTGGTCCTGTAAAGCTTGGCTATTCGACAGATACTAAATCACTTTTTTTCTCTGATAATACAAAGTGGTATAAAATACCATTATCGGACGCTGAAGATGCAAACATCACATACTCTAGTTTATCGTCACAAAGTTCATCATCAACATCATGGATAGTCATTGGAGCTGGCGAGGTAGTAGATATAGATGAGAATACGCCTAATATCAAATTTACCGGAGATCCTGGTGAGACCGCTACTGTTAACTTAGTTATAGGTGTAAATTCTTATACAATAACAATAAAGAATGACAACAATTCATTTGTTTTTGACCATGGTAATAATAATAATGTTGAGTATACATTTGGTAATTCTTTCCCTGAAACATACACATTTACTTTAAATGGATTTGTAAATGAGATTACAATAGTTGGCCTTGGTAGCTGGATTTTTAATGTTAGTACTAATACTACAAATTTACGATTATCATCGACCTCTAGCAGCTCCAAGTCTAGTAGTTCCTCTAAGTCCAGTAGCTCCTCCAAATCCAGTAGCTCCAAATCCAGTAGTTCCTCCTCTAAATCCAGTAGCTCTAGTAGCTCCTCTAAGTCCAGTAGCTCTTCCAAGTCTAGTAGCAGTTCAGTAGTAGCAGGCGCATCATCTGTCTCCAGTAGCTCCAAATCCAGTAGCTCTAGTAGCTCCTCTAAGTCCAGTAGCTCCTCCAAATCCAGTAGCTCCAAATCCAGTAGCTCTAGTAGCTCCTCCAAATCCAGTAGCTCCTCCAAAAGTAGCTCTACTAGCTCTATTAGTTCCTCGCAGTCTTCACAGTCTTCACAGTCTTCTTCTAGTTCCTCACAGAGTAGTAGTTCCTCTAAGTCTTCGAGCAATTCTAGTAGCAGTTCATTAGTAGCAGGCGCATCATCTGTCTCCAGTAGCTCCTCAGTTTCTAGTAGCTCCAAATCCAGTAGCTCTAGTAGCTCCTCTAAGTCCAGTAGCTCCTCCAAAAGTAGCTCTACTAGCTCTATTAGTTCCTCGCAGTCTTCACAGTCTTCACAGTCTTCTTCTAGTTCCTCACAGTCTTCACAGTCTTCTTCTAGTTCCTCACAGTCTTCACAGAGCAGTTCAGTAGTAGCAGGCGCATCATCTGTCTCCAGTAGCTCCTCAGTTTCTAGTACCTCTAGTAGCTCTAGTAGCCGCACCGCCGGCGCCCCCCTCACCGACAACAATTTCGATACAGCGATAGCCTTGTGGTTTACGAATCAAGGCCAAGCCGAATCCACCTATGGTCTCATTGGTGAATGGAACACAACGGCCGTCACCAACATGTTCGAGGCATTCAAGGACAAGACTACCTTCAATCAGGACATCGGCGACTGGGACGTTTCCGCCGTCACCGACATGAGCTACATGTTCATGTCATCAGGGTTCGATAAGGACATCAGCGACTGGGAGGTTTCCGCCGTCACCGACATGAGCTACATGTTCGCCTACACTCCCTTCAATCAGGACATAGGCGACTGGAACACTTCCTCCGTGGTGAATATGTCCATAATGTTCTACCAGGCAACATTGTTCAATCAGAACCTCAGTATGTGGGACGTAGCTGGCGTGACGAATTGTAACAATTTCTCCATAGGTACAGGGGCGTGGGAGAAGACAATACATAAACCTTTCTTTACAGCCTGTGTGCCTGACTATACACCAGCCTCTAGCAGCAGTTCCTCGCGTAGCTCTGACTCTAGTGTGAGCTCAAGCAAGTCTAGTAGCTCCAGTAAATCGAGCGTTAGCTCTAGTAACTCTAGTAGTAGTAGTGGCTTTTTAGTAATAACTGATAGCAATTTCGATACAGCGATAGACTTGTGGTTTACCGACGAAGCCCTCGCGACCTCAACCTACGGACATATAAGTAATTGGAACACTTCCGCCATCACCGACATGTCCAACGCCTTCAAGGACCGGCAACAGTGGGTTGGTGAGGACTTAAAAACAAAACAAGTTACTGTAGGTGGAAATACCTATACAGCTTGGGACACGAGTAACGTGACCGACATGTCCGGGATGTTCTGGGGCGATGTGAAGTTCGGTGACTACCCCCAACAAGACTACATCGGAAATTGGGATACATCCAATGTGGAAGACATGTCCAACATGTTCCACACCGGCTTGTGGATTGAACAGCCCATCAATACAAAACAAGTTACTGTAGGCGGAAATACCTATACAGCCTGGAATGTAGGCAATGTGAAAAACATGTCCATGATGTTTTACATGGCCGGGCAATTTAATGAGGACATCGGCGACTGGGATGTAAGCAAGGTGGAAAACATGTACATGATGTTCAAAGACTGCGCAGCGTTTAATAACGGTGGAGCTTCGACTATAGGCAACTGGGTTACTTCTGAAGTCACGAACATGCATCACATGTTCTACGACGGACATAATTTTAATCAGGACATCAGTGCCTGGGATGTGGGCAAGGTAGTTTACTGTGGAGATTTTGATTTGTCTGCATATAACACGTCGTGGACTTTCGATGAGAAGCCTGTCTTTACTTTATGCGCCCCAGGATATTCGTCTAGTAGTAGCTCCTGCTCATCTAGGTCTAGCTCCAGTAGTTCCAAGTCCAGTAGTTCTAGTATGCGTAGTAGTAGTTCTTCTTCAGTGGTGTCAGGAGCCGCTTTCTACTTCACCATAGTTGATGAGGGTAATACTGTACCTGATGGAAATTATTGCTACGACGATACGTGGACTGCACCACCAGTAACATATGGAGGTAAGTCTGTATACTCATACTATGATGGTTCCACAGGAAATACATGGTATTTACACTATATAAGTGTTGGAAACTCTACTACTAATAGTTATTGGGCTATAGGCAATAATCCAAGTGGCACCACTCTATTGTCTAGCGATTTGGGATGGGCTGCACCTGAGGGAACTTGGACAGGATCTGGCTCCAATGTAATAATAACAAAAATACAAGGTGCATGTGGCACAGGCTCTAATGATAATGATGGGGAGTCGGACGATTGTACGGAATCGTCTGACTACACAGTTTATTGCGGAACTGCCGGAGTTGGATGTGGCTCAGGTGTATATCTTAAAGAAAGCTATACATACAACTATTCATCCGTATGGAAGTATAATGATGGTTTTACCGATTTTTATTTATGGAATGGACATCCGGATGCGTATCAAGGAAATGGAGCAACTTTATGGTCCTTTGCTCAGAATACGGGAGGTACTCCATCGGGCGAGTCTACGGCAAATGCTACGGGTGATTGTCCACATACTGCAGTCTGGGGCAATAGCATAACTGTAACGCATTTAGCTTAAAATAAGTATCAAAAAATTAGATAAACCGTAACGCACAAGGATTGAATATGGCTACGAAATATGCATTAAATGCTACAATAATAGATAAAGAGAGAAATATTCTGTCAATTTCTTCCATCGGAGACGCACGTTTAGCTTACTCCACAGACACGAAAAAATTATTTTTCTTCGAAGGAACCAAATGGAAAGTAGTTGAGTAATGCCAGATGATCCTGCAGGTCCTGCTAATTTAGCCTTAGCTAATCTTAGCATTATAAGAGCTGGAGGCGTATATCCTGAGGCAGTTTGTTCTCCTTTGGGTAATGGTATTGTTTATAAGATTAAAAGAGATAGTAATGGTGACCCTGTAACCCAATGGGGAAAAGGCCCTGCTACAGATGGGGAAACCTATACTGAAGCATGGGTAATAGATTTCGATGCGCATGATACTGATTACAATGTGCAGGCTCTTAAAGATCGATGTAATGTTTCGAGTTCCTCTAAGTCCAGTAGCTCCAAGTCAAGTAGGTCTTCCTCTAAATCCAGTAGCTCCAAGTCCAGTAGCTCCAAGTCCAGTAGCTCCAAGTCCAGTAGCTCCTCATCCTGGAGTAGTGGTACTATTCCTTTTAGTTCCAGTAGCTCCAAGTCCAGTAGCTCCTCATCCTGGAGTAGTGGTACTATTCCTTTTAGTTCCAGTAGCTCCAAGTCCAGTAGCTCCTCATCCTGGAGTAGTGGTACTATTCCTTTTAGTTCCAGTAGCTCCAAGTCCAGTAGTTCTAGTAGCTCCTCTAAATCCAGTACATCCAGTACATCCAGTAGCTCTAAGTCCAGTAGCTCCTCATCCTGGAGTAGTGGTACTATTCCTTTTAGTTCCAGTAGCTCCAAGTCCAGTAGCTCTAGTAGCTCCTCTAGTTCATCTAAGTCTAGTACCTCTAGTAGCTCCTCTAGTTCATCTAAGTCTAGTACCTCTAGTAGCTCCAGTAGCTCCTCTAAATCCAGTACCTCTAGTAGCTCCTCTAGTTCATCTAAGTCTAGTACCTCTAGTAGCTCCAGTAGCTCCTCTAAATCCAGTACCTCTAGTAGCTCCAGTAGCTCCTCTAAATCCAGTACCTCTAGTAGCTCCAGTAGCTCCTCAGTTTCTAGTACCTCTAGTAGCTCCAGTAGCTCCTCAGTTTCTAGTACATCCAGTAGCTTCAGTAGCTCCTCTAAATCCAGTACCTCTAGTAGCTCCAGTAGCTCCTCTAAATCCAGTACCTCTAGTAGTTCCAGTAGCTCCTCAGTTTCTAGCTCCTCAGAAAGTAGTTCTAATAGCTCATCAGAAAGTAGCTCCTCAGTAAGTAGTTCTAGTAGCTCGTCAGAAAGTAGTTCTAGCTCCTCAGAAAGTAGTTCCAGTAGCTCCTCAGTTTCTAGCTCCTCAGAAAGTAGTTCTAATAGCTCATCAGAAAGTAGCTCCTCAGTAAGTAGTTCTAGTAGCTCATCAGAAAGTAGCTCCTCA
>Ga0209362_1001860_pt1 | contig 16282 bp, 14 predicted proteins | sample SaaInlV_165m_DNA_FD_184680 | JGI IMG/M metagenome (GOLD analysis project Ga0209362, IMG submission 184680) | Marine microbial communities from expanding oxygen minimum zones in the Saanich Inlet - Saanich Inlet SI037_S3LV_110m_DNA (SPAdes)... | ecosystem: Environmental > Aquatic > Marine >...
AGATAAAGGCGTTCAGCATCTTGTAATTTACCTTCTTTATGTGCTGCTATAGCCTGCTGCAGTGTTTTTTTAATATTTAATTTCATTCAACCATGATAAATCAAAACATAGAAACAAATAAATCAATATATTCTAGTGCAGGTTTTTTTAAAATGATTGTTGGTCAATAGCGCTGTGATTGTTTTTTTTATTTTTCATCGTCGCGTCCAAATGCATTCATTACTTTTTTAAAAACGAGTGTAGGTTTAATCTCTTGTATGTTTTCCTGCTTATCCTGTACCCAATATACCTCCTTTCCCCAAGGCCTGTATCTATGTGGCTCACCAGGACCAAATATTGTAAAAGTTTTGGTTTGGTCGACCAATAATAATTAAATTTTTATTATAAATGTTTTATGCATGATGAGATATTATCTTTTAAACTTGACTTCAATTATCAGTTTCACTAAACTGAACTAAAATTAACCATTGATTAAAGTGTAACTAAATCAATAAGTTATAGTAGCTATCAGGGGATAGAGCATCCCCCTCCTAAGGGGAGGGTCGCACGTTCGAATCGTGCCGAGGGCACCACATCTAATTCTTTATAAAATTACAATTTAAGCGTTATGTGTAGTATGAGCCTATGAAAAAACTATTATTATTAATGATGATTCCTAACTTTGTGTTAGCCGAAGGGTTTGGTTTAGTTTGTGAAGGAGAATTGAGTATCTTTAGGAATGATAAGTTAGAAAATACTTCTAAAGAAACACAGATTCTTCAAGTAAAAGATAATTCTATTGCCATAGATTCTATTTCCTACAAAAGTAAAATATATAATTATGGTGCTGTAAAAGGCTCATCGAAATACTTAAAAGATGACGCTCAGATTGTTTTAGAAACCCCTCAGATTAGCAATGATATGATATTTGTTAATGTAAACTTCATTCCAAAATCCTTTATTAGCGTTCAATAGTAAATGTGGAGTGAAAGCTGAAAAGGTTATTTATTTATTTAAAAATAATTTTAAAATTTTGTAGTATTTTCAAAATAAGCGGCGTATATTAATATTTATACCACCTGAACACATAATAGTTTTTTTATAATTAGGGTGAAAAATACTACGGTGTGCTTGCACCAAGCTCTTATCTTAAGGAGCTCCCAGAAATCGAGTGTAAGCCTAAAATAGTTGCTCGCTTTAAATTTTAACTACTAATCCAAAATGTTTAGGTGGTATTTAATTTATGAGTCTGCAATATAATTCCCCCATCTCCGTGCAATCATATCCCTTGCCGACATTTTCTTTTATGAGAAGTATGGGTAGTTTAATTGACAGGAGATTTACGTCTTGCCCTACCAATACCAATTACTCTGACAAAGATATCTTTTTAAAAGTTCAGTTTTAACAAAAATATCTCTTTTATTGATAAGATTGACGTGAGTATCTTGGCAGTAAAAAAAATGGGAGAATTTAAATAATGGTAAGCCTGAAGAGAAACAGCAAACTAGAATTAGTGGAAGCAAAAGGTAGAAGAAGCAGGGCCTCTTCAATTTATACACCCGGACAATTAGACGATTTTAAAATTAGCCGCGGTAAATTTAGCACCTTTGTCACCTGCCCACGATGTTTTTATCTTGATAGAGTGGTGGGGTTAGCTGAGCCTGGCATGCCAGGTTGGACATTAAATGAGACCACTGATCTTTTACTAAAAAAAGAATTTGATATCTGTCGAGAGCAACAAATACCCCATCGACTATTTTCTAAATACGGCTTAGACCATATTGTGCCTTTTAAGCACGAGTCTATGGATGACTGGCGAGATTCTTTGAGAAAGGGCTTAATGGCACGATATGATGATTCGAATATTATTTTATCTGGGGGTGTGGACGATATTTGGTTTGATACTCAATCAGAAGAGTTAATCGTTGTTGATTACAAGTCACAGGCAAGCAATTACGAGGTGAATCCAAAAACTTATTTAAACTCTCCGTATCATGAGGGCTACAAGATTCAGATGGATTTTTATAACTACCTACTGCACTTAATGGGCTTTAAAACAGCCTCCACATCTTATTTCTTGGTCGTCAACGCTGATCGACATGCAGAAGGCTTTCATGGCGAGATGAAATTCTCAGAGACACTTATTCCCTACGAGCATGATTTTTCATGGATTGATTGGGAAGTAAACAACATGATTGATTGTTTGAATTCAGACAAGGTTCCTGAAAGTCATATCAGCTGTGAAAATTGTGCATACGCCAAACAAAGAAAGTCTTATGATTGAGTTGATTTAATTAGTTTTGATGTCTGTCTTTTGTATGTTTGCCGCTTGGATTAACTCCAAAATCTAATAAAATTTTCGATTATTTTCCTTGTAATGAGAATGATTCTTATTTACAATTATAAATAGTTCTCATTTAGATTAATAAATAATTTTAAGGAGCCATTGATAACATGAATTTTAAAAAAAGAGCCTTGACTTTGGCAGCCCTCACAGCATTAAGTGTTTCCGCGATGGCCAATACACCGACCAACGAAGAAATTTACCAAATGATGAAAGAAATGAAAGAGGAGTTAGCCAAACTTAAGGCAGAAAATGAACTGCTCAGAGGTGATGTGAAAGAGGTTGCTGCAGAAAATAAATCCCTCAGGGGGGAGGTGGAGGATGTTGCTGTTGCGACAGATGAAGCAATTAAAGCCCAAGTTAAATTATCGAATAAAACAACCATCGGGGGTTATGGCGAACTTCACTACAACAACCTAAGAGATCAAAAGGGGCAGAGCAACAAGCATGAAATGGATTTCCATCGTTTCGTATTATTTGTCAATTATGAGTACAACGATAAACTAAGGCTTGTATCAGAGCTTGAGTTAGAGCATAGCGTCTCTGGTGACGGTCAAGTGGGTGAAATTGAATTAGAGCAGGCCTATGTTCAATACGATGTTACCGATAGAACAAGTGTGGTTGGTGGGCTATTTCTTATGCCGGTGGGTATCTTAAATGAAACTCATGAGCCATCAACCTTTTATGGGGTTGAACGTAATAATGTCGAGAAATATATTGTGCCTACATCCTGGTGGGAGGGTGGCGCCATGGTGCAGCATGAAATTATGGATGGCCTAGGAATAGATTTAACGGTTACATCTGGGCTAAAGGCAACAAGCGATACCGACTTCGATGTTAGAGACGGTCGACAAAAGGTAGGTAGTGCAGATGCCCATAAATTAGCTTACACGGGAAGATTAAAATATACAGCCATACCGGGCTTAGAATTAGCAGGAACGGTCAACTATCAAGATAATTTTGGTCAAGATGCTTATGAAGGCGTGGGCTCAGCGACGCTTTATGAAGCTCATGCTGTTTATAACAGAGATCAGTTCGGTTTAAGGGCGTTATACGCAACCTGGGATATTGAAGGTTCGGCGGTAAAGGCCTTGGGGCAAGATAAACAATACGGCTATTACGTAGAGCCTTCATATCGGTTTAGTGTATACGGTGAAGACTTAGGTGTGTTTACTCGTTATAGCTTGTGGGATAACAAGGACGGGAGTGGATCAACGCTAGACACCAAATATAAACAATATGATGTCGGTTTAAATTGGTGGGTGGATAAGGACGTTGTGCTGAAGGTTGATTATCAAATCCAAGATGTAGGGGCAGGCATTGACACAGAGCTTGATGGACTTAATTTAGGATTGGGATATCAATTTTAAAGTGCATATATATTTGAGAGGAAAATGACAAGATCGCATGAAAATTATTTGCTGTGGCTTTTGCGGGAAATACAAAAAAGCGATAGCTTGTGGAAAGATGAATTGGGCTATCTTGTAAGATTAATTCAACAAACGAAAGAAGATCATTTATAGATACTTTCAATAAAAAATTTCCTCTTTCCCGTTCATGGGTGATACTTATTTTAATATTATTAGCATCATCGCTACATGCGCGTGGCGTTTATCAAACTGATAAAGATTTCTTAGCTGAGGTTTACGATAACAACCCACCCAAAAGTAAGGCCATCATGCTATTGGGTGACCTAAGGAAATCAGTGGAGAAAATCCTAGAGCATCCTTATGGTTCATTACGAATTAGGTATTGGCAAAAAGATAATAAAACAACTTGGATTTTAGAGGAGATAGGAAAAACAGAGCCGATCACATTTGGTGTTGTGATAAAAGATAGTAAGATTCAAAATATTAAAGTGTTAGAGTTTAGGGAAATTCGGGGCTGGGAAGTGAGGTATCAAGCCTTTACAAAACAGTTTATCGGGGCTGGTTTAGATGGAATGAAATTAGATAGAAACATTGATGGGATATCTGGAGCTACCTTGTCGGTGTGGGCAATGACATCAATTGCTGAACTTTCGCTCTACCTTGATCAATATTTGAAAAAATAGATGAAAAAAATAAGAATCACCAAGAAGTCCATCAACCAAATCCATAAGTTCACGGGTATTGCTGTTTGTATTTTTTTAATTCATTTATCAATAACTGGGATATTCCTAAATCACACGGAAGATTTAGGGTTGGATGAAAAATATACCGCCTCCCCCTTGGTCTTGGCTTTATATAACATCGCCATACCCAGCAAGAAAGAATCATTTGTATTGGACAATCGCTTCATATCAAGGTTTGGCAATCAGGTGTTTATCGATAATCAACCTGTCATTAAAAATGAAAATCCAATCATCGGCGCGGTGTTTTTAAATCAAATGTTAGTCATCGCCTTTCCAAATAAACTTATCTTATTGACCCAAAAAGGGGAGTTAATTGAAAAGATAACAAGCGCATCAGGCATGCCAGTTAATATTGAAAGGTTAGGGTCATCAGGTAATCGTTTATACCTCAAGGTAAGCAATCAAGTATGGGAGTCAATAGATCAAGCGCAATCATGGACGGCAACTGACTTAGGCTTTAATAGCTGGAGCACAGAAGCTGGTATGCCTGATGAAGCAACGAAACAAATTGAGGTGTATTTTTCAGGCAAGGGCGTCTCGCTAGAGCAATTCTTATTAGATCTTCATAATGGAAATATTTTTAAGGGTTTTGGAAAATGGTTTTTAGATATCGTAGGCATATTTTTGCTGCTACTCTCAATCTCTGGTTTTTGGATCTGGATAAGAAGAAGACGCTAAACTAACTCTTATTCCCTTTAGGTAGATTTTCATCTACTATTTTATGTATGTTCCATTTCAAATATAAATAAATGATGAGAAAAATTCCTCTTCTTTCTGTAGCGCTTATTTTCAATAGTGCTTTTGCAGTTGAAGGTAAAGGGTTTACCCTGACCTCTGAAAATTATTTTACCGTCAATCAAGCCTGTCATTCGTATGAAGTGATTGAGGGTAAGCAATATTGTGTTAAAGAATCAGTGATTCCCCTAAATTCATGCGGCGTGCAATCAGATTGGCCTTGTATGAACCCTGAGGGGTGTCTTGGAATTACACAATTTATTAAAGAATAATATGGCTTACCTACATACACTCAGATTAATTTTTTTCCTCCTTTTGCCAATTTATGGCCAAGCTGAGGAGGATCTAAAGTACAGTTATGAACACGATAGTATTGGTGATAAATACGACGCAGAAGGCGACATCACGTTTCGCAACCATAAAGACAATGGCGTTGTTTTTGAGTATGCCCACGTCAATATTAATTGGAAAGGGGGTTTTTTTAAATCAAGCATTACGGATGACTTTATTCAAAAAAAACCCATCCAAAATGGCTTGGTTCTCTATGACATTACCGAGGGGAATCAAATAAAAGGGTATAGTGTTTTTGCAAGGCATATCCAAATTAAAAACTACCCCGTAGGCTTTGAGACCAAAAAAATAACCGTTGATGAAGGCAGACATCCTGATTTTAGTGATTACGATTGGATCTTTAAATTTAAAGTGGCAAGCATGGAAAATTTAAAAATGAATGACCAATCTCATCAAGCCATTTATACAAAACTATGGGGTTCTCGTCCCACGAGCACAACGAATTGCAAACCCACTCAGCCCGGCATGAATTTTTCTAACTCTACTGGAGAAATTTACGTCGAGAGTTGGTTCGATTTAAAAGATAACAAATTACTCAAACAAGTGTTTACCAAATACGGTTGCGTTCCATCCAAAAGATTAATTTCAAAAGAAACTTGGATATTGATTAATTAAGTATTTCTTTCAATCATCTTTTCTCTTGAGGAAGGCGTCTCTAAACTTATTCTTCCTAACAACCCTTGCCTGTAATCATTAATAAAACTAATGGCCGCTTTTTCAAGATTGGGCTTTCCTTTTTTAAGAATAAATCCACGTTCCTTTGCAATACCATCTAAAAATAATTCATCTTCTGGGAAAGGAGCCTGAAGGCCATATTTTTTTGATATAGATTCTGGATACCTAAGTTTAATCACGTCTGCTAACTCCAATGCCGTTTCAATTTCATCATAAGCATTCGATCCAATATTATTTGAGGCCGCTAAAAAAAATCCATCTAATTCATAATTAATTTTTGGCCACATCATTCCGGGCGTGTCGGTAAGGATGGTTTGTTTATTTATTTCTATTCTTTGTTGGCTTTTTGTCACAGCTGGAATATCACCCACCTTAGCAATTTTTTTATGATGCAAAGCGTTAATAATAGTTGATTTACCCACATTAGGAACCCCCATGATCATGATTCGTAACGGCTTGATCGAAGAATCTCGATGGGGGGCAAGCTTTTGGCATAGGGGTAATATTTTTTTTATATCATTTCTATTTTTGGCAGAAACCGTGATGGCCTGTGTTTTTGGTTGACCATTAAAATAATCTAGCCAGTGCTCTGTAATTTTAGGATCTGCTAAATCAGATTTATTTAGTATCTTAAGATGTGGTCTTTGCCTGCCAGCCCGAATATTTTTTATGACGGGGTTTACAGAGCTGCCAGGAATTCTCGCATCAAGCACCTCGATAATGACATCATTAATCTCCATCGCCTTTTCTGCATTATTTTTTGCTGCGGTCATATGACCTGGAAACCACTGAATACTCATATCTCTGCCTTTAATTTTTTTCTCATTAGTCCTTTCTTAATCCTAATGAGTGAATTGAGATTAAGGTAAACTAATACCTATGCAAACACTTGATGAAATGAAACCCCAACAGTCCCCTGAACTTCTCAAATCTTTACACATTTTAACCCGAGATGGAAAAATTAATCAGGATTCAAGAAGAAAACTAAAACAGGTCTACCATCTTTATAACTTTATTGAGCCGATATTAGAAAAGATGAATAAAGAAAATGAGCATTATTCCATTGTGGATCATGGCTGCGGAAAGTCTTACTTAGGGTTTATTTTATATGACCTTTTTATAAAGTTAAATTTAGGAAGGGTAATCGGCATTGAGTCTAGAGAAGAGCTTGTTGAGAATGCCAAGGTACTAGCAAAAAAATTGAAATTTGATCGAATGAGTTTTATCAATAGCTCAATTGTAGAAGCTGAAAACCTAGTACCTGGGCATGTCGATATGGTGACAGCACTTCATGCGTGCGACACCGCAACGGATGACGCTATTTTTTTTGGATTAAAGAGAAAGGTTAAATATTTCTTTTTAATCCCCTGTTGCCAGGCAGAGGTTGCTCGGCTAATGCGAAAAAATAAATCAGCCTCCTTAAAAGAGCCCATCACTGAGCTTTGGCGACATCCCATTCATACAAGAGAAATCGGAAGTCATCTAACAAATGTTTTGCGGTGTCTTTTGCTTGAATCACAGGGTTATAAATTAACGGTTACTGAGTTGGTTGGCTGGGAACACTCAATGAAAAACGAATTAATTATTGCAGAAAATGTGGGCGTAAAAAAAGGCAATGCGCAGGCGAGAATTTTAGAGATTTTAAGGTTATTTAATTTGCAGGAATTAGAATCAAAATTTATCATTTAAATTTCTTCTCTCATATGGCTATGGATCATCAAACTCACAAATATAAAATAACAGTTAAGTTGTTATTTAAAAATCAACCAGAGGCTTTGTGAAGCAAATGAATATTCATTACCCAGCTACGCTGCCCGTCAGCCAACAGGTTGAAAAAATAAAAAAGACGATAGTGAGCAATCAAGTCACAATTCTATGCGGTGAGACGGGCTCTGGAAAAACAACCCAGCTTCCTAAAATCTGTCTTTCAATGGGGAGAGGGCAGGATAAATTCATTGGCCACACACAGCCAAGAAGGATTGCAGCAAGGTCGGTGGCAACAAGAATTGCTAGCGAATTGGATGTTGACCTCGGCGCGCAGGTAGGTTTCAAGGTCAGGTTTGCGGACAAAACTTCTAAAGGGACATCGATTAAGGTTATGACCGATGGTATTTTGCTGGCTGAAACTCAAAAAGACCCAAAGCTTATTCAATACGACACGATCATTATTGATGAGGCCCATGAACGCAGTTTAAATATCGATTTTTTATTAGGGTACATAAAAAACTTATTACCTAAGCGACCTGATTTAAAAATCATTATTACGAGTGCGACGATTGATGTCGAAAAATTCTCAGCACATTTTAATCAAGCACCTATCATTCAGGTTTCCGGTCGAACGTTTCCAGTCGATATAATTTATAGACCATTAAAACAGCTTAGCCAAGATGTGGTTGAAAATATTGAGGATGCTGTGTTATCAAGCATTAACGATCTGCCTCCTGGTAATAAAGGAGATATTTTAATTTTTCTACCGGGTGAGAGAGATATCCATGACATCAAAAAATTCTTAACCGACCAGCTTAAAAATAAATTTGAAATTTTGCCACTCTTTTCAAGGTTACCCGTCAAGGAACAGCAAAAAATATTCAAGCAGGGTACAGCGAGAAGAATTATCTTAACGACCAATATTGCAGAAACATCACTCACAGTCCCTGGCATTAAATATGTTATCGATACCGGTCTTGCTAGAATTGTACGTTATAACCCAAGGCTAAAAATAGAGCAGCTCCTCATCGAAAAAATTTCCCAAGCCTCAGCTAATCAGAGGTCAGGGCGTTGTGGTCGAATAGCCCCGGGTGTATGTATTAGGCTTTATGACGAGGAAGATTTTGATCTAAGGCCCACCTTTACCGATCCAGAAATTATGAGGACCTCTCTTGCCTCTGTAATTTTAAAAATGGCTTCACTTGATTTAGGGCCGGTACATCAGTTTCCTTTCCTTCAACCACCTATTAATAAATTTATTCAGGATGGCTATCAATTACTTTACGAGCTTGATGCGGTCGATCGAGATTTTAAAATCTTACCAATGGGGCATCAGTTGGCCAAGCTTCCGCTTGATCCCTCCTTGGGGAGAATCTTAATTGAGTCAAACAAACAAGCTTGCCTGAATGAAATTTTAATTATCATCAGCGCACTTAGTATTTCAGATCCCAGGGAGCGACCCTTAGACAAGGCTGAAAAAGCAGATCAAGCCCACCTTTTATTTCATGACCCCGATTCAGGATTCATGAGCTTCATCAAGCTATGGAAATTACTGGATGCAAAAATTAGTATTAAGAGCGGGAAGGGTTTGCGAAGTTTTTGTCAGAAATATTTCGTTTCTTATACAAGGATTAGGGAGTGGCAAGAACTTTACAAACAGTTAGCCGAAATGACAAAGGAGCTTGATTTTAAGGCCAGTAAAAAAGATGTTACTTATGAAAGAATCCACATATCACTCTTAACAGGCTTGTTAGGAAATATTGGCACTAAAATTATTGATAGCCATGAATACGTAGGCACGAGGGGGATTAAATTTTTAATTGGGCCAACCTTGTTTAGAAAGAAAAATTATAAATGGGTGATGGCCGCTGAGATTATTGATACGGGTAAATTGTATGCCCAATGCATAGCTAAAATTGAGGTGGATTGGATTGAAAGGTTATCCAAGCATCTGGTGGAGTATGAATACAGCAACCCTAGATGGAACTCAAAGTTGAGTAGGGTGGATGCCAGCCAAAAAACATTGCTTTATGGCCTGGTCATAAATGCCAACAAAACGATTCATTATGGCTCTATCAATCCGGAGGAGTCGAGAAGTATTTTTATAAGACAAGGCCTTGTCGAAAACCAGTATGAATCACCGGCCCCTTTTTGGACTCATAATCAAAAGTTAATTGATGAAATTAAGCAGCTTGAGCATAAGTCTCGAAGGCAAGATATTCTAATTAATGATGACATCCTGTTTGATTTTTATGACAGCAAAATCTCAAATGAGATTATGAACGGGGCTGGTTTTGAATTTTGGCGAAAAGGTATTGAGAAGGATGAGCCTAAATTTTTATTCCTTTCCAAAGATTATTTGATGCAAAAAAATGCTGATCAGATTGATGGCGTTCAGTTCCCAGATCAAGTGAAACGAAACAATGTCGATGTAAATTTAAACTACCACTTCGAGCCGAACCATCCGATGGATGGTTTGACCGCCAGTTTTCCTTATCACGGGTTAAGTCAGGTTAAGCAAGAATCATTTGATTGGCTAGTGCCGGGGATGATTCGAGAGAAGGTGCTTAACGTGTTTAAATTACTCCCCAAGCCAGTTAGAACCCAACTAACACCATTACCCAAAACGATCACAGAATTTTTAGTGCAGGCTGACACAACAAATAATTTTAACCAAGAGCTCACTCAATTTATTAGAGAGAAAACCAAGTCAACTTTGAGGGTCGATGCAGCTTTGGTAAAAAATTTACCCATGCACCTCAAGGTTAATTTTATGATCACGGATGATGAGGGGGTTGAAATTGATACCTCAAAAAAATTGTCTGAATTGCAAGCTGAGCATAAGGAAAAGGTGACGGAGGTTATTGAGGAGATGGCCTTTGATATTGAAAAAGATGACCTGACTTTTTGGCCAGAGCATGATGTCCCTGAAAAGGTCAGCGCTGAAAGGCAGGGCGAGGAGATTGTAGGTTACCCTGCATTGATCCCCAATGAAGTTAATGTTGATCTCAAGGTATTAGATAATGAGACCGAGGCAAAATCCTTGCATCAGTTGGGTGTCAGAATGCTGCTCACACTTCAATTAAAAGATCGCATTAAAATATTAAAAAAAACACCCCCTCAGTTTGATCGCTATGGACTATCCCTTAAAACCTATATTGAAACCGACGCCCTAAAAGAAAACTTTATTGAGATTGTTTTGAACGAATCAATGAACTGGAGTGAACCCGTGCCGAGGACAAAAGGTAACTTTGAAAAACTGGTCACCTTTGCTAAGAAAAGAATAGGGGAGGTGATTATCGAACTTTCAAATTCTTTGACATTAATTGCTGAGAGTTATCATGCCATCACGCTTGCCTTAAAAAATCAACAACACCTACCCGCAACGGTAAGGGAGGATATCGACGAACAGTTAGAGCTTTTATTACCCGCTTATGAACCCCCATTATTTGTTTATGATCAGATAAAGCATTTTCCAAGATACTTGGCAGCGTTAAGGATTCGCATTGAAAAATATACACAACGACAAGAAAAAGATGCCGAATCACTTAAAGGACTAAAACGTTTGCAAGACAAATGGATTGAGAAGGTGATTGATTTTGTTGAAAATGACGAGGAAGTGCCAGATATGTATGTGGATTTTCAATATGCATTACAAGAATTAAGGGTCTCCTTGTTTGCACAGGAATTAAAAACCTTATATCCCATCTCACAAAAAAGAGTTGAGAAGCAATGGTATGAGATGATGTTGAAATGATTAATAAGATAAAAAAAATGATCGGCTTAGTAAGTGAAAAAAAACCACAACGCGAAGGCAGTTTTGATGAAATGACGGTGGATATGAGTGAGTCAAATGATGTCAGATCTATGCACATTGGTTCACCTACTATCCAAAGCTCAATGAGGATTAGCGATCCGTATCACCTAGAGCTCGACTATACCCAGATTATGGCATTAGCTGCTATTTTCTTAGACAAGCCTAAGAACTTATTGTTTGTTGGGCTGGGGGGTGCCGCAATCCAAAAATTTTTTTACAAATGGTTTAGCAAGGCCAACTGCCTCACCATAGAAATAAACCCAAGCGCAATCAATGTAGCGAAGCAATTTTTTAAAATTCCTAAAGCTTCTAAGCGTTTTAAAATTATTCAAGATGACGGCATTGAATATATCAAAAATTCGGAAGATGAATATGACCTCATACTCTCGGATGCTTTTGAAGAGTATGGTTTGCCCGAAGTGTTTTGTGAAATTCCCTATTTTGAAAGTTGTAGAGCGAGATTGACCGAAAAGGGTATTTTCATGATCAATTTATGGGGGTCCGACCCTAAAACAACCGCTTATATTGATCGAATTAAATTTACCTTTGATAACAATGTGCTTCATGTTAAATCGTCAACTTCAGGGAATATTATTGTCTTTGCATTTAATTCACGACCTAATGAATGTCGAGTTAATGTTTTAAAAAGAAAAATATTAACCATGGAAAAGCAAATTAACTTCGATTTGATGGTATATTTCAACAAAATTTTAAAAACTCAAAAGAATAAAACTAACAATCTTTTTCTTTAACATTAGGAACCTAACTTGAAATCAAATTATTTTGCATCCTGCCCACGAGGACTTGAGGCTTTATTAGTTAAAGAATTAGAAGCACTTAAAATTGAGTCACCCAATCAAGTCGATGGGGGTGTCGAGTTCTCATGCTCAATGGAGCAGATGTACCGTGTGAATATTACAAGCCGGGTAGCCACCCGCGTGATGATGAGAATTAAGAAAGGGACTTATGAAACAGAGGACGATCTTTATCAAGCAGCGTTAGATATTCATTGGTTTGATTATTTTGATATTTCAAATTCTATTAAGGTCAGTACAACTGGTGTTAAGTGCCCTTTAAAAAGCTTGGATTTCATGACGCTGAGAATTAAGGATGCGGTTTGCGATAGCTTTAGAAAAAAAATGAATAAGCGACCCGATGTGGATATTAGAAATCCTGATATACGTATCCATCTTTATTTGGAAAAAAATGAGTATTTTATTTATCTAGACACCTCAGGTGATCCACTCTATCAAAGAGGTTTTAGAAAATCGAGTGTGGAAGCACCAATCAAGGAAAATTTAGCTGCGGGTATTATTTTGCTTAGTGGTTGGGAGCCTGGTCAAGCCATGCTTGATCCTATGTGTGGTAGTGGGACTTTTTTAATTGAAGCTTCTATGATGGCACTGAATCAAATGCCAGGATTGAGAAGAAATTTTGGATTTGAAAATTGGAAGAATTTTGATTCAAAGCTTCTTAAGCAAATTAAATCAGCTTACGAATCAGAGAAAAAACCACTTACTTTTTCACGAATATATGGATCTGATAGAGATCTTCGTGCAATCCGAGTGGCTAAACGAAATTTAGTTGAAGCGGGTTTAGAAGAAGCTGTGCAATTAGTATGTAAGAAAATTACAGAGATTACACCTCCATTTAACGAAGGAGTGATGATTACCAACCCACCTTACGGTATAAGAATAGGAGAGGATGAAGAGCTTGCTGAAGCTTACCCACTTTGGGCCTCGTGCCTTAAGAATAAGTTTTCAGGATGGCGGACTTATTTCCTAACGAGCGATTTTAGATTACCTAAGCTGATGCGCTTATCACCGTCAAAGAAAACACCTTTATATAATGGTGCGCTAGATTGCCGTTTATTCGAGATTAAAATGGTCGCTGGTAGTAATCGTAAAAAGTAGTTTTCTTAACTTATATTTGATTTATTTTTGAATAGAGCAAAAATAGTAATGATTGAGGCTGCTAAAATTAAGTAAGACGGACTGATAGGGCTTCCTGTTTTTTCAAAAACCCATGTCGCTGCCAAAGGCGTGAGTCCTCCTGCAACACCTAATGTTAAATTATAACCAAGCCCAATAGTTGTGCATCGAACTGCTTCTGGTATTGATAAGACCATAAAGGCATTTAAGGGTGCAAGGTAAGACCCTAAGATAATTGTGAGTCCCAACTGACCAAGGAAGGCTAAATTGATATCATGATGATTCATAAGATAGAACAAAGGCACAACAAATAAAAGCATAAGCATGGAAGTAATTTGAAGCATTAATTTTTTCCCAACTTTATCTGTAAAGTAACCTGATAAAAGCACGACACCAATTAGGATGACCATAGAGATAGAATTGATATTTAAAGCAAGTGAGGGTGTAAATTTTTCTGCCACCTCAAACCAGGTGACCAGGTAGACAAAGATTAAATAAAAACCGACCGCATTGAGAAATACCAAGCCACTGATGTTAAATAATAGGGGCAGGTGGTTTTGAAAAACAACAAGCACCGGCGGTTTTAGTGTTGGCGCAGGGACCTCATCAACCAAGTGTCGTCTTAAAAATAGACCAACGATTCCAATTACAAGACCAAATAAGAATGGCACCCGCCAACCCCATGCATTAATTGTTTCTTCCGACATCAGATGATTCATTAAATCACCCGTAAAGGAACCTAGCAAAATGCCACCAATAGCACCACAGGTAATCGTTGCCCCCATGAGAGATTGCCTATTTTTAGGTGCATGTGAAACCAAGTAAATAATGGAAGTTGTGAACTCACCTCCAACAGATAAACCCTGAATCATTCTTAATAATACAAGTGTGTAAGCTGCCCAAACACCCCAGGCATTATAGTCAGGCAAGATGCTGACAAAAAAAGTCGGGATTGCCATGGCCGCGACCGATAAATTGAGGGCAACTTTTTTTCCGTACTTGTCTCCTACGTGACCAAAAATAACGGCACCGATAGGGCGCATAAGATACCCTACGGCAAAGATACTAAAAGCCATTAATAATTGTGCGGTAGGATCAGATTTCGGAAAGAATGCTAGACCGATGGCTGATGCAAAATAGCCATAAATAGCAAAATCATACCACTCAAGGATATTTCCAATCAGCGCTGAGGCAATAGATTTTTTATTGGTTGAAGCCATTCAAAATATTATAGCCTAGCAATTAACTCTCTTAAATTTTAATCAAAAAGAATAACTTAGCGCAACGTTAAAGGAGCGTCCCATCGCATAAACCTGAGTTCCATTAGCCCTGGTTATTCCAGTTGACATAGTGGCGCCTTGACCCAAGTATTCACCACCTAGTGGATCGGCATAGCTTTTATCTAAAATGTTTTCTACCTCACCAATAATGGAAACTGATTCCCATTGATAGGAGGTAACAAAATCAAACTTAGTGAAGCCGGCCGTTTCTCTCTCTTGTCTGGTGCTGTTAACGTTATCTTTTTTATCCACCAACAACATTGATAAGCTGTTGTTCCAACTACCTACATTTTGATTGATAGCTAATGTCAAATTCGGTGGCATCATATTATAAAGGTCGGTATCGGCATCAGTATTTCGTCCCTTTTGATAATTGAATTTACTCAGCAAATTAAAGTTACCAAAGTTTAAAGTCCGAAAAAGATGCATATCAGCGCCCACATCCAATCCATAGATAGTGGCAGTTTGATTGTCAAATTTTAAATTTCTATATCCATCTCCTCGATTTGCAATTACGTTGGCATCAATGTAGTCACTGATGTAAGTGTAGTAGGGGTTAATTTTAATACGCCAATTTTTATTATCATCTTGATGATTCAAAACCAACCCAATTTTATGAGCAGTTTCTGGCTCCAGGTCAATATTACCCACATAGCCATTCCCATCGCCATAAAGGTTATTCATATTCGCCGCCATTGTCCATGTCGACCATGTATAGCGCTGATAGAGGTTCGGACTTCTTGTTTTCATAGAATAACCCAGCTCAATAGAGCTATCCTCTTCCATGTTGTATCTAGTCAGCAAGCTGATATCGATGTTCTCATCCGTCTTCTTTCTCTTTGATGCATTAAAGGTATCGGAGTCTGCCAATTGATTAGAGCCCATATTATTTGTTTGGTTATATCCATGCACATCATCACTGTCGGTTTGAACAATACCTAAGCGAGCACCAAGGGAGGTAATCCAATTTTCTGTCCATAGACTATCTAACTGCCCATAGATATCAAAACGATTGCGTTTACCGTTGTTAATATTTAAGAAGGCATTGCCCGTCATCATGCCCTCGCCCGAATTTGAAGCCCAAGTATCGTCCAATTGATAGTATTGAATTTCTGAACCCACTTTCAATGTATCTTGATCATTCAGAAAAATCTCTGTATCAACAGCTAAGCCGGCAGTAATACCATCGGCCTCCATCGGCATACCATAACTTTGTCCCGACCCATTATTGTAGGTGTATTGCTTATCAGGACCGAAGTTGTGCTTGTGATTTGTATCATCAACATAAATGCGGGATGTTAATTTCCCCCATTCATACTCCCCTTTTTGACTTAAATTAAGCTGATAGTT
>Ga0209362_1001888_pt1 | contig 16066 bp, 12 predicted proteins | sample SaaInlV_165m_DNA_FD_184680 | JGI IMG/M metagenome (GOLD analysis project Ga0209362, IMG submission 184680) | Marine microbial communities from expanding oxygen minimum zones in the Saanich Inlet - Saanich Inlet SI037_S3LV_110m_DNA (SPAdes)... | ecosystem: Environmental > Aquatic > Marine >...
ATAATTACAAATATGGGTATCAGAACTTTAGTATCCCCATACGAGCATACACTCTCTGGGTCATGTATTAAAATGGAGGTGTCGAGTAGAACCGCTTTCATAGAGAACCTTTCTTTTTTTGTTTCTTAAAAAGAAGCTCCCTATTAAGAAAGTAATCTCAACCTAGTGGTAGACTATCTCACCCTTGTTTGCAAACACCCATACAAAATGTTCTAACTCTTCTACTGAGATGTTTTTCAAGGAAGATAGCTTTTCGATGTCTTTTTTGTATTGGTCATAGTCATCTAAGTCTAACTTCCCTTCTTGTGTAAAGGAGAGGATGTTATTAATCGCTTTCGTTCCTTCTATATGGTTCTTAGCCTCTTCGTCAGAAAGTACTTCATCTACGATTGCAACAGGCCCTCCTATCCACAGGAGGGCTTTTCTACCCTCAAAATCAGTTACCACATAGGATTCAAAGTCATTGCTGTTTAAATGGTCTAAAGGGATAGGGTATTCAGAGTTTTCTAATTTCTCCCAAGTGATCTTCGCTTCGTTTTCGTAAAATGTGAAGGAGATACTACCATTTCCTGTTGGGGTGAAAAACACTTCAAAGTTGTTTCCTTTTTGTTTTTTTCGTATTTCTAATACGCAACCGCTATGTTTGACTAAAGGTGTCATGCTTTCAGTGGTGAAAAATCTTAAGTTGAATAAGTGTTCTTTCTCTTCAAGAAACGCACCTCCGATGTTTTTGAGAGTGTCTTGCTTATCTATGTTAATGCCTTTGTGTGGCATTTTGCAGTTGAAATAGGTCTCTGAAAGAAGGCTTCTTTTTTTGTGGGAGAAGGGGGTTTTCCCAAACTTGCAAAAATTGAATTTTTCTAGCTCGTACATTTCATACCTCTCTTGTGGTTTAATGGTCTTCTCTATTATATACTTTTTAGAGTGTGTTTGTTCCAGAAAGTTTTGTACGGTATGAAAGATAAGTTGTTAGAAATACGAATAAAGCAGTGTGGTTTGCTGTCAAACGCTTCTCCTTGTCCACGAAGGGCGGTGGGTGCGATTATCATAGACCCTACAGATGGTGTTGTTTTAAGCGATGGTTACAACGGCACTCCTCGTGGTTCTGAGGATGTTCTCTGTGGAGGGTCTGTGTGTCTTAGAGAAGACTCTAGTGTTAAGAGTGGCACACAAAACGATATCGGGTGTCATCACGCAGAGATGAACGCAATTTTAAATAGTTCTCGGAGAGGTCAAGCTACTTTGGGTAAGTGGATGATTGTCTCATGTAGCCCATGTCTGATGTGTGCAAAAGCAATACACCATGCAGGGATAGTTAAGATTATCATCTCTAGCATTCCAGAGAGTCACACTCAAGGGGTGGAATATTTGAAAAGAAATGATGTGGACGTTTCCATTGTCCTTTTATGATTCTACTTATTTTTAGTTTGTTTATGTTCTAGTAGTTGGAGAAAGAAAGAAGAGAGGATTTTATTATGTCGAGTAGACTTTCAGATTTAATCAGATTTGCCTATAACAACCCAGAATCAAGAGAAGAAGTACTTTCTGAGCTATTTTCAGGGTTAGATGCAGAAGAAATAGATTCCTTTGAGCGGATGTCAGGAGCAAGGTCTCTTGTGAATGAGCGAGGCGATTGTGCAAACCCACACGTTAGAGGCAAACCCCGCCCGGGCTATGGTACTTGCTATCAAACTCACAATGAATATGGTTCTGCAAGCAGTGGTGAGAATGGTTCGGATGATAGAAAGCAATACATGGTAGACTATCGTAAGAATAATTACGATACGGAAAATGGCCCTAACGATGGTAAGGATCGTAAGACTGTACCTATGCCTTGGGGTCAAAGCACCACACGAAGTGCAAGCTCAGAGTTAGTGAGACTTGCACATGAACTTCCTGAGTTAAGAGACCCCATCTTAAAGCTTTTTTTTTTCAAAACAGCAGTAGATAATGGTTACAAAGCCCCTTCTCCAAAAGCAAAGGAAAGAGGGTGTGGTGAGGTTTTTAAAGACCGTTCAGAGTTAACACAACAAGAAAAAATAGAGATGGAGGCGGCACGAAAGAAAGGTGAAGCACCCCCTGTAGGCAGTTGTAATCGTAGGATAAATGATTACGGCAGTGGTGTTTCTTTCGATATGAAGAAATATATGCAGGACTATCGAGCCAAGGGCTTTCTTGAGTTTAACTCAGATTTAGGTAAAGAAGTCCAAACGAGCAAGGGGGATGCGAGCCGCTCAAAGGTTCCAGATTGGGCAGGCAAAGTTAAAGGTGAAAATAATCCATCTAAGCTTGAAGTTCAAAAGAAGAGAACAGAGAAGAGAAAAGAGGTTGATCCTTCTAAAGCTCTTAAAGCCCCTCCTAAGAGTGAAGCTCCTAAGAAGAAGAAGCTTAAACTAGTTAAAGATAGGAGTTGATTGTGTCAGAGATCAATAGAAATAAAAACATAAGAACAGCAGGTGAAGTTCGCTTCATCAAAGATGATTCTAATTCTCCTATGAACGCAGGAAATTGGGCATGGGGGGGCTTTCCTCCAACAAACAGAGAAATAAACCCTAACTTCAAGTTTGATCCTGATTGTAGTGCGAAGCTCGTTGCTGTGTTGAAGAGTACTCTTTTTGCTTTAGGTCACACACTACACGCCTATGACATCTTCGCTAAACTTAAGAGTCGGAGTATTTCTCCAGATGGGAGTTTGGGAGGTAAGGGTTATATTCAAGAAGTGAAACATATGCGTAAGCAGTTTATGAATACTGTAGAAGCTCTCTCTGCTCTTTCTGACACTCTTAATGATGAAGTTAAAGCACCACATTGGGCTTTAGCTTCTAGAGATCCTCAAGAAGTTGATTCTATCAACGACATTAAAGAAGATCCTGAGAAATATGCAGAGCGACAAATGAAAGAGGATGCAAAGTCAATAGAAGAATCTTCCAAAATCAGAACTGCAAGCATCCGCAAACGTGCTAGTGTTACTATAGTAGCAGATAAATACATAAGGAGCATGAAATGAGTAACAACAGTAAACTTCCAAATGGTGGGTTTTCGCTTACAAATGGCTCTAACTATATGCTTGATGGTTTTAGTTTCGATACCGATTATGGAGATGGTGTTTTAGACAAAGCTCGTCTTCCCGAATCAAAAGGTATTTCTTCTCTACCGAAAGGTATGGTCCCTCCCGAAGGTTCATTGAGTTCAGACTTACCTATAGGTGTAGAGAGAGAAATAGATCTCGACCTCACTGATTTTACAAAATCAGCAGGTCAGCTTATACCCTTAGTAGATCATTCTTGGTTGGCGGAGCAGTCAAAAGAAGATTTAGAAGGTATGAGAACACATGATGATATACTTCAACAGTTTGCAGAGGGTAAGTTTGAGCATCCTCAAGTTAATCAGATAAAAGCACTTGAGGATGCTTGGGGTAAAGGTCAATCTACAGATGGCATGTCTATTATTCCAAATTCTCAACGCAAACATGAAAAATACACCAATCGCTATGAAGAGGTTTCAGAGTTACCTGCGGATGCTTATCGACAAAGAGTAGAGCAAGCCATGAGGAAGCTCGCTTACGGTGACAACTTGGAAGATATCCTCAAAGACCTTGAAGATATGATGTCTTCAGAGAAACAAAGGAAGCAAGCTTCTGAGCTGATTATTTCTGAGCATGGTCTACATGGTACTGTATATTTGAAAGAAGCATATTTCCCAGGGCTTTTTAATGGTAAGTGGGATGAGGTCGTAAATAAGAGGTGTGCTTCTTCTCTTTATATTATTCCGAAGAATGGGGGTTGTGCTTTCGATAGAGTCTTAGGGAAAGAGGTGGTGGCATCTATTCCTTGGAAGAAAGCGTATCAGACGCTCATGCCTCGATTAGAGGCTTTTGGTGTTTCTAAGGTTTCAGGTTCCAGCTATCAATCTATGTTACAACAAGCTTTCATAGACTCTAAGTCTTTGGGAGGAAATACTCATGTAGCAAACACATGGTTTCCAACTCAAAACTTTGAGTTCGAGAGTATTTCTTCTGAAGACGCACAAAGAGAACTACAAGCTTCTGAATACTCAGATTTCTTTATTGAGCAAAAAGCAGATTTAAAGCTTGTGCGTTTAGAGCGTATTGCTTCTCAACTTGTGGGTCAGGGTTTCTTAGACTCAGATCAAGTTGAGGCAGTAGTTTCTTCAGGTAAAACCGCCCAACAGAAAATAGATCGTCTTTATGATCTTGCTTCTACTCCTGTTAAGTCCTCAGAGTATGAAGGGCGTGGGAAAGATGCCCACTATTTAGCACCACGAAGAAATACAGACGTTGCTCAACCTGTACCTGTTGGAGAAATAAGTCTGGCTAAAAGAAATAAGTTGGCTATGAATAAAGTCGCTAAACTTATTTCTAGTGGTCTTATTTCTTATGAAGACTTAGAGCAGGTTACAAAAGGAATGAAAACACCTGAAGCTAAATTAGCTTCAGTACTCGATTTCTTATCTAAACCTAAATCAGTTCAGAGTTATGCTGGTCATGTTAATAAAGCACATGTCATTACGGCTAGAAATAAAATGCCCACTGAAAAAGTGGTCTCTACAGAAGTTGTTGAGGGTAAGAAAATTGCTAGCCGTATTGAATACTTTGTAACGAATGGGTTCATTTCTTCTGAAGACGCAAATGCGAGCATGGCTCTTGACGGAAACGCTAAGTATAAGTCACTCTTTAAATTAGCTAAAGAGGGCGTGTCTTCTAAGAAAGTTGACTTTAGTGGGCATCATTTTGAAGCTCATATTTCTAAGAGGGCTTCTGCACCTACCAAGACAGCTCATGAAGTACAATCACATAAAGTGGCTACTTGGCTGAGACAAAAGATGACTGAGGGTTCAGCAGGACAAGAGCTTGATATCTTGTTAAGTTCGAGGTTCTCTCAGAATGTCCTTGATTCACATAAAGATAGGATTTCGTCTTTGAGGGCCGACCACGAAGGTATTTCTGGTCATGCCTATGTCGATACTGAAGCGTATATGACTAGCGGTACTGAGGGTTGTGATAAAGGTGCTCTCATCCATAGAGCCAATCAGATTCCTTCTATTCTTAAGAACGCAAAATGTGGTGGTTGCGTGTTCAATGTTGGAGGGTCTTGTCAGAAATACAATAAGTGTGCTGTAGATGCTTCAAGCGAAATAGTAGAAGATAAGGCGAGTTATCAGAGTGAAACGATTAGAATCGCTAACTCTACAGATGCTGAGAGGACAGCTTCTCTTTTTGTTAATAACTACGACCATTCAGAGTTTAACTTGACTACTAACAACAACTTATCTTTTTCAGACGAAGCACCTAGTCTTGAAAAAATAGGTGAAGTGTTGTTTGGTGGGATAGAACTGTAGGAGAAATAAAATGCAACGTAGTACTGTCAATGTATCTCAAAAATATAAGCTCCTTGTAGCTCACCATAGAAGACCTTCAGACCCAAGCAAGGGCGAGGTTGGGAATCCTTCTCCGATCAGAAGAGGCTTTGAGTGTCAAACTATTTCTAATAGTTCGGGACGTGCCATATTGGGGAACTTTTCCGAGAAGAGGGTTAAGCTCGTCATTCAAGTAAACTCTTTAGATTATTTCAATGATCGTCTTGGAGGAGCACCTCCATTTTTTGAAAAAGATCAAATCTTAGCAATTGCTTCTAACATCCCTACTTTAGATCAGCTACCTTCTTTGAAGGCAGGTGATGATTTTGGACAAGCTAGTGGAGGCGGGGCGGGAAATATCGTAACCGTAGCTTCAGAATTAGCGGAAGCTTTAAACTCAAAAAGATTGGGTATTTTCGCTAAGGTTGATGACTTAGACAATACATTAGTTAATATTAAAACCGAATCTATTGAGGATGACTTGGTATTAACTATTGTAAGCTATTCTTACAAGCTATTGAATGGTGTCCCTCCTTTTATTGTAAAAGACGCAGATGGTAACATAGTCTATGATCCGGATGTAGATGATAGAGGTGTCCGAGTACTTGTTAAGAGAAATGAGGACATAGACCCCATAAACGAAATTTAGTTGGAGGTATTACATGAGTATGAAACCCGAAGATTTTAATCTGATTCCAGATGGAGTTACTCGTGTTCAAGTTAAAGATGAGATTGGGAAAACTGTTTGGAGAAAACCGACAGACTTAAAAAATTCAGACACTCTACAATTTAATCCCTCCACAGGAGATTTATTTGTTATGTTTGGCTCTCCGGGGAAGCCAACGGTGAGCAACCCCAATAACCTGCCGGTTGTTTCAACCCCCCAAGCTACTATCCAAAGAATACAAAATAAAAAGCAAGATTCTTTGAGTCGTGATCCTGTTTTAAGTACTACGACTTTGGACCCTGAGTCTTCTGATGTACTGACTTCAGTTCTTGTGGGTTTAGCAGAAGAATCTGCTTCCTTAGCTTTTGAGCGTCAAGAAGCAGAGAGAAGAGGAGACTCCACTTCTCAGATTTCTTTAAGGCGTGTAAATGCTTTAAAAGCAGTGGGCGACACTTGGTTAAAAAAGAAAGAACTGATCTCAAGTTCTTCTATTGATTTAGAGTCCACAGCTTTCAAGATTATTTTTATACATATAGCTGAAACTTTCAGAAAAGCTTGTGACGAAGCAGGGGTACGGCCTGAGATGAGCGAGAGTGTGTTCGCAGTTTTTGGGACACTTGTGGATGACATTGATTGGATGAGAGAAGCTAGGGCGAAATTAGAAAAAGGTAAATAATGAGTCTTTCATCTTTGGCGATAGGTGCTTCAGCGACTGTGGGAAAAAACTCTGAAGAAGATGCTAATATTATAGATTTTGTCGAAGCTTCTTGGGGCTTAAAGATGACTTTGTTTCCCATACAGAAAATCATTCTTAAAGCACACTATGGTCTAGAGCTTGACGGTGTGGAGACTTTTAAGATCAGCGATTGGAGAAGACAAGATTGGGAAGAACATACCGAGAAATCTTACCTCAAGAAGCTATATGACGAGGGGAGATGTAATATCGGTGAGGTGATTCCTGGGAAGCAACGCAGGGAAATGATCCTTTCTATTGGTAGGCGTTCTGGGAAATGTGTAACAGGAGACACTCTCATACCGACCTCAAGAGGTTTAGTTAGATTAGATTCTCTTGGCGATTCCTCTTTAGGGGGGCTTGAATACCAACCTCTTTCAGAGTTGATCCTTCAAGAAGGGGGTAATACTGCTCGGACTGCTTTCTTTTATAATGGGGGCATAAAGAAAACGAAAAAAATGCGAACAAGTTCAGGGTTTGAACTAGAGGGGACTCCAAATCATAGGATTAAAGTACTTGATTCAGACTTTAATATTTCTTGGAAATATCTGGCAGATATAAAAGAAGAAGATCTTGCTTGCTTAAATCGAAAGCGAGGGTTGTTCCCGGATTCTTGTGTTTCTTTAGTTGAATATAAAAGTGATTTGAGTATGAAGGATAAACTTCCTGATATTCTCAATGAAGATTTAGCAGAGTTTTTAGGAGTACTTGTAGGAGATGGTACTTGGTCTTCCTCCTCCAGGGTTGAAGTCACAGTAGCGGAAGAAGGTTTTAAAAGCGATGTCTGTAAGAAGATGGTTTCTCTCTTTGGCAAAGTCTCTATATCCTCTTTTTCAAGTGGCTGTTATAGGGTTTCTTGCTATAGCAAAGAGCTGAGACTATTTTTACATCGTCTTGGGTGGGGCATACAAACACCTCTGTTAGATAAGTCTATCCCTCACGTTATATTAAAAAGTCCTCGTTCTGTGGTGTGTGCTTTCTTTAGGGGTCTTTTTGAGACTGATGGGTATATTCGTGGCTTTAACTCAGTTACGAAGAAGCACAAGAGGGAGGTCGTTTACTATTCTTCTTCTCCTCTTTTGCTCAAAGAGTCTCAAATACTCTTAATGAATTTGGGGGTTTTGACTACAAGGAGATGGAAAGAGAGAAAAGGCAAAAAGAACCGAGAGGGGTTCATAAGCTTGAAGGGGTCAGATTCGTATCTTGTGTTTTTACGAGACATCGGCTTTATTTCTCAGAAAAAGAGAGACATTGCAAAAGCTCTTTTTGATCGTTTGAAGGTGAGGGTGGATCATAGTGATTCCTCTTCTCCTAAAGGCTTTGGTTCTTTCTTGAAAAGTAGAGGGGTTTCCATAAGGAGTCACAGCCCAAGTTTTGCTAAGTTGGGTCAAATATTAAAAGGAGACCTCTCAGATGATTTGAGAGAGAAGATCTTAAAGATACTTGATCTAAGTTATTTCTTTGACAAGGTTATTTCTGTAGAGGATTCAGAAAACCATGTCTATGATTTGAATGTACCCGAAGGATCAATGTTTGTAGGGAACTGCTTTACGAATCACAACACCACTATTTCTGCCTGTATCGCAGCTTATGAAACGTATAAACTTATAAAGAAAGATGACCCTCAGAAATACTACGGACTGCCTTCCTCGAACAATATTCAGATTATTTCTGTAGCGACAGACAAAGATCAAGCAGGGTTGCTTTACCAAGAAGTGTCAGGGCATTATCGAAACTGTGCTTTCTTTGGTCCTTATACTGCAAATAACACTCTCTCCTATGCTCGCTTTCAAACCCCTAGTGACGTGACAAAATATGGGAGATACATTGAAAACGCAGACGCAAAAGCGACTCTTAAAGTTACTTTTAGGTCTTGTGTGGCTAAAGGTCTTCGTGGTGCAGGTAACATATGCGTAATACTTGATGAGGTTGCTCACTTTACTGAAACGGGTCAGTCGGGGGCAGAAGAAGTCTATAATGCTGTTGTTCCTTCGACTTCAGCTTACTCACCTAAAGACCCCATAAATCCAACTAAGCCTGTGGGTGAAGTGGAGGGTCGCATTATTCTTATTTCTTCACCTTTGGGCAAACAAGGGTTGTTCTATAAGCTCTTCAATATTGGTATGCAAGGTGGGGGTGCTTCTTCTAATATGCTTTGTGTTCAAGCTCCTACATGGGAAGTAAACCCTACTGTACCTGCGGAAGAGTTTGAAAAGCACTACTTGAAGAATGCAGCGGTGTTCTTCACCGAGTATGGAGGGAAGTTTACAGATAGAACTAGAGGCTGGATAGAGAAAGAAGAAGACCTTTTAGCTTGTGTAGATCCTAATCTCAAAGAAAGAAAAAGAGCACCTGCAAGAAAACCACATTTCATAGGGATTGACTTGGGTCTTGTAGGCGATGGTACTGCAATAGCAATAGGACATCTCGAAGAAGATAAAATAGTATTGGATCTTGTTACTCAGATTAAAGCTGGGGAAGGGGATTTCGCAGACAGAGACAGACTCGATTTTGATGATGTTGCAGATTGGATTTTCGGCTACACTAGGAAATTTTATGTGTCGGAGGGCTTATTTGATCAGTGGGCGGGTATTCCTTTAGAGCAAGCTCTTTCTAAAAGGGGCTTAGGTCAAATGAGATCGGAACACATGACTAAGAATAAGACATCGGATATGTATCAGAACTTTAAGTCTTTGATGTGGGATAAAAAGATTTCTTTGTATGATAATCAAAACGTAGAAGAAAAGGGTCACGCTCCATATATCTTGGAGTTGTTTGAGTTACAAGCTCATGTACATAGTAAACATGTGGTCACTGTGGAAGCTCCACAAGTACAAGGGAAGCATGACGACATGGCAGATGCTTTGATAAGAATGGTTTGGGTCGCTTCTAGGAATTTCGGTAAGCAGAAATACTTCGCTAATGGTAGTGGTGGTAATACTCTTTCTATATCTGGCAAAGGTTTTGCTACTTCACCAAAGCTGAGAGGGAGAGCAAACTCTTCTCCTCAGAGATCCTCGCCTAGAAATAACAAGCATTCTTTAAGAAATAGAATACTTGGGAAGAGAAAATAGCTATGAGTAAGCCAATAAAACCGAAGTCTCGTCTTTCTGCTGACCATCGTGTCATTGCACGAATATTAGAGTTATCTCATGGAGATAAAAAGCCTTCAGAAAAGAAGCTAGATCTATGCTCAAAAGTTTTCAGCAATGCAGGTGGTAGTTGGTATGATTTCTTTGAAGGTAAACCACATACAGTAAAACTTTTAAAAAGAGTAATACTTGCGGTGGACATGAAAGAAAAATTAGATGCTAAAAAAAAGGGGCGATTAGATGACGAATGAAGAACCTAAAAAAGTAGGTACGGTCAAAACAAAAGATGGCGTAACTACTAGACACCTTAAGCCTTTTGAGATGAGATCTCGTGTTAAAGTAGCGATGACCACATCAGGCACACAGATGGGTTCAGGTGGTAATTTTTACTCGCCAGAGCTATCTACAGACTTCCTTGAGCTTCCCCAAAGCCAAGACGAACAACGTAACTATTTCAGATTTTTCTATCGTACGGACCCTTTTGTAGGTCAAGCAGTAGACTTACATACTGAACTACCCCTTTCAAAAATAAGGCTTGGGATGCCGAAGGCTCAAAACAGAGAGATGGCTATGGCTTCTCTCAGATTTTGTGAGAAATGGGGCAAAAGAGTCGGGCTTCTTCATCGTCTTATAGAAATACTTCATGAATATAACTTGCTTGGAGAGGTGTTTGTCTTCTGCGAGGATAATAATCCCGATATGCCTAAATCTGTGACACATAACCAAAGAAATGAGTTGTCTCCTAATGGAGACATAGATGTTATTTGGGAGAAATATGAGGATGCAGATGATCGTGCTTATGTTTGGATGAAGAAGAACTATCTAGGATGGACAGGCATTAGAGTTCTTCCGCCAGAACAAGTCCACATGGAGTCTTTTCCCTTTACAGACCAAAAGATCATAGAACTCATTCCTGATTCTAAGACTAAGAGTGTAGTCGAGAGAGCTTCAATCCAAGACCCTGAAGCGATGCGGATTGTAGATTCAATGCCTGAAGACGTGGTTGGTGCTATTCGGGAAGGTAGAAACATCCCTTTGAACAGTGACTCTGAAAAAGGCTCGTTTGTCTATTATATGGCACGAAAGAAATCTCAATATGAGCCGAGAGGACACTCTATGTTGGAGCGTTGTCTCAGAATACTAGTTTATCGAGATAAGCTCAGACAGGCAAACACTTCGATAGCTTCTCGTCACATGACCCCCATACGTCTCGTTTATGCAGAAGATATGGATATGGCAGATGTGGAGGCTCTCAGAGAACAAGTTGACTTAGCGTTACAAGATCCAGATTATTCGATCATCTCTAACTTTCAAATTTCTTGGGAAGAAATGGGTAGCGATCAGCGTCTACTCGACTTAGGCTCAGAGTATGACATGACCGATAGACAGATGTATGCAGGTCTTGGAGTCACCGAGTCCTTGCTTAGTGGTGAGTCTAGTTATAGTGGAGATCGTATTAATTTAGAAGTTATCAACACTCGCTATATGCTCATGCGAGAAATACTACAGGAAATGGTTGAGGAAAATATTCTTAAACCAATGTGTAGACGAATGGGTTTTGTAGAAGAAGATGAAGATGGGCAAGAAATAGTAGTTCACCCAACTCTTAGTTTCACTCGTCTTGGTCTTCGTGATAACCAAGATACTTTTGATGCACTCTTTAATCTGTATCAGAAGGGTTCGTTGGATATAGACATCATTCTTGAACTTCTCAATGTAGATCCGGAATCTACTAAGAGAAAACTTGAGCGTGATATGTGGACTCTTAATGATAGTCAGTTCAATGAAGTTCTCAGAGGTATTTATGGGGAAGCAGGTCGTATGATTTCTGAAAACACAGGTGTGGTGGAACAGATAGCTGAAAATCTTGGGTTGAAATACACACCTGCTGACGAAGGTGATGATGGGAGATTTTGATGTAGGTTAATATATTCTCTATATCTCCCTATTTCCTATGGATATGAAAAAAAGGAGTATATGGAAAATGGGCAACTTACTTCCAATTATGAACCCTCTCTTTAACTTGAGAGAAATAGTAAAACAGATGGCTTTACTTGAAGACCATTTAAATAACGCTCGAAAGAGATGCCCGGACTGTATTAGGAAGCATTTCTTAACCATAGAAGCTTTTTTTGAAGAAACTATTTCTTTAGATAAGAAGTTTCAATACGTTGGTCTTTTAGAGGGCAAAGCTGATTTGATGAGAGATTTGCAAGGGTGTTGGCTAGATTTAAAAGATACCGAACAGTCTCAGATCGCTTACTTAGTAATATCTCAAGTTCTTAGGAAAATAAGAAAAGAGTTTGCTCCTCTTTGTTTCGATGTTCGCAAAATGGCAAACATAGAGCGTAGGGCTAGTTTATATGTATGTCCTCACAGGAGGGTTGCAACTCTCTCTCCACAAGAGAAAGAAATAAGAGAAACTGAGAGACTTGTACGAAAAAAACCCAAGATAAAGCCTCCTCGGAAAGATCTAATGCGTAAGAGGATTCAGGAAGAAGATCCCGATCTTCAGTATATGGGTGGTGGTGCAGGTGGAGATCGTGATCTCTCTCTGAATCATAAGCGAGTGGCACGTCACAGAGAAGGAGAGGACTCTCATTTTACACACGAAGGTCGCAGATATGACTTGAACTCCGTTCTTTCTTCTGTGGAAAAGAATCCTATTAAAAAAATAAGTGTTGGAGAAATAGATTGGGTTTTAGATTTTGGAGACACAGACCCAATACAGGTTCGTAAAGCAGATGTTTCTGTACCAATTCTTGTTGCTCCTAGTAAATCGGGTCTACCAACAGTCGTTGATGGTTTACATCGTCTCCAAAAAGCCAAAGATTTAGGTTTGGAATATCTTACTTACAGGTATGTGAGTGAGCTTGTTTTGAAATCTTCTGAGATATAGGAGTAGAAATGCACACTCTTCTAAGAGAAATAATTCAAAAGTATGCTTCAAAGAAACCAAAATTAAAATCTGAGAAAGCTACTTATGTTGGAGAAGAAATCCACAAAAAAATAATGGAGAAGCTCGCACCGAACACTTATAAAGATAAAGATTCGGGCAACGACATTCTTTTTACAACTGCGTATAGCCGTCAACATGCGAAAGCGGTTGAAGATTATAACAAAGAATTAGACAACTCAAAAGAAGGAGAGGGTGAGTCTAAGAAGACTAGAAAAAACACAAAGACTTTTCAGTCAGAAGCAGACGCTAGAACAACAAAAAAGAAGAAACAACAAGACTCTTTAGATGAAATTAAAAAAACAAAAGACCAGTTTCGTCTTGATCTGTATGATGACCCTCAAAAATTCATCAATAACCTTTTGGGGGGTGAAAGAGAAAAGGCTATACATATACAATATGCACATGAGGTGGCAAAAGATTTAGCTAAAAGCTTTGATGAAGTTGCTAAAAACGAAGAGCAAAGATTAAATAGAGAGAACAGTGCTGAAGCTAAAAAAAATAAGATGAAGAAAGAAGAAGGGAAAATCACAGAGGATAAATTTAAAGAGCTTGAGAAAGAAAGGAAAGCAAAACACAAGCAACGTATAGAAGAGGTCGAGACCCTTGAAAAAGTCTTAGGTTTAGACACATCTAAGTTTACTCCTACAGAAAGAGAGAAAAAAGAGAACGTCGCTCAAGCAGACGAAAATAAGAGAAAGCTTAAAGACGGAGAAATATCTAAGAATGATTTTACTCGTCTTGAGCAACGTAGAAAAGCAAAGCAACAGCTTAGAAAAAAAGAGCGTAAGAAAGAAATAGTTAGAGCGATAGGGAAACTCAAAAAGACAAGTTTCCCTTCAGAATTAAATGAAGGGGTTGATAAGATAGTAATCAATGATCTGGACGTGATGAAAGACCTTGGTCTTATTGAATTTGAAGGTGACTTAAAAGATTTATCCGATGAAGAAGTACAAGACCTTAATGACTCTTTTAAAGAGAAGTTAGATGGTATGTCTAAAGAAGAAAAAAAAGAGGCTAAGAATTCTATTTCTAAAAAGAAGAAAGAAAGCTTGGCTGACAAAGCCGACGCACTTATTGCTGCTAATACAGATCGTGTTTTAAAAGGTGGGACAGAAAAAGACAGAGAGATCATGGAAAACAATCCCGTCTTGAAGTTGATGTCCTCTTTCAGAAAAACAGTATCGAGAGAAGAAGCCTCAGATCAAAAGACAAAACTTAATGAGAGACAACAAAAGCAACTAAGAACCGACTTTTTAGAGAATATGGTTAGTTCGCTAGGGGGGTCATATGGGTTTGGGTCGGCTTCTTCCATCTCTGGCTCAGATATGGACTCCAAAGTTTTTATTTCTAAAATGATTATGAAAGTTGATATAGATAAGCTTTCAGCAGAAGATATGGATAAAGTTTCTGAGGGATTTAAAGAGGCTTCTGTAAGACTTCAGAAAATCTTAGATGGTAATGAAGATCCTGATGCAGGTCTTCTCGAAAAGCTCAATCAGCTCCAAGAGAATATAAACGACATTTTTGATGAACAAATTAATAGTAAAGAGGGTGCAGAATTAGGTGCTTCTATTTTAGCCGGTGCGATGGAGATGGCTATCACTAGAAACCCTCTCTTTGGGGTAGACACATCGTCAAGTAGTGTTTTTATTGTCAAGAAAGACTCTATGGGTAGAGAAATGAAAGAGGTGGATGAAGATCTTCTCAATGACAACAGTCGCTTTTCAGCTCGAAAATATAATGGTCGTGGTGAATCTGAAACGAGACTTGCTCTTGAGAACGTAGAGTCAAAGATGAAAGCGTTAGAGAAGAAAGGTGAGCGAGGTTCTGCTGAATACGAGTCTTTGGGGTCTGTAAAAGACGGCATAGAGGTTTCACTTCTACTCCAAGATGTGAGACCGAGACCAAAGGGTTTAGCAAAACCCTTCGATTATTTGGTAGAAATAGCAAAGCAGACGAACTTAGACTCAGCGTATGATGCTTTGAAGTATCTGAAGAGTGAAGATTTAAAGGATCTGGATAAGCATGAGATTCAGACAAAGTTCTTACACAGTTTGCCTGATAAAGAACTGGCACAAGCTCTTGGAGGCGAATCTGGGCCTTTTGGTGACGCTTTGGATATAATACAAGAACTAAAATGTCCTAATATTCCAATAAATGGAGATATGGCAGGAGAGGTTATTGGTCCTGGTGATGTTTGCCCTTATCCTGTAGATCCGGGTACGAAGCAAAGTGTGAGAAACCATGTTATACAGATGATGTCAGACCACCATGTGGTCAACCCAACTCAAGCCTTGGGGTCATCTTCTTATGGGAGTAAAAAAAGAAAAGAAGAAAAACAAGATAAGCAAGAAGCCAAAAAACATGAAAAGATGAAGCAACTGTTTGAAATAAGCCCTGAAAAGTTTGAGAAAATCCTTACGAGTGGATCTGAAAATGAGAAAGAAGAGTCTCTTGCGTATCTTATTTATCAAATGAGGGTGAAGCAGTTAAAGGAAATGAACTTTGGTTCTTACAATTCAAAGAAAAACAAGAATCAAAATGAGAAGAAAAGAGATGTGGCTAAAAGAGATGCTATTTTAGAGATGGTAAAGAAAAATAAGAAAGATGAGATCAAAGAGATGCTTCAGGACCTTGACAAGGCAATGAAAGCGGATCTTTCATGGGACAATTCTTTTGGGAAACAGGCAAGTCAGAGTGTGGAGTCTGCTATTTTTAATAGTTTGTTTATTCGAGGTCGCTATTTAGACAGAGTAGGAGGATTTACACCTATGGATAAGAAATCACGTCAGCCGTACAACTATCAAGAAGTCGCCACTTCTTTTGAAGTGGGTATGCGAGCGTTTCCTTTTTTTAAGGGAGATGCTAAGACTTCTGGTGTAGTTGTCGCAGTTTTTCCTGCAATCGGGATGGTTGATTTGAAATTCCCTTATGGTGTTACCCGTTTTCCTGTGGAAGATCTTGTCCTCGACACCTCGGAAGATGTTGAGGATGTTTCTACATACGAAAACCCTGCTAAGTATTATCCTGTCTCGGCAGGTAAACAAAAACCCTCTAAAGAAAAAGTCGCTTCCATGTACTTATCCCTAAGACATAAAAGGAAATAACGATGGCTTTTCTTAGGTATGCTAGGGCTAACATAGTTCGTCCCCAGCTCCATTCTATAGAGTGGGATAAAGTGAGAATTGCTTCAGGGTCTTCTAAGCTGAATAGCTCTTTGAGAAAGAAAGCAGAAGACA
>Ga0209362_1001891_pt1 | contig 16060 bp, 15 predicted proteins | sample SaaInlV_165m_DNA_FD_184680 | JGI IMG/M metagenome (GOLD analysis project Ga0209362, IMG submission 184680) | Marine microbial communities from expanding oxygen minimum zones in the Saanich Inlet - Saanich Inlet SI037_S3LV_110m_DNA (SPAdes)... | ecosystem: Environmental > Aquatic > Marine >...
AAGTTTGAATGAATAAAGTCAATTTTTAGAATGTTATTCCTTTTTGATTATTTTTGTAATTACAATCATGAATACTGGATTAAAACATGAATGTGATGAATTGGCATGTAGAGTATTGGAAATTAAAGAACTAGCTAAAGAATTAGAAGAAGAAGATTAATTATCTTTTTGACTTTGATTTTCTTTCCTTTAGTCTTGATTTTGTAACTTTTACTGATTGTTTTTGATTATTCTCCATCTTGTTTGCTATTGAATCAATTTGCTTGATTATTTTTGCTTGTTCGTCCGGGCCTACTTTCAAAAGTCTTTTTTTTAATTTTTTTACTTGATTATTGTATCTATCAAAATCATCTTTTAATTCATCAAGATATGGGTCACGCATAATCTTTCTAATTCTTTGTTACATTTAGTTTATTATATTCCCTATTGGTTCACCAATTGATTTGAAATTATTGGGACGCTTGGAGATAAAATCTCTTGATAAAATAAAACATTTTTTATCTGAAGAACATGTTGGGCGAATTGCAAGTGTTGATGAACATGGATATCCTCAGATAATTCCTATGAATTTTGCATTTATCAATAATGCAGTTTACATGCATTCGTATACTAAGGGTGAAAAATTAGATAATATTTCACGAAATTCAAAAGTTGGATTTGAAGTAGACCGAGAACTGGAATTTTTACCATCTTATTTTTCACATCCTACAAATGCGTCTCAAGCTGATACTCTTTACATCAGTGTTGTCATCAAAGGTATTGCCGTTTTTGTTGATGATGATGTCGAAAAAGCCTTGGCTCTTAATGCCTTAATGAAAAAATATCAACCTGAAGGACATTATGATCCTATTCAGAATAATGATTTGGTTTTAGATGAGGTTACAGTAATTAAGGTAATTTCTGAATCGATAAAAGGAAAATATAAGATTGGACAACATATGAATTCTGATTCAAGGACTGTATTGGCTCAAAAAATATTTGAAAAAAATTCCCCTACTGCAAAACAGACCTTGAAAATTATGGGTTTTGAAGAAACAGTTGATGGTTTGAAAATGATTGATGAACCTGTTTGGTAATTTACTATGATATCACCATTGCTTTAAATTCTGTTTTCAAATATTGAATATGTTGGAACAAGTATCTCGATTTGAATTAGAATCTGACTATTCTCCCACCGGGGATCAGCCTCAGGCAATTGCATCTTTAGTAAAAGGTGTAAAGAAAGGGTCTGTTCAAACCCTACTTGGTGTAACTGGGAGTGGAAAAACCTTCTCTGTTGCAAATGTGATTGCAAAAACTGGAAAAAACACACTTGTTATTTCTCACAACAAAACACTTGCTGCACAACTTTATTCAGAATTAAAACAATTTTTTCCAAAAAATAATGTTGGATATTTTGTATCGTATTATGATTATTATCAACCTGAAAGCTATCTACCTCAAACTGATACGTACATAGAAAAAGACACTCAAATCAATGAAAAAATTGAAAAATTGAGATTAGAGGCAACTGCCATGTTGCTCTCAGGTGAACCAACAATTATTGTTTCTACGGTATCTTGCATCTATTCTCTAGGAAATCCAAAAGATTGGGCAGATTTGGCAATCACGATTAATTCTGGCGATGAAATTAAACGAACTGATGTCATTAGACAATTAATTGATGCAAGATATGAGAGAAATGACACTGAAGTTGCTCCTGGGAATTTCCGAGTAAAGGGAGATACTATTGATATCACTCCTGCATATTCTGAAGATTTAGTTAGAATTTCACTTTTTGGAGATGAAGTAGAAAAAATTGCTTTACTTGATCATGTATCATTAAAAGAAAAAAAGAAACTATCACAAATCAAAATCTTTCCTGCAAAACATTATCTTATCGCAGATGATGCTAGAAAAAATGCAGTACAATCAATCAAAGATGAATTACAAAAACGATTACCTACACTAAATGAACTTGAGAAACAACGACTTGAGATGCGAACTAAATATGATTTAGAAATGATTGAAGAATTGGGTTATTGTTCTGGGATTGAAAATTATTCTAGACATTTTGATGGTAGGAAATCTGGAGAAAAAGCATTTTGTTTAATGGATTTTTTTGGCGATGATTATCTTTTAGTAATTGATGAATCTCATGTTACATTACCACAATTACATGGAATGTACAAAGGTGATCATTCTAGAAAGGATAAACTTGTGACGTATGGATTTAGATTGCCAAGTGCTTTTGATAATAGACCTTTAAAATTTGAAGAATTTGAGGAATACATTCAAAATACTATTTTTGTATCTGCAACCCCTGCAGAATATGAACGAAAAATATCTGCAAGTATTGTTGAACAATTAGTTAGGCCCACTGGCTTACTTGACCCACTAGTTGAGGTTAGGCCTACAAAAAATCAGATGGATGATTTGATTTGTGAAATTAACAAAAAAGTTGCTAATTCTGAGCGTGTTTTGGTCACTACTTTGACTAAAAGAATGGCTGAAGATTTGGCTGAATATCTCTCAAAAAAACAAGTCAGGGTCAGATACATGCACTCTGAAATTGAAGGATTACAACGAACTGAGATAATTAGGCAATTACGTTTAGGGGAATTTGATGTCTTAGTTGGAATCAATCTTTTACGAGAGGGCTTGGATATTCCTGAAGTTTCATTGGTGGCAATTTTAGATGCTGATAAAGAAGGATTTCTAAGAAATTTCACAAGCTTGATTCAAACATGTGGTAGAGCTGCACGAAATGTGAATGGTACTGTAATCATGTATGCTGATACTCATACAAAATCCATCAAACATACTATTGATGAAACTAAACGTCGTAGAGAAAAACAGATACAGTATAATAAAAAAAATAATATCATTCCTAGAACCATTTCTAAATCTGTTCCAGAACAAACAACTGCACTTGATGAATCAAAATTAAAATCAGTTCATGATCTTAGAACTGATATGATTGATTTAGATGCACAAATGAAAAAATATTCTGTAGATTTAGATTTTGAACGTGCAATTGAATGTAGAGATAGAATAAAAAGGCTAGAAAAAGAGATTGAATTTAGAGATGGTAGAAAATAAATTAAAAATTCGTGGTGCGCGTCACCATAATTTGAAAAATATTGATGTTGATATTCCAAAAAATAAACTAGTTGTTATTAGTGGCTTGTCTGGTTCTGGAAAATCTACTTTAGCTTTTGATACTATCTATGCTGAAGGTCAAAGACGATATGTGGAGTCTCTTTCTGCATATGCTCGTCAATTTTTAGAAATGATGGATAAACCTGATGTTGATTCTATTGATGGGTTATCTCCTGCAATTGCAATTCAACAAAAAACCACTAGTAAAAATCCTCGTTCAACTGTGGGGACTACAACTGAAATTTATGATTACATGCGATTACTATATGCAAGAATCGGTATTCCTCATTGTATAAATTGTAAAAGAAAAATTTCTACACAGTCAATTGAACGAATATGTGATTCTATACTCAAAGATTTTTCAGGTAAAAAAACTCTCATTTTATCTCCGATAATTCAGAGAAAAAAGGGAACATATGAAAAATTATTTGAACAAATCAAAAAAGATGGTTACTCTAGAATCCGTCTAAATGGTGAAATATTGAGCCTAGATGAGGATATTCCACCTCTCGATCGTCAAAAATGGCATAATATTGAGATTGTAGTCGATAGAATAACTATTGATAAATCTGAGCGTTCAAGACTTTTTGAGGCAATCCAAACTGCCATAAATGCATCAAAAGGTGATGTGATGATCTATTCAGATAAATCTGAAAAAATATTTTCTCAAAATAATGCGTGCCCTCATTGTGGGTTGACTGTTGGTGAATTAGAGCCTAGGACTTTTTCTTTTAACTCTCCATTTGGTTTGTGTAAGACATGTAATGGATTAGGTGTTAAGATGGAATTTGATGCTGATTTGGTTATTCCTGATAATACTAAATCCATTTTAGATGGTGCCATTGTTCCATGGAGTGGACGTTTTTCATCATTTAGACGACAAGCATTACGAGCTGTTGGAAAGAAATTTGGTTTTGATTTAATGACTCCTCTTGATAAAATAAAACCTAAACATCTTGAAATTATTTTACATGGAACTTCTGATATGATTGATTTCCAATATCGTTCTAAATCTGGTGACTCTTCTTGGAAATATACTAATGCGTTTGAAGGTGTACTTGTAAATTTACAACGTGTTTTCATGGAAACAGATTCTGAATCAAAACGTGAATGGCTAAAACGGTTCATGCGAGATACACCTTGTAATGTTTGTAATGGTAAGAAACTAAAACCTGAATCACTTGCAGTTAAAATTAATGACTTGGGAATTATGGATGTCTGTGATTTACCAATCAACAACTGTTATGATTTCTTTTCTACTCTAAAATTAACTGAAAATGAACAATATATTGCACGAGATGTTTTAAAAGAAATTAAGGAACGCCTTGAATTTTTAATGAATGTTGGATTAGATTACCTTACATTAAATCGATTAAGTTCTACTCTGTCTGGTGGTGAATCCCAAAGAATCAGATTGGCCACTCAGATTGGTTCTAATCTGACTGGAGTTTTGTATGTGCTTGATGAACCAACAATTGGGTTACATCAGCGTGATAACACCCGACTCATTAAAACGCTAAATAAGCTACGAAATCTTGGGAATACCGTTATTGTTGTAGAGCATGACGAAGAAGTTATACGAAATTCAGATTGGATTATTGATTTAGGTCCAGGCGCTGGTGTACATGGTGGAAATGTGGTCTTTGAGGGTACTATAAAGAAAATCCTTAATGATAAAAAATCTGTTACTGGCAAGTATCTAAATGATAATTCTTTGATAACACTAAAAGATAAAATTCGTAATCGTTCTGGCTCTCTAGTTGTAAAAAAAGCATCAGAAAATAATTTAAAAGATATTGACGTTGAGATTCCTTTAGGTCTTTTTGTATCTGTTACTGGCGTATCTGGTTCTGGAAAATCAACTTTGATTAATGATATTTTGCTTAAATCTATAGAAAATCATTTTTCTAAATCCAATGTTAGGACTGGGGCTCATAAAGAAATAATTGGTTTGGAAAATATTGATAAGGTAATTGCAATTGATCAATCCCCGATTGGTCGAACCCCTCGTTCTAACCCTGCTACTTACATTGGTGCATTTACTCCAATTCGAGAATTATATTCAAACACTGCATTATCAAAAGAACGTGGTTATGCTCCTGGACAATTTTCATTTAATGTAACTGCTGGTAGATGCTTTGCTTGTGATGGCGATGGTGTCAAACAAATAGAAATGCAATTTTTATCTGATGTTTATGTAAAGTGTGATGAATGTAAAGGAAAAAGATACAATACTGAAACATTATCTGTATTATACAAAGGGAAAAATATTTCTGATATTTTAGGTATGACTGTTTATGAAGCATTAAACTTCTTTGAAAATATCCCTTCCATTCAAAGAAAATTACAAACTGTTTATGATGTTGGATTGGGTTATATCAAACTAGGTCAATCCTCAACTACTTTGTCTGGCGGTGAAGCTCAGCGTGTAAAGCTTGCATCTGAATTATCAAAACGCGGTACTGGCAAGACTCTCTATATTTTAGATGAGCCTACAACTGGACTGCATTTTGCTGATGTTCAAAAATTACTGGATGTGCTTAATCGGTTAGCAAATTTAGGAAATACTGTTGTAGTAATTGAGCATAACATGGACGTGATTAAAAATTCAGACTGGTTAATTGATCTTGGACCTGAAGGTGGTGATGAGGGTGGTAGAATCGTGTCTGTTGGAACCCCTCTAGATGTTTCTAAATCCCCTGGAAGCTATACTGGAAAATATTTGAAGAAATTATTAAAAAAATGACTTTTGATATTTCCATAATTAACATTCCTACAAACCCTGGCATTTATTTGATGAAGGATTCTGATGGAAAAATTATCTATATTGGAAAAGCAAAGAATTTGAAGAATCGTGTACGTTCATATTTTAATAAAAATCAAAATTATAAAACTCAGAAACTGGTAGAAAATATTTCTGACATTGAATTTATTTTAACTGATAATGAAAGTGAAGCTTTTCTTTTAGAATCAAACATGATCAAAAAATACCGTCCACGCTTTAACATTGAATTAAAAGATCAACAAAGATACACGTATCTGAGAATTTCAGATGAAAAATATCCTCGTCTACTGGTATCTAGAAGAACTAGAGATGGAAAATTTTTAGGTAAAGGAAAAACTTTTGGCCCATTTACTCAAGGTAGCTCAAAACTACTTACAATTGGAACGTTACGTAAAGCATTTCAAATTAGAATTTGTAAAACTTTGCCAAAAAAAGTATGCTTGGAATATCATTTGGGCAATTGTGAGGGTCCATGTGAATTCAAAGATGCACAGGAGAGGTATCCTAAACACGTTGATTCTTTGGAGCAAGTCCTAAAAGGAAAAAACCAAACAAAGATTTTTACAAAAAAATTAGAAGAAGAGATGAATCAGGCAGCAAAACTGGAGCAATTTGAGCGTGCAAAAGATATTCGTGATACTTTAATCCGATTGGGAAGTCTTCAAACAAAACAAAACATGGAATATGTTAAAAATTCTGATGAAGAATATTTTGGCATAGAAATTCAAGAACAAACAGCTGTTGTTATGAATTTCAGAATGATCAATGGTGTAATTAGAGATAGTGACAAGTTCTTTTTTGATTTAGTTGGTGATAATTCTTTTTCAAATTTTCTTTATCAGTATTATTCTACACATAAAATTCCCAAATTTATTCTTGTTAGTGAACTACCTGAGAATGAAAAATTATTGGAATCCTTACTTTCTGAACAAGCTGGATTTATTGTAAAAATAATTCTTCCTCATAAAGGAAAGAAAAAAGATATCATTAATTTAATTCTAAAAAATATTACATTAATTCATCAAAAAGGTGGTGATCCTGGCCTAGTTGAATTAAAAGATATTTTACGTCTCCCAGTTATTCCTAATATCATTGAATGTTTTGATATTTCAAATCATGGTGAAGAATTTGCAGTGGGCTCTATGGCACGATTTGTTGGAGGAAAACCTGATAAATCTGGTTATCGTAAATTTAAAATTAAAACTGTAACTGGACGAGATGATTTTGCAATGATTAGTGAGGTTATCAAACGAAGATACTATAGGTTACTAGAAGAAAATTCTGAATTACCTGATTTGATATTAATTGATGGAGGTAAAGGGCAACTCAGTGCTGCTTTGAACTCTTTACAATCATTAGGTTTGAAATTACCTTGCATATCTCTAGCAAAAGAAAATGAAGAAATCTATGTTCCAAAAAATAAAAATCCTATTGTAATTCCAAAAACAAAATCCTCTTTGAAAATACTACAGCACGCTAGAGATGAAACCCATAGATTTGGTGTGGCATATAACCGAACAATACGTAAAAATCAAATAAAATAAGAAAAAAGGAAAAATTTTGGTTAGCTTACTGAAACAGTGCCTACCATCCATGGATGTACCATACAAAAGTAGTCATAATTTCCAGCATCTTCAAATGTAAATGCATAAGTTGCACTTGCCATTAGTAGGCTGCTGTCAAAGACACCTGATGGTCCATCAGCTGGACTTCCACTAGTTACAGTATGTGCTGCTGTGTCTATGTTATCCCATGATACTGTATCTCCAGCATTGATTGTGATATCTGCTGGTGAAAAGCATGCATTTGTTTCTTCACATCCTGGAACTGAGGTTCCTATTGGGACGTCAACAACATGTGTTTGTGGTTCAGCTTTAGCTTCCATTGCTGCTTTAGCTTCTGCTTCAGCTTCCATTGCTGCTTTAGCTTCTGCTTCAGCTTCCATTGCTGCTTTAGCTTCTGCTTTAGCTTCCATTGCTGCTTTAGCTTCTGCTTCAGCTTCCATTGCTGCTTTAGCTTCTGCTTTAGCTTCCATTGCTGCTTTAGCTTCTGCTTTAGCTTCCATTGCTGCTTTAGCTTCCATTGCTGCTTTAGCTTCAACACTTGTAGTTGATTCTACTTGAACCTCTTTTTCTACAGTTTTTGAGATTGTTGGGGCTGTCACAACAGGACCTGCATCTTGAGCTGTACTCAATGTGGCTGATACTGCTAAAAAGATAACTAGAATTCCAATAGCTATTGCAATTCCAGCATTGTCTATACTTGCCATAATTGATCTCAAATTTTGTGCATAGTAAATAAATCTAGTCTTCAATATCCTCATTGTAATCTGATCTCTTCAAAAATTTCATTTTTAATTCCTGAAATCCCATTTTTGCCATATTTTTAAGATTTTTACAAAAATTTGAGAAATTTATTGTATATCTTACATGATCGCTCTAATCGAACATGCCCTGTTGTCAATGATGTTGAATGATTATTTTTTTATGAATTTCATATGTATAGTTGGTATAGATTGCAAATGAGCTGTCACCAAATAACTAATCGTTGTTGGTCTTAAGCTCTTTTGCTTTGTTTATTCTCACCAGCGTATTGTATTTGGCATGGTTTTGTATCATTTACCCTTACAAGTTCTATCTTGGATAATCTCTAGGCGTATTACAACGAAAAAGTGACTATTTTGTCTATATCTTTTGAATACTTCATTTATGATCATGAATTGAAAGATGTTCATATGCTTGAATCACATGCATTCTTTTCTAAAATGGTCGATGAATTAGTTGAATTCTCTGAATATGATCCAGAATTAGCAGATGGTATAAAATGGCTTGATGATCAAGCACAAAAAAAAGGCATTACATTTTACGATATGGTTTTTGAAGTATTGTACAAGCACGATGTAAATTCTAAAGCAAAAGATTGGCTTAGTACTAGAAATTAAAATTATTTTCTCAAGTTTAGTGTTTCATATTTACATCCTTCTGGACCACAATACTTTCCAACATAGGTTGCTTTTGGTCTATACAATGCCGGCTTTGGTGCTGCCTCTGCAAATTTCTCTTCAATGATATGAGCTGCCCATCCTACTACTCTTGAAATTGCAAATATTGGTGTATTAAGATCCATTGGAATTTTTAACATGTAGTAAATTGATGCACTATACAAATCCACATTTGGATAAATATCCTTATTTTTTTGTAACTTCATTTCAGATATTGTAGATGTTTCAATTTTCTCTGTCATGTCAAACCATGGTTCATTGATTTTTCCTGCTAGTTTTCTTGACAATTCTTTTAGAACTACTGCTCTAGGATCATATGTTTTGTAAACTGCATGACCCATTCCCATAATCCTATCTCCAATACTCATTTTTTCTTTAATCCATGGTTGAACTTTGTCTATTTCTCCAATTTCTAATAACATTTTCATTACTTCAGTATTTGCACCTCCATGTAATTCCCCACTTAATGCCCCAATTGCTGCACTTGATGCTGAATACATGTGTGCTCTAGTTGATGCAACTTGTCTTGCAGTAAATGTAGATGCATTGAATGTATGATCTGCATGAAGAATTAAACATGTGTCAAAAATCTTCTCTACTTCTGGATCTGGTTTCTCTCCTGTCATCATGTAAAGAAAGTTTGCAGCATGACTTAGTGATGAATCAGGTTCCATGATCTCCAAACCATTTCTTATTCTTTGCCAACTGGCAACAATTGTTGGAACTTTGGCAATCAGATTAATTGCCTTGTCATAACTGGCATCTTTATTTGAAAATTCTTCATCATAATACCCTGCAAGTGCTGAGACAAATGCTTGTAACATGTCCATTGGGTCTGCATCTTTTCTCCAATTTCCCATGTTTTTTTGCATCTGTTTTGGAATGTATCTTGCTTCAACTAATTTTAAATTAAATTCATCTAATTGTGATTTTGTTGGTAAACTATCGTATAACAGCAAATATGCTGTTTCTTCAAAAGTAGAATTTTCTGTAAGTTCTAAAATATCATATCCTCGATAAATGAGCTTTCCTTTATCTCCATCAATGTTTGAAATCTTGGTATCTGCTACTTCAATTCCGCGTAAACCTATGTTTTTGGTTTCCATATTGAGCCTAGCAAAAATTCTTCTATTATGTTTTCGCCAAAAAGATGTCTATGAAGTTTAGTAATTAGTCTAATATGCCAACTTTTGACGATAAATGAAAATTTTTAATAAAAAATTAATTGACTCCAGCAGAACGAAAGCATTTGCAAAAATTAGATGATTTGATACTAAATGCATCCCATGAGGAATTAGAAAAAATCCAAAAAATTGATAATCAAACTCAAATGGAAGGTGTGTCATTTTATGACGTCTATGTTGATTCTAGTTCTTTGGTAAATCAAAATATCAAAAATCATTTTAAGAAATCTTGAAACCCCATTCTTAATTTAAATAAGGTTCATAACGTTTCTAATCAGAATGGCTGTTTCTAAATCTAAAAAAGTTACCAAGAAAACAGCACCTAAAAAAACAACTAAAAAAGTTACCAAGAAAACAGCACCTAAAAAAACAACTAAAAAAGTTACCAAGAAAACAGCACCTAAAAAAACAACTAAAAAAGTTACCAAGAAAACAGCACCTAAAAAAACAACTAAAAATTCCCGCAACAGAGTCATTTGTATTTCTCATAAAGAAGACAATGATGGAATCAGTTCTGCTGCATTAATTCGTCAAGCATTTGGTGGAGATTCAATGTTAGTTGATTATCCTGGACAAATGGAAGCATTGAACCAAGTAGTTCGTGATGAAAAATTAAAGTCATTATACATTTGTGATCTTGGTTTAAGTAAAAAAACTCAAGATGAATTTATTGATATCTTAACAACTCTTAGAAAAAATAAGGTTGATGTAACATACATTGATCATCATGACATTGATCCTACTGTTGTAACTGCATTGAAAAAGATTAAGGTCAAAGTAATCCATGACATCAATGAGTGTACTACTGTACAAGTTTACTATGCATTCAAATCAAAATTAAATGATCATGCTTCGTTTGTTGCAACATGTGCTGCTATTACTGATTATATGGAAGATAGACCATTGGGTTCAAAACTACTTCAAATTTATGATAGACAATTTGCATTAATCAGTGCCACAGTTCTTACATACAATATTGTTGGACGTCAACGTGAACCTGACTACTTACAATACTTAGTTGAGGAATTATCTGAATCAAAATTCCCTCATGATATCCCTAACACTTTTGAATTTGCTCAAATTCAAGTTGAAAAATTATCTCAAATGATTGCCAAAGTAAAACAAGGCTTGAAAACCATGACTAATCTTGGACATATGGAAATTTTAGATGCAGGTGCAAGTGGAGCTGTTAACTTTGTGATGGGATTGTCTGGAAAAGATGTCGGTGTTGCGTACAAAGAAAGAGTTGATCATGGAATTTATGCCGTTTCAGTCAGAGGCTCTAAAAATTGTAAAGTTCATTTGGGAAAAATTGTTAATCTATTGGCCACTAGTCTTGGTGGTTCTGGTGGTGGACATGATAAAGCATGTGGTGCAGTAGTTCCAAAACCAAAAATAAAACAATTCCTTACCGAATTAAATAAAAAAATAAAATAATCATTGTAAGAATCTAGGAATTTTTTTAACTGCGTGGGCTATTGATATTCTTCCAGGACCTGCGGCAATTATCGTAATGACTACTGCAAGCATTACTAAATCCCATTCCCATCCTCCTTTTGAAACAAAAAATCCGCTTTCCCATCTGATGTGAAATATTGCTCCCAGTAAAATTACTGCAAATACAGATCCTGTAATTCTAGTTAATATTCCTGTAAACAGGAATATTCCTCCAATGAATTCAGCTAATGCTATTGGTAATTGCATTTCTGGCGGAATACCTATGCTGATTAACCACTCTTGCCAACTTGGATCAAATTTCTTTAAACTATGTACGATAAAGATTGCGCCAATTACAGCTCTTAATCCCCAGTGGGTTATATCGTGCAGTGTATTTCCTTTCAGAATCGCTTCTGTGTTCATGAGTCATTCCATTTGAATTTCATTAAAAGGATTTATCCAAATTAAAAGCAAAGTTGGGAGAATTTTTTAATAATTTACTAATGAAATTATTTCAAATTGAATTTAAAATTATTAACTCCAATTACAATTATTGGTATTGTTCTTGTGGTAGTTGCAATTTCATTTGAAGATACTTCTACACCTCGTGTGATTTTTGCAAATTCTGGCGAATCTCAAAATTTTGAGCCTCTTGAGCTTGAAATAATGGAAACAAATGGTGTTAAACATCTCATTCCACTTGATAAAATCAAAGGCGGTGGCCCGCCAAAAGATGGAATTCCATCAATTGATAACCCTGTATTTACAAATGCTGAAGATGCTGATTTCATGTCTGATTCTGATACTGTAATTGGATTGGAAATTAATGGTGAAACAAAAGCATACCCTCTTTTTGTTTTGGTTTGGCATGAAATTGTAAATGATACAGTTGGAGACACTCCTGTATCTGTAACTTATTGTCCTCTTTGCTATACCAATCAAGTCTTTGAACGAATAATTGATGGAGAGACAGTTGAGTTTGGAACTTCTGGAAAATTATACAATAGTAATTTGCTGATGTATGACCGACTTACTGAATCATATTGGAGCCAAGCACTTGGAATGGCAGTTACGGGTGAACTAACTGGGTATGAACTTGATTTGGTTCCCTTTGATGTGATTACTTGGGGGGATTGGAAAATTTTACATCCTGATACTCTGGTATTAACTACTGATACAGGACACTTGCGTTCGTATGCGACTGATCCTTATGGGAAATATTACACTGAACCACGAATAATGTTTCCAGTAGAGTATAGTGATGACAGGATATATCCAAAAGAAATAATTCTTGGATTCAATCAAGATGAAACATACAAAGCTTACAAACAAAATGACATTGAATCAAACATTATTGTAAATGATTTCATTGATGATGTTCCAGTAATGTTGGTTTCATTATATTCTCAAAATTCTCGTGCTTTTGAGAGAAGCCTTGATGGAGTGGTTTTAAATTTTGAATACTCTGATGGTGTTATTTTTGATACACAAACAAATTCCCAATGGAATTATGATGGGATGGCAGTTTCTGGCGAACATGAAGGAAAACAATTGAAAAGAATGGCAATTGAGCCTGGATTTTGGTTTGCATGGGTTGCATTTCATCCTGATACGCTAGTTTTTGGTGTTGATTAGTGAAACCAATTTCAAAGGCAATTCTAGTTGGGGTAATTACAATAGTACTTTATCTAACTGTAGTTGTAATTACAACTCCTGCATTAGAGCCGTATGATGCAGTTAATGCTGCATTTCAACTAAACACCATTGTAATAATTGGAATGGGAGTTGGAATTGGATTGCAGATTTTCTTATCTGAGAAAAGCAAACTTTTGGGTTGTAAATTAAACGTAAAGAAAAAAGCATTTGGTGGAAATTCTGGCAGCGTAGCTACTACATCGTTTTTTTCATTTTTCTCTCTAGTTCCACTTGGCTGTTGTGGTTGGTGGCTCTATGCATTATCATTGCTTCCAGGACTTGTTGGAACAGGTGTATCTGCAGTACTAATAGAGTATAGTCAAGTTTTGGCATACGCTGGTTTGGTAATGATTTTTAGTTTTGCAGGACTAACTGCTTTCAAACTTAGACGTGAAATGAAATTACAAAAAATTACTTAATTTTTTTTCTTATGGATTTTATTTAGATATTTTATTTTTTTGTTATTTTATCAAACACACAGCATGCCGTAAGATCACCTGTAACGTTAACCATGGTTCTAATCATATCTAAAATTCTATCTACTGATAGTAACAACAAAATTCCAACTGGAGGAATACCCACTGTAATGAGTATTGTAGATAAGACAATTGTTCCAGCCCCTGGTACTGCAGGAGTCCCAATAGATGCCAAAAGAGAGGTTATGATGATTACAAATATGGCTAGTATGCTTAATTCAATTGAAAAGAGCTGTGCTAAAAAGAAGACAGCTATTACTTGATACAATGCTGTACCATCCATGTTTACAGTAGTTCCAAATGGAATTACAAATTTTGAGACTTCTGGATTTATTTTCAAATCTTCATCTGCCGTTTTTAATGTCACAGGCATTGTTGCCATTGAACTAGCTGTTGAAAATGATACAGTTTGTGGATTACGGAATTTTGAAAATGTTGAAAATATTGATCTCTTTGCTACTATCTTTACGATTAAAGCGTAAACTAACACCATAACTCCTAGTCCAAGTACCACTGTTCCCATGTACACTCCTAAACCTGCCATTGATTCTATGCCTACTTTGGAGACCATTCCAACAATCAAGCCAAAAACTGCAAACGGTACAATTTTCATTGAAAATAATAAAATATGTAATGTAATTTTTTGAACTGATTCCAGAATATCTAAAAGTGGTTTAGTTGATTCTTTTGGAAGTGCGGCCATTGACATTCCTACAATCAAAGCAAATATCAAAATGCTAAACATTTGCCCTTCAAGGTATGAAGTAATAGGATTTCTTGGAATTATGTTTGATACTGCATTTGGAATATCATCTAAAGAAAAGCCTTCATTGATTTTCATTTCATTATCAGAAAGATCATATGATTCTTGCATTGCAGCAATATCAATTAGACTTCCTGGAGCTATAATTGATGACAGGAGTACTGCTACAAGAATTGCAATTGTTGTACTGATTACAAAATATGTCGATACCCCCAACCCCAAAGTTTTCAGTTTATCTGTAGCACCTAAGGCATTTACTGCTACAACAATTGATGTAAAAATTAACGGAACTATGATCATGTAAATTAAACTCAAAAATATGTTGGCTGGAATTGAAAGATATGATGTAGCAAAATCTAAAGTATCATCTTCTATACCGACTCCAACATCATCTCCTAAAATTAATCCCACTCCTAGTCCAATGATTAAAGAAATTACAACTTGGAGCCACAAATTTTTTAAAATATAATTTCTTAATGCCATTTTTTATATCTCAATTATTCTGTTACTTCTACAATTGCATCAATTTCAGTCATTGAGTCAAGTGGTAGACTACCTGCACCCATTGCAATTCTTGTATGTTTTCCTTTATTGCCAAATATTTCAAAAAATAAATCTGATGCAGCATTGATAACTTTTGGATGTTGTGTGAATTCTAGTGTGGAGTTTACAAATCCTGATAATTTTACAATTCTTGAAACTTTTTCAAAGTCTCCTGTTTCTCTTTTGATTTGTGCTAAAATGTTGATTGCACACATTTTAGCTGATTTTTGAGCAGTTTCTAAATTTTCATCTGAAACTTTTCCTGTAAAGAGTACTTTTCCATTCTCCATTGGAATTTGTCCTGAAATGAATAGCAGATTACCTGTTTTTACAACTGGAATGTAGGATCCTGCGGGAGTTGGAGGATCTGGCAATTCTATGCCTAACTCTTTAATTTTTTCATCAATCAAGACTTTTTTGCACTTTGCTGTCTGATTTTAGTTTTTAGTTATTTTGATGAGGACTTTTTCTCCTTTTTGGGAGTTGTTTTGATAAATTGTTCTTGTTTTGTAACCTTGTTTTTGAAGACAACCTTCTAGAACTGATGCCCAAGGAAGAGAATGTCCACTGTTTAATTTTGATTCTATTGTAATGTTTTTGTTGTTTGCTTCAAAATTCACATGCCCTGAACATGTAATTTGTAATACCGCATCCATGATTTCAATAATATCATCAAGTGATTTTGATTTTAAGGTGACTCCATTTTTTTCTAATAATTTGAACATGTCATGTTCTATTTTTTTGGAAACCATTGCTGAATTCAGAATATGTGTTAGACCGTTTTCGTTAATTATTTTAATTATCTTATAAATTTCCTGTGCCTCTGTTTTTGTCATATCTGCAAGAGCTTTAGTTTTTATTGCATTTTTCCACATGTTTGAAAATATTTTTTCTTGATTAATTCCTAATATTTCAGTTGATGAAAAGATTGCACCTTTCCCATTAGTGTTATCTACTATTAGTAATTCAGTTTCATCAAAAATAAAACAATTTTGTGTAATCTCTGTTGCTCTGATTTCAACACCGTCTGGAATT